>Ga0306922_10006744_pt1 | contig 11023 bp, 12 predicted proteins | sample sta12Cox44000082_FD_203758 | JGI IMG/M metagenome (GOLD analysis project Ga0306922, IMG submission 203758) | Lab enrichment of tropical soil microbial communities from Luquillo Experimental Forest, Puerto Rico - statoxic.12C.oxic.44.000.082 (v2)... | ecosystem: Environmental > Terrestrial >...
AGCAGATTGAGACGCGGCCCGATCCGGTGATTCAGGCATTCCTCACCGAGGTGATGGGCTATCCGGCGCCGCCGGGACAGCTGGCGCTGGCGACAAGCGACGGCCCGCAGCGTTACGCGACTCCGCTGCAGATCGAGACCCGCCTCGGCACTGTCTCGTTTCTCAACACCACGACGGTGTTCGGGACGCCGACCGAGGTGACTCTGTCCGAACTGGCGCTTGAAATGCTGTTTCCCGCCGACCCGGCGACGATCGCGATCGTCAGGGCGATGGTCGAGGAGGAAGCTGCGCAAGCCATTGAGAGCGGGGTGCAGAAAGCAAGCTGAGGTGCGGGTTCACTCTCCGCAAGGCCACTATCGGCGCGCTGCCGCCGCCCGCCGCCAGGCTAAAGCCTTCCTGGAGCGTCCCATCTTTGGGATAAAGCGGCCGTTCTCAAACCGTCGATTTCGACCAAAATCACGGGATGCACTTTCGCGACGCGAGCGCATACAATTATCACTGGCCACGATCGCCACTTACAACATGACCACGGAAGTAGTGACCAGGCGCGCTACGGCGGGGGACGCGGAAGCCGTTTATGAGATCGTGCTGCGGGCGTTACGCGAGACGAACGCGCGCGACTATCCAGCGTCGGTGATCGACCGATTGGTTTTGACGCTACCGGAGGGGGTCGCCTCAAAATTGGAGGAGTGGCACGCCTACGTCGCGGTCGTTGATGGACGAATCGTCGGAACCGCAAGCCTAAACGACAGAACGGTAAGAGCGGTCTTCGTTCACCCGGACTATCAGGGCCGCGGCATTGGCACAGAGCTCATGAATTCTGTTGAGAACGCTGCGAGTGTCCAGTCTGAAAGTACCTTGAGCGTGCAGTCATCCATCACGGCGCAACCGTTCTACGCAAAGCGCGGTTTCAAGGTCGTTCGTGAGGTCTTTTACGGCGAAGAGCGAACGATCGTCATGTCAAAGGATATTTCGAGTCCTTCTGAGTGACCGCCAGGTCGAAGTTGATGATGGCCTGTTTACCCCAGCGCTGTGAGGATACCGTCCTGCCGGGCGTTCCGCGGCCTAATGGTATCAACCAGACGGATGACTCCTGTTATTGGTTATTGGACCTCTCGTCGAGATTGCTTCGTCGCTCCGCTTCTCGCAATGACTGGCATTTTGGGTGTCATTGCGAGCGAAGCGAAGCAATCTGGGCGGCGGGGTGCCGGTATCATGTATCGACACCGTCACGCGTCCCGTGAGACCACGCGCCGCGTTGCGATCCCGATCAACTCGCTTTGCCGGCGCGCGCTCCTCGGATCGCGCGCCAGACGCGCTCCGGACTGGCGGGCATCTCGATGTGGCGCACCCCCAGTTCGCTCAGCGCATCGACGATCGCGTTGATGACGGCGGCCAATGCGGGCGTCGTGCCGCCCTCCCCGCCGGAGCGGACACCGAGGCGGTTGGTCGGCGATGGCACCTCGCTGAGCGCGGTCTTTAGCGGCGGGAAAATGTCGGCGCGCGGCATCGCGTAATCCATAAAGCTTGCTGCCAATAACTGTCCGGTCTCCGGGTCGTAATGGCTCCGCTCGAGCAATGCCTGGCCAACGCCTTGGGCGATGCCGCCATGGGTCTGGCCGTGCAGGATCATCGGGTTGACGGCGCGCCCGACATCGTCGACCGCCGTGTAGCCGACGATCTCGACGCCACCGGTCTCGGCGTCGACCTCTACCTCGCAGATCTGCGTGCCATATGGAAAGCTCGCGACCGGCAGGGTCTGGTCGGACACCGCGGCGAGCGGCCCCTGCAATTCCGCCGGCAGGTTCGACCGCGTCGACGCGACCCGGGCAACCTCGAAGAGGCCGAGCTCGCGATCGGTGCCGGCGATGCGGTAGCGACCTTCCGCGAACTCGATGTCGGCCTCGCCGGCTTCGAGAAGGTGACCGGCGATTTTCCGGCCCTTGGCGATGATGTCGTCGGTCGCTTGCCCGACGATCGTGGCGGCGAGCTTCATTGATCGGCCCGAATGCGAGCCGCCCCCCGCGGCGACCCGTTCGGTGTCGTGCGCGACGTAGTCGATGCTGTCGAACGGCACGCCGAGCCACTCGGTGACGAGCTGCGCAAAGCTCGTCTCGTGGCCCTGCCCGGAGGCCATCGTCCCCATCACCAGCTCGACCCGGCCCGAGGGCAATACGGTGATCTCGGTGCGCTCACGCGGCACACCCGAGGTTATCTCGATATAGTTAGCCACACCGATGCCGCGCCATTTGCCACGCCGCCTGGCCTCCGCGCGGCGGCCGGGGAAGCCGTCCCAGTCGGCGAGCGCCAATCCGGTCGCCATCGCCGCCGGGTAGTCGCCGCTGTCATAGGTGAGCCTCGCCGGGTTGGTGAAAGGCTGGGCGGTCGGCGGGATCAGGTTGCGGCGGCGCAATTCCACCGGGTCGATGCCGAGCCGGTCGGCCGCCAGATCGACGAGGCGCTCAACGACAAAAATTGCCTCGGGCCGGCCGGCGCTGCGTAGAGGCGTCGTCGGCACGGTGTTGGTGACGGCGCCGCGTCCGTGGAAATGGACGGTCGGGATCGCGTAGACGCTGGACATCAGCCCGATGCCCTTCTGCAATGGCCCGAACGCCGTCGCGTGCCCGCCTAGGTTGCTGAGGTTCGAGCCGCGGACGGCGAGGAATTTGCCTTGGTCGTCGAGCGCCAGCTCGGCCGTGACGGTCAGATCGCGGCCTTGCCAGTCGCTGAGAAACGAGTCGCTGCGCTCGCAGGTCCATTTGACCGGCCGCCCGACGAGGCGCGCGGCCCAGGCGAGCAGCGCATATTCGGGGTAGAACAGGTTGCGCGTGCCGAAATTGCCGCCCATGTCGCCGCACACGCAGCGCACCTGCTCATCCGGCACGCCGAGCACCTGCGCGAGGTCGGCCCGCACCTTGGCGACGCCGCGACCACTGCCGGTGCAGAGCGTGTAACACCCGCTCGCCGTGTCGTAATCGGCAGCGATCGTACGCGGCTCCATCGGCACACCAGTGACGCGCTGTGCCAAAGTGTCGAGGCGCACGACATGTGTGGCTCGCTCGAAAGCCGCCGCGGTCGCCACCGCGTCGCCGACCTCGATGTCGATGCAGACATTGTCGGGCGCCTCGTCCCACAGGGTCGGTGCGCCGGGCGCGACCGCATCGGCAGCGCGGACCACTACCGGCAACGGCTCCCAGGCAATTTCCACCAGCTCGGTGGCATCTTTCGCCGCGGCGATCGTCTCGCCGACGACGAGGGCGACCGGCTCGCCGACAAAGCGCGCCCTGTCGGCCGGCAACGGATAATGGCGGGTGGCGATCGGCGGGCCGTCGGTGAGCCGCGCCTGTACATCGGGCGGTGCGGAGAGCCCGGGATTGTGCGGGATCGGGCCGAGCCGGGCGGCAGCGTAGTCGGCGCCGGTCAGCACCGCCAGCACCCCGGGTGCTGCGAGCGCTGCCGTTTTGTCCACCGCGACGATCCGCGCATGGGCATGTGGGGAGCGGACAAAGGCTGCCTGTGTTTGGCGCGGCAGCGCGATGTCATCGCCAAAGCGGCCTCGGCCGGTCAGCAGGCGAAAATCCTCCTTGCGCCGAACCGGCTGACCGATGCCGTTTGCGGCCTTACCCGGGGCTAGCTGCACTCCGGTCGCCCGGCGGGCTCGCTTGGCTATGCAGAGCGCCGTCTACCAGTACCAGACCCGGTCGTAGCGTCCGAGCAGCTCGGCAACGGCCCCGCGCGCAACGGGCTGGGCGCTGTTGATCAGCTCTTTGCGCTCAATTCCGCGCTCGGCGACATCCTCGGCGACATAGCAGACCTCGACCCCCTTGGCGGCGAGAGCTGCGAGGTCCGAGGCTATGCGCGGCGGCTGGGTCTGCCGCCAGTCGCCAAAGGTGAGGCCGCCCGCGTCCTGGCGTTGCACCAGGTAGTTGACCGCGTTGCCGCGTAGCAGCACTGCGAGATCCGCTCCGACGCTCTTCATCGCGCCGTGAATCCACACGATAGTGTCATCCTGCTCCTCGACCGTAGCGCGATAGGCGCTCTCGACGATGCTCAATGTCTTCATGACCGCCGCCTCAGCGCGTGGCGATGACGAGCGTGTTGTCCGAGGCCTCGGACATCTGCCAAAAATCGGCGGGCGAGCCGCGCCGCACGCCGGGAATGGCATTGGCAGCCCCGCGTTCGTCGACGCAGAGCCCGCAATTCACCCAGTCGATCTTGCCGCCATTGCGCGCGGCCTCGCGCATCAGCGCGGCGATCGCGTCTTTCGGGATGAAATGGTTCTCCTCCTCGACACTGCGGCCATGCACGGTATTGGCATGCGGCGTCTGCGCGGCAAAAGGTTGCAATACCGCGCCCTCATAGGCGAAGACATTGATGTTGTAGCCACGCTTGGCCGCGAGATCGATCAGCCGCAGGGCCGTCGTCGAGCGCGCGTTCTCGTAGGGCGCATCCATGATCGCGATCGTGATCGTCTTTTTATCGGCCATGATGTCCTCCTTAGTGCCAGATGACCTTGGCGCCCTCGGCGAGGGCATCGAGCACGACATCGAGCGGTGCGGCCGCGACCCCCGAGGCGAGCCGATTTTCGTCGATGCCGCGTTCCTTTAGCGAGAAGCTATCGGCGAGCACGCGCACGCCGGCGCCGGCCAGCGTCGTCAGATCACCCGATCGCGCGCCGGGCCGCACCGGCAACACGCCGTTTTGCACGAGGAACAAGATGACCTCGTTCTTTGCCGCGGCGAGTTGCTGTGCCAAATCGCAGCAGAAACGCGTGTCATTCGAGTCGAACGGGTCGCGCGACTCGATCAACAAGTATCTCGGCATATGTACTCCTCAAAACGTGTAGCCGCGCATGCTATCACGAAAACCGTGGAGAGGGTAGCGGTGGCCGGGGGCGTCACCCTAGTCACACAGCACCTCCCCCGGATTCCCGCGGGGGAGCGTCGGATGATCCTGGTATTGCACACAGGCGACGGCGCGGCGCGGTTGGATGCGGTAGAGGCCTGGCGGCCCGGCCACACAGGCGGGCATGGCGAGCGGGCAACGCTCGGCGAAGCAGCACCCCGCGGCGGTCGGGGTGACGCCGTTGCGCCTGGAGTCCTCCTCCTGAGCGAGCCACTCGCGTGCCAGGTGGGCCCGCGGGATCGCCGAGACGAGGAGCTGCGTATAGGGGTGGCGGGGTGCCGTCACCACCCGCCCTACGTCACCCGCCTCAACGAGATGTGCGCGGTAGAGAACCAGGATCGCGTCGCTGACCTGATAGGCGGTGGCGAGGTCGTGGGTGATGTAGAGGACCGAGATCCCGTGCTCGTCGGTCAACTCGCGCAATGAGCCGAGGATCGTCGCGCGCAGCGACGCGTCGACCATCGAGACCGGCTCGTCGGCGACGATCAGCTTGGGCTGCAACAGGAGCGCGCGTGCCACCATGACGCGCTGGCGCTGACCGCCTGAGAGCTGGTGCGGGAAGCGGCCGAGGATCTCCTCGGGTTGCAGACCGACGGAGCGCAACGCCTCGCCGATCAGCTGCCGCGCCTCGGCGCGCGAGCCGGCGAGGCGGAAGCGACGCAACGGCGTCGTGAGAACATGATCGATCCGGTAGAACGGGTTGTAGACGCCATAAGGGTCCTGAAACACCGCCTGGACGTCGTGGCGGAAGGCACGCCGTCCGTCACGGTCGAGCGCGCGCAAATTTGTGCCGCGGTAGCGGATCTCGCCCCTGCTGGGCTCGGCGAAGCCGAGCAACAGGCGGGCGAGCGTGGTCTTGCCGGAGCCGCTTTCCCCGACGACGGCGATGATCGAGGGCTTCTCGGCATGGATCGCCAAAGACAGCCCGGCGAGGGCCAGAGTGCCCTCGCGCCCCAGTCCCCCTGCAAAGCGTTTGGTGACATCGACGGCCTCGATCAACGGGACCACAGGATCACGCCACATGGCACGCCACCTGCGCCCCTGCTATGTCGCGTGCCATCGGCTTCTCGATCCGGCAGCGATCTGTCGCCTGCGGACAGCGCGGATGGAAGGCACAGCCAGGCGGCAGATCGCGAAGCAGCGGCGCCAAACCGGGAATGCCGGCGAGCGCGCCGCGCCTCTCGAGCGACGGCAGTGCCGCGATCAACGCCCGCGTATAGGGATGGCGTGGTTTTGTGATGATCTCGGCGATCGGCGCCACCTCCACCAGCCGCCCGGCATACATCACGGCGAGCCGGTCGACGAACTGTGCCATCAGCCCCATGTCGTGGCCGATCAGGATCACGGCGGCCCCGAGATCCTGTTGCACGCGCGCCAGGGTGGCCATCACCTGGCGCTGCACGACGACATCGAGGGCGCTCGTCGGCTCGTCGGCGATGATCACCTTGGGGCGCAAAGAGATGGCGATGGCAATGCAGGCGCGCTGCTTCATCCCACCCGAAAGCTCGTGCGGATACATTCGCGAGACGGTCTGTGGTAAGCCGACATCCGCCAGCAAGGCTTTGATACGCCGTTCCTGCTCGGTGCGGCCAAGGCGCAGCCCGTGGTCGGCCAAGGTATCGGCGATCTGCCGCCCGATGCGCAATACCGGATTGAGCGAGTTCATCGAGCCTTGCGGCACCAGAGCGATGCCGGCCAGCCGCACTGCCCGGATGCCTTCGTCGTCCAAGTCCGCCAGCCGTTGGCCGGCGAGCCACACCTCGCCGGCCGCGATCCGGCCGGGCGGCTTGATCATTCGCAAGATCGCCAGCGCCAGGGTGGATTTGCCCGAGCCGGACTCACCCGCCAGGCCGAACCGCTCGCCCGGGGCCAGCGCGAAACCGACGTCGTCGACCGCCGGTACCGGGCCCTGCGGGTGGTCGAATGCGACGCGCAAGCCTTCAACGCAGAGGATCGGCTCGCTCACGCGTTCCTACGGCCGAAGCGAAGCTCTGACCGGTCCTCGGATGGATTGCGGAGGAATTTTCGATCGATGAGCATGGTGCGAAGCATTTTTCTGCGCATGTTCGGCCGCCCGCAAGGTGCCCTCGGGAGATTGGGCGGCAACATCATGGCCCGCATGAATGAAGAGTGCGGCGCTTGGGTCGTCGAGCTTCTTGAAATCGGACATGACGAAAGCGTGCTGGAAGTCGGTTTCGGTCCGGGTGTTGTCATTCAACGATTGTCGAAACTGGCGGGGCATGTCGCCGGCATCGATCCGTCGCAGGAGATGGTTCAGCAGGCCTGCGCCCGCAACGCGCAGGCTATCGAGAGCGGTCGCGTCGAGCTGCGGCACGGCTCGGTCGAGAGCTTGCCGTTTGGCAACGACACCTTTGATAAATCGATCGCGATCAACTCGATGCAGGTCTGGCCGGACGCCATAGCCGCATTGCGTGAAATCCGGCGGGTTATCAGATCCGGCGGCAGGATCGCCCTCGGTTTTACCAGCTATTCGGGACAACGACGCGAAGGCTTGGCGGAGACGCTTTTGGCCGCCGGCTTCACCGACGCGCGTATGGTGGGGCGAGATAAGGATTTCTGTGCACTGGCGGTCAGACCGTGACAACCTCTTGCATCAGAAGCGCCTGACCTTATATCCGTGAGCGGATATTCGTTTGCGTCTAACACCGAATATGGCCACGCTCGCTCACCCCTCCAATCCGCTTGCTCTTGCCGTGCTCGCGCTGCTGTTCGAGCGGCCGATGCATCCCTACGAGATGGCCGCCACCCTGAAGAACCGCCATAAGAGTGAGAGCATAAAGATTCGCTACGGCTCGCTCTATACAGTGATCGAACTTCTGGTGAAGCGGGGCTTTATTACGGCCAAGGAAACATCGCGCGATGGCAAGCGGCCGGAGCGGACCGTATTTGCCCTGACTCCTTCCGGGTACGATGAGCTGCGGGCCTGGATGCAGGATCTGCTGCGTGATCCGGTCAACGAATTTCCGCAATTCGCAGCAGGGCTCAGCCTGTTGCCGGTACTGCCGCCTGACGAAGCGGTAGCACTCCTCCGCCACCGGGCGCTACGTCTATCTGCCGAAGCAACGCGGATCGAAGCGCATCTTGCGGAGCTCACACAGCAGGAAGTGCCCGTACCACCCGAGGAATTGCCCCCTCAGCTTGTCGGCAAGAAGTTCCCGCCCCTCTTCGTGGTGGAAGCCGACTTCGCGCTCGCCTTGGTCAAGGCGGAGCTCGCCTTCGTCAACGAGCTCGTCCGCCGCATCACCGAAGAAGGCTGGGGTCCCCTCGGTTTGTGGCGCGAGCTGCAAGCGGCATGTGCGCGCCAGCATGAAGCAGACGCTGTCGCACGGGAGGGCGCCATGTAAGCCGATCGCAGGCATCGGATGCCCCGGCGATGCTGCAACATCGCCGGGGCCCGAACCCGAAAACCGAACGCGCGGGGCGCGCTGGCTTCAGGCACGCGGCCACAAACTAGCAGCGAAAGCTCCGCGAGAACAAGTCCTTACGTCGCAAGCAATAAGGGCCAGCCCGTTTGTTGTCTCAAAGGAGCTTCAAATGCCGGAACCATTCCATGTCCTGATCATCGGCGGCGGCATCGGCGGCCTGACGCTCGCGCAGGGTCTGAAGCGCGCCGGGATCAGTGCTTCGGTCTACGAGCGCGATCGCACCCTGACCGACCGTTTGCAAGGGTACCGCGTGCACATCAGCCCAACCGGCGCCCTCGCCTTGCATGAGTGCCTGCCGCCGCATTTGTTCGAAGTCTTTGACCGCACCTGCGGCGCACCCAACACGGCGGTGCGCTTTTTCACCGAAAACATGCGCTTGCTGCTCGCTTTCGACGGTGATTTCGTCCTCAGCACCGATCCGGTCGCGCGCCACCGCTCCGCCAGTCGCATCACCTTGCGCCAAGTGCTGCTGGCGGAACTCGACAACGTCCATTTCGGCAAGACCTTCCAGCGCTATGAAGAGCACGGCGGCCGCATCACCGCGTATTTCGAAGACGGCACAAGCGCCGAGGGCGATGTTCTGGTAGCAGCGGACGGAGGTGGGTCGCGGGTGCGCCGGCAGTTTCTGCCTGATGCGCAGCGGGTCGACACCGGTGTGGTCGGCATTGCGGGCAAAATCTTTCTCGACACGGCACGCGATAAGATCGCGCGGCCGCTGCTCGACGGGATAAGTCTCGTCGCCGCACGCGGCGGCCTCGGGCTGTTTGTCGCTATCCAGGAGATGACCGGCGGCGTGATTGGCAGCTTCGGCGGTAACGAGCCTGCCCTCGCCGGATCGCGAAACCTCTACGAGAACACGCGCAGCTACCTGATGTGGGCGCTCAGCGCCAGGTGCCAGAAATTCGGTCTCACGGACGTCGAGCAGGCGGACAACGCTGCGTTGGCGGCGGCCGCGACCGATAGCATGGCCGGTTGGTCGCACGCCTTTCGTGACTTGGTCGGGCTGGCAGATCCGACCACGATCTCGTGCCTCCCGATCCGCACCTCGGTTCCGGTTGCGCCCTGGCGCACCGGTCGCATTACCCTCCTCGGCGACGCCATCCATTCGATGACACCTTATCGGGGTATCGGCGCGAACGTGGCGATCAAGGACGCTGCACGTCTCAAGCGTGCGCTGGTCGCGGCCTATCGCGGCGAGCGCGATCTTGTCGAAGCGATTGGCGACTACGAAGCCGGCATGCTTGACTACGGTTTTCGTGCGGTACGCAATTCGCTTAAGGCAATGCACCAAACCGTCACCGATAGCCTGTCGGCGCTGATGGTCTCGCGTCTGACGTTACGCGCGATCAACGCTCTGCCGCCCGTGAAACGCATCGTGGCAAAGCGCCTGGGGGAAGAATAAAGATCTACCGCGGCGTTTGCGGCGCCGGCTGCGCCGCCAGCGCGTCGTCGATCTCCTTGGCGCGCAACGCCGCGGGGCGGGCGCTGAGCTTCTGCCAATACTGCTCGAAGGCCGGGCGCTTCTCGATCATGCCGAACTGCATGCCAAAGCCGATGCCTGATCCGACATAGACATCGGCGGCCGTGAAGCTGTCGCCGACGACGTATTCGGCTCGCGACACCGCCCCCTCGAGCGTATCGATGACGTGCTCGAACCGGCCGTAGCCCATCATCCGCTCGCGCTCCGGGGGCACCACAAAGCCCATCGCCTTGTTAGTCCACGCCGCCTCGAGCGGGCCAGCGACAAAGAACAGCCAACGATAATAGGGACCGCGCAGGCGATCGCCCAACGGTGGTGCCAGGCGAGCCTCGGGAAACGCATCGGCGAGATAGGCGCAGATGGCGGCCGCTTCAGTCACCACGGTGTCGCCGTGCCGAATCGCCGGCACTTTCCCCATCGGATTGATCGAGAGGTAGGCCGGCGCCTTCATCGTCGTGTCGTATTCGAGCAGCTCGGTGCGATAGGGCTGCCCGATTTCCTCGAGCATCCATCGGACGATCCGGCCACGTGACTGCGGATGCGTGTAGAAGGTGAGTTCTTCGGTCATTCAGGAATTCCCTCGAAGGCCCGGCGCAGCGCTGGTAAATCCAATTTCTTCATCTGCAGCATCGCTCGCATGGCTCGGCCGGATTTTTCCTTGTCCGCGCTGGACAGCATCTCGAACATGGCGGTCGGGACGATTTGCCACGAGACGCCGAATTTGTCCTTCAGCCAGCCGCATTGCTGAGCCCGCTCGTCGCCGCCTTCGCCCAGCCCTTCCCAGTAGTGGTCGACTTCGGCCTGCGTCTCGCACTTTACGACGAAGGAAATCGCCTCGGTAAACTTGAAACGAGGGCCGCCGTTGAGCGCGGTAAATTCCTGGCCCTCGAGGCTAAAGCTGACAGTCATCGCCGATCCCTCCGGCCTGCCGTGAACCTCGAACCCCTCCTTGCCGTAACGAGTGATCGCTCCAATCGCTGAATTCTTGAACAGCGAGACGTAAAACTTGGCTGCCTCCTCCGCCTGATTGTCAAACCATAGACAGGGCGCGATCTTCTGTATGTGAGCCACTGTCACTCCTTTCAACGAGTTGAGTTTTGCAACGCCGAAGGAGCGCTTTCAGGCGCTGCGCCGCAGGCGTGGATTGGCGATCTCGTCGAGCCCGACGGTCAGAAAGAACAGGCCGAGAAAG
>Ga0306922_10006769_pt1 | contig 11005 bp, 7 predicted proteins | sample sta12Cox44000082_FD_203758 | JGI IMG/M metagenome (GOLD analysis project Ga0306922, IMG submission 203758) | Lab enrichment of tropical soil microbial communities from Luquillo Experimental Forest, Puerto Rico - statoxic.12C.oxic.44.000.082 (v2)... | ecosystem: Environmental > Terrestrial > Soil...
GATTCCGACATCGTGCGCGGCACCGCAGCGCAGTTTGTCGAAGGCAAGCTCGCCGAGCGCGACGCACGGCACCAGCGCGTCGGCGACAGCCGCTACCAGCTCGAGCCGAATGTCAAGGAGGGCAAGGGCGGGCTAAGGGATCTGCACACGCTGTTCTGGCTCGCCAAATACATCTACCGCACCGACGATATCGGCCGGCTGGTCGAGCTGGGTGTGCTGTCGGCCGACGAGTCGTCGCGGTTCGACCACGCCCAGAATTTCCTGTGGACGGTGCGCTGCCATCTTCACTACCTCGCCGGCCGCGCCGAAGAGCGCCTGACTTTCGACCTGCAAACCGAAATCGCGCGGCGGATGGGCTACGCCGATGATGAGCGGGGCCGCGGCGTCGAGCGGTTCATGAAGGACTATTTCCTGGTCGCCAAGGATGTCGGCGACCTGACCCGGATCTTCTGCGCGATCCTCGAAGCCGACCAGAAACGCCGCCGCCGGCTTTCCTGGGTCCGCTGGGGGGCCGGACGGCGGCCGCTCGAGGGCTTCGTGCTCGACGGCGAGCGGTTGACGATACCGGCCGAGGATTTTTTCAAGAAGGACCCGGTGGCGCTGCTGCGCCTGTTTCAAGTCGCGCAAGAACACGGGCTCGACATCCATCCTCGCGCGCTGCGGGCGGCGAGCCAATCGCTGCAGCTGATCGACGACCGGCTGCGGGAGGACCCCGAGGCGAACCGCCTGTTCATCGAGATTCTGACCTCGCGCAAGGATCCCGAGACGGCACTGCGCCGGCTGAACGAGGCCGGGGTCTTCGGCTGCTTCATCCCCGATTTCGGGCGTGTCGTCGCCCAGATGCAGTACGACATGTACCACCATTACACGGTCGACGAGCACACCCTCTTCGCCATCGGGATCCTGCACAAGATCGAGAGCGGGCTCCTTGAGAAGGAGCATCCGCTGGCGACCGAGATCGTTGCTGAGATCGTCTCGCGGCGTGCGCTCTATCTAGCGGTGCTGCTGCATGACATAGCCAAAGGCCAGGGCGGCGACCACTCCGAGATCGGCGAGCGGGTCGCGGCGAAGCTCGGCCCGCGGCTCGGGCTGTCGGACGAAGAGACCGAAACCGTCGCCTGGCTGGTGCGTTGGCACCTGCTGATGAGCGGCACCGCGTTCAAGCTCGACATCGGCGACCCGAAGACGATCGCCGACTTTGTCGCGCGGGTGCAGTCGCCCGAGCGGCTGAAGCTGCTGCTGGTGCTGACCGTCGCCGATATCCGCGCCGTCGGTCCCAATGTATGGAACGGCTGGAAGGCGTCGCTGCTGCGCGAGCTATACCATCGGGCGACCGACGTGATGTCGGGGGGGCTGACCGTCGCCGCGCAGGATTCGCGCATCGCCGCCGCTCAGGCGGCGGCACGCGAGCTGCTGCCCGAGTTCAGCGAGAAGGACTTCGCGGCCTTCGCCGGTCGCGGCTATCCGTTCTATTGGCTCTCTTTCGACCCAGAGACCCACGCCCGGCACGCCCGGCTGATGCGCGAGGCAGAAATCAGCGGTACCCCGCTGACCGTCGAAAAGCGCGTCGATCCGCAGCGCTCGGTCACCGAGATCACCCTCTATACCGCTGATCACCCCGGCCTGTTCTCGCGGATCGCCGGAGCGCTGGCAGTCAGTGGTGCCGACATCGTCGATGCAAGGATCTTGACCATGTCGAACGGCATGGCGCTCGACACCTTCTGGGTTCAGGATCTGGCGGGCCGCCCGTTCGATCGTCCGGACAAGCTGGCCAGGCTCGCGGTGATTTTCGAGAATGTGCTGACCGGCGATCTGAAGCCGCATCGCGAGTTCGCCCGGCCTCCGGCCTTCCCGAGCCGAACGCAAGTTTTCACCGTGGTGCCCCGTGCGCTTGTCGACAACAAGGCGAGCGCCTCGCACACCGTGATTGAGGTCAACGGTCGCGACCGGCCGGGCTTGCTCTATGAGCTGACCCGGGAGCTGACCCGGCTCAATCTGCAGATCTCGAGCGCCAAGATCTCGACCTATGGAGAAAAGGTCGTCGACGTCTTTTACGTCAAGAATCTGTTTGGTCATAAGGTGGAGCAGCCGGCCAAGCTCTCCGAGATCCAGAAGTCGCTCGAGGCGGTGCTGGCCAAGGGCAACGATGCGGTGCCGCGGGAAACCCGGCACCCACCGGTCGCCGCGGAATAGCTCGTTATCGGGTCTATTCCCGCAGGTCTTCGAAGAATTCCTTAACCCGGGCGAAGAAGCCTTCGCTTTCGGGATGGGTGCGGCGATTTTCGCCTTCCTTTTCGAATTCGCGCAGTAGCTCCTGCTGGCGCTTGCTCAGATTGACCGGAGTCTCGACGACCGCCTCGATAAACATGTCGCCGCGGGCGGCCGAGCGCAGCACCGTCATGCCTTTCGACCGCAGCCGGAATTGGTGCCCCGACTGGGTCCCGGCCGGCACCGTGACGCGCGTCCGTCCACCGTCCACCGTCGGCACCTCGATCGTGCCGCCGAGGGCCGCCGTCGTCATCGGCAGCGGCACCCGGCAATGGATATGGCCGCCGTCGCGCTGGAAGATCCGGTGCGGTGTCACGCTGATGAAGACGAACAGATCGCCCGCCGCAGCACCGCGGACGCCGACCTCGCCTTCTCCGGCAAGCCGCATGCGGATGCCGTCCTCGACCCCGGCGGGGATGTTGACCGACAGCGTCTTTTCGCGCCTCGTGCGGCCCTGGCCGCCGCACGCCTTGCACGGATTGTCGATGACCCGCCCGGCACCCTGGCAGCCGGCGCAGGTTTGCTCGAGCGTGAAAAAACCTTGCTGCATGCGCAACTTCCCGCGGCCGTGGCACCGCGGGCAGGTGATCGGCTTGGAGCCCGCTTCGGCGCCGCTGCCCTTGCATTGGTCGCAGGCGACCAATGTCGGCACGCGGATCGTCGTCTGCTTGCCGCGGAACGCCTCCTCGAGCGAGACCTCAAGGTTATAGCGCAGGTCGTTGCCACGGCTCGGCCCACCCTGGCCACGCCTGCCGCCCATGACCTCGCCAAACATCTCCTCGAAGATGTCGGCAAAGCCGCCGGCGCCGAAGCCGAAACCACCCGCACCGGCGCCGCCGCCTTGTTCGAAGGCGGCATGACCAAAGCGGTCATAGGCGGCGCGCTTTTGATCGTCTTTGAGGATGTCGTAAGCTTCGTTGATATCCTTGAATTTCTGCTCGGAGCCCTTGTCCCCGGAATTACGATCGGGGTGGTACTGCATTGCGAGCTTGCGATAGGCCCGCTTGAGCTCGTCGGAGCTTGCTGATTTGGAAACGCCGAGGGTTTCGTAAAAGTCCTGTTTCGCCATGACCGTCAGGGGGTCCGATTAGAGGGCTTGCCGTGAAGCCTCACCCCGGCGGGATCCCGCCGGGGTAGCCGCATCCGATCCCGTCTCGGCAATGATCAGCCGGAGCCGCGTTTTTTCTGGTCGTCCACCTCCTCGAAATCGGCGTCGACGACCTTATCGCCGCCACCTCCGGTCGTGCCGCCCGGCGACGGGCCGCCACCCTCACCGGCAGCGGCCTGCTCGGCCTGCTGGGCCTTGTATAGCGCCTCGCCGACCTTCATCGAAGCCTGCGCCAGGGCCTCGGTCTTGCTCTTGATCTGCGCGGCATCCTCGCCGCCGAGCGTGTCCTTCAGCGCCTGGATAGCCTGCTGCACCGCGTCGCGGTCGCCCTGAGAAACCTTCTCGCCGGCCTCGTTCAAGGTCCGCTCGGTCGTGTGGATCAACGCATCGGCGCTGTTCTTGGCCTCGACCAGCTCGCGTTTCCGCTTGTCTTCCTCGGCATGCGCTTCGGCATCCTTGACCATGCGGTCGATATCGGCCTCCGAGAGGCCGCCCGAGGCCTGGATGCGGATCTGCTGCTCCTTGCCGGTCGCCTTGTCCTTCGCGGAGACCTGCACGATGCCGTTGGCGTCGATGTCGAAGGTCACCTCGATCTGCGGCATGCCGCGCGGCGCCGACGGGATGCCGACCAAATCGAATTGGCCAAGCACCTTGTTGTCGGCCGCCATCTCGCGCTCGCCCTGGAAGACGCGGATTGTGACCGCAGTCTGGTTATCCTCGGCGGTCGAAAAGGTCTGGCTCTTCTTGGTCGGGATCGTCGTGTTGCGGTCGATCAGCCGGGTGAAGACACCGCCCAAGGTCTCGATGCCGAGCGACAGCGGGGTGACGTCAAGGAGCAAGACATCCTTGACCTCGCCTTTCAGAACGCCCGCCTGGATCGCCGCGCCGACCGCCACGACTTCGTCGGGGTTGACACTGCGGTTCGGCTCCTTGCCAAAGAACTGTTTGACGGTTTCGATGACCTTTGGCATGCGGGTCATGCCGCCGACCAAGATCACCTCGTTGATCTCCGACGCACGCAGCCCGGCATCCTTCAAGGCGCTGCCGCACGGACCGATGGTGCGCTGGATCAGATCGTCGACCAGCGCTTCGAGCTTCGACCGCGTCAGCTTGATGTTGAGATGCTTTGGCCCGTGCTGGTCGGCCGTGATGAAGGGCAGGTTGACGTCGGTCTGCACCGATGACGACAGCTCGATCTTGGCCTTCTCGGCCGCCTCCTTCAGCCGCTGGAGGGCGAGGCGGTCGTTGCGCAGATCGATCCCCTGCTCTTTGCGGAACTCGTCGGCGAGATAGTCGATGATCTTCTTGTCGAAGTCTTCACCACCGAGAAAGGTATCACCGTTGGTCGACTTGACCTCGAAGACACCGTCGCCGATCTCAAGCACCGAGATGTCGAAGGTGCCGCCGCCGAGATCGTAGACCGCGATCGTGCCGCTGCCCTTCTTCTCCATGCCGTAGGCGAGTGCGGCCGCGGTCGGCTCGTTGATGATGCGCAATACTTCGAGACCGGCAATTTTGCCGGCGTCTTTGGTTGCTTGGCGCTGACTGTCGTTGAAGTATGCCGGGACGGTGATCACCGCCTCGGTCACCGTCTCGCCGAGATACGCCTCGGCGGTCTCCTTCATCTTCTGCAGGATAAAGGCGCTGATCTGCGAGGGAGCATATTTCTTGCCGCGGCCCTCGACCCAGGCGTCGCCATTGTCGCCGGTGATGATCTTGTAGGGCACCAGATCCGTGTCCTTCTTGACCATCGGATCCGTATAGCGGCGGCCGATCAGGCGCTTTATCGCAAAGAACGTGTTCTCTGGATTGGTCACGGCCTGGCGCTTTGCCGCCTGACCGACAAGGCGTTCACCGGACTCGGTGAAAGCGACCATCGAGGGGGTCGTTCGCATGCCCTCGCTGTTCTCGATCACCTTGGCGTTTCTGCCCTCCATCACGGCGACACAGGAATTTGTCGTGCCGAGATCGATACCGATGACTTTGCTCATGTACACCTCTTTCCAAAAGCAGGACCGGGCGGCCCGGGGAAGCACCGTCCCGATCCCCCGGGAAGTGATTGTTCAGCCATCCCCTGACTATGGCTAGGGTTATATATGCGAGCCGTCGCGCCGCTACAACCGGCCCGGACGCGCGGGTTCCGCAACGGTTTAGGCCTCTGTGCCGGCGGGTTCGGCAGGGTCCGCCGGCTTTGGAGTTTCCTTGGCGACGCCGACCATTGCCGGCCGCAACAGCCGGTCGTGCAGGACATAACCGGGCTGCAGCACCTCGATGACAACCCCGCCGGGCTTTCCGGGTCGTTCGGCCTCGAAGATCGCCTGATGCAAATTGTGGTCAAAACGCTCACCGTCCGGATCGATGCGCCGGAGGCCGTGCCTCTCGAATACCGAAAGCAGCTCGCGCTCGGTCGCCTCGACACCAGTGACGAGGCCGCGCGTGCGCTCGTCCTTGACCTCGGACTGGGGCAAACTGTCGAGCGCTCGGCGCAGGTTGTCGGCCACCGAAAGCAGCTCCTTCGCAAAGCCGGCAACCGCATACTTCAACGCGTCCTCGCGTTCGCGCTGGGCGCGGCGTCGGACATTTTCGGTCTCGGCCAGCGCTCGCAGCAGCTGATCCTTGTGCTCGGCGAGCTCCGCCTCGAGCGCCGCGACACGTTCTTCGGCCGAAGGCTCGGCCGCCGCGGTCACGACCGGCGCCCCGCTCTCCTCGGCGACGTTGTTGTTCGACGCCTCCTCGAAGCCAGGCACCGTCTCCCGTTCCTTGCTGGTATTGTTCATCAATCGTCCTATCCAATGAGCCGCCCGATCACCTTGGCGGTATAGTCCACCATCGGAATGATCCGGGCGTAGTTGAGTCGAGTGGGCCCGATGACCCCGATCGCGCCGACGATCTGCTCTCGGCTATTGTGGTAGGGAGCAATCACCACCGAGCAGCCGGTTACCCCGAACAGGTGGCTCTCGGCGCCGATAAAGATTTGCACTCCCTCGCCCTGCTTGCTGGCATCGAGAAGGCGCAACATCGTCTCGCGCGTTTCGAGCATTTCGAACAGTGTGCGCAGTCTCTCGAGATCGGCGAGCGCGGTCACGTCTTCGAGCAAGTTTGCCTGGCCGCGCACAATCAGCGCGCTCCCCTCGCCGCCGGCCCAGCTCGCGAGGCCCGCCGCGACGAGCTTTGAGGTCAGCTCGTCGAGCTGCGCTTTGTTCGAAGCGATCTCCTGGGCGATCTCCTCCTTTGCCTCCTCGATCGTCCGTCCGATCAGCCTGGCATTCAGGTAGTTTCCGGCCGAGATCAGCGCCGCGGGCGGCAGGCCCACCGGCACCTCGATGACGCGGTTCTCGACCAGCCCGTCCTCGGTGACCAGCACGACCAGCGCGCGCCCGGGACCGAGGTGGACGAATTCCAGATGCTTTAGCGGGCGGTCCTGTTTGGGGACGACGACCACCCCGGCGCAATGTGACAGCCCCGACAATGCGCTCGTCGCCTCCTCCAACGCCTGCGCCAGGCTCTTGCCGCGCGCGACGCACAGGCTCTCGATGCTGCGCCGCTCGTCCTCGGCGAGCCGGCCAACCTCGAGAAGACCATGGACAAACAGCCGCAATCCCGCCTCGGTCGGCAGCCGGCCCGCCGAAGTATGCGGCGCATAGAGCAGCCCTGCTTCCTCGAGATCCGCCATGACGTTGCGGATTGTTGCCGGCGACAGATTCTGTCCGATGCGACGCGACAAAGTGCGCGAGCCGATCGGTTCGCCGGTCGCAACGTAGCCGTCGACGATCACGCGAAAGATTTCGCGGCTGCGTTCATTGAGCTCGTAGATCGGCGAAGGTGCGGCAGGTGGAGGCATGCGCAGGTCATATATATCGAGCCGGTTCCGGCAGGCGCCACCGGCTCAGGCTGGCAAAGCACAACTTCATTCAAATTGCCGATGTGGTTACCCGATCCTCGCGAGCCAAGCGGTGCAGGGCAACGCGTCAGCCGCACCGCCGCCGGGCGATCGACCCCGGCGCGGGCGAGATTTGGGAACGCATGCCGGCAGCGTCAACTCCGCCGAGCGACCCGCTTCCCACCTCGCGGCTAGTGCGCCGCAATCAACAATAATGCACGCTTCCTCCCGCGCTACGTCGGGGTCCACCTCTCGACGGCACGAGCGGCGGAGGGGTGGGTCCCGGCTTTTCCCACGGAACTGGGTCCGTGGGCTGAAGGCCCACGGGACAGCGGCTGCGCACGGTTCACGGTTTCATGCCCTGCGGGTCGGCGACGCCGGTGACGAACTAAAACGTCTTCTTGAAGGCGGCTTGGTAGGTCTGGCCTTTTGGCGTGGTCATCTGACCGACGAGATCGGCGATTGCCGCGCGGAAGGTGAACTGGGTCCCGTCGGAATTCTGGAACCTGAGCTCGTCATCGTGGATGACCCCAGTGCCATGCAGAACCCCACCGGGAACGCGTGTGCTCGAACCCAACGGCCCGTAGACGTAAATGATCGACGCAGTGCCGTCCGGCTTCACATCGTCGACGATCAGCGCGGCACAGGTATCGGCATCCCAGGCTGCATCGGTCCAAGCGCCGAGGAAGCGTCTGTAAGATTCCGGGATAGTCGACGGGTCGGCGAGCCGGTAGCTGACGCTTTGCTCACAAAACACCCGGCCGGGCTGAACCTCGGTCTCGGGCAGCGGCGCCTGCGCCACGCCCCGGCCCGTGGTCAGCAGCATGAAGCACAACAGGACGATGAGACGACGGGTCATGGCATCCTAGGAAAACGGCACCTCGCGCAGCCGCTTCACATCGGCACGGCCGGCGCTGAGGATATAGCGGACATCCGAGCCGCCGGTCAGATAGCGCATCCCGAGCTGCAGCAGCCAGGTCTGAAATTCGAGGTCCTCGCGCACGCCGCCGACCCCCATCGATTTGCCATGAGCGCGGGCGGCCCGCGCCGTTGCCTCGTAGGCTTGGCGCATGCGGGCGTGCTGGTACTGACCGGGGATGTCCATCTCGGTGCTCAGATCGCTGGAGCCGATATGCAGCATGTCGATGCCGTCGACCGCAGCGATCGCGTCGGAGGTCTCGATCGCTTCGGGTGTCTCGAGCATCGCGATCAGCAGGGTCTCTTGATTGAGATAGCTGTTGACCTCGCCTTGCGAGCGCGCCGCATAGCCGAGCGCCGGTCCGGAGCCCGAAGCCGAACGATGGCCGTGTGGCGGATAGCGGCAGCTGTCGACCACCGCGCCGGCTTCGGCCACCGTGCTGACATGCGGAACCATCACCCCCTGGGCTCCGCAATCGAGAATCCGCGTCGCGTCGTGGGGGTCGCGCGAGCTCACCCGCGCGATCGGGGTGATGCCGATGCCGAGTGCCGTGACGCCGATCGCCGCCGCCGTCTCGAGCGAAGTCGGGTTGTGCTCGAGGTCGATGTAGATCGCGTCAAAGCCGCAGGCGGCGGCGATCATCGCGATGTTTGGCGTGCGCATCTGGTTGACTCCCATGCTCAGCACCAGCTCGCCGGCGGCGAGCTTGCGCTTGGCCTGGTTCTCTCCGACGCTGTTCGGCATGGCTCGATTACTCCTTCCGAGGACTTTCCCGGCCCAGCATTATCCCGCTGCCCGGGACGCTCAACTGCCGCCCGCGCCCGGCGCAAGGTCGATGGCGAACCAGACAGCAGCGGAAGCTTCTCGCGACGCGCGTTCGAGCTCGCGAAAGCCGCAAGCGCGGTAAAACCGAATGGCCCGCCGGTTGCCGGCGCCGACTGCGAGATGGGCGCCGCGCGAGCCCATTTCCCGAACGGTTGCGAGCCACCGCTCCATCAGGCGGCGCCCGATGCCTGCGCCGCGCAGCTGCGGCAGCAGGTTGATGTGCAGATGTGAAGGATAGGCCTCGACGATCTCGTCTGCCGTGCGATCCGGGTGGTGGATCTTGTAGCTCATCAGCTGATCTCGATCCCAGCCGGCGCACGGCTCGCCGGCCGGGTCGCGGTAGCGCGTTCTGAGCCTGGGCCACCATTCGGTCTCGAGCCGGGCTTCGAAGTCGCGCGTATCCGGTGCGCCGACGATGTAGCCGCCCAGCCCTTCGGCGTCCTCGGCCACAAACACGCTATGTGGGCTCAGCAGGGCGTAGGGTGCGGCATAGATGTGCCCGAGCAGCTTTGGATCCCGATAGAGTGCTGTGGCGTCCTCGCCGCCGGCACCCGTGACCAGGCATATGCTGTAGAGGTGATCCAGATCCGCCGGCTGAAAGGCACGGATTTCAACCATTCGCCGCTCCTTGCTCCGTGTCATATTACACGCGCAGCGAGGGAGAGACTCATGCAGGCGGATTATGTGATCATCGGCGCCGGCTCGGCGGGATGCGTGCTGGCCAACCGGTTGAGCCGCGACCCCGCGTCACGGGTCGTGCTGATCGAGGCGGGCGGTCCCGACCGCAACCCGCTGATCCACATCCCGGCCGGCTATATCAAGCTGCTCGACCACCCGATCTTGACCTGGGGTTTCAAGGCCGAGCCCGATCCCGGCGTCAATGGGCGCGCGATCCTCTACCCGCGCGGCCGAGTGCTCGGCGGCTCGAGCTCGATCAACGGCATGATCTATGTCCGCGGCCAGCCCGAGGATTTCGACCATTGGGCGCAGCTCGGCAATCGCGGCTGGTCATGGGACGACGTGCTGCCCTATTTCAAGCGGGCCGAGGATTGGCAAGACGGCGCCGACGAATTCCACGGCGCAGGCGGACCGCTGCTGACCTCGCGGTCTTCCGACAAGCCGGCGCTGTGCCGGAAGATTATCGAGGCCGGTATCGAGAGCGGTCTCGAATACCATGCCGACGTCAACCACCTGCCGCCGGGCGCCGGCGACAATATCGGCTGGGTTCAGCAAACCCGCCGTGGCCGGCGCCGGCAGAGTGCGGCGCGGACCTATTTGCGCCCCGCGTTGAAGCGGCAAAACCTGACGGTTCTGACCAACGCGCTGGTCCACCGCGTCGTGCTCGACGGCAAGCGCGCGGTCGCGGTCGAGTTCTCGCGCGGCGACGTGATCGAACGGGTTGATGCGGCGCGCGAGGTGATCCTCTCGGGCGGTGCCATCGGCTCGCCGCATGTCCTGCAACTGTCGGGGATCGGCGAACCCGAGCATCTCGGGAGGATCGGGCTGAGCGTGAACCATGCCCTCCCGGGGGTCGGCAAGAACCTGCAGGACCATTTCCTCGCCCGCGTCACTGCCGAGGTCACCGGCATCGCCACCGCCAACGAGAAATCGCGCGGCATGCCGTTTGTCGGCGAGGTGATGCGCTATGTCTTTGCCGGCAGCGGCTTGCTGACCTATGCCGCCTCGCTGGTCTGCGCCTCGGTCAAGGTCCTGGAGGAGTCGGCAACCCCCGACGTGCAGATCCTGTTCGCCAATGCGAGCTTCGCGCCCGGCCCGATCCGGCGGCTCGACGACCGGCCGGGGATGACCGGCGGCATGTGGCAGATGCGGCCTTTGTCGCGCGGCTATGTCGAGGCGAAATCGGCCGACCCGCGCACGGCCCCGGCGATCAACCCCCGTTATCTGAGCGAGGAAACGGACCGGCGCGCGGCGGTTGGCGGGTTGCGGGCGGCGCGCCGGCTGTTTCACGCTCCCGCACTCGCGCCCTATTTCGTCGGCGAGATCC
>Ga0306922_10006770_pt1 | contig 11004 bp, 7 predicted proteins | sample sta12Cox44000082_FD_203758 | JGI IMG/M metagenome (GOLD analysis project Ga0306922, IMG submission 203758) | Lab enrichment of tropical soil microbial communities from Luquillo Experimental Forest, Puerto Rico - statoxic.12C.oxic.44.000.082 (v2)... | ecosystem: Environmental > Terrestrial > Soil...
CGGAATGGCTGGTCCAGCAGGCCAAGCTTCACGACCTGCAGAATCGCCTGGGATTTGTGGTCTCGCTGGCGAGAAAGGCGGGCGCCCGATCGCTATCCCGCAACCCCAAAAGGAACGCTGTTCTTGAAGAACTGGAATCCAAGCTCGGGCGTAGTCTGCTTGCGAGGGAGGAGCTGTTAGGAGGAAAGGATTTTAGTGACGCTGAGCGCAAGTGGCTAAGAAAACATCGCCCGAAAGAGGCGCGGCAATGGAATGTTCTAAGCAACTGGCGACCCGAGGTGCTCAGGTATGTCGCTTGATGCACTCCGGAGTCCGCGAGCGCACTGGAAGGCCTTCCTACAAGATGTTGACCAGCTTCTCCAGTCAGCGGTCGACCTTCATTGCTTGGGTGGCTTCGTTTTGTCCGTGCTCTACGATTTGCCCCGGCCGACGGCGGACGTCGATTACATCGCCGCGATGCCGTCATCGGCGGTCGCAGAACTGGAGACGATTGCCGGGCGTGGTTCTGCGCTTCACAAGAAACACGGGATGTACCTTCAGCACGTGACCATTGCCGATGTTCCGGAGGATTTCGCAGCACGCTTGACTGAGCTGTTCCCGGGCTCATTCGCTCGACTTCGTCTCTTTGCCCTCGACGTCCATGACCTCGTGCTTGCCAAACTGGCTCGCAACAGCCCGGTCGACCTCGAAGATGCCAAATTTCTCGCCAAAGCAGGATGGTTGGACAAGAGTGCCCTCGAACTGCGGTACGCGAAAGAATTGAGGCCTTATCTCGCCAACGAATCGCGGCATGACCTTACGCTGAAGCTCTGGCTCGAAGCCTGTTTTCCTTCCTAGAGCTTACTCGTCATTGCAGCAGGTGGGGCCAGCGAGTGGAGTTAAGATCAGTTGCCCTAAGATTCCCTTCGTGGCAATTGCCGGAACGATTCCAGATGCCATGCCCCCTCGGGTGCGGCTGTCTCCCGGCGCAGGATATAAAGGTTGCCGTCATCTGCTCGGACCTTGAAATAGGTGTCTGACAAACCGTACCACTGGTCAAGCAATTCCTCGACAAAGTATTTGTGTCCATCCAGCCGGAAACGAAGCGGCTTTTCGTCCCCTTTCCGCCCGGAATAGCACTCCACCTCCAGTTTCATCTCACCTGCCCGCTTTCCTGGAGAAATCCATGCCAAAACTCGACTCCATCCATGATTATCTCCGAACTCACAGCGGGGAGATCGGCGACCGCATTTTGTCGTCGTACCCAGCGCTGTTTGGCGCAGGTGAGGCACCCTCTCCGCTGCTCTCCTACATGCTGCGCACGCCATATCCAGCGCAGACGCTGGCCATCATGGGGGTCAGCAAACGATGGGGCCTGGCGCGCAATGCCAATGTTGTTGTGATTTTCAGCAATTAGTGGCCGGAACGGCCACGTTATGCTTTAAACAGGAATGGCCACTTTATAGTTTAACGATTGCGCCCCAAGTTAAACGAGATTCAGGCAAAGCGCCCGAGTTCATCTCGCTGTCTCATTACGGAGCCGAACTGTGATATTGCCTCATCGATGAGGATCCGAAGAAGTGGCCAGGCTCGCGGCAACCCTTCACTGAGCGCCGACTTGACGCGAGGTATGGACGGATAGAGGTTCTTTTCGTAGAGGTCGTGAACGATCTTGAAGATTTCCTGCCGCATAATGACGACGCGATTTTCCCGGGCCGCCCGAGTGCGTTCGGCAGTCCGTTGTACGACTTTTCTGTTTTCCGGAGGGAAGCGCAACTGGAGGTAGGACGCAGAAATGCCGAAGTGACGGCAGAGCGAAGCCACACTAGGCGCCGGTTCCGCAGCCAGCCATCCGCATATGGAAAGCCGAAGTTTGTCTCGTTGCTCGTCCGCCCAAGCCCGGCGCCATTGCTTGTAAGAGGCACACGTCTCCGGGCAGGATCCTGTAAGGACGTTCACGCAGCCCAACCCCAGTCGGCGAGCAAGCTGCTTCAGGCTGGGGGGTGGGCTTTCTGTGCGAGCAGTTTCGACCGCGAGTCGCAGAGTTTCCCTTTTCCGTAAGGTCTGCTGGCTGCGTTTCGCGGAAATCGCACGGCACAGTTCCGGAAATCGCTCCCTGATGGAACCGGAGCCCTTATATCCCAGCTGGAAAGCGATTTCATTGACCGACGGTGAGTTCTGGCGAGTCAGATAACGGCGCAGGACGCTTTCCAGCCGCTGTTTTTCGCACTTATAGAGTTGAGTGGCATTACTCATTGTTCCAGAAGTGCGCCGTCGAGCAGCGATCTGTCGGCAGAGATCGGGCTCTCGGACCCAGAGCGTCGCGGTGCGCCGGAACTCTAAACGGCGGGCAATCTCGGCAACGCTTGGAGGTGGGTTTTCGCTCAGAGCGCCAGCTAGGGACCGGCGAAGCTCAGTGGAGACGATCACGGGCCGCTGGGCGTACGACTTATCCTTCCTGAAATCGTTCTGCCGTCGAAGGCGTTCAGGGCCACGCCATTCGGCGGGTACTCCCGTAAATAGCATGGCCAGGGGGATTTCCAATTGGTAACTAAGGCGACACAGGTGATCGAGTGTCGGTTTGACTCTGCCCGATACCCATCCAAGGAAGGCACAGGGACCAGCATTGGCAAGAGTCGCCAACGCCTCCTTGCTGGCGCCTTCCATCTGATTCAAACAGCGTTGCAGGTTCATGCGTAGTGCGAGCGATGCTTGAATTCGTTGCAGCTCCGGCATGATCGCGAGGACTTGTCCAACACTTGTGGAGGCCCAGAGTTGATATTCCCGCTCGTCCGCGCAGCCATTGGGAAGCTGCATGCCGAGAGTTCCGAGCCATTGTGAGCAGACAGAACAGTAACCGGGCCGTGAGTTTGCCCGGAGCGAAGCGAACTGGAAATGGCAGTGCGGACAGCGATCCGTCAGGAGAGTAGAGTGTGCCGGACACACTGTGACAGCGCGAATGGTCCAAAGTAACGGGCTATACACCGGCGCTTCTGCCATTCGCCATTGTTCCAGGCAGCTTGGGCACCACGCTTCCGTAGTGCGAAAGAGATTTGGCTGTGAAACGGCTCCGTGCAGAGCCGATAGCGTAAGCAGCCAGAGATCGTTGCGCCCGGTTACTGCTTGCAGCTTCTCCAGCAGAGTCTCCGAATCCTTTGCCAGCACGTTTGCGGGATAAGCATAGTGCATGGTGGAGAAGGGAATTGGGCCTGGACGAACCGGAGAAAGCATTTGGCGGAGGAGGCGCGATACGCTCACCACATGGGCTTCCGCCAGTCTGCTTATGTAGCTGCTGAGGCTTTCGACATACGGCGTGCCGAGCCCGTAAGGGACGAGCGCGTAGAGCGCACTCGTTTGGGGGCGGAGGGGTTCCGCCAGGTCCCACCGTTCGAAGCTATTCTGTTTGGCAAGACGCATAGGACTGTGCGGGGCCAACAAGGTCTCTTTTCGGATAGCGCTGGCCCGGGTATTGCTGCCGTGGGCGGTCCGCAGCTGGTGTCGGGGTTTCCGCCGAACGGAGCGGTTTCTGGAATCCGAGACGAAGCCGTAGCCGCTCAAGAGCATCAGAATCCTCGCGGAAGCGGGATTCACCGCTGATGGTTTCCTCCGTCAGCCGGTCGCATTGCGAGACAGACAAGGCATGCTTTTCCAAATGCTTGAGGGTCAGGGTCGGAGCGGATTCGCGGATCGCCGTAGAAAGTCCCTTTACCAGCCAGTCTTTCAAAATGCCCACACAACCAATACTGCGTTCGTAAAGGTATTCCCAGAACTTGACGAGGTCGGGCGGTTCCGGCAGCGGCATTTGTTCGGCGAATGTGTGCAGGACTTTGGTGAACGTGCGGCGGTCGGCGGCTTTTGTTACGTCATAGCGTGGAAAATGTATATCGATACTTCTGCGGCTCAACTGGCCGCTGAGATTGCGGATGCGGAGCAATTCGTAGGTGCCGCACAACACGTGCACGGTGTTGGACCGATTGGCGAGCGACTTCAAGACGTTCAACTGATCTTCCACCCGGTGTCCTGAAGCCAGAGCGAAAAGGTGTTGAGCTTCGTCGATTAGAACTGCCCGTGGCCGTCGGTAGCGAAGGGCCTGCTCGACGGCGTAATGATAGTCGGCAGTAACTCCGCGGTCGTTGGGGAATATCGGCATCGTGTTGGCCGTCTGGCCTGCCGATGGCGACCGGCGTTTGCCTTCAACCATAGGATCATTCATCTCCAGTAACAGCCGCTTGAAATGACTGCGCCAGCTGAAGCTCCGAGAGTCCGGCGGGATAGCTTCTACGGTCACGACCGGCAACCGCGCAGGATCTTTGGGGACGTCGTCCAAGGCGTTGAGCAATTGTCGGACTCGTGTCAGCAGAGTAGTTTTCCCGACGCCGGCGGGTCCCAAAACCATGACGAGGGAGTTGGGGGCAGAGTCTGTAATGGCTTCCATGAGGTGGTCCTTGGCTTCGACCAACAACGTGTGGGCAACCGCAAAGTCCTTAAAATATTGGACTCGCACCGAGGATGGCTGTGCCAAGAGATCGCGGAACGAGGTCGTTGGTGCACTCATCAGAATCGCTCGAAAGCCTGCCTGTCGGACTCAATCGGGCCATGCAATTCCGGTGATTCCTTGTCCGCGGCTGGCTCCAGAGCTGGGCACCCACCAGGGGGTCGCGTTCGCTCTCGCAATGCTTGCCCCTCACGGGCGCGCAGCCGTGCCAGAAACACTGCCTCCTGTAAGTTGATCGACTGAAAAGCCTGAGCCAGGTTGCTGGCGGTAACCTGGAACTGCGGGTTACGATCGCGATTTCGCGCACGCAGCTCTTGCGAGAGGATTAACAATTCCTTCAGCGATCGTCCCTGAAAAACCCGGTAATACTCCGAATGGCATTGCACCCACAGTCCATTAAGGTAGGCATAGGAGATCCCGAGGTCAAAAGGCTCGAAGCGAACCGGAACCTGTTGGCGCTGCAACCTTGGGTCCTCCATGGCTTCGCACCAGTAGTAGATGTAGTTGATCTTGACGCCTCGACAGGGAGACACCATAGCGGTTCCTTTGGGTGTGCTGGGCAACGTGGCAATCATGAATTCATGATCGTAGGGAATCAGGCGATGGGGCCGGAAGCCGCTGGTCTCCAAGCCTCGCTGATAGGCGTCTTTCGGGCTTTGTCCCAGAGCCGGATGAACGTTGGTGTCGTAGATTTCGTACAAGTATTGATGAAGCTGTTCTACAAAGGGCGCCAGCGGCCAAGCCGCCAATGCTTTGGGATTGACAGACTTCGTGACTTGGCGCACGTTACGCGTGATCTGGGTGTTGCCGAGCAGATTGTGCACGAATTGGGTATTGGTTGTGCCAAAAACGCGCTCCACCAACGAGCCGAACCGAGCCTGGGCGGGCGGACGGGCCTTCTTGGTGCATTCGTAGCGCGCCAGCAGGGCCTCGAAATACGTGCTGCGGAACTCCGTCCCCCAATCCACCACCAAGCATTGCGGCAGCCGGTTGTGCCGGCGGACGCACTCCCGCAGGACCATCATGCAGCAGCGATAACTGGGCTCCTCGAAGTCGACGTGGACGGCCAGTACGCGGCGCGAGAACGCATCGATCATCAGCGTCATCCACGGCCGACCAAGGGCATGCCTGCCAGTCGAATCCGTCAGTTCGATGTCCAGCTCTGTGTGGTCAAGGTGGCAGATTTCAAACGGCCGGTCTCCGTGCCGCGGCGTCTTAAGGTCAAGTTCGTGATAGAAGGGCACGTGCTGATAAGCTGCACGAGGCCCCTGTCTCTTTAGGGTCCGGTTGAACCCATTCCGGTTGCGTACCGCCAGACAAAAACTCGTGTAGCTGGGTACCGGAACGCCCTGGCGCTTACAGCTTTCCTTGAGCATCGCCCAACACGCGATCCTGTTTTTCTGTTTGACGTTCTCGTACCCGCTTTCGATGACTTCATTCATCAGTCGCAGGGATTCATCGGGTAGTCGCCGCGTGGAATTTCCGCGTTGACCGGTCTTGGGTAGGAGCCCGAGGTATCCGGCGCCCCCTCGGAATTCGGCGCTACGGTATCGCGAAGTCCAGCGGCGCAATGTCCTTGCGGCTATGCTCTCGTCGCCGGGTGCGGGCTCTCCGGCGAGGTGCCGACGGACGATGTCAGCCCGGTAGTTGGCCACCCTCAAGTCCTCTTCACTTGCCCGAAGCAGTTCGTTGGAGAGTTTCGGGCACCCGTCGGGTTCCTGGACGGCGGGCAGTTGAGAAATTCGACCCTCTTTGACGAGTGACCCAATGGTTGTCTGGGGCAGTTCGACTAGCCTCCCATCTTCGCCGAGCAGAGAGATCTTGGTGGATCCGACGTTGGCCACCTGCCAGCTTTGACCATCCCAGGACAGCAGTGCACCGGCGCGGAAACTTTGCCCTTGCGGGACGAACGAGTGTGGGGTCGGCCGATTGTCCGACACCACTCCATGGCGCGCCGCTACCTCCCTGTTTGGAAATATTCGGACGGTAGCGGGTTCGACCAGCGGCTCCGCGTAGAGATCTACATAGAGCTGGCCTGCAGCGATCAGCAGATAAATGTCATCCGGCGTGGCAAATTCCGCCGTCTTCTGGATGAGGTTCGCCAACGACAGGGCCGGCACAGTATGTGCATAAGAAAGGATGCGGTCTCTGGTTGCAGCGGAGATCGTGTCCGGACCAGCACGGATATAGTCTTGGAGAAACAGAATATTGCGTTGAAACCGCCACTGGATCTCCTTCGAGGAGCGGACTCGATACGTAAGCCCGAACTGGTTGGCGTAATTCTCCCCAGGAGGGCAGTGCCAGCGATCTCCCTCCTGCAGGTAGCGGTTGGGATTGTGCTTAGTAAGCCGATGAAGGTCTTCCTCAGTCTTCCATTCTTCCCATCCGGCAGTGTGCTGGCGGAGGACAAAGAAATCTGGAGTATGACGAACTGCCATCCGTCTGCCGTGAGCGCTTTTGTAATCCAGCATGATCGGAGGCGGCTGGTCATAAAATTCGAGCGTGAGTGGGTCGTGTTCCATCTCGTAGATTGCCGCCAGCTCCACCCGGTGGCTCTCAAACTGGATGGTCACCCCCATCTTCCGGCTCGGATAGAGTCCGCTCACATTTGAGCGCCTGCCTCCCACCCTGCGGGCGGGGTCCGAAGAGCGTATTTGATCGATCAGAATTCGGGCCGGCCGGCTCAGGTTCAGCCGCTGGTACAAGGCAGTCAACTCATTCTGGCTGAGCATAGCCGTACTCCAATCGCGAAAGCGCCGTCACCGCCGCCGCTTTATGGCTGCGACGTAGCGGATCCCTGCCTCATTGATCAGCTTCTGCAGTCGCCGACCATTTTGAATTGCCGCACGCACCTCAGGCACTAACCTCGCGGGAACGTAGATCGAGACACGGCGCTTCCCTCGTCGCCCGTATAGCGCATAACTACTATGGCCTTCCCCAGACGCGCAGGCCGGGCAGCTCGGACGGATGCACGGCCCTCTTCGCAACGACAGAGAGCCGATGGCGACTGGCCACACATCGCGAATCACTCCCGCAAACCAACGCCGGACGTCCATTGTGGAATCAGGCTCCCGCATGTATATGTGATTATGTACATGTATACAAAACATTTTGCAAGTGATTTTGACCTCTGTAACCTGTTTTGGCAACAGCAAATCTGCCGACAACAGTGCCGAAGGCCGAAGCACAGGCATTCAAACAAATTCAAACGAGTCTGCTTTTGTTTTCGATGCCAACGGTATTTGTATTAATTTCACCGGAATCTGGTTAGATTAGTGGATCTGGACGGCCGGAAGGCCCAAAACAGCTCTAAAACTATTCGGTCGGGCAACGCCTGAAGGCTCGCGCCAAGGCCTCCGGCCGCCAGAAAGGTTGCTGGCAGATGACCGGCACATTGCATAGGCCCGATAACTACGCCGCCCACCGTAGCTCAAGTGGTTCTTCCCCGACCAGTCGTTTACAGCGGTCCATCGTGGATATCCCGTAGAAAGTAGGTACCAAGCATGGATGCCATTCGCAACAAAGCTATTTGCACCCAAGTCGTCGCGGCATATTCACACTGCCCTCGCAAGGCCTTTCTCCTCCAAAGCACCGACGAGCGCGGTACACCACACGAGTATCTAGATATGCTCAAGCAGTGTAGCAACGTCGGCAGGACCAAGTATCTGGCCGTTCTCAACCAGACAAGCACACAGATCCGTCCGTATGACGACAGTGCCCTCTCATCGGGCATCGACGTCCTGACGCAAGCAAACCTGAAAACGGGAGACCTTGAGGCATACTGTGACGTCCTAACAAAAGTTGGCAGTATCCGGCGGGGCGATCATAAGTCGGCGGAGTACGAACCAACGATCATCTCAGGAACTTTTGGCATCGAGAGAGACGACATTCTTGCGCTCTCTTTCGCAGGTTACGTGCTCGGACAAGTTCAGGGGACAATTCCCGCTGTGGGGCATCTTGTGACCCTCGGCGGTGAGCGACGCCGAATCAACCTTCAGGCTGAATACAAAAGCGTCAAAACAATCATCGCGCAATTCCGAGATTGGTCGACCGACTCCTCTGTACAAGCACCACCCGCTATTCTCAACAAGCATTGTCCCTACTGCCCGTTCAAGGCCGCCTGCAGCGGGTTGGCCGAAGCAGCTGACGACCTCAGCTTGTTAGATCGCATGACTCCGAAAGTGATGGAACGATACCACCGTAAGGGAATTTTCACAGTTACCCAGCTCTCTTTCCAGTTCAAGCCACGACGAAGGAAGAGACGCAATCTGCAACGACCGCTCAACTTTAACGTCGAACTACAAGCTCTCGCCATCAGGACGGGAAAGATCTATATCCAGGCGCTGCCGGAGGTCGAGAAAACTGATACTGCTCTCTTTGTGGATATCGAAGGGGTTCCCGATCGGAAGTTCTCGTACCTCATCGGTCTTCTCATAAACGAACGGGGCACTGCGGCTCAACATTCGTTTTGGGCGGACAGAGCTGAGGACGAAGAGTCGATCTGGCAGAGGTTCGTGCAGAAGCTCGACGAGTACCCCAGTGCGCCCATCTATCATTACGGAAGCTACGAAGCTCGGGTGATTGAATCCTTCATTAAGAGATTCGGACCGAACTCCTCATCCATTGGCAAGAGACTAGTCAATCTAAACGCTCAGGTCTACGGCAGAGTCTATTTCCCGGTCCGTTCAAACAGGCTAAAGGTCCTCGGAAAATTTCTGGGTGCCTCCTGGACGGAGCCGGATGCTTCTGGACTAAAGAGCCTGGTTTGGCGATACCGGTGGGAGACGGGAGGCGAAGCGAAATACAAGGAGAAGCTCATTTCTTACAACGCCGAGGATTGCGAGGCCTTGCGGGTTTTGTTCGAGGAACTGGCGCGACTTCGAATTGACGCCGATTCACAGCTCAATGTCGACTACGTAGACCAGCCCAAGCTAAACACGACAAGTGCCGGCAGTGAACTTCATGCGGCTCTTGAGCAGGCACTGCGTTTCGCCAGTCTTAATTTCAGCGACCGGGGTTGGTTTCGGACCGGCATGTATGCGCCGAAGAAAAGGGGACCAGGAGCACCCAAGGGACATCCTGCCTACATTCGGACAGTTCCCCAAGGTCACCGTACGGTGGTTCCCGTTGCATCGAAGAGAACCTGCCCCCAACACAAGGGGCAACAGCTGCAGAGGTCGGACAAAGATGCCAAAAAAATCATTGTTGACCTGACCTTTGGGAATGCTGGATGCAGGAAGAAGGTGATCAAGTACTTGGGTGAAATGCGTTATTGTCCGCGTTGCAAGCGGTACTATGAGCCACCCGCAATTGAGAGGATCCGCGGCCAAACCTTTGGCCACGGCTTTCGGGCCTGGGGTGTCTATCAACGGATCATTCTTCGGCTCCCCTATCGCTTAATAACCCAAGCGATGGAGGAGTTGTTCCACGAAACGGCGTCGGAGGCCAGCATCATCAATTTCATCGAGTCATTCGCAGAGGATTACCGGCGCACAGAGTCGATTCTACTAAGACGCCTGCGGGAAAGTCTGTTTGTCCACGTGGACGAGACACGCCTTAACATCCGCGGCGTCGATCATTATGTTTGGGTGTTCACAGATGGAAAGCACTTTGTCTTCCGATTGACGGAGACACGGGAAACCACCGTTGTGCAACAGCTTCTGAGCGGTTACCGAGGAGTGCTCGTGTCGGACTTCTACCCCGGATACGATGCCTTACCCTGGAGGCAGCAGAAATGTTGGGTCCATTTAATTGGAGATCTGAACGACGACCTGTGGAAGTTCCCCTTTGATGAGGAACTGCAAGGTTTTGTCTCCTCTGTCAAAGATCTCATCGTACCTATTCTCAAGGACATCGATCGCTGGGGATTGCGAGCGAGGTATCTTCACAAATTCACGAAACAGGTTGACCGGTTCTACAACACCGTGATTGACGGCAGAGAGTACGTCTTGGACGCTGCGAAGAAGTACCAGAAACGGTTTGTGCGCTATCGAGACTCGTTATTCCGTTTCCTCGAAGAGGATGGCATTCCCTGGAACAACAACGCCGCCGAGCGTGGGATCCGACACCTCGCAGTGCAAAGGAGTATTTCTGGTCCGCTCTACTCGCGTGGTGCCGTCGCCTATCTCGAGCTGCTAGGAATCGCTCAGACGTGTCGATTCCAGGAAAAGTCATTCTTGAAGTTTCTTTTGTCCGGAGAAGTTGATGTTGACGTGTTTCAATCTGGGAAGCAGCTCACGATATCACGGCAAACCACATCAATCGCTAGATCCAGACCTTTGGATGAACCCGAACATCCGTAACGATTCAGACTCGGTTCCTGTCACGGCATGGTCACCATGCGCCTCCGGTACTACCGGCCACTTAACGGTTCATTTTTGTACTTGTGGCCACGTTATGACTCAGGAGCGCGAAGCTTTCCGGAATGCTTTTGCTGAAAACAAAGCCGTATCGGCGGCACTGCGGCCACCTTATGCTGTTAGCTGAGGCCACCTTATAACCAAAGTGACAGTTGTGGCGGAGTGCGGGGC
>Ga0306922_10006773_pt1 | contig 11000 bp, 13 predicted proteins | sample sta12Cox44000082_FD_203758 | JGI IMG/M metagenome (GOLD analysis project Ga0306922, IMG submission 203758) | Lab enrichment of tropical soil microbial communities from Luquillo Experimental Forest, Puerto Rico - statoxic.12C.oxic.44.000.082 (v2)... | ecosystem: Environmental > Terrestrial >...
GAGCTCAACCGCCCCAGGCGTCACGCACCGGTGGAACGATCTCGATGCCTTCTGCCAGGAGGTGTCAAACGGACGGATCTGGGCGGGCTTCCATTATCGGTTCTCGACCGTCGTTGGGACCGACATGGGAAATCGGATCGGCCGCTATGTCGTAAAAAATATGATGCAGCCGGTTCCAGAGCCGGCGATTGTTTCAGGACAACGGTGAGGCATCATCCCTGTACAGAGGGTGTTTGTACGAAGCCGGCATGACTCGTCCTCACGCCCGCTTCTAGGCCCTAAGCGGACAAGCAGGTCTTCTGGGTTTGTACCATTTGTCCGCTGCAAGCGTGTAATCGTCATTCCTTCTAGACGGTGGTGAAGTCATGCCACTTACGCAGTTGCACCAAGTTGGGTAATATTCCCGCGCTGCTGGCGTCGTTCGACTAACAGGTGCGACGCCAACAAGAACACGGTATCCGGCAACAGTGGAGGCGAAAATGGCCTATCATCTAGAAGGACGTCTGCTCGAGGTCTGCGACTGCCGTGTCCTGTGCCCATGCTGGATCGGCGAGGACCCCGATAACGGCACCTGCGACTCTGTGCTCGCCTACCACTTCGATGCAGGCACGATCGACGGAGTCGATGTGGCGGGACGGACGCTTGCCCTGGTGTCGCACATACCCGGCAATGTTCTCGCGGGAAATTTCCGCGTGGCCGTTTATCTCGACGAGAAAGCTTCGGCGGCGCAGGAAAAAGCGCTGCTGGACGTTTACACCGGCAAGCTCGGCGGGCCGATTGCGGACTTTGCCAAGCTGGTCGGTGAAGTCGTATCGGTTGAGCGCGCGGCGATCACCTTCGATGTGCAAGGCGGTAGGGGTACGCTCAAGGTCGGCGAAGTCAGTTACGCCGAGTTGGAGCCATACAAAGGCCCCGATGGCGCGACCACGGTACTGGCCAACACGATATTCTCAACTGTGCCCGGCGCTCCAGTGTTCGTGGGCAAGGCGACGCGCTATCGCTCGAAGCACGCGAAACTCGGCCATGACCTGGACATGACCGGGCACAACGCTTTGCAGAGCACGTTCGTGTTTGACGCCTAGCGTCGCGCGCCGGACATGCGGGCGCCGCGCACGCAGAACTGGTTCGTGCCGATAATGGGTGGCCTGCTCGGCACGGCCTGGATCGCGCTGTTTCTATGGGATCAGAGCCCTTACGGCCGCTACCTTGACCACGGCCGCTGGACCGAACTCGGCGTCGCCGCTGCCATCTGCCGCGTGCTACCCGGCGGCGACCTGTTGTTGCCTGGACTGCTTTATGCCGGAGGATGGCTTCTGATGTTGGCAGCGATGATGCTGCCGACTACCTTGCCACTGCTGCAGCGGTTCGATCGTCTCGCTGCTGCGCGCGGCGATCGCATCGAGCTGATAACGCTGCTGATAGTTGGCTATCTGCTGGTGTGGCTGGGATTCGGCGTGGCGGCGCATCTGCTGGACGCGGGGCTGCACGCGATGGTGCAGCGGTCGGATTGGTTGACGTTCAACGCTTGGGTGTTGGGTGCGAGCGTGCTGGCGATTGCCGGACTGTTTCAGTTCAGCCCGCTGAAATACCACTGCCTGGACAAATGCCGCACGCCGCTGAGTTTCATCATGCAGCACTGGCATGGCATCACGCCGCGACTCGACGCCTTCTTGCTCGGCACACATCACGGCGTGTTCTGCGTCGGCTGCTGCTGGGCGATCATGCTGCTGATGTTCGTCGTCGGGAGCGGCAATGTCGGCTGGATGCTTGTGCTTGGTGCAGTAATGGGGATCGAGAAGAATGCGGCGTGGGGCAGGAAGCTCAGCCAGCCTCTTGGTTTGGTTCTAATTGCTTGGGCCGCACTCATCGTGGGCCGTCACATGGCCTGATTTGGAACTACCGCTAAGCTGGCGGTAGACCTCGCGTGTTGTCCGTCCGAACGGCTTAAGCGTCCGGTCGATGTCGCTCGATTCGAAATGCCGCGCATGACTGCTTATGGCCCGAAGCCGAGGTAGCCCTGAACATAAATCTCAAGACCGCGAAGGAGCTCGGTCTCGACGTGCCGCCAACGCTACTCGCCACCGCCGACGAGGTATCGAGTAAAATGCGATGTCGCCGATTGGCCCACGTGACCCCACGCGCACATCATGCGGGCTCCGGTAATGTCCGCGAATGACCCCTATCGGAAGTCGACTTCTGGGTTTTGGTGGTCTGGAATTGTACAATTTGGCCGTCCACCGTTGGCAAATATTGGACCCATTCAGCGGATCGGACGCCTCGTGGGTCGATAGAGCGGTTGGAGGCGACGTAGTCGATCTCGCCGCGCGTCGTGCCGATGTCGTGTAGCTCTCTGTCGCTGAGGTCATATAGACGCGCTCGTAACCTGCAGCGTTCGCGCCATTCCAGAAGGGTGCCCCAAGAGCGCTTCAAAAAGGTCAATCCGAGCCGCGCCGACACCATGGTCTGCGTCAACTCCACAAGGTTGCAGATCGCATCCATCGGAACATCTCCCGGCATTGTTTCGCCTGAGCAAGATGCCGGGACAATGGAAGCTATGCTTGACCAACAGCTTACATTTTCCTCACCGGCGGCTTATTCTTGCAGCGCAGGAACGCCTTGGACGATCAGAGGGCTAGCTTGGGGAATGGTGCCTTGCGCTATTGCTTCGAGGATTACGCGTTCGACACCGACCGGCGCGAGCTACAGCGCGGGTCTGACATGGTCCCTACGACGCCGCAGTTTTTCGATCTGCTAGACTACTTGATCCGCAACAGAGATCGGGTCGTCAGCAAGGAGGACCTTGTCCACGCGATTTGGAATGGACGTATCGTCTCTGATGCGGCGCTGACAACCCGCCTGAACGCCGTCCGAAACGCGATCGGCGATTCCGGTGAAGAACAACGCCTTATCAAGACACTGCCACGCAAGGGGTTTCGCTTCATCGGCACGGTTCGCGAAGCGCACCAGTCTTCGGGCACTGGAGCGATCTTGGACGGCCGGATGGAAGCGCCGCAAGCCGCACTCCCGCTCCCCGACCGGCCCTCAATCGCCGTTCTACCCTTTGTCAACCTAAGCTCAGAACCGGATCAGGAGTATTTCGCTGACGGGATGGTGGAAGAAATCATCACCGCACTGTCCCGTTTCAAGACATTGTTCGTCATCGCTCGCAATTCAAGCTTCACGTACAGGGGGCGTGCGGCCAACCTAAAGCAGGTAGGACGCGAGCTGGGAGTGCGGTACGTATTGGAAGGCAGCATCCGCAAATCAGCGAACCGGGTGCGCATCACAGGCCAGCTGGTCGACACAACCACCGGCGCACATATTTGGGCGGATCGCTTCGACGCGACGTTAGAGGACGTCTTCGATCTTCAGGACCGATTGTCCACCATGATCGTGGGTGCCATCTCGCCAAAGCTTGAGCAGGCTGAGATCGAGCGGGCAAGGCGCAAGCCGACCGAGAGCCTTCATGCGTACGACTACTACCTGCGTGGAATGGCGAGCTTTCATCACGGGAGCAGGAAATCTCTTGCCCAAGCCCTGGAGCTGTTCAAAAAAGCAATCCAACTTGACCCCGGCTTTGCATCAGCATGTGCGATGGCCGCATGGTGCTACTCTGTTCCTCAGCCTTGGATGGCCGGCCGCGAGGAGGCGCGCGAAGCCGAGCGCCTGGCGCGGCTTGCGGCACGACTGGGCACGGATGATGCGACAGCGCTTTGTGTCGCGGGGTTTGTGCTTGCAGACATCGCCGGCGAGTTCGACATGGGCACGGCCTTGGCCAGTCGGGCTCTCGCGCTCAATCCAAACCTTGTGACCGCTTGGTTCCTCGGTGGTTGGGTGCAGGTCATAAATGGCGAATCCGACGTGGCGATCGAACATTTCGCGCACGCCGAGCGCCTCAGCCCATTCGATCCATTCATCTTTGGTGTGCGCGCCGGCATTGCCCAAGCTCATTTCAATGCAGGCCGCGACGAACAGGCATTGTCCGCTGCCGAGCATTGTTTGCGCGATATGCCAAATTATCCCCCGGCACTTATCGTTGTCGCGGCAAGTAGCGCCCTTACTGGAGCCACGGACCGGGCGAGAAAGGCGATAGCGCGCATTCGTGAGCTCAGCCCCGGGCTATGCATTATCGAAATCAAGAAACGGATAGCGCGCCGTCGCTCGGAGCACGTTGCGAGAATGATAGAGGGCCTAAGAAAGGCTGGGCTGCCGGAGTGATCCGCGCTCGCCTGTGAAGACGAGGTAATCGGGCGAGACGCAATGTCTGCAATTGGCGCCCTGACCTGACATGCCGGCTGGCGAGTCTGACGTCTGCTTTGTTGGGTGAACGGACATAATCAACGCCGATCGTCACCTCCGGTTTTGACCCATCTGCGACATGGACGGGCTGATGTTGTTTCTGCGATGCGCAAGCCCTTCTCTCGCCCAATGATGTGCTAGAGTGTGGCCCTCGGCATGGGGGCCAAGCGCCATGAGGCGACGGCACTTCATCACGCTTCTCGGCAGTACGGCGGCTTGGCCGCTCGCCTTGCGCGCGCAGCAATCCGGGCAGATGCGGCGGATTGGTGTGCTAATGCCGTTTGCCAGAGACAATCTAGAAACGCAGGCACGCATCACGGCGTTCGTTCAAGGATTGCAGACATTGGGTTGGACCGAAGGTCGCAATCTACAAATCGATTATCGATGGGGCACCGGCGATCTGCAGAAAGCTGCAACAGAATTGGTGGCATTGTCTCCGGACGTCATCTTTGCCAGTAACACTCCAGCTGTCGCCGCATTGCAACAAGCGACCCGGAGCGTGCCAATCGTGTTTGTGCAGGTTGCCGATCCCGTCAGCGGTGGCTTTGTTGCCAGTCTGGCGAAGCCGGGCGGCAACATCACCGGGTTCGCAACCTACGATTACGGTATGGGTGCGAAATGGGTGGAACTGCTGAAGGAAATTGCTCCCTATGTGACACATGTCGGAGTCATTCGAGACCCCACTACAACAGTCAGCATCGGGCAGTTCGCTGCAATTCAGTCTGCGGCGCGGACGTTCGGATTGGAGGTGAGCCCGCTCGGTGGGCGAGACGCCAAAGACATTGAGCAGACTGTTACCGAATTTGCGGGCGGATCGAACCGCGGTCTGATCGCTACCGGAGGCCCGTTGTCGATCAATAATCGGGATCTGATCATCTCGCTGGCGGCGCGACACCGATTGCCGACGGTCTACTCGTACCGTTTCTACGTCGCTCAAGGTGGCCTCATCTCTTACGGGGTTGCACCGATTGATCAGAACCGGCAAGCTGCTGGCTACGTCGATCGCATCCTTAAGGGCGAAAAGCCCGTCGACCTTCCAGTGCAGAGCCCGACCAAGTACGAGTTGGTGATCAACCTCAACACGGCTAAGGCACTCGGCCTCACTGTGCCGCCTTCGCTCCTTTCCCGAGCTGATGAGATTATTGAATAGCTGGCGAAGTCTCTTCATGGCCCAAAGCAGACGTGACGGTGCGTAACTCGGATGTCCGCTTCCGGGGGTAGACCGGAAATGGCCGGCGATTCAGATCACTTCCGCCAGTGACCCCGGAGCGGACGTTCAGTGCCGTTCAAGAGACTACAGCCTCCCCGGTATTTCTGGCACAGTGCAGGCTATTTCCCTCGCGGAGCCGCTATGGAGGCGCCCGTCATGTCATTTCAGCAAGCCGATTATGTTCTTGGACACACGAGCGTGGAACAACAACGGCTGATCCGCCAGGCTCGCGTGTTGGCTCCACTGACAGAACGCTTCTTGCGCGACGCAGGCATTTCTTCAGGAATGCGCGTACTGGATATCGGTTGCGGCATGGGCGATGTCACCATGATTGCTGCTCAACTTGTAGGGTGCGCTGGCCAAGTCACATCCATCGATCTTGACCAGGCTTCAGTTGAAACTGCGCAAAGACGCGCCGCGGCGTTCGGCTTCGAAAAATACATCGTTCGATCGTGCCGACATAGCTGCATATGTGCCGCCCAATCCGTTCGACGCGGTAATTGGGAGGCTCGTCCTGCAGTTTGTTCCTGATCCGATAGCGATCATCAAGCGACTTTATGGAATGCTGCGGCCAGGCGGCATCCTGGCGCTACAGGAACCGACATGGAAATTGTGGCTGACATACACAGCCCACTTACCTTTGCGGCTGTCCGTGACAAAAGCGGCGCGTGATGCTTTCCTGGCGGGTGGCGCCAGCACTGAGATGGAACTGCAACTTTACCAAGGCTTCATTGCTTCCGGGCTGCACGCACCGCAGTTGCGTGTCGAGTTACCAGTAGGAAATAGCCCCGAGTTTAGGAGTCTACTTCCGGATCTCCTTGCAGCCCTGATGCCCAATATCATCACCAAGGGTCTGGCGATTGATCATTTGGGCGACCTGAATAGTTTGAAGGATCGACTAGATCAGGAACTCGACAGGGAAAATTCCTTTGCTTCCTATGTCGCTCTGATTGGGGCATTTGGGCGTAGGTAAACCGCAAGATCGTGGTGGTGCTGCTTTGGACGCGTTGTGAAGAGGTAATCAGTGGACTCTAATGGACAGGGAGCCTCCATGAAATTTTACGACTGCGTCACTGCACCCAGCCCGCGTCGCGTTCGGATCTTTCTTGCTGAGAAGGGGCTTACTGTGCCGACCGTTCAGGTTGATTTGCGCAACGGCGAACAATTCACGCCAGCATTCCGTGCCCTGAACCCTGATTGCATGGTTCCGGTACTCGAACTCGATAGCGGTGCGGCGATTACCGACATCATTGCGATATGCCGCTACTTTGAAGAACTCCACCCCGATCCTCCTCTGATGGGCCGGAGCGCGGAAGAACGAGCCGTCATTGAATCCTGGCTGCGGCGGATCGAGTGGGATGGAATCTACGCCGCCCAGGAGGCTTTTCGAAATGCCACTCCTGGGTTGAAGGGTAGAGCCTTGCCTGGTCCTCTATCCCTCGAACAGATTCCGGCCCTCGCGGAGCGAGGGCGTCTTCGGCTTCGGCATTTCTTTGCGTGGCTCGATGCGCGCCTGGCCGACAATGAGTATGTCTGCGGACCACACTTTACGATAGCTGACATTAGCGGGATGGTCGCCGTCGATTTTTCGGCCTGGGCGAAACTCAGGCCTCCCGAGCATCTCGGTCATTTACATAGGTGGTACAAAGACGTTTCGACGCGCCCGAGCGCCAAGGCCTGACTTCTCATGATGGCAACTGACGTCCAACGGAGGTTCATTATGCCCACTACAACTGAAATGAAGGACCATGTTTATAAGATCCTGGAACTCGTAGGATCTTCCGAAAAAGGCATCGACGATGCCATTCAGAATGCCATATCCCGCGCATCAAAGACCATTCGCGAGATGAAATGGTTCGAGGTCGTGCAAACCAGAGGTCATATCGAGAAGGGGTCTGTTCGCCACTACCAGGTCACGTTGCGGGTCGGATTTACACTAGAGGAGTAATTCTCAGCCTCTCATTGCGCCGCCGCGTTGGCGAGGCTGCGCGGCGCGCGCCGCTCCCGTGCCAACAGCAGAAGCCGCACCAGAGCCGTTGCAGGCCGAGCGGTTGGCGTCGCTGCAGGAAGCCGATGCCAAGAAGGATACCGGCAAGATGAAGGCGGTCGTTCCCGAGTCCGAGGACGATATCGAGATCGACGAGACCATCGAAGATGATGATCGTGATGATGAAGGATTGCCGACGAGGAAGAAGGCAACGGGACGTCACCGACATCCCGGCAACGAGGAGACTTGAGATCGAACCCTATCCATGCGGATCGTGTGGATATCCTGCATAGACAAGGCTGGCGCTGGCGACGAGAAGTCCTTCCATCTTACTGACCGTTTTGGCGACCTCGCTTTGCGACTCGCCGGTCAAAAGTTGGTGCTTTAGTTGAAGGAGCGCGTGATTCGCGCCATCGAGCCGGCGGGCCAGCATCGTCGCAACATAAAGCACCGCTATCGGATTCTGCGTGAGAAGCGTAGTCGCATTGGCTACATGGAACTGTGAGGTCTCCAACGCACGTACGTCCGCTGTGTGCGGTTGGTCCAGCAGGACAGAGAGTTCGCCGAACATCGCGCCAGGCTCTGCCACCTTCGCAATCTCTGTGTCCCCTTTGACGATTGCGACAGTTCCCTTCCTGAGGATTAGCAGCCGACCGGTCCTGGAACCATCGGCGATCACGGTCTCGCCGGCCTGGAAGGTCACGACCGGAAGCGTGGCGAGACTACTTTGGATGGTGGCCTTGTCAGGAATAAGAGACATGGCAAATTCTCTCGTTTATTCGTTGCTCGTTTAACTCACTGACTTCAAGTGCCGCTCACCCGCTGCTCGGCGAGTCCGGAAGGATCTGCAAGAGCGGTTGCGGCGAGATAGATATTTGTCCGATAAATGGGCGGTCGTGGGCGGCGATCAGGAGGATGGAAGCCGCTATGCCCGTCGCAAACAGCGCGAGTGAGACCAGCCCTGCCAGGGGATCGTCGCAATGGACGAAGGCAATTGCAACCAGAGCGCACACTGCTTGCAGCAGGAGGCACGACCACTTCACCATGTTCACTTCGGCGCGGCTGACGAGGATGCGATGCCGGCGCGCTTCAAGCGCCGTCTCGAGGTTGCTTACGATCTCGCGCTGAGCAATCTCTTGGCCCGAACCGGCCGTCGTCAGGGAGAGCACGAGTTGCATCGCCTGGATGAGTGCCGGCGAAGGTGCGTTCAGCGAAGCGGCGGCTCGGTGAGCCATCATGGGCCATTCCACGGCCGCGGCTTGCTGGACATATTCCCTCACCAGGCTGCGCAATTTTGTCTCCGGCTCGCCCGGGAAGGTTGCGGCCAGAACGAGGACGGATCGAAGCGCGGTGGCCTCTTGGCTGACGGCGGTGCTGGCGCGGTCATTGTCGCTCCACACCTGCGCGGCCGTAAACACGACGAACAGACCAAAGACGACGCCGAGCGGCGATAGAATGCCCGCTGAAATCGCCTTGAAAGACCTTATTCGCTTTTGCGTCGCGGCCGCCAACACGCCAGCGTAGATCACAAAGGCCAGCAGATAGACGCCCCCGAAGATGACCAGCGCCATCCATGGTACGGGCAGATTGTGCAACCAGTCGTCCATCTGTTGTCCCATCGGTTGCGCTGCTTCGAGAAGCTGCAACGCGGGTCACGCGTAGACGGGGATGATACATGCGCAGGCGCGGAAGACAAAACTATTCCGGCACCGCCTCGCACTCGATCTCCAGAAGGGCTCCGGGTCCGGCAATTCGCCCACAACGACCGTCGTTCGGGCAGAGTATTTCCTCTCAGATATGATCCATAGATACGGTCCGGACGTGCCAAGCCGACGGTCGTTTTCGGTTTTGACCAATCCGCGATTTTAATGGGAGACAGCGGCTACTTGCCATCGTTCCAGATATCGGCCGCGAGCTTCCAGTCATTTCCGATCTTTTCCCAAACCACAACGTACTTCCCGGTCACCTCCTGCGGTGTCGGGCCCTTGGTCTTCAAGCTGAAGGTCCCGATCTCCCGTGCGGCGGAGGGACCAAGAGGCTTGACGTCGAGTGTCGTAAGTTTCGGATCACCGACTTTTTCCGCCATGCTTTTCCACATCGCGCCAATGGCGGCTCCGCCTTGCACCATCGCAGAGCCGGGTGGAAATGCGGTCGCATCGTTGGCGTAAAGCGAGGCAACGCCGGCAAAATCACCCTTGTTGAAGAATTCGATCCACTTCGCGTTGACCGCCTCGATCTCGGCCTTCTGGGCCGATGCCGGCACGATCAATCCGACTACGAATGCAATCACGAGTGCAGTCCTGCGCATGATCCGGTCCATCCCTTGGTGCGATAAGCGAGGCAGGTCGCGGCAATTTTCTTGCCAGTGTATGTTCAGGGCTAGCCTATCTCCGTCACGGTCGTTTGGCCACCGCGGTCTTCCATTCACGATCCGAAACTGACATCATGTCGCAAGCCTCTCACTACCGGCAATGCTAGTCTAAACTGTCTTATGCATGAGGGCGGCATGCGGCGGCGCGAATTCATCACACTTGTCGGTGCGGCGGGAGCATGGTCGCTGCCATTGCGGGCAGAGCAGTCGATGCCCGTCATCGGATTTCTCAACGGCTCGTCAGCAGACGGATACGCCCCGATGGTGGCCGCATTTGGCCAGGGACTGAAAGAAGTCGGTTTCGTCGACGGCCAGAACGTTACGATCGATTATCGGTGGGCAGAAGGACGCTACGATCTACTTCCGAAATTGGTGGACGATCTTATTCGTCGGCAAGTCTCGGTTATCGCCGCGACCAGCACGCCTGCGAACCTCGTTGCAAAGAAGGCAACCAACACGATACCGATCGTCTTCACGACAAGCAGCGATCCTGTGCAACTCGGCTTGGTGGAGAGTTTGAACAGGCCAGGCGGCAATGCGACCGGCGTGACACAGTTGAACGTGGAGGTCGGTCCAAAAAGGTTGGAACTGGCTCGCGAACTGATGCCCAACGCAACGGCCGTCGCACTTCTCATCAACCCCAAGAATCCTCAGACCGAAGCCGTGCTGAAAAACATGCAAGCCGCAGCTCGATCACTGGGGCTGCAACTCCACGTGTTGCAAGCCAGCTCCGAAGCCGAAATGGAGACCGCATTTGTCAGCTTTGCATCACTGAAGGCCGGCATCCTGACAATCGGTACCGACACGCTGTTTAACGGCCGGACAGAGCAACTTGCTTCGCTCGCCGTTCGTTATGCAGTGCCGACCATCTACCAGTACAATCAGTTTACCCGCAACGGCGGCCTCATGAGCTATGGCGGCAGCATCGAGGATGCCTACCGCACCGCCGGAATTCTTGCCGGCAGAATATTGAAAGGCGACAAGCCTGCCGACTTGCCCGTGCAGCAATCCACAAAGGTCCAATTGATCGTCAATCTGAAGGCAGCCAAGGCACTCGGCATTAGCGTGCCACTCTCGATGCTCGGCCGGGCCGACGAGGTGATCGAGTAGGTCGGTGCGTGGTTCCGCTGCCA
>Ga0306922_10006774_pt1 | contig 10999 bp, 7 predicted proteins | sample sta12Cox44000082_FD_203758 | JGI IMG/M metagenome (GOLD analysis project Ga0306922, IMG submission 203758) | Lab enrichment of tropical soil microbial communities from Luquillo Experimental Forest, Puerto Rico - statoxic.12C.oxic.44.000.082 (v2)... | ecosystem: Environmental > Terrestrial > Soil...
ACAAGCCCGGTGAACTGCTCGACGGCACATGCCCCGAGCATGGCACGGTTCCCGACGAGGTGGAGGAAGAGAACTGGTTCTTCCGTCTCTCGCGGTATGCCGATCGACTTCGCGAGATCTATGCGCACGGCGACATTGAGATAGTGCCGTCGTCACGCCGCAACGAGGCCCTCGCTTGGATCGAGGCTGGGCTAGACGACTTCAGCATCTCGCGAAGCGTCAAGCGTGCTCGTGGCTGGGGCATTCCCGTGCCCGGCGATCCTGAGCAGGTGATCTACGTCTGGTTCGACGCGCTCGCTAACTACGTCACCGCGCTCGGGTACGGGACCGACGAAGCATTACTGTCTTATTACTGGCGAGACGCTACCTCGCGCGAGCATGTCATCGGGAAGGGCATCACCCGGTTTCATGCTGTATATTGGCCGGCCATGCTCCTCTCCGCCGGCTTGAAACTTCCGACACGGATCCTCGTGCATGGCTATGTGACGGTGGACGGCCGGAAGATCGGCAAGTCGGCCGGCAACGCGATTGATCCTATTCCGCTTGCCGCGGAGTTCGGCGCAGATCCGCTGCGCTATTACCTGCTGCGGCACATCCGCACCACGGATGACGGCGACTTTTCTCACGAGCGGTTCCGGCAGGCCTACCACTCCGAGCTCGCCGCTCAGCTCGGGAACCTCGCGCATCGGGTCCTCAGCATGATCGAGCGCTATTGCGGCGCTGCTGTGCCGACGCCGCCGGACGGACATGTCGAAGGTGACCGGCTTCTTCGCGGCGCGGCTGAACTTTCTGGAACAGTCGCCGGACATCTGCGCGCACATGCCTTTCATTGCGCCCTTGATGCCGTCTGGATGTTCATTGCCGAGGCCAATCGCTACGTCGCGGAGGAAGAGCCTTGGGCCTTAGCCAAGGCTTCAAGGTCGTCGCGCGATCGTGAATCCGCGGCCCAATGTGACGCCGGGCTGCGCGCTGCCCTCTACAGTCTTGCGGTTGCCCTCCAGACGATTGCGGCCTGTATCGCACCGTTACTGCCCGGGACAAGCCGGAGGCTCTTCCACAAGCTCGGCGAAACCAGTCAACCACCCGCAACAGGCGAGGCGCGAGCCTTGGTGGGGCAAAGCGTGAAGGCAGGCATTCCGCTATTTCCCAAGCGATGATGCAATGTGTCCAGCCTGATGCGAGCGTCGCTAATGGGTCGGTTTGACTCGTTCGACCCATGACAGGCGAACCGCCGATTTCGGCGCTTCCCTGTCATTATATTAGATACGGCGCAACGAATGACGAGGTTTGCCCCATACCTGCCGTTCGCAATACCCGTCGGGAGCGGCTTAGTTGGTGGGAAGCTGTCATTCGTAACCAGCGCCCAGAGAGAGCCGTTATCCGGACCTTTGTGCCAACGAGGTTTGATTGCTAAGCGCTACGCATTGCCCTGAGCAGCGCCTCCGCTTCTTTGAGAACCGGCGTACTGAAGCCCTCGGTGAACCAGCCATAGACCGGCGCCAGCAGTTCGCGCACCTCGGCACGCTTGCCCTGGTCGCGCCACAAGCGGGCGAGACTCATGGCGGCGCTCAGTTCCCAGAGCTTTGCGCTTTGCTGTCGCCCGATCGCAATCGCTTCGCAATAACCAGCCTCGGCCGCCGCGGGATCGCCCATTGCCACGAGCACGTCCCCGCGCAGCCGGAGCGTCTCGGGCAGAAACCATCGTTCTTCTGTCTCCTCCGCCAGGCGCCGCGCCAGGGCGAAATGCTCGAGGGCGGGTTGCCAATGCCTGGCCATCCGGTGGGCGTCCCCAAGAAGCGTGAGAGCCCACGGCCTAAAGGCCATACGACCAAGCTCATCCGAGCTGGCCAGGCCGGCGGTAAGTAGGGGAATTCCCTCATCCGTCCGCCCCGATGCCGCCAAACACCACCCGCGCTCGATAAGAGCCATCGCTCGAAAGAGTCCGAGTCCATGCTCGCTGGCGAGGGCCATCAGCTCGTCGGCGTACAGCAACAACGATTCAGGCTCGAATCGCCCTATTACGCGGGTGGACACCAGCGCAAGAGCCAGTGTGGGGGGATGGGAGAGCCGGCGCGCCTCCTCTAGCGCCGCCTCGCGTTGGAGCACTGCTTGATCGATATATCCGAGAGGTGCCAGCAGCCACGACAAATGCGTTCGTAACTGGACCCGCGCATCGTGGGACAGCAGCTCCGCGTAAGAAACTCGATCCGCGGGATCGTAAAGAGCAATGCCCTTTTCCAGGTATACCCGACTTGTGACGAATTCCCCGAAATCGAAGCACACCAACCCCTTGGCGGCACAGGCCAACACTTGCACGGGGACGTCGTCGGTGCTGTCACCGAGCTCTTCCAGCTCCGCGGCAAGCTGTCGCGCCCGCCGCAGATCAGCTCGAGCCCAATTGTCGTACAACTGGCCCGACAGGGCGGACAGCAGCGCGCGCGGCCGGTTCAGCGCTAAAGCGAGCTCTCGTGCCCGCGAGTGCACCTCATCCAGCTCCGGTGCGCCCCAGCCCTGGTTTGCCGTGAGCGCCTGGCTGAGAACGATCCGCAGATCGAGTTCGGTTCCACGGCGCCAATCACTGTCGGGCAGGGTGGGGATGAGCGTCAGCCCGCGGTGAAGCAGCGCTAGCGCCTCTGAGAGCATTGATTGCCCCCAGGCCTGCCGCCCTGCGGCGAGCCAATACTCGATCGCCTTCTCGGTCAGGCCAGCTTCGGCGCAGTGGTGCGCGAGCAGCGCCGGCTGGGTCGTGACGAGCTCCGGAAACCGCCCTTCCAGTGTCGCGGCAATGCGGGCGTGGAGCTGCTGCCGCCGGTCGCGCAGCAAGGTGCTATAGGCGGCATCCTGCACCAGCGCATGCTTGAAGGTGTACAACGCGTCGGGCGGACTGCCGCGCCGGTAGATTAGCTCGGCACTCACAAGCTGGTCCAGGGCATCGTCCAGTTGCGGCTGCGGTATCGCCGCCACCGCATCGATCAGCTCGTGCGAAAACTGCCGGCCCAAGGCGGCCCCAATCTGCGCCACCTCGCGCACCGGCGCCAAGCGGTCGAGCCTGGCCAGCAAAGAGGCCTGCAAACTCGCCGGAATCGCTAGCGGTGCCACCGGCGCCGCTGCGGTGTAGCGGTCGCCCATGTCGGTTAGCATGCCGCTCTCAACCACCGCCTTGGTCAATTCTTCGACGAATAACGGCACCCCGTCCGTGCGATCGATGATATTTACGGCGATCTCCTGGGGCAGGGCCTTGCCGCCGGTTATCGACGCGATCATCTCGGCCCGTTGTCGCGGCGGGAGGCGATTGAGACCGAGCGAGGTGACGTGCGCGTGTCCGCTCCAGGGTGGGGCGAACTCCGGACGGAAGGTGATGATGACGAGGATGCGCAATGCCGGCACCCGATCGATGATCAGGTCCAACAATTCGAGCGAGGTCGGGTCGCTCCACTGCGCATCCTCGAACAGCATCAGAACCGGCCGGCCTGCCGCCAAACCTTCGACCTGCGCCACCAGCGCCTGAAGCGCCTTCTCCTTCTGCTTCTGCGGGCTGAGGTTCAGTGGCGGGTAGCGCTCGCCGGTGGGAAGCGACAACAATGCCGCGACGAGCGGTACGGCCTCGCCGAGATCGCCTGTCGCCTGGGCGAGCACCGCTTCCAGCTTGTCGAGCCGCCGCTCGATGGTGTCCTCGCGTCGGAACCCCGCAGCCCGTTCGAGCTGGGTGATCGTTGGGTAGAGCGCGTGATCCTGGTGATGGGGCGAGCAGAAGAGGCGCAGTCGGGTATGAGTTTCGTCGGCGAGACGCTCGACCAGGCTTTGTGCGAGACGCGATTTGCCGATGCCCGGCTCGCCGGAGACCAGTACGACGCAGCCCTCGCCGCTTGTGGCCTGTTGCCAGCGGCGCTGCAGCAGGGCTAGCTCTTCATTGCGTCCAACCAGCGGTGTGAGGTCGGGCCCGTGGCGGGCCTCGAAGCGGTTCTCTGCCCCGCTCTCGCGCAGTACCCGGTAGGCATTGACCGGCGCGGCAAAGCCCTTCATCGCGACCGCGCCAAGATCCTCGTACTCGAACAGCCCAGCGGTCAGTCGGCGCGTGCTCGGCCCGATCACTACGGTCCCTGGCTCAGCCAGATGCTGCAACCGGGCTGCCAAGTTCGGCGTCTCGCCCACCACCGCCTACTCCTGCGCAGCCCCCTGGCCGATCAGATCGCCCACCACCACCAGCCCGGTGCCGATCCCGGACCGCACCTGCAACGGCACGCCCGCCGGGGTATCGAGTGCGGCCACCGCGTCGACCAGCTCAAGCCCAGCCCGCACTGCCCGCTCGGCATCGTGCTCGTCCGCGCGTGGATAGCCGAAATAGGCCAGCACCCCGTCGCCCATATACTTGGCGATGAACCCGCTGGCATGCTCGACAACCCCGGTACAGCAGCGGTGATAGGCGCCGATCACCGCCCGCAGATCCTCCGGATCGAGCCGCGCCGACAACGCCGTCGAGCCGACTAGATCGCAGAACATCACCGTCAGCTGCCGCCGCTCAGCCTCGCGGGCCCGCCCGCCAGCATCTTGCCCAGGGCGCACTGGCTCGATCGACGCGGACGCCACGCCAGAGACCGGAACCTCAGATCGCAGTATAGCGATTGCGGCCAGCAACTTGCGCCGGTGACCGACAAGATTGACGCCCAGATCCTTAAGGTCGTCGGTTGTTAACTCGAGCAGGACCTCGGCGTCGATCGCATGATCGCGAAACGCCTGTGCGTATTGCTGCATCCCGAGGCCGTGGAGCCACGTTGAGATGTCCACGCCCGCCTCCCCGACGCGATCCTCGCCGCGTCGGGTAACCTTACCGCAATTTATCTTGGTGGGCTAATGTTCGGAGCGGTGTTGCAGCGCACCGCCATACGGCGCATCACAACAGCGGCGCGCTGCTCGGCCCTGCTGGTCAGCGAGCATTATGGAAAGAGCTGGAGTCCTGGGTGAAGGACCGGTTTGGGGTCGGCTTGCCTCAGTCGACTCACGACAGGCGAACGGCCGGAATCGGCGCATCTCGCCCGTTCCTGTGCGCTCCGGCGAAGGTCCCTTAACTGAACCGACATCGGCCGTTCAGCCTTCGCGGCCGGAACAGCTCTTCATGACCCCTTAGCGGACCCTGGCCGATGCCAACCCAAACGGCAACGACGGGCTTCAATTGACGTGCGAACCTCATCCGTTTGGTACTATGACCGCCCGTCCGCCGATCTTGCCATCGTGCAGGAGGTCGTAGGCCTCGCCGGCGCGCTCGAGCGGGAAGTGCTCGAGCAACATCTTGATCTTGCCCGCCTGCGCGAGGCTGACGACCTCCATTAACTCCGTGATAGACCCCCAATAGGGTGAAGCAACGGAACACTCATGCGGCACATTGTAAAAGTTGACCGGAAGCGCGCCGCCGCCGAGCCCCACGATCGTCACGTGGCCGAGCACTCGAGCCACCTGCGCGGCCATCTTGAGCGTCGGATCGATGCCGACCATGTCAAGTACGAGGCCGGCGCCCCGACCGCGCGTCATGTCTCGGATTCGTTTCGTCGCGTCATCCCCGGAAAGGAGCGTCTCGTCAGCTCCCATTTCCCTGGCGGTTTTCAGTTTGTCGGCTGCGGTGTCGACGGCGATGATGGTCGTGGCGCCGCTTAGTGTTCTCAAGAGTTGGACCGCCATCTGGCCGAGGCCACCGACGCCGATCACGACGGCGGTGGAACCGGGCCCAAGCAGATGCAGCGACCGCTTTACGGCGTGATAACTGGTGAGGGCGGCGTCGGTCAGCGGAGCGGCGTCGCGCGGATCAAGCTTGCCAAGCGGAATGAGATGGCGCGTTGACGGCACGAGCAGGTAGGGCGCCATGCCTCCGTCGCTACCAAGGCCGCCGGGCCGCACATCAGCAATGTTCTCGCAATTGTTCTCCATACCCATCCGGCAGTTCAGACACTGCCCGCACCCCCAGGGGCCGTAAACCAGTACTGGGTCCCCGACCGAATACCCCTCCACGCCGGGTCCCACCTTCTCCACCCAACCCGCATTTTCATGGCCTAGGGTAAACGGAAATTTGTACGGCTTCGGGCCCTCCGGCGCCTCCATCAGGTGCAGATCGGAATGACACGCGCCAGCGCCCCCGACCTTGAGAAGAACCTGCCCTGGCCCAGGCTCTGGAACCGGTACCTCGCGCAGCTCAGGCGGCTGCTGCCACCCGGTGAGCTGAAAAGCTTTCATGGTCGGTTCCTTTTCAGTCGCGAATCCCATCGATGTCTACGAGGCAGTGCAACGGGCCGCGGAATATCTGGCTGGGCCGGTATGGCGGCGGATCCACAACGAGCCGCGGGTTCTCCACACGGCGGAGAAACACCTCGAGCGCGACATTCACTTCTAAGCGCGCCAGCGGTCCGCCGAAGCAGGTGTGGATGCCGACACCCCAGCCAAGGCTCGTGTTGTTCTTACGCTCGGGATCGAATTTATTAGGATCCGGGAACTGCTCCGGATCGCGGTTCCCCGCGCCGTACATGAGAAAGATCGGGGCACCCTTCGGTATGGTCGTCCCGGCGATCTCGATGTCGGCCAGAGCGGTTCGGCTCGGAAAGAACTGAACCGCCGACTCCAGCCGCAGCACCTCCTCGATCGTACCCGGAATCAGCTCCGGCCGCCCGCGCAGCAGATCGAAGGATCCGGGGTTTCGCAGCAGTGTGAGCACGCAATGGGAGATCGTGTTGACCGTGGAGTCGTGGCCGGCGATGAGCAGAAGCACTGAATTGGTCAAGATGGCACTGGAGGACATGCGCCCGTCCGGTCCATCGTCGTGCACTAGCTTCGAGATCATGCCCTCGCTCGGCGGGCTTTTCTCGGCGCTCTCGATCAGCCCGATGAGGTATTTCACCAACGCTGCCTTGCCCGCGTCGCTCTTCTCCTTGAGGCGCCGCCCCTCTTCGGTGGCCGCTTCCGGGCCCATATCCAGGCCGGCAAAGAGGTCTGCGATCCAGGCGTGGAACATGGCCTCGTCCTTCAGCGGCACTCCCATGACTTGGCAGATCACCGCGACCGGCAGCGGATAGGCGTAATCATCGACGACGTCGATCCGCGTCTTGCCCTTGGCCTTGTCGAGCAGGTCGTTGACGACGCGCACGCACAGCGGCTCCATGCTGGGGATCAAGTCCGGCGAATGAGGCGGGCCGAAGTGCCGCATCGCCTGGCGGCGCGATAGGTCGTGAAGAGGCGGATCGCTCGTGATCATCGAGGGGTCTCCGCCGTACTTCTCCATCATCTCGGAAACCGGCGCGGAGTCCTTGGGCTCGTTCCCGCTCTTCTGAGGGCCCAACGACCTGTTGCGAAGATCGGAACTCACCCGGGGATCGTGTCCGAGTGCCATGATCTCTCTGTACCCGGTGACGACGTAGAGACCGTTCATCACGCGCGCCACAGGGGTCTTGCGGAGCTCGTCGAAGAACGGGTACGGCTTCCAGCGGTTTTCGAATTTCATGGCTTCCGCCCAAGCCTGCTCTGGGGTCATCTGTTTCCCTCCGAGTTCTATTCTGTAAATTCACGGTTTAGTTGCCGCCAATGAGCTAGCGGCGCCTCGGGCGGAATTCCGCCCGCCGCTCGCTCGGGTCGTGTCCCGTGACGACCACATCGGCGGCCGCCGTCGGCACGCCCCGCGCGGGAAACTCGGCAGGCCTCACCCGCATGTCCCCGGGCAGATCGTACCCCGCGGGAGGCGGCGGGAACGGACCGGACTCCATGATCTGCGCGCCGTAATACTGCAGCCACTTGCCGTGGTTGAAGGTGACCGCACCGACAATACGTCCCCGTCGGCCGTACGCCGCGGCGAACCGCCGCTCCTTGATGGAGCCCTGGGTAAAGACGACCTCGTCGCCGAATGAGGGCACGCCGATCGTCTTGATGTTGACTCCGAATTGGGCTGACCAGTTGGAGGGTATCAGGAGATGGGGACGACGCTCGGTCTCCTCGCACACCATGTTGTGCGCCGCGACCTCGGCCCCCTCGACGGCGTTGCCCCAGAATTCCGTTGACAGAAACTGGTACTCGTACAGCACGTGGGGGAAGCGCGCGACGTCCCCGGCGACGAAGATGTGATTGGTGACGAGACCATGGAGATCGAAGGCGCGGCAGCCGGCGTCGCAAGCGACGCCCCAGAAACCTGCGGCGAGCCCTGAGCCTTCCAGCCATTCAACGTTGCGAATTGAGCCGAGCGATGCCAGCACCACGTCGACGTCGAGCGTGCTCCCGTCGGAGAGGCGCGCCTGCCGCACGTGTCCACTCGCATCTCCTTCGAGCGACGACACACCCACGCCGGTGCGAAGATCGACGCCGGCATCGCGCTGCATCTCAGCGGCGATCGCGCCGATCACATCGCCGAGCGCGCCGGCCAGCGGCGCCGAAGCGCGCTCGGCGACCGTCACCTCGAGGCCGAGCTCGCGGCAAACGGACGCCACCTCGGAGCCGATGAAGCCGGCACCGATGATCAACACGCGTCGCGGCTTGGCGGCCAGGGCCGCCTGTAGTTTTGCAGCGTCACGGCTCGTGCGGAGCGTGAACACGCCCCTGAGCGAAGCCTCCTTAGGATTCGGCCACGGCCGCGAGCGAACGCCGGTGGCGATCAGCAGCGCATCACCTGGCACCTCATCGCCGTTGGCCAAGCGCACGACGCGCTTCGCCCGATCGAGACCGGTGGCGGCGACGCCCAACCGCCATTCCGCATCGATCTCGCGCAACCGCGGAAGTTTGGTGTGGCTCGCTTGTACCCACCCTTTCTGCACTTGCTTGGAGAGCGGCGGTCGGTCATACGGCTCGTCGGGTTCATCGCCGATGATGGTCAGATGTCCCTTGAAGCCCTCCTTGCGCAAGGCCTCGGCTCCCCGGAGCCCGGCAAGCGAAGCACCGACGATGACGATCCGACCCGAATTCTTGAAAGCATTCCCAGTTGTCGGACTGCTCACGATGTCCTCCCCACGTTGAGTCGAGTTACTCTCGACCGTGCCCAATGGCTCCTACTTCTTGTCGAGCTGGTCCACAATAATGGCTTGCACGGGGCAGGAGGCAGCGGCTCGTAGAACCCGCTGGCGCTGCGCATCGTCGGGGTTGGGGTCATACGTGAGCGCCTCTTCACCATTCAGCTTGAGGACGTCTGGTGCGAGAGGGACGCACTGCGCATATCCCAGGCACCGATTCAAGTCGACGACAATTCGCACAGTCAGACCCTCCTCCTAGTGCACGGACTCAAAACCGACATTCCCCAGATTCCCGAGGTTATGCCGGCGATTTTGGCCAATTTGGCCTGTCGCAACAAGGCTCGCCCGTGACGGCTGCCCTGGGTATCGAAAGCCCTGGGTCTGCCCGCCCCGCATCAGCCACGCCGCCGACGCGATTGCTTTGGCGAGCTGTTGCAGATTGACGGCTCGGAACACGCGTGGTTTGAAGACCGCGCGGAGAGGTTGCACCGAAAGGCGGCCGCTCGCTCAATCAGATACAAACGCGTCTACCTCACTAGTCGATAAAGACAACCGCGGATTTCCATTGCTTGCGAGCTGCGTAATGCGGCGGCGGCGACGACTACTGCCTCTCCCCCCTCCCAGCATGGTCCGGCACTGGTGGGAGACCTCCCGAAGGCGGCTACCGATTGAGGCAGGGATCCCCATTCCTGGGCACCTTCCGCACGCACCGGATATGCGGCGTTCCTGCATCCGGCTCCCACCTTCGTTGCCGTGCCACTCCTGCGGAGCCCTTCGAACGTTCGGGGATCGATGAACCATTTGCCACATCGATGACCCAGCTTCCGATGGATCGGCTTCAGACCTTTAGCGTTTACCTTGCCGTCAAAGAACACCGGGTGTCCGGGGAATATCGGCTGCATAAAAACTTAAATCTCAGCGCAGGACGTCTTTGAAGATCTGCGGGGGACGCAACATTGAGCGATTTGGAGTTCCAACGCGAGCTGAGTCCGGAGCAAATGCGCGAAGCGCTATCGCTGCTGGGCAGTACCGCGGGGACGCAGAACCACACCGTGCAAATCGAGGATTTGCATTCCGCTGAAGAGGTCAATCCAGAACCTGATCAGTCCAGTACGACCATGCCGACGCAGGATCGGCCTCCTGCGGCAGAGGACCCGCAGCAGCGTAGGAAGCATCTGAACTTAGCTGTCGCCTTTTTTGGTATTGGCATTGCGGCCGCCGGCGCTCTGGCGCTCTGGTCATGGCGGGAAAGCGTGCCTCTACCGCCAACGCCAAGGATCGCTCAAGAGGAGTTCTCGAAACAGTCGGCAGCGCCCGCCGCGAAAAGCGATTCCCCTGCGCTACCGGTTGCCGAGCCTCCACCTGATCAAAGTCCTGGTGGATCAGAGCGACAACCCCCAACGCCGGAACTCGCAGGTTTGAATGGTGCCGTGAGAGATGCGGTCAATAGCGACAGTGCGATCTCTCCTGTGGTCCCCTCGGCTACCGATCACGCAACCAGCACGAGGCGGGCTCGGTGGAACGAACCGGTCAGCCGAAAACCAGAGCACACCTCGTGGCACGCGCGGGCGCTTCGAGTCACCGCAGCGAAGAAGCCAATTTGGCGACTTCACTGGGAGGCTCGCGCGGAAGACGAATGGTGCATCGTCGCATGTCGTCGCGCTAACGGCGAATGGTGCTTCTTCGGATGTCGTGGTTGGCGAGCTCAGCCCGTCTTGACGCGATGACGAGGCTCCCTGGCTGCGGGACCTGGACTGCGGCGCGGATGTGGTATCTCGAACCTAGTTGCATGCTGCTGGTCGCTTGCATGACGGTCGAGTGGCCGCTCTCGGCGCTTTGCCACCTCTGTCCAGTCATGCCACGCTCGACAGGATTTTCCCCAAAGCGGTCAGCTGTGGCGCTGCTAAACAGCGGCGGCTGGAGTGGAGGCTTCGTGGCGCTCAACTCGGCAGAGGGGTAACGAATTGCGCGACCCGCGCTGCTGTCTTGCTCGGCATTTCGATCAAGAATTCGTGCGCACATTCGAACTC
>Ga0306922_10006777_pt1 | contig 10997 bp, 9 predicted proteins | sample sta12Cox44000082_FD_203758 | JGI IMG/M metagenome (GOLD analysis project Ga0306922, IMG submission 203758) | Lab enrichment of tropical soil microbial communities from Luquillo Experimental Forest, Puerto Rico - statoxic.12C.oxic.44.000.082 (v2)... | ecosystem: Environmental > Terrestrial > Soil...
GGGAGAGCGCGGAGCAACCCGTTAACACCATCGCGCAGGGAAGGCCGGATGTTGCGGCGTACCTGTGGTGACTAACTCGTGTGGTTTCTCACTTCCCACGCGAGGCTATGGGTGCGGGCTGCGCACCTGCCTTCCCTGCGCCCTCTCGAGTCGAGGACGTGGTTTTGCAAAAACTCGGACAAGCCATGTCGCGGGAATGCGAGGTCGTGTCCTCTCGCTGTTTGAAATTTGAATCTGTAGCGCTTTAGATCTCGTCATGGCCCGAGAACTCGTCATGGCCGGGCTTGTCCCGGCCATGACGATCGAGTGCAGGCTACCCGCACCCACCGCCTTCTTCCGCCAGGCGAGGTGCACCGCGCAGGTGCAGCCCGGCGGGTGCGAGGCGAAGCCGAGCGCGATCCGGGACCCATAACCACAGGCCTTTGTTGTGCGAAGACCGTCCGACACCCGCGAGCTACAGACAGATACCGCAGAGGGGGCGGGCAGCCGGCCTGATCGATCACGCCTCGGCTGTTGTCGACCAGGGCACCTTCGCCTTGGCAAAATCCCGCCAGATGTCGCGCAGGCTTCGCTCCACATCGACCATGGCGTGAGCCTGCCAGCCGGCGATCGCCGCGGCTGCTGGGCCGCCGTGGTCGGTGGCCGCCGTGCCCAGCTCCGCAATGAGCGACTTCGTCGTCGCTATGTCGTTGTAGGACCCGAGATCCTTCTGCAAATCGCTGAGCTTGTCGGAGAACCGCCGTGCCGACTTTCGGTCTCCGTACAACGGCAGGAGAAAGTCGGCGATGTAGCGCAGCTTCTTCGCAGCGAGCCGCAACCTGTGTCGCTGGTCTGCATCGAGCGATTTGAAGCCGCGGCCGCGCTTGAGCACTTTTGCTTGCTGGGCTGCCAGCATGCGGGACGCGAAGTTGAGGGCGGGTTCGGTCAATTGTGCAAGGCCTGCGGCCCCGGCGTCGCTGCGCCAGCCGCGCGCCTCGATCCAGCCGCCGAGCCCGATCACGAAATCCGCGCAGCGGCGGTCGGCCAGCACCGTGCGCGCGTTGCGGTAGGCCTCCAACTGGCGCTTTTCGCTAAGCTCCGACAAAACATCGAACCCGGCGATCGAGGAGCAGGCCTGCGCCACGGCAGGCAACGTCTTCGTGTGAAAGATGTCCCAATCGCGTGCGGCAGAGAGATTTTGCGCAAGCCATCTCGCTTCCGAACGCAAGGCTTCGAGCTTGCCCAACGGCACAACCGTTCGCATCAAATCGACGGCCGATCGGATGCGGCGCAGCGCGACGCGAAGCTGATGGATCCCCTCGGGGTCACGGCCATCCTCGGCGGCAGGCAGCGACTCAAGAAGATGCTGAAGGCAGGTGCGCAGGATGGTCGCAAAGGCGTCGTCGAGGGAGATTGACGGATCGAGCCGAAGCTTGCGCGGCTTTCGTGCGCGAGGCGGCGCGTCCGCGGCAAGGTCAAAGCCGCGCGCGGACTTGGCGCGGATCGATGGTCGCACCGGCCCGTACTCGGCAAGCCGGAGCGCGAGTTCATAGATGGCGGTTCGGCTGCCGCTCTTGAGCTCCAGCTCGATCTCGCTCACCGGCATCGATCGGCCGCCAGCTTTCAGCAGGCCCTGGTCGAAGGCGATCTCGATACTGCCGGACGGCAGGTCGATCATGCGCTGGTGCCGGTGCACGTCGGCCTTGAAGACGGGTTCGAGCGGGCCGCGTTCGAGATCGGCGCGGAGCTTTGCCGGGATAAAGGGCATCGCCAGCGCGAGGTCCGGAGCCATCGACGGAACGCTCGCCTCCCACTCGCCGCGCCGCAGCGGATCGTCCGGGATTTCGGCCTTCACTGTCTGGACGAAGCGGGCGCCGCTCTGGCGAACCCTTAGCGTCAGCCCGTTACGCCACAGCGTCCGTTCGGGCGTGTCGTAATAGACCGACTTCAGGTGTTTTCGCGTGCCCTTGTTGTGCGCATGGGTCGCGATGACCGGTGCGTCGTTGAAATCGGCCAGGCGATCGGCATCGACGAGGAGCTTGAGCTCGATTTCCTCGGACAGGGGCGTGGTCACGCCTGGCGAAGAGTTCTCTGACGGAGCCGCCTCGCTCGCAGACAGCTCTCCGCGAAGCGGGATGATGTTTCCGGTGTGGGCCGCGGGGTCCGTGGTAGACGGAGCGGCGTTCGTCTTGCTCTTGTCTTGCGGGGGCAGATGGTCATTGGGTTCAGCCATGGCGCGCGCGCCTGCGCCGGCCAGTGCTGCCGCATCGGATTCCGACATTCGAGGTCTGTGACGGTTTGATGACAGTTACTTACCTATAGCCGACCCGATCCGAAAGAGAAAGCGAGGAACGGTTTCAATTCGTTTTGAGCGCATGCATGCAACTAACGGGCAACTGCATAAATCATTTGCGTTCCGCTTCGACGGTAAGGCCCGAGGCCAAAAATTCCGCAGTCATCGGACCCGGCTTTTCGTTTGGGCGACGGTGGGCTTTTCACCGGGTAGGTCACCCAGATTGACTAGTTTTTGGCATTGCGGACCAAGGCCTTTCTCGTTTAGAACCACGCCGGGGCGCGGTCCCGGCAACCATCCGTCAACGGTTTTGACCGAGGATTCCGCTGTTCCCCCAAGGGTCTGGCATGCTGATTCGCAGCGAGAGGGTTGGAGTTCGGGGTGGAGCGGCCAAGGCTGCCCCTTCGATTTCGGCTGCGTTGCTGCCTGCCACCCGGCGTCTCGGCGGGCTTCTGCTTCTTATCTGCCCCTGAGGGCCGACTGGGCGGCGTGCGCCTGGGCACTCAGGGGTTGTGCGAGATCACCGGACCCTTCAGCGCCCACAGTGAGCGGCGCACCACCGAATAAGGAATCTTTCAGATGACATCAGCCAAAAAGTCCGACAAGGACCGTGTAATCATTTTCGACACCACTTTGCGCGACGGCGAGCAGTGCCCCGGCGCCACCATGACCTTCGAGGAGAAGCTCGAGGTTGCCGAGCTGCTCGACGACATGGGTGTCGATGTGATCGAGGCAGGCTTTCCCATTACCTCGGAAGGCGACTTCCAGGCGGTGAGCGAGATCGCACGACGCTCCAAGAACGCGGTGATCGCGGGCCTGTCGCGTGTGCATCCCAAGGACATCGACCGCTGTGCCGAAGCCGTGAAGTTCGCCAAACGCGGCCGCGTGCACACCGTGATCGCGACGTCGCCCTTGCACATGCGCGTCAAATTGAACATGACGCCGGAGCAGGTGATCGAAACCTCGATCGCCAACGTCACCCGCGCTCGCAACCATATCGACGATGTCGAATGGTCGGCGGAAGACGGCACCCGCAGCGAGATGGACTTTCTCTGCCGCATCGTGGAAGCCGTGATCAAGGCCGGCGCCACCACGGTGAATATCCCCGACACCGTCGGCTACACGGTGCCCGAAGAGTACACTTACTTCATGCGCACCCTGATCGAGCGCGTACCGAACTCCGACAAGGCGGTGTTCTCGGTGCATTGCCACAACGACCTCGGCATGGCGGTCGCGAACTCCTTGGCCGGCATCGTCGGCGGCGCGCGCCAGGTCGAATGCACCGTCAACGGCATCGGCGAACGCGCCGGCAACGCGGCGCTGGAAGAGATCGTGATGGCGATCAATGTCCGGAACGACAAGTTCCCGTACTGGAACAAGATCGACACCACGCAACTGACGCGCGCCTCCAAGCTCGTGTCGGCGGCGACCTCGTTCCCGGTGCAGTACAACAAGGCGATCGTCGGCCGGAACGCCTTTGCGCATGAGAGCGGCATCCACCAGGACGGCGTGCTGAAGGATGCCTCGACCTACGAGATCATGCGGCCCGAGATGGTCGGCCTGAAGCAGTCGTCGCTGGTGCTTGGCAAGCATTCCGGGCGCCATGCCTTCATCCACAAGCTCGAAGAGATGGGCTACAAGCTGGGCCAGAACCAGTTGGAGGACGCCTTCTCGCGCATGAAGGCGCTCGCCGACCGCAAGAAGGACATCTACGACGAGGACATCGAGGCGCTGCTCGACGAAGAGATCGCGGCCGCCCATGACCGCATCAAGCTGACCTCGTTGACGGTGATTGCCGGCACCCATGGTCCGCAGCGCGCCACGATGAAGCTCGACGTCGATGGCCAGATCCGGATCGAGGAGGCCGAAGGCAACGGTCCGGTGGACGCGGTGTTCAACTGCATCAAGCGGCTGGTGCCGCACGAGGCCAAGCTCGAGCTGTTCCAGGTGCACGCGGTGACCGAGGGCACCGACGCGCAGGCCGAGGTCTCGGTGCGGCTCGCCCATGAGGGCCGCTCGATGACGGCCCGCGCCGCCGACCCCGATACCCTGGTGGCCTCCGCGAAAGCCTATCTGGGTGCGCTCAACAAGATCGTCATGAAACGGCAGCGCGACAGCATCCCGGCCAAGGCTGCCGGTTAACGCGCTCGTTTGGTGGGGCTTGCGGGCATGCCGGTCGAACGGCACCGCAAATGCGACAACGCGGCGCGGGCGGCGCCGCGTTTTTGCGTTGCAACAACGGTTTCCAAAGCTCCTTCTAAAGGGGCATTGGCTTTCGGCACTGCTTGTCTGTATTGGTGCCGATGGTTTCCTGGGGGACGCTGTGGCGCGTCCTTCCAATAATGCGCGGGAGGAATGATGCGTAAATTGATCCTGGCTGCGGTGTCCGCCGCGGCGCTTGTCGTCGTTGGGCCGGCCTCGGCCGCAGACCAGCCCATCGTCATCAAATTCAGCCATGTCGTGGCGTCCGACACGCCGAAGGGCAAGGCTGCCGACAAGTTCAAGGAACTTGCCGAGAAATACACCGACGGCAAGGTGAAGGTTGAGGTCTATCCGAACTCGACGCTGTACAAGGACAAGGAAGAGCTGGAGGCGTTGCAGCTCGGCGCGGTGCAGATGCTGGCGCCGTCGAATTCCAAATTCGGTCCGATCGGGATCAAGGAATTCGAGGTCTTCGATCTGCCCTACATCCTCCCGGATACCAAGGCGCTGCGGAAGGTGACCGAGGGCCCGGTTGGCGCGAGACTCCTCAAGCTGCTCGATGCAAAGGGGATGACCGGGCTTGCCTACTGGGATAACGGCTTCAAGCAGATGAGCGCCAACAAGAAGCTCGTCGCACCCGAAGATTACAAAGGGCTGAAATTCCGCATCCAATCCTCCAAGGTTCTGGAGGCGCAGTTCCGTGCACTCGGCGCGATCCCGCAGGTGATGGCGTTCTCCGACGTTTATCAGGCGCTGCAGACCGGCGTGGTCGACGGACAGGAGAACACCTGGTCGAACATGTACACCCAGAAAATGCATGAGGTTCAGAAGTACGCGACCGTCACCAATCACGGTTACATCGGCTACGTGGTGGTCGTGAACAAGAAGTTCTGGGATGGCCTGCCGGCGGATGTCCGCACCCAGCTCGAAAAGGCGATGAAGGAAGCAACCGAATTCGGCAACGGTCAGTCGGCCAAGGAAAACGAGGAAGCGCTCGAGGCGATCAAGAAAGCCGGCAAGACCGAGATCGTTACGCTGACGCCGGAGCAGGACGAGGCGATGCGCAAGGCGATGATGCCGGTCTACAAGGAGGTGGCCTCGCGGGTCGGTCAGCCGCTGATCGAGGAGTTCCTGAAAGAGACCGGCCGCGGTCCGATGAACTAGCGCATGATCCGGAAGCGTGGGAACACGTCTTCCGAGAAAGATCATGGGCCAACAAAAATGAAGCGGATCACCGCTCGCGATCCGCGGCGTGGCGCCGCCGCGAGAACTTGCGAGATCGGGCGGGCTGAAACGACCCGCCCGATCTGCCACCCGGGGGGGCATTGATGTTGCTGCGTATACTCGACCGGCTTGAGGAAATTATCATCGCAGGGCTGATGGGCGCTGCGACGGTGATCACCTTCGTCGCGGTCGCCCACCGCTTCCTGGTCGCGGTGCCATGGTTCTATCCATACCTGTTCGGCATCAACCTCGCATGGTCGCAGGAACTCTGCATCTACATGTTCATCTGGATGGCGAAGTTCGGCGCAGCCTATGGCGTGCGCACCGGCATCCATGTGGGCGTCGACGTCCTGATCAACCGCTTGCACGGTCCCTGGCGCAAGGGGCTGATCCTGTTCGGCCTGTTCGGCGGCGCGGTGTTCACCGCGATCGTCGGCACCATGGGCGCCAAATTCGTTATCGAATTGATGCACACGGACCAGGTTTCGCCCGATCTCGAACTGCCGAGCTGGCTGGTCTATGCCTGCATTCCGTTAGGCTCCTACCTGATGTGCTTCCGCTTCCTGCAGGTGATGTGGGGCTACTTCTGGACCGACGAGTTGCCGCATCACGACGCGGCCCATGTCGAGGGCATCGAGACCAGCAAAAACGCGCCGATCGCGCTCGGAGAAGCGTGATGAGCGCAGCCCTGATCTTCGGACTGCTGTTTGCCCTGATGCTGACGGGCATGCCGATCTCGATTTCGCTCGGCCTCACGGTGTTGATGTTCCTGTTCACCATGACCGAAGTACCGATCGAGAGTGTCGGGCTAAAGCTGTTTTCCGGCCTCGACAATTTCGGCATCATGGCGATCCCGTTCTTCATTTTGGCCGGCACCTTCCTGACCCGCGGCGGCGTGGCGCGGCGGATGATCGCGTTTACGACCTCGCTCGTCGGCCACCTTCCGGGCGGGCTCGGGCTCGCCGGCGTCGCGGCCTGCGCGATGTTCGCCGCAATCTCGGGTTCCAGCGTCGCGACCGTGGTTGCGATCGGCTCGATCATGATGCCGGCGATGGTGGATTACGGCTACCCGCGCCGGTTCGGCGTTGGCGTGATCTCGACCTCGGGCGCGCTCGGCATCCTGGTGCCGCCCTCGATCATCCTGGTGCTGTACGGCGTCTCCACCAACACCTCGATCGGCGCGCTGTTCATGGCCGGCATCGTACCTGGCGTCATTCTCGCCTTGATGCTCGCCGCCGTGACCTGGATCGTCGCCTACCGCAACGACTATCCGAAGATGAAGCGGGCGACCCTCGGCCAGCAGTTCAAGGCATTCCGCGAGAGCGTCTGGGGCCTGCTGCTGATCGTCCTCGTACTGGGCGGCATCTATGGCGGCATCTTCACGCCGACCGAGGCCGCGGCAGTCGCAGCCGTCTATGCGTTCTTCATCACGGTGTTCGTCTACAAGGAGCTCAGACTTTTTGACGTGCCGAAGGTGTTGCTGCAAGCAGCAAGCATGAGCTCGATGCTGCTCTACATCATCACCAACGCGGTCTTGTTCTCGTTCCTGATGACCCACGAGCAGATTCCGCAGGCGATGGCAGCCTGGATCATCGACAAGAATTTCTCGATCTGGATATTCCTGCTCGTTGTGAACCTGATCCTGCTTGCGGCGGGCAATGTGATGGATCCGTCGTCGATCCTGCTGATCATGGCGCCGATACTCTATCCGCTCGCGACCAAGCTCGGCGTGCATCCCGTGCATCTCGGCGTGCTCATGATCGTCAACACGGAGGTCGGTCTGTGTCACCCGCCGGTCGGCCTCAACCTCTACATTGCGTCGAGTATAGCGAAGATGGGCATCAGCGAGATCACCATCGCCGTGCTGCCCTGGCTCTGCGCGATGCTGGTCTTCCTCGCTCTCATCACTTACGTGCCGGAGATTTCGCTTTGGCTGCCAAAATTGCTTGGCATGATCTGAATAAATTCGCTTTGATTAACCTCAACAGATTACATCTTGGTAAGATGGCTCACTCTGACCAAACTGTAAGTTGATTTTGATCGCTTGCCGCGCCCATGCTTCCTGCGACAATTTGCGCAGGAGGTTCGCATGAGAAGCTTAGCTATCGCCGGCGTGGCCGCGCTCGCGATCGTCGGTTCGACCGCGGTCTATGCCCAGTATCGGCCCTGGCTTCATGAGCACATGCAGCAAATGCGATTGTCGCCCGAGGACCGGGCGGCGTTCGCCGATGCGCGGATTGCGGCGGTTCATGCCGGCCTGAAGCTGACGCCGGACCAGGAAAAGCTCTGGCCGCCGATCGAGGCCGCGGTGCGGGATTTCGCCAAGCTCAGGATCGATCGTGCCGAGGCGCGGATGAAGGCGCGCGAAGAGGGGCAGGATCAGCAGAATAAACCCGATAATCCCGTGGCGCGGTTGCGTGAGCGCGCCGACGACATGGCGGCCTCGGCCGCGGCAATGCGGAAAATCGCCGATGCCGCCGACCCGCTCTACAAGACGCTTGACGACGGCCAGAAGCGCCGCCTCGCCATCCTGACCCGTCACGGCGGCCGTTTTGGCGGCGAGGGTTCTGGCTTGCGGCGCCGCTGGATGGAGCGCCACATGGACCGCGACGACGGGCCGGGCAGGGACGGCCGCGGCGAGCGACTCTGACCTCAGGCAGACCTGCGGAAGGGACGGACAAGCCACCGGCTTCCGGTGGCTTTTTCGTCTCGATCGTCCCGCTTTTGGCGGGGCGAAAAGTGCAACGCCCTTGCTGGACATCAGGGAGGCGCTTTGCTAAACGACCCGCTCTTAACGAAGGCTTTCCGGACGCGATCCGGGCGCATAGCTCAGTTGGTAGAGCAGCTGACTCTTAATCAGCGGGTCCCAGGTTCGAGCCCTGGTGCGCCCACCAAGCAAAAGATCTTCGCCTTCAATAAGTTATTGAGATCGTCGCCGAGAACAAAACGGGTCTCGTGCGACGTTTTTTGTGGTCGCTCGTCGCATGGCGTACGACGAGTTGACGAGATTCGCTGAATGAATTCGGACAGCACGAAACCATCCCTGAGAAGGATAGGGAATATCATCACTAGGAAGCAAGCTGAGCTAACCAAGTGCATGGCTACAAGCGACCGCCGAAATGAGATTCGGCCGGTCAGCAATCAGCCTTCATCCCTTCCTTGCGTACCTGCAATTCGAGCCGGTCGATGCCGGCATCGGCGCGATCGGCATTGCGGGCGCGGTAATGCTTCACGATAGTCTGCGCACTTCGGTACGAGTGCCCGGTGATGTCGCAGATCGTCAGCAGGTCGCAGCCGGCGCGATCGAGCAGCATCACGCATGTATCGCGCAGGTCCTGGTCGTGTTTCTGATCGAGTTCGCCGGCGCCATTGACGAACATCAGCGATGGGCACGGCTTCAGGCGCCATGCTGCGTCATCGCCATTGCTGTCGCGCGCCGCCCGCGCATCCAGCCATTCCGCCAGCGCCCGCGCGCGCTGATCGACCGCGCGAGCGCGCCGCGCTTTGCTCTCTTCGTCGAGCGGGAAAGGCGCGAACAGCCCATCGACGGCTCTGATCAGTTCGGTGGTCAGTCGCTCGGCGCGGACGATCGCCTGGCGTACGGTATCGCGTGCAAGAAAGCCGAACACGGCGACGGCGCGCGCGGTCGACACCCAATGGCGATAGGTGCTCTCGTCATAAGGCTCGCCATTGTCCTCGTTGACGACGAGTTCGAGCGGCACTTTCTCAAGTTGAAGCCGCAGCTTGAGCGCCTTCACCCGCGTGCGCGCCGCATTGAGCCGAGTTGTGAGTTGTGGTGCCTCCTTGATGTCGACGAGTTCGCCGGTCTTGCTCTGCCGGAACGCGTGCCGTCCCTCGGCGTCGCCCTCGTTCCGCATGATCAGGCGATCTGTCTGGCGTTGACCGGTGAACAACGCGAGATAGAAGCTGTCGCCGATGGAGGAGCGTTCGATCGCATCGGCTGCGGCGACCCACGCGGAAAATTCCGGCATCGCGACCGACACGATGCGGCCGTCCGGATGATCGAACTCCATGCCCTCTCGCGGGTTGGGTCCGAGGCGCCACAGGACGCTTTCCTGGCCCCAGGTGAATGCGGCTGACATCGTCGCAATCATCGCCAACGCCATATGATGGCCGCGTACCGATTTGGCATAGTTGTAGAACGCTCGGAGCTCAGGCTTGCCGATCGAGGATGGCGTGGCGGTCGCTATCGCCTCGAGTTCGCGCGCGGGCTCGGCCACGCCGAGCAGTTTGGCGGCGCGGATCTCGGCACGCATCTTCGCAGCGGCCTCGCGCGTCTGCGGCCGATAGAGGATGGCGGAGGTGCACTTGCGGTAGGAGGATTGCGAGGCGGCCGACAATGCCTTGAACTCGGCCGATTTGCTCCAGTCGTCCAGAAGGTCCTCAATCGTGGTACGCTTCCGGACAGTAATCTTTTTTGGCAGTTTGCCAGCGCGGCGCGCCGTCTCGATTTCTGATCTTCGTTTGTCGGAAAAATCCGAGGCCTCCTGAAGGTTGTACCATGCGCCGACCGGGCGTCCCTTTTCATCGTGGGGCGGATGGCGCAGGTCGGCGTCGACAAAGCCGAGCGCTCTGGCGTAAGCGCCATGCGATGAGCGCGGACGACCGGCACGCCACTTCACATAGGGAAATTTCGGATCGGCCATAGACAGCCTCGGTGCCGAAGTAAGTGATGGCACCCATTGGAGTCTAGCACGATCTTGGATGTCAAGCGCCATGATGCCCATAGGCCGTTCTCAGCCGCTCGCGATGTTCTTCATCGCTTGCCGCCGGCGGAGGCGCGAATGTGTCATTAGCGATCGTCTTCGGGCGCATCGGATGATGCCGAGTCAGCCAGGCGTCGAAGCCAGTACGTTCCCATTTAAGCGGCCCGCGTTCGCTGATCGGCGCTGGCAAGGCGTCGCGATCGTGCCGGATTTGGCGCGTGCGATAGAAGGTGTCCAATGAGACGCCTATCGCCATCGCAACCTCGATCGAAGAATAGGGCGGCACTATCCTCCGTGGACTATTCGGCAGGCGCAAATCCACAACTCCCCGCGTCACTCTTCCCTCCTTCCACCGAAGTCTATTGGAGCAGACAAGAGCAAAGGTGAAAAGCGCAGGTACTAGACGTAGGGAATTCGGCTAACTTAGAGTGCAAATAGGATGCAAGTGGCGCTGTCACGTCGCGCATTGCGGTAGGCCCTCTCCTGAACTTCAAACTACGAATCTGAGGGTCGGACGTTCGAATCGTTCCGGGCGCGCCATTTCAGAGAGTCAGATCAAGCGCTTACCACCT
>Ga0306922_10006778_pt1 | contig 10997 bp, 11 predicted proteins | sample sta12Cox44000082_FD_203758 | JGI IMG/M metagenome (GOLD analysis project Ga0306922, IMG submission 203758) | Lab enrichment of tropical soil microbial communities from Luquillo Experimental Forest, Puerto Rico - statoxic.12C.oxic.44.000.082 (v2)... | ecosystem: Environmental > Terrestrial >...
TGAAGGCTAAGCTTGTTGCCTCGAGCTGCCGACCGCGAATTGAACGCCACGAGGTCAGCCGCGGCGTGATCAAGAGCTTAATCAGCATGGGGTTAGGGATCAGTCTTGTGTTGGAATCGGATGTGGGAGCCAATTTTGCCGGATTAACTTACCGTGAGCTCCATGATGGAGCAGGTCCGAGCCGCATCGAATTTTCGGCGATGTGGCGGCCAGACAACGAAAAGCCAGCGCTTGCGGGCTTCATCAAACTCCTCTCTGAGCGTTATCGGTTACCGTCCTGACGCAGCTTTCGTGCTTTTGTAAACGCCCGATCGGTGGCCATGAATCGTGCGAGCATTGGTGCGATGACTTTGGTAGGATCATTAATGGGTTGGCCGCGTTCGCGCGCCAGAATTTCGGCATAGGCGACGAGATCGCGATGGACCGTCGCGGGAAGTTCTACCGTGACCTTTACTGGCTTGTCATCATTCAGGGCTGCAAGCTTCAGCTTTGCCATTTAACCTTTTCATCCTCTGTATGGTTCAAGCACGAGATCGCGATTAACGATCACGCGCACCGGAAAGCCTGGCCGGATTGTCAATGTCGGCTGGATATTCAGATTGCGCCGGACAATCTGTTGGCCAGTTTGATTTAAAGAATTTGCCGCACCTAGACGCAACGCTTGGAGAATTGCTGTGTTGTTTCCGTTGTCTGCTCCGGATCCAAGCTCCGAACCTACGCCGAGCAGCGTCGATAGCGCGGCTGCTCCAAGCAGCTCTTTCCAATGATTGTCGACCTCATCCTCGAGACCGGAATGGCCACCGGCGTCCGCAGCTTGTTGCCGTTCGAGAACAATCGAGCGACCATTCGGCATGATCAGCCGCGTCCACACCAACAACACCCGCGATTGTCCAAATGCGACCTGGCTATCGTAGCTCCCGATTAGTCTCGCACCCTGCGGAATTAGCCGGGCGCGGCCAGTTGGGGTATCATAAACCGCTTCGGTTATTTGCGCGGTGACCTGTCCGGGAAGGTCTGATCGGATACCTGTAATAAGAGCTGCAGGGATGATAGTGCCGGCCTGGACGATGAACGGCGACGCCGGGCGCGCAAGCCTGTCAGGCGATGTGGTTCGCCGATCAACGGAAACATTGACAAAAAGAAGTTTGCGATCCTGTCCATTCTGAACAAGGGTTTCATCGGAGGACGACGCCGTGTTTGCTGGCGTTTCCTGGGGTGCGGCGCGTAGCGGCGTGACAGGTGCAGTGGTCGACGCGAACACTTTGCTCGTCCGTGCAGCCTCGGTTTCCTGGTTGGCACGCTGTTGTTCTGCGTCAAGACTGATCGGTCCCGATTGAGTTTCCGCCGTAACGATGGGGCGCCCTAGGTCCCCGGGCAAGGGTGGCCCAAGCTTGGGGGCGTTGCGAGGAATACTGGCGTAGTCCGTTGGCAACGTGGTCAAGCCATCGGCGACGTTGTGATGGTCTGTGCTGTAGAGTTCATCCGGAGATGGATTGTGCGGTTGATTGCTCCTCAGCGCCCAGAGCACCGCGGCAGAGACGAGTAGCAAAGCCAGTGCAGTGGCGCCGGCAAGGACTTTCCTTGAGAGACGCGTAATCCGCGGACGCTCGGCTCCAAGACGCAAAGCCTGTGTGCCCTTCTCGGACGACGCGGGCCCCCGTGATATCGGATCCGCATCGCGGCCCGAGCCGTTGTGGTTCACGATGGCCTCCCGTCATATCTGATGATCCGTACCTTCTGCTGCTTCTCGCCACCGAGACGCAGTTCGGCCGCGGCGAACAGACGGTCGGCAATCAGGATATTCCTATAGACGCGATAATTGACGAGCTCGGGCTTACCGTCCTGACCGACGACGAACAGCGGCGGCATCTCGCCCTGACCGATTCCCGGCGAGAACTCGATATAGACTTTGCGGCCGTCGTCATACGCATTGATCGGCCGCCAGGGCGGATTGTCGCCCTCGATCACGTAGCGGTAGCGGCGCTCACTCATCTCCGGGATGAACGGTGTTAGAGGCAGAGCTTTCAAGCGACCACTTCGGACTTCGGGGTAGAACCAGGCGACCGACGGCATATAGAGCTTTTCACGGGAGCGAAGTTCGATCAGGTAGGTCCGCCGATCGGTATTGACGACGAGATTTGTCTCGATGCTGGCACGTGTCGGCTTCACCATGATGTGGACGCGCCTGGTATCGCCGTTGCCGCTCTCGGTGTCGCCGACGATCCAGCGCACAGTGTCGCCGGCTGCTAGCGGTCCGGAGCCAGTCAGTTGCTCGCCTGGCTCGAGCGCGATATCCGTTATTTGTCCCGGCGAGGCATAGATCTGGTAAAGCGCGCCGGGACTAAAGGGAAAAACCTGGACGGCGTTGAAATATCCTGCGCGCCGCGGCTGGACGCGCGCTACCTCGTTGGCAATCTCGATGCGATCGCTGGGGTCCTTGGCTTCCGCTTCACCCTTGTTGCCGCCACGGGCCGGCGTCCACGCTGGAGGGACATTCAAGGGTTTCGCGTGCTCGTCCAATGGCATGGGTAGATCGGGGGACGGCGGCACGTCATTGTCGTAACTGATCCGTGGTGGCTTGAAGGTCGTACAGCCGGAAAGGGCGACCGTCAGCAGAAGGGCGAGATGCACAGGCTTGCGATTATAGCTTGATGGCGGCAACCAGAGTATTAGGTTTCTCACTAGCCGAGCTCCTTCGACCAGTTGATAGAATTGACGTAAATGCCGAGCGGATTTTTACGCAGCCGGTCAGCGTCACGCGGAGTTTCGATGACGATGGAGATGATCGCCGTCCAGCGCTCGGTCGCAGCAAGCTGACCGTTGTCGTAGCGGCGTTCGGTCCATGCGACCCGAAAGCTATTCGGCGATGCGCGTATGACGCTGGAGATCTCGACCGCAACCTGAGTGTTACCGAGTTTAGCAAAGGGGTCGTTGGTGCGCGCGTAGTCATTTAGAGCCGCGGCGCCTCGATCGGTCGTGAAATCGTAGGCGCGGAGCCAATCCTGCCGGAGCACAATGGCATCGGTCGGCAGACCTCGCACATCTTCGATGAAGCGCGCGAGGTGAAACGCGATTTGCGGATCGGTCGGCTGATAGAAGGGACTCGCCGGCGCGACCGCCTGGGCCTCACCGAGATGATCCACTTCGACGATCCAGGGTGTGATCGTGCCTTGGGTAGACTGCCAAACGAGAGCCGCGGCAAGCCCGCCCGACAACAATAGGGATCCGAACGCCATCAGCCGCCAGTTCCTGGCTTGGACACGAGCCGAGCCAATGCGCTCGTCCCAGACCTGCGCCGCCTTCTGGTAGGGCGTCACGGCTTCCGGCGTCCGGCCGTAGTGCACGGAGGGTCGTCTGAACATCAGTGCCCTCCCTCGGACAGATCGACTGAGGATCCGCCACCGGCACCATCACCGCTGCGGACGGCTTGGGTAGCGGCGGACACACCCTGGCTGACGCTCTGTGCGCGCTTCATGCGACGCGCCCATGCCGGAGCCCCCTCCGCCGGTGGTGAACCACCTGCAACTCTAGCCGCCATGCGACGCAACGGGCTGACGATGGCCGAGCCGCCCGCGCTTGCAACCCCGCTCAAGCCTCCAGCGCGATAAGCACTTGTTGCTCCGCTTGCGACCGTGGCAGCTCCACGCGCTCCGCCCAAGAGCGCACCACCGGCGAGGCCAACGCCACCGGCTGCGAGCCCCGCGCCTGCAACAACGGCGCCTCCTGCGGCAAGACCAGTCCCGACCGCTGCGCCAGCACCGAGTTGCGGTCCGCCGGACACGATGCCGTTGGCAATTCCCGGTCCAAAGATACCGAGGCCGAGAAGGGAAAGCGCCCCCAGCACGAGAGCCATGGCTTGGTCGATGGTCGGTTGGTTACCGCCAAAGCCGGCGGTGAATTGTGCAAACAACGTCGAGCCAATGCCGACGATGACGGCCAGCACCAGCACCTTGATGCCGGAGGAGATGACGTTGCCCAGCACGCGCTCGGCGGTAAAGGCGGTCTTGCCGAATAGACCGAACGGGATCAGCACGAAGCCGGCAAGCGTCGTCAGCTTGAACTCGATGAGAGTGATGAAGAGCTGGATGGCCAGAATAAAGAAGGCGAGCAGCACGACGATCCAGGCAAACAGCAAAATCGCGATCTGTGCAAAATTCTCGACAATTCCGACATAGCCCATCATGCTCCAAATTGACTCCAGGAGCGGTCGTCCGGCATCGAGCCCGACCTGAGCAATCTTACCGGGCCTCAAAAAATCAGCGGAGGAAAGACCGGTGCCGGAGGCCTTCAGCCCCAGACCGGCAAAACTTTCGAAGATGACGCGGGCGAGGCTGTTCCAATTTCCGATCAGAAACGCGAAGACACCGACGAACAAGGTCTTCCTGACGAGGCGGGCCAGAATGTCCTCGTCGGCTCCCCAGGCCCAGAACAGGCCCGCCAATGTGACATCGATTGCGGCCAGTGTGCTGGCAAGGTATCCGACCTCACCTCCGAGCAGGCCGAACCCCGAATCGATGTATCGGGTGAATGTCTCCAGGAACTGATCAATAATCCCAGTGCCGCCCATAACTCACTCCTTCTCATTCTGTTGAATTGAAGGGAAGCCAGATGGCACGCGGCTCTCGTCCTTCGGCGCTACGAACAACGATGATCCCGTTTGGGGCATCCGACTATCGGAGAGGGGCCGAGCATCCTGTCCGAGGAATTGGCGACGTTTCTCCGCCCAAGCCTTCCGGCACTCGGTGAGAGCGTCCTTCTGCTCATAGGTCATGGAGCGGCACTCCGCGAGCTTTGCTGCCAGGGGATCAGGGGACGTGCTGCCGGGCTCCGCTATCTTTGCCTGCTCCTCGCCACCGCGAAGTAGGATGGTGCAGGCCGCGGCGACGAGTGCGACAAGCGCCAATGCCGCGACATATGTAATGCGATTGGATTTCTGGGTATTCATCAGTGAAACATCTGCACGGTTGTGGTTTGATAGCCGGCGCCTGGCGTCAGGAAGCGGCGCAATTGCTCCCTGCTTTGGTCCTGGGCTGCGGCATGCTGCGCGAACTCCAGGTTTTGCGCGCGACCGTGCGCGGCGACGAGGGCGGTGAGATCCGCGAGTTGTTGTGCCACCAGCGCCCGGAGCTGATTGCCGGCCTGACCTGCCTGCAAGGCTCCGGTCGCCCCTTGGCTGGAGGTGACAAGTGCGGACATCTGCGTACGGTTGGTATCGAGGTTGCCAACGACCGTGGCCTGTGTTCGCATGGCGTCCTGGAAACCCGACATCGCGTTCTGCCAACGCGATTGAGCATTCGCGATCAACGCCTGGTCGGAGACGCTGGATGATGCGGGTGCATAGGTCGTCGAGAACGCACGATCGATCTGCTGCATGTCGTAGGCGATGCGCTGGGCCTGGGCGAGAAGCTGCTGGGTCCGCAGGATCGACTGCTCCAATTGCAGCAACGACGAGAACGGCAACGTCGCCAGGTTCCTTGCCTGGTTGATCAGCATCTGCGCCTGATTTTGCAGAGAGACGATCTGGTTGTTGATCTGCTGCAGGGCGCGAGCTGCAGTCAGGACGTTCTGCGCATAATTGTTGGGATCGAATACAACCAACTGTGCCGAAGAAGGAATGAAGTCGACAACGACAGTGATCGCGATAATGCTGGCGAAGGCGAGACGGCGGTGGCGGTTCATTTGAGCGCCTCTAACTCAGGCAGATGCGGGATGAGGTCGGTCGCCCAGGCGATGTCGCGCGCCTTCAGCCAACCGGACACAAAGCCGTCGCGGCCATGATCGGTAAGGACCTGTTCGATCAAGAGTTGGTCGGCTTTTGAGGAAGTCGCCGTAAAGGCGAGCGCGACCTCGCCAAGGCCGAGTTCGAACAGGCGATTACCGCGGCGGGACTGGCAGTAGTAGTCCCGCTTCGGCGTGGCGCGAGCGAGGATCTCGATCTGGCGGTCGTTCAACCCGAAGCGCCGGTAGATCGCCATGATTTGAGGCTCGATGGCCCGGTCGTTTGGAAGCAGGATTCGCGTCGGACAACTCTCGATGATCGCCGGTGCGATCGCCGAGCCGTCGATGTCCGCGAGCGATTGGGTTGCAAAAACGACCGAGGCGTTCTTCTTGCGAAGCGTCTTTAGCCACTCCCGCAGTTGACCGGCAAATTCTCGGTCATCAAGCGCCAGCCACCCTTCATCGATGACGAGCAGGGTTGGCCGGCCGTCAAACCGTCCCTCTATGCGATGGAAGAGATAGGAAAGGACGGCTGGCGCAACCGCCGTGCCAATCAACCCGTCGGTCTCAAAAACCTGAACGGAGCGTTCGCCAAGGCGCTCGAACTCTGCATCAAGAAGCCGGCCGTACGGCCCACCAAGGCAATAGGGCTGGAGAGCGCGCTTGAGCACATTCGACTGCAGAAGAGCACAAAGACCGGTCAACGTCCGCTCCGGAATTGGCGCGGAGGCCAACGAGGTCAATGCCGACCAAAGATGCTCCCGTGCTTCCGGCGTGACTTCGATCCTCTCGCGGCCAAGGATCGCGCCGATCCAGTCGGCCGCCCACGCACGCTCGGATGAATCATCGATTGCGGCTAGCGGCTGAAGCTCTACGAATTCCGTCGATTCACCCGAAAGCACACCGCCGATGTCATGCCAATCGCCACCCATGGCGATGGTGGCGGCGCGTACGGAGCAACCAAAGTCAAAGGCGAAGATCTGGGCGTTCGGATAGCGGCGAAACTGCAGCGCCATCAACGCCAGCAACACGGATTTTCCGGCGCCGGTCGGTCCGACCACCAATGTATGGCCGACATCGCCGACGTGCAGTGAGAAGCGAAACGGAGTGGATCCCTCCGTCTTGGCCAAGAATAAAGGTGGGGCCTTGAAATGTTGGTCCCTCGCCTCCCCGGCCCATACCGCGGACAGCGGAATCATGTGCGCCAGGTTCAAAGTGGAGATCGGCGGCTGGCGGACGTTAGCGTAGACATGTCCGGGGATGCTACCGAGCCAAGCTTCGACGGCGTTGACCGTCTCGATCATGCAGGTGAAGTCGCGCCCTTGAATGACCTTTTCGACGAGGCGGAGCTTCTCATCGGCGGTGGCGGGATCGCCATCCCAGACCGAGATCGTCGCTGTAACGAAGGCTTCTCCAGTTTGGTCAGACCCCAGCTCCTGCAAAGCTGCGTCGGCGTCCATGGCCTTGTTGTGGGCATCGGTGTCAAGAAGAGCGGAAGCCTCATTGGTCATGACCTCTTTGAGGATCGCGGCCACCGATTTCCGCTTGGCGAACCATTGCCGCCTGATTCGGGTCAGGAGCTTTGTTGCATCGGTCTTGTCGAGCATGATCGCGCGGGTTGACCAGCGATAGGCGAACGGAAGGCGGTTCAGGTCATCGAGAATCCCTGGCGTCGTCGCTGTCGGAAACCCGACGACCGTGAGAACACGCAGATGTGCTGAGCCGAGCACCGGCTCGAGACCGCCGGTTAGCGGCTGATCGGCGAGCAGCGCGTCGAGATACATGGGTATTTCGGGCACCCTGACCCGGTGCCGTTTGGTCGAGACCGTCGAGTGCAGGTAAGTCAGGGTCTCTTCGTCATCGAGCCAGGCGCATTCCGGCATAAAACCTTCGACGAGTTGCAGCACACGGCTGGTGCGATCAGCAAATCCGCGCAGGATTTCGCGCGCATCAGCACCGACAGCGCGGTTGCTCCCCTCGTAGAGCAGCCGTTCGACTTTCGCTGTCCCTTCGGCCAGCGGCAGGTAGAGGAACGTCAGAAAATAGCTCGACTCGTAGTGGGTGCTGGCCTCCTCGAATTGCGCCTTTCGTTCGGCATCGACCAACGCAGATGCCGTATCCGGAAACGTATTGGGCGGATAGCTACCTGCGGAGTGCCGCTGAGCCTCGACAAAGATCGCCCAACCGGATTCCAGGCGCCGCAATGCGTTGTTAAGGCGACCAGCGACCGCAACGAGTTCGGCCGGCACAGCGCTGTCGAGGTCCGGTCCCCGAAATTTTGCCGTCCGCTGGAACGACCCATCCTTGTTCAGGACGATCCCCTCATCGACAAGAGCCGCCCACGGTAGGAAATCGGCAAGCCGGATATTGGAATGGCGGTATTCGGCGAGATTCATCATGGAAGACCTCACGTGTTGAGATGGCCGGGGATGCGGAGATGTCGGCGAACGACCTCGACGAAGTCAGGGTCGCTTTTGGCCGCCCAGACCGCGACCATGTGGCCAACGAACCAGAGGAGGAGGCCCGCGAGCCAGAGGCGCAAACCGATGCCGAGGGCCGCTGCTAGCGTGCCGTTGAGAATCGCGATGGAGCGCGGCGCTCCGCCCATCAAGATCGGCTCGGTCAGCGCGCGATGGACGGGCGCCTGAAAGCCTGGGATCTGCGAATCCATCAGATCACCACCCCGCCGCCAAACGAGAAGAACGACAGGAAGAAACTCGACGCGGCGAAAGCGATGGACAGGCCAAATACGATCTGGACCAACCTGCGGAAGCCACCCGACGTGTCGCCAAAGGCGAGTGACAGTCCGGTGACGATGATGATGATGACCGCGATGATCTTGGCGACCGGCCCTTCAACCGATTGCAGAATCTGGTTGAGCGGTTGCTCCCATGGCATATTGGAGCCGGCGGCGAACGCCGGACTGGCGGCAAGACAGGAGGCGACGAATACCTCGGTCGAAACGATCCTTCGCGCAAACGGCGAAATAACACTCATGTTTTGTCCCCTATTGTGGTGAGGCTGTAGTCACCGGAAGGCCCGAGGCCTGTGACGCGGGCGAGCTCGGCCAGGCGGCGATCGGCGCCGCGACCGGAAAGGACGGCGATGACGTTGATGGTCTCCGCAATCAGGGCACGCGGGACGGTGACGACGGTTTCCTGGATCAGCTGCTCGAGCCGGCGCAATGCTCCGAGCGCGGTGCCCGCATGGATGGTGCCGATGCCACCCGGATGTCCGGTGCCCCAGGCTTTGAGCAGGTCGAGAGCCTCCGCACCGCGCACCTCCCCGATTGGAATGCGATCGGGTCGAAGACGCAGCGATGAGCGGACCAAATCCGATAGCGAGATCACGCCGTCCTTCGTGCGCAGCGCCACGAGATTCGGTGCCTTGCATTGAAGCTCTCGGGTGTCCTCGATAAGGACGACCCGATCAGAGGTCTTGGCAACCTCGGCCAGCAGCGCATTGGTCAGCGTCGTCTTGCCGCTCGAAGTGCCGCCGGCAACAAGGATGTTGTGGCGCGCTGCAACGGCTTCCTTTAACGCGCCGGCCTGGCCGGAGGTCATGATCCCTTTGGCGACATAGTCGTCCAGCGTGAACACGGCGACGGCGGGCTTGCGGATAGCAAACGCCGGAGCCGTTACGACTGGCGGCAACAGACCCTCGAAACGCTCCCCCGTCTCGGGCAACTCGGCTGACACGCGCGGGTTGCTTGCATGAACCTCGGCGCCGACGTGATGGGCTACCAACCGAACGATGCGCTCCCCGTCGGGAGCAGAGACGACCTCTCCGGTGTCTGCCAAGCCGCTTGATAGCCGGTCGATCCACAGCCGGCCATCGGGGTTAAGCATCACCTCAATGACGGCCGGATCTTCAAGAAAGCGCGCAATCGCGGGACCAAATGCCGTGCGCAGCATGCGCGCGCCACGCGAGATCGCTTCCGACTGAAAGGAATGGACTGCCACCACCGTCCCCCAAGAGCCGAGGCACACTTCAGGTGGCCTCGGATGGGGATGATTAGAAAAGGCAGAAAACGGCTTCGCGCAACAAGTGGCTGACCTTGTTCGCAGCGTGGCGTACGAAAAGAAAGATTGGGATCTACCGTAGACTCTGGCGCAACGATTCCACCGCACGGACCGCGGCATGTGAACCACGTGAACCACTTCCTTCTGGGTTAGCGTCTATTGCTTGAGCAAACAACCACGCAGCGTGGCGTCATGAGCTTGACTTGCTCCGATGTCCGTGTATCGGATGGGACGGAAAGCCCCAATGCGTCTCGCACAGCGCACGTCCACGCAAGCGTAGCTCGGCACAGCCGGACCTCTGGCATCGTTGGGACGAAAAGCCACAATGGGCTATAAGCAACAGAAATCGCTTTGCTTCCTCAACTTCAGGGAAAAGAGGTTCGGTGGTCGTCTCCAACTTCATCGCGAAGGCGACAAATGGTGACGATTCAGGTTCAAGTTCGACGTACCGTGCCCGGTTAAAGGTCGCGCAGAGGTCCTGAAGGCGAACATTTTGCCGCATTCAGCATCTGGGCCAACGTGATAAACAGAAATCGAGATTGCAGGTTTTGCGCCTGCTCTACCATTCGATTCCTTCAGACGGCTCAAGGACAGATTCTTCGGCGACCGCGGCAGGCGCGAGGACTGCTCGGCCATCCGCTGGAACAAAGATGAATCTGACAAAGCTCCGGAGCCAAGGTACTGTGAACCACAACAGAGCAGTGAACTGAAGCGCGAGACTGAAGCCAAATGCAGTCTGATAGGAGTCTAACGGATAATGTCCGTCTTGCGGCGCCCATTGGTTGACGATCAGTCCGATTCCGTATTGAACTGCGAATGCCCAGCCGAAATGCAACAGATTCAGAGCGCCATTGGCACGAGCGGCGATTTCGACGGGAAAGTAGTCCGCGATGATCGCATAGCTCAGTACGGTAGCTGCTCCCACAACTGATACGATGGACCAGGGCAAGATCGATGGCAGTGGCACGCGCATAATCAGGGCGAGCTCGGCCAACATGAATAGTGCGCCAAACACTGCCAGTAGAGCTTCAGTCGAAATGCCGCGTTTGCGCAGACGATCCGCGAGCGTTCCCAGCAGCAATGCGCCTAGGCTGATTCCAATGGCCATCGTGAAGAGCTGATTGATCACGCCTTGTCGGTCGAAACCTTCGACGTCAGCGAGCCAGGATGCAGCCCACAACGAATGCATCGCCCAGGACGATCCGATGCAGGTTGCGGAGAGAGGGGCAATTCTCAGAAAACGCGGATCCGAAAAGA
>Ga0306922_10006781_pt1 | contig 10994 bp, 10 predicted proteins | sample sta12Cox44000082_FD_203758 | JGI IMG/M metagenome (GOLD analysis project Ga0306922, IMG submission 203758) | Lab enrichment of tropical soil microbial communities from Luquillo Experimental Forest, Puerto Rico - statoxic.12C.oxic.44.000.082 (v2)... | ecosystem: Environmental > Terrestrial >...
AAAAAATCTAAGGACAAACAGGTTTAGTTCCCCGACCAACGACCGCAGGCAAATAGCTGTTCAGCATCTCTAGTTCACGTCAGCCCTTCGACACTGCGTGTAACTCTGTTTTCGTCGTGCCCTGGGCACACGACATCGCAACACCCTGTCTTGCGACTGTGAAGGAAAACGCTGTAACCTGATATAGACGCGACTCTGCCATATGGATAGGGATTCAAACGGACAAAGGCCCCCAATATTTCGGCCACCAACACACAAGTGCTAACTAATCACTTGGACAAACGCTTCAAGATGAGCACCGCACCAAAACTCGTCCCATCTGCAGATTCTGCAAGCCAATCTTCTGGCCATAATCGTTCGATTGGGTTCAAATTGCCACAGCAAGTGCGCGATAATCGTAATGTTGATTCCACTTTCATGCTGCACGTTGACTGGCTGTGGGACCCTCAGAACCGCACTCGCATACTGCTGCTCAGCGGCGCCATTCTGGTAGCTATCGCCGCCATCGATTGGTGGACGAAGCCCTACTTTTCTTTAGGGTTTCTCTATCTTTTCCCCATCATGATGGTTGCGGGCTATATGCCGCGGTGGGCCATCGTGTTGTTGGGGATCGGCTGCGCACTTCTGAGCGAACAATTCAGCAATCTCGATCCCGCAGACTTTCGTATCAGGCTGGGATTTGAGGCCTTGGCCCTTTGCGGCTGCGGATTGTTGACGGCTGAAGTTCTGCGCAACCGGCGCTTGAGTCAAGATGCGCAACGTCGCATTCGGGCATTGGTAGAGACCAGCCCTGCTGCAATTGTCACTGTTGATGAACGGGGATTTATCGAACTGTCCAACAAAGCTGCTACAGAAATGCTCGCGCCACGTGATGGATACTTGATCGGCCAACCCGTTGCCGCATTCCTACCTGAATTGCATCACGCGCTGCGTCACGAGGAAGGACCGCAATTTCGCGCCTCGATGCAGTGCCGCGGTCATCGGGGAACCGGCGAATCGTTCCCCGCAGAAGTCTGGTTCTCCACTTATAAGGAAGGCATCACGCCGAAACTCGCTGCGATTGTCGCTGACCTGAGTGAAGAAGAGGAGGCAGCGCCGTCGACCGGCTACCTGGAGGCGCGAAACCAGGACAGGGTTCCGCTTAACAGCCGTGAACTAGAGGTACTCCGGTTGGTCGTTCAGGGCCTGGCCAACAAAGAAATCGCCGCTCACATGTCGATTTCCGAGAGTGGGGTCAAGAACACCCTTCAGCAGCTGTTCGCTAAAACTTACGTGCGAACCCGGAGCCAGCTCGTTCGCGTTGCGCTGGAACGATATAGGGACATGCTTTAGATAGGATTGCTGCCTGCCCTGCGGTGCAACGCAGCACAGGGATGCATCACCTCCATTTTATCCATCGGTGATTGTGGTGTCGTTTTCCCCGGCCCTTTGTCCGCCGTGAACTTCATGGCGTGGAAGGCCCACAAGTTGGTCGAGGCCTTTGTGATTCAAATCTCTACGCCATACAATCCGGTGGAACGGTGGACGGGATCAACCCTTCAACTTCAGAGATCTCTCTGCGAGAAGCGACGCATGGCGATGACCAAGGCGACTGTCAGATATAGTCCTGCATAGAAGACCATGGCCACGCTCGGAACCGAGAGGATGCTGAATGGAGAGATGCGCATTGCGTTTGCCAGCGGAGACTGCATTTCGAAGGCTGCACGGCGCCAGAGAGCTTCGCTGGGCATGAGAACACTCGCGATTACGCCAACATTGACGGCACGCTGCGTCTGCGTGACGGCCCCAAATTGCTCGATCCAGCCGCCGAGAAACGCGAGGCCGTGGAGGCCGAGGGTTAGCACGCCGGTAGTTAACGTCGAAAAGTAAGTCGCAAAGGCAAAAGTAACTGAGAGCAACACTACGCTTTCCATCCACATCAGTGAGACACCCGATGCCAGGTGACGCGCCGTGACACCCGCCATGGTGTAGGCCACGGCGTTCACGCCGCCTGCCATGATCGCGATGTACGCGGTTAGCATGCCGCAGAAACCAAACCACTTTCCTAGGAGCAGTTGCCAACGTGGAACCGGCTTGGTCGCAATCGCTTGGATTGTCCCCGATGCGATTTCACCGGACAGCGTGTCGATGGAAGTGAGAATCGTCATAAGAACTGCCAGCAGATCGATAGCATAGAGGCCCAGGGTCACCATGGCGAAGGAGATCTCCCTCCGCAAGATCGGGCTCATGCCGTGCGCGGCAAAATCTTTGGCCTGAAAATGGAGACCCGTAGCAAACAGGATAAGAAAGGCGCCACCGGCCGCGAGCGCCATCCACAGCATTCTCTTGCGCGCCGCCTCCCGGAATGTCACCCCGGCCATGATCCAGACCCCCATCACAGCCCCCCGTCGGTACCGACGATCTCGAGGAAACGTTCTTCGAGCGAAAGACGCTGAGGAGTGACCTCATAGACATCAGCGCCCTTTGCGACCAGATAGCGAACGATCTCCGGTATGACCGCACCGGATGACACTGACAGGATTAGGTAGTCACCCTCCGTGCGAACGGAGCGGCTCCACCGAGCCAACCCACTAGCAATCTCTGCGGTGACATTAGCTGTGCGTATAGTCACGGTAGTTTGCTCGTTGGTGTCGTCACTGAGTTGGCGAGTTTCCACCACCTGGCCATCTTTGATAAAAGCGACGCGGTCGCAGGTAATTTCGACCTCTCCAAGCAGGTGGGAGTTAAGGAGCACGGTAGCGCCCCGATCGCGCTGGGCTCTAATGATGTCACGAACCAGTCGGCGGCCGACGGGATCTAGGCCTGACGTCGGCTCGTCGAGGAATATCAAGTCGGGTTCGTTGAGGAGCGCCTGTGCCAGACCGATGCGCTGTAACATGCCCTTGGAAAAATCGCGCAGGCGCTTGTCACGGTGAGGCGTTAGTCCTACCAGGTCCAGCAAAGCGGGAACGCGCTCGCGGAGTTTCGCATGCGACACGCCGTACAGCCGCCCGTGCAGTTTGACGAGCTCCGTGGCGGTGAGCCAATCGTAGAAGCGGAAATGTTCGGGAAGAAAACCAACTTTGATGCGTGTCTTGACGTCGCCGACGGGGCGGCCAAGAACTTGCGCTTCGCCGCTCGTGGGAAAGACCAAGCCTAGTAGCATTTTCACCGAGGTGCTCTTACCTGCACCATTGGGTCCCAGGAAACCGAAAACCTCACCTCGAGGGACATCAAGGGTAAGGTTTCGGACTGCCACTTTGCCGTTGAAGACTTTGCGTAGCCCTCGAGTGCGTATGGCCAGGTCAGAAGATCGACTCGTCTCCATCTGTCGACTGATCAACGGAGCGAAGCCGCCAGACTCAAGGCGTCGGAAGAGGTACCATGACCTGCCAAGGAATGGATGACTCCGTTTTTAATCCATAACAGACTATACCGATTTCCCTGCGAGAGCGTTTCGGTGATCAAGGTCCCTTCTACCCCATCCACCGTCACCGTCTCTGAGGAACTCGAATTGCGCGGAATCGGGACCACCAAGGTGGAGGACCAGTCCACGGTCTGGCAAAATGAGCGGGCCTCAGCAGAACTCATGCCAGCCAGTTCCAATGCCGCTTCAGCGATTTCCGACATGTTAAGATCGGGCGGAAAACTCACGGTCGGGCTAGGTGCTTGAATAAGATAGGTGCAGTTTGTGTCTCGTATATTTGCCGTGCGATCCAACTTCCGCTCGGCCAGGGCCTGACCCTGGGACATCCCTTCGGAGGTCAGATATCTCTGCCGAACCGGACAATCTCCATACATTGAAACGACCGTTTTGGGAATATGAACGGCAATCAATGCGCCGTTGGCCGACTCGGGAATCTGGATGTCCGAACGACCAATCTCCTCCAGCAGAGTCCCGATACGGTCCCGATTGATGGTCATCTGAAACGCGGCTTCGCCCCGGACCTCGACACGCTGTGGCACCCCCAGATTGCCAATCGTCCGAATCGGATATCCCGACAACTGCGCCGCCTCTGCCACATTTGAAACGATGTCGGGTTTACCCGGATCCGTGGTGACCACTACGTTGTCGGAGATGAACTGATGGATCAACTTGTACGGATGGGAGTCAGGCTCGGAGTTCGACATCAGTGTCGTCGGATCGATCGTAACCACCTGAATCTTCTGAACCCGCAGCATAGCCAGGATCCGCTGCGCCCAAGTGCGAACCGGGTTGACGCTCACCAGAATCGTGACAACCATTGCAACTGCTGCAAAGCTCCACGCGGGACGCCACCGCGGCGCGAAAAGGCCAGCGATCCAAATGGCCTTTGGTGCATGGGCGGTTCCAAATTGATTGCTGAACTGGGCATAGGCCATGGCGGGATTGATGGCGACGCTGTCGGCGGCTGAGTTGAGACTTGTCAACAAATGATCGATCTGCGTCCTCTGAGCCTGCAGCTTCTCCAAACGGGCGCGGCAGTGGGCGCAAGAAGCGAGATGCTCAGTGACCCCTGCCAACTCGAGACTAGTCAGTTGACCGTCGATATGCGCCCGAAGAATTCCATCATGAATGCAGATCATAGTTCCTCCTCGTTTGGATCCAGTGCGAGGTAACGGTTGCGGAATTCCTCCTCAGCACGGTTCAACATAGTGCCGACGCTACTCATCTTCAGATCGAGGGCTTCGGCCAGTTCTTTGTAGGAAAATCCAGAACTGCGTAAGATTAGGAGCTGAGCCTGAGTAGGCTTAATCGAGGCCAGTACAGCGCGCACTCGACGGCATTTCTCTTCACGCAGGAGATCGTCCAGAGGACCGTTGGTCGTGACTTGGTTCCTGGCTCCTCCGGCAGCTTCTTCGTATTGACGGCGTCGGACAGAAGCGCGTATGGCGTCGATTCCAAGGTTTGTCGCGGTGCGATACAGCCATCCACCAACGTTGCCGTCGACTTGCAGACCGGGCTGACAGTACAAGCGCCAAAAAGCATCGTTCGCTACCTCTTCAGCATGAGGGAGGTTGCCCAGCAAGCGCACCAGTATTGCGACGATTCGAGCATAGTGTTTAAGAAAAGCAGCTCGGAATTCAGCCTCGTCCCAATGCTCTGACGAACTCTCTCGGGATGTCATCAATCGACTCAGTATCTGTGTTCCCACAATTATTGCCCGCCTTCTCGTTCACATTTCTAAAACGACGCCCAAGCGCAAAATGTGACGCGCCCGAAAGCCCGTCCATAGTGAGAGTTGCCCCTGACTAGCAGAATATAGCCATCGACGCTCTTGGGCCCCCGGGACGAGCAAAGTACAAATCCCCTTATCACAAGTACGGCCGTGAGGAGGAACACCATGCGATCCAGCACCACAGTCTTCATGTTGTCGGTCAACTCGGCAGCGTCTCTATGTCCTTGGCGCTGCCACCCCACCTCGATGGTTAATCTCACTGCACTCAGCGGCAATCTCGACTCTGGTTTGTGAGCCATCCTTTGAAGACTGTTCGCTCAAATGTCCGCGTTTCTCAATCAGCGTCTTTGCCAGAGTGGATAGTGCGGCGAATCGCTTGTCCGCAGGAACTCGATTCGTTCATCGCTGCCGGCTTCACGAAAGAACAGGTTCTGGAGGTTATCGCCATAGCGGCAGCCTCCACGATCCCCAACTACGCTGGAAACTATCACGAATCCGCCGCTGGAAGACCCCTTCCGGCAACAGGCCTGGCAGGGTTGACGGCAAGAATGGAAGCTTAGGGAATTCGTCGCTTTCATGCGGCTTCGATTCCTTGACTAACAGAAGGAGATCGTGATGGGAATGCAGCCCACTCCAGCAGTTCCTTAACTCGGCGAATTGCTGCGCTACTGGAGACAGGAGCGCGGCAAAAGCCAGCTCGCACTCTCGATGGATACAGGCATCTTGCAGTGTTTTACAGTGCGATCGGTCACGCTCCAGAGGAGTGGGACATCCGAGAAGCACAGATACTCATGCAGCGCGGAGTGGCCTGGGCCAGCGGGCGGTGGTGACCTGCGCCACAGAGATCGCGAAAGATGTTGCAATCAGTGAGACAGGAATCCGACGAAGCTTCCAGCGCGAACGCCAAGTCCGATGCGTGTTGGGTTCTTCCCTACGTAGCGGTTCACGATTCGTTGCGGGCCAGGCGGACCCGTCGCATTAGTCTGCGAAATTGATACCGGATCTTATTCAGTGTTGCTAGTAAGGGGATTCGGCAGATGTTGGTTTCTGGAACGCTCACGCTCTGTCAGGCAGCGAGGCAAGGTTACTGAGTCGCTTGAGGAAGTTGGCTCCGGCCACACTTTTGGTCAGCTACCTCTTACTGCCTTGTTGTGTAGCACTGGATTTGTTGGTTCCCCACCCAACTGAAGCGAAAGCCCAGTGATTGGCAAGGCCTAAGCTTCTTGGCCAACGCCAACCACCAGACATCCGCTTGCTCTTACCTACTACGCACCGAGCGCCTTATTTGAAATTGAACAGATCGAACAAATCCCCGATAGCCGGCATATTGCGCGGCACGTATGACTTGCCTGGCTGCTTGGGATTGGGCAGGTTATCGCGACTGCGATCGCCGAGTGTGGTATTGAGCATCCAGTTCCATTCAATGAACTTCACGAAAGAGGAATGCTCGCTGTATACGTGGCTGATATGGCCGCCGGTCGAGAAGGGCGATACGGCGATCATCGGAATGCGTGGGCCCGTCCCGAAGAAATCAACCGGCTGGATAAAGCCGGAGTCGTAGAAGCCGCCGCCCTCGTCCACGGTGACGAAGATCGCGGTCTCGGCCCATAGCGCCTGGTTGCTGTGCGCGAGTTGGATGATGTTTTGGGCGAAAGCCTCGAACAGAATCCACTTCGAGGAAGCGGGGTGGCCGTCCATTACGCCGTCCGCTTCACATAGGAGACTGCCGGCAGAGTCCCGTTCTGGAGATCCGTGAAGAGATCGGTGACATCCCGCATGTGATCCGCAACCATGCTCGGATAGTTCGCCTCATACTCGAATGGGTTGCAGATATTGCAATAGAACCCCTCCAGTGGGCCACCCGTTCCACTGGCATTGAAGCCGCCGCCATAATATTTCCAGGGAATATTGTTGGCGGTCAACAGATCGCCGATGATCGGCTGCAGCGTCTGAGGAACGATGAGACCGGACTGCGGCGTCCCTTTAGGAGTGAAGGCAGGGTTGACGTTGACGGCCTGCCAATATGCGCCGGGGTCGCACTTGGTCTGCACCGTATAAGGTAGCGAATTCAGATAATTTGTGATCGGAGCGATGCCGGGCTGGGTCGGGTCGGAACAATTGAACCATTGAGCCCTGTGGGTATAGAGGCTGAGGGTTCCAGCCACAGGATCAGGATCATAGATGTTGTTCGCCGGCGGAGTGGCAGGATGGCCAGGCCCATCGCTGTAGAATACCTGATCGGCAAAGCCAAGCGGCTGGCTGTCCGGGCCGGTTCCACCTAGCACAGGCTGGTGGTAATTGTCACTCATCGTGTAGTTATCAGCGAGGGATTTGAAGAGTGGGGCATCGCCTTTCTGCATGTTGAAGAACTCCATGGTCTGCCCTGTGTCGCGTGGGGTGCCGCCGGGCGGCGTGGCGTAGGTAGTCGTCACCGCTGATTGGAGATCATGGAGACAACCTGTCGGGTTTATCTCTCGATACGTGCTCGGCGTCGATGGCGCAATCCACCTGCTGGACCATTTGGAAGTACTGATGGATAGTGTCGCCCGCATAAGCGTCGAACGTCATAGTCGGGCCCGTCAGCTGGAACGGTCCGGGCAAAAGGTTGTTGACGTTGGTGATGCGCAGATCTGGACCCTCGTTGTAAGACAAACCCGTGCCACCGGTTCCGAGCAGGAACTCAGCCCAGGAGGGCAACCCCGGATCGCCCGCCGGCAGGAGGCCGGCATTGGGCGGAAATTGCACGCCGTTTAGGTCGGGCGGCGGCAGCGTAGTATAGAGCTGCTTATTCGCCATGTCCGCGCTGCTGAAGAATTTGCCGCCGTTAGGGGCGGACACGATCTGGAATTGATGCGCTTTGGCAAAATTCCGCCCTGGCGTGCCATCGGCATTGATGATGCCTTCGGACAGAAGGTTCAACACCTTTTCGCTCCTGCTTCTTGGCTGATAGGTGGCGAAAAGGTGATCGAAGCTGCGGTTCTCGCCCACGATGATGATAACGTGTTTGATCGGGGTGGAAGTTGCGATTCCATGGGGATCGTTTTCGGCTTGGGCTGGTGTGCTAAAGCCAAAAAGCGACATAGCGAACGTCAGCGCGCAGGCCGTAACTTTCTCACATGACTTTCGTGTTTTGCTGGGACGCATCGTCTCCTCCGGAGTGGAAAACAGCTTTGTGGATGTGCAGGGTGAACAGCAGGTTAGGGATGTTGAGCTCAGACGGCCATCCTGTTTGACAGCAGCTTTCGTCATATCAGGCGAACATCACTGCTAGGCCACGGTTACATTAATTTCTTTGAAATTTCGCTTGTGCAAATCCGGCTCTTCAGAGCGCGCGACCCCGAGGGCGACGATCTGGATGAGACTCCGCCTCACTCCGCTCCTTCGCTGCGCTACGGCCACGCCTGGGAATGATGGCAGTGTGCCGGCACTGTTCAGCATTTGTACTTGCGTGAATTGCTGATCAAGATGGCGAGGTCGTCGCCCGCCCGGTCATTGCGCCTGCGCACAGGACGGGCATTGGGTGTAGTAGTTCCCGCTCGCCTGGCGCCGTGGTTTCTGGACGAAGTCGAGGATCGAGAAGCATTTCCGGTCGTTGCTGTGGCAAAGCCAGCGACGCCGTTGCCACTCGTGCTCGCAGTTCTTCCGAACAACGGGATGGCCGGTGTTGTTACGCACCTGGACGTACACTGCAAGCTGGCGGTCTACGCTGGATGGTTCACAGTATTACGCGAACGCGGGATGTTCGCGGCCAACTCCCATCGAGAATGTTGGATTGGTGTTCTTGATGCTAAAGCCGGAGTCCTGCCAAGCGTCTGTCGGCGTTGTGGTACCCGCCTGGTACACGTAGAGCTTGCCACCGGCAAGCGGTCGACCCCGCAGGTTCATCTTCTTCAGCATAGGGCGCGACGCGTAGGGCAACTTATTCACCAGTCCGGCCACATTTTGCAGGCGGTTTTCCATTCTTTCGGGAATAAGTGGCGTATCGCTTCCCAAGTAATCGACTGTAGTTGTTGAGGCTGAATACCGAGCCACCGCTCGAAGAGCCAGTAGACAGCTAAGTCGCTCATGATCCGTGGGCTGAGTTGTACCTGTGGGCACTCAGCGATTGCTGATGAACTAACGGAAGCCCTTGACGAAGTCAGCCTGTGTGCCGTCAGTCCAAGCGACCCGCTGATCGCGGCTTGAACGCGATGGGACGTCCGCGCCAGGTCGAAGAATCAAGAATCTGCGCCGGTTAGATCGGACTTCAACGGAAACTGGGGTTTTTCGGAAAGTGCACGAAGCGCGTGTGGCCTAAAAACTTTGAAGCACGAGCAAAATCGCTAAAGCTTAGTGGTCTGCCGATGCAGAATCCACATACTTGATCAGCAACACCTCGTTACCAATTTCGTTGTAGATCAGTTCATCCACAGTCCCGCTGGCCAGGAGGAGGCCGTATCCTCCGGGGCGCAATCCTTCTGCTTCGCGCTGCACAATGTGGGCCGTAGGATCGTCTGCCGGATTTGCGATGGCAGTGTTGGCAAGCGATTCACGGCGGAAACCCGCACCCGGGTCTCGAACGTAAAACACCATGGATCTTCCGGTGCGAACGCCCGTAAACTCAACCACCTGCTCGGGATTAAACGCGGCTCCGTGCTCCATCGCATTCAGCAGAATTTCTCTGAACGCCTGCGTAATTTCCTGCTGCGCATCCTCAGGCAATTGAGCACTCAACTCCTTGGCAAAGGTGATGAGGCGCTCGGCTGTGAGCAGGCGGCAATTCACTCGGACCGACACCCATCCGGGCCTAGCTGATAGAACGTGCATGTCGTCGCGCCATTCGCTGTCGGATGCTGCGCGACGCGCCAGATGCGCGACCTCAACTGGGTCAAACGGAGGGGTGAAGCAAGCAAACACCCGAGCACGAAGGGCAGCAATAATTTCGTCCGGGTTACTCTGACGAGCCAGCACAATGCACTTGACCCCAGGCCTGATGGTGCGCATCTCCTCCAGCAGCGCCAGGTCTTCCTCAACGCTACTGTCGGGATTCGTAATTACAACACCGAACGACCGCACGCGCAGCCGCTGGAGGGTGTCGGCCTCCCCGGCAGAGTACTCCATGGGGAAATCTGCCGCAGAAAGCGCCTCTCCGATCTCTCGACTCACTTGGGCTTCGCTACCAATGACTAAAACCCGGCTCATGTTCCGCTCCGAGGCGATGAATCACCGATACTTAGATGTCCGAGGTTAATGAATGGACTTTACCCTAGCTGCCAATTGGCATCGGCACAGGGATGATGAATGTCTTGGCAGCCACTCCCGTTCCGCCCTGAGAGGACCCTGGCAACCGGCCGCCCCCAAAACATGAAGCCCTAGACTCCAGGGTCACTGCTCGCGACGGCACCACTGCGTCAACAGTAAAACGGACTAGAAGAGGTGGGATTTCCCGATGAGGCGACCGGCCTGATGAACCGAACACTGGTACTTGGCCGACAAGATGAACCTTGATCGAGCCATGTCGAGAGACGCATTTTTTCGCCATTCGAAGTCGTTCACGATCTCGTCGTCACCTTTGCCACGAGAGGCGTCCAAGCCTCACATGCCCAACGGCGCTCATGCTCTTTGTCGAACATTTCTTCCAGCGCCGGAATCCGTCGCCGAGCGAAAGCACTGCACTTGACTTGGACTTAGAGGGTCCGATCGATGGCGCCGAATCTGTGTCGTCTCTCATGGAATTTCGCGACCAGCAGGCGGACGGGATTATATCCAATATTGGGATACAGGACTGTCCGGAAGATGACTCTTGAAATTCCGCTAGTGCGCTGCAAGGCTTGAGATTAGGGGTGGTTTGGGGTTTTTTCGATTTGAAGTCGGAGA
>Ga0306922_10006786_pt1 | contig 10992 bp, 9 predicted proteins | sample sta12Cox44000082_FD_203758 | JGI IMG/M metagenome (GOLD analysis project Ga0306922, IMG submission 203758) | Lab enrichment of tropical soil microbial communities from Luquillo Experimental Forest, Puerto Rico - statoxic.12C.oxic.44.000.082 (v2)... | ecosystem: Environmental > Terrestrial > Soil...
TGAGACGCCGCTGCGCGATTTGAGCGGTGACGTCATCTACGAGGAAAACAGCCGTGGACAGCTTGTGCCGGCGCGGCGTTACGCGCCGGACTTTTGGCGCGACAAATACGAAGCGTTCCGATTGATCCAGGACGTCAAACAAGTCTCGCTGCAACAAGAAGAGGCCCATCCGTTGCCGGTCGCACCAGTGCAAAGAAAGCGGTTGCCCCTTCGGTGGCACGATGAGTGGACGCAGTTCCGTACACTGCTGCGGCGTGCTTTCACGAGCAAACTACGCAACCGGGCGAATCTCGTAATCACCATAGGCGTCTCGCCAGTGCTGGCGCTGCTAATTGGGACGATCCTGCGCTACTCAGAGACCGGCACGTACGATTTTGCTTCGGCTTATCATATTCCGACGTTTTTATTTCTCGGTCTGATCGTCGCAATGTTTCTCGGGCTGACAAACAGCGCCGATGACATAATCCGGGATCGGCCGGTGCTGCAACGCGAGCGCAACATCAAGGTGCGCCTGTCTTACTACGTAATCTCCAAGACGATCACGCTCGGATTTTTCGCGCTTATTCAATGCCTTCTTTTCGTGCTGATCGGCAATTTCGTCCTGCAAATCAGGGGCATGTTCTGGATTGACCTGACCATTATGTTCCTGACCGCGATGAGCGGGGTGGCATTGGGTCTGGTTATCTCGTCGCTCGTGGCCGACCCGAAAACGGCGGCCAATATCGTTCCGCTCGTTTTGATTCCGCAGATCATCATGGGCGGCGCACTCATCAAATACGAGGACATGAACCGCAACCTCGGTTTGCTGTATTCCTTTTCGCACTGGTTCTCCGAACATCCGAACTCGGAAAAGACCAAAAAAACAGAGAGCAAGCTACAGGTGCCACTTGTCTGCCAGTTCATAGCCATGCGCTGGTCGTACGAAGAAATGGTTGTTGCCCAGGCCAAGCTCAATCCGCTTACGAAGCGTCAGGACCGCGTTCACGACGAAATTCAAAAGCTCGCGCCCAAAGCAGACACGCCTCAGCAACGAGCGCATCTCAATGATTTGAAAGACGCATTGGCACTACTCTCTGGATTAGAAGGCCCGTCGGCGCGCGATGTCGACCGGTATCTGAAGCTGCTCGATCCGGTCATTGCGGGAAAGCAGAGGTTCGATCGCTCGTTATTCACAAACGCGAAGGGCCCTGTCACAGCGGATCAACTCTATGTGAACCAAAAAGTGGCGGACCTGATCTCAAGAGCGGAGATGGAGCAGAACGACTACCGCCGCGGCAGCAAGCCGAACGTGTTCTTCGGTCTGGAGAAACGGTATTTCGGAATCGCAATTGGCGTTTTCACTTTCAATACAGTGGTGCTGTTCGGATCCATACTCATATTGCTGGTCGTGCTGCATTGGATTTTGCGAAAACAACTGGAAGTGCGGAGAAGCTGATTCTGAGTTTATTAACAGCGCGCTCAGCGCGGCAGCGTCGCCTGCAACACATTTGTTAACCGCTTTAGCGGTTTACCTCGATTCCAAAAACTGCTGAAGCAGTTTTGAATTTAACTTCACGCTCGCCACCCAGCTAAAGCAGGGTGTTAATGAGAAGTTGCTCCGACAACATGATCGGAAAAGAATAAGGATCATAATGAGCAAGACAAAAACCAAACCAGCGCGCCTCATCGTCGCTGCCAGCGAGCAAGATCCCGACATGCTTTATGCGACAAAGTTTTGGGCGCCCGATCCATTCATTTTTCTTCAGCGTAACGGCAAACGAACACTGGTCCTGAGCGATCTGGAAATCGATCGCGGCCGCAAGCAAGCTGATGCGGATGAGTTCGTAATGTTCAGCGAGCTCGAGCGCGAGTTGCAGGGGAAATCGAAAAAGGCGCTGCCGTACGAAAAAGTGTTGACCCATTTTCTGAAAAAACGAGGCGTGAGATCTGCCACTGTGCCCGCAAATTTTCCGCTTAGTTACGCGCAGGAACTCGCGGCAAACAAAATCCGCGTTCGCGCCGCCGACGGATTTTTCTGGCCGGAGCGTGAAGCCAAATCCGACAAAGAAATTGAAATGATGGGACGCGCTCTGAGGATCACAGAAGCTGGACTCAAACGGGCGATCGAAGTGTTGAAAGGATCGACACCAGTTTCAACAAAACGACTTCGCTGGGACGGTAAAACGCTGACCTCCGAAATACTGCGCGCCGAAATTGATTCCGCAGTTTTGCGCGCAGGCGGCGTTCCGACCGGCACGATCGTGGCCGGAGGCGATCAGGCCTGCGATCCGCACGAGCGCGGCCATGGCCCGCTGTATGCGGATTCATTGATTATTCTCGATGTTTTCCCACGCGACGCGAAGACCGGATACTTCGGCGATATGACTCGCACGGTGTTGCGCGGGCGCGCGAGCGAAGCGCAGCGGAAACTTTGGGAAACGGTGAAAGCAGGGCAAGCTCTCGCGCTAAAGAAAATTAAAGCCGGCGTTGACGGCATGACGATTCACAAAGCGATTCAAGAATTGTTTGCGAGTCGCGGTTTCCCGACCGAAGTGCGGAATGGCCGGCGCGTTGGATTTTTCCACGGGACTGGCCACGGGCTCGGTCTGGAAATTCACGAATGTCCGCGCCTTCAAAAAGTCGTTTTGAAGGACCGGCACGTGCTCACAGTCGAACCAGGTCTTTACTACCCTAGTGTGGGCGGCGCGCGCCAGGAAGACGTGGTTGTCGTCACAAAGAAAGGTTGCCGAATCCTGTCGCGATTCCCAAAACAGTTGGAGATTTGACCAACAGAATCGTGTTGTCATCCTGAGCGAAGCGCAGCGGAGTCGAAGGATCCCGCGGCGTCACGTACATTACTTATCGGGATCCCTCGACTTTGCTCGGGATAACTGCCCAAATGAACGCCCAACGTCGTGAGGCGTCTAATCTCCTACCAGCCGAAGTGACAAATCACCTTGCAGTGCTAAATTAACCACCCCGCATGCATCCTCTATTGTGCTTTGTCTTGGGCTCTAGCTGCCTGCTATATATCGGCAGCCCATCCGGTTTTGGCCCGGGTTCCAATTGGCTGCTTTACATCGGCGTCCCGTTAGTCATTGGACTTTGGGCGCAGATGCGGGTGAAAAGCGCGTTTGGCCGGTGGAGCAAGGTGCGCGCGAGTGCAAATGTTACGGGTGCGGAGTGCGCGCGGGAAATCTTGCAAGCAGCGCAAATCCAGGATGTCGACGTCGTAGAGACGAACGATTTCCTGGGAGACCATTACGACCCAACCAAGAAGCAGCTGCACCTCTCGAGTAATGTGTACAACACGCCTTCGGTGGCAGCTCTAGGCATCGCCGCGCATGAGAGCGGGCACGCGATTCAGCACGCCCGCGCATATGCGCCATTGAAGGCGCGAATGGCAATTGTGCCAGTCACAATGATTGCTTCGAACCTGCTGCCGTTCATCATCCTCGGCGGGTTGTTCTTTCGGATCACCGGTCTGATTACAGTCGGCATCTGGTGCTATTTGATTCTGCTGGCCTTCCAGTTGATCACATTACCGGTGGAATTCGATGCCTCGCGGCGTGCGAAAATCATCTTGCGGGAAATGGGGATCATACAGCCGGGCGAAGAAGCGGCCGGCGTCAACAAGGTATTGAACGCAGCTGCGCTGACTTACATTGCGGCATTCGTTGCTGCACTGGGCAATTTGCTCTGGTTGATGTCGATCCGCGATCGGCGCTGATCGGTCGCGCGACTGAAAAAATGGATATCGCTCTCGCTTTACCTGCTCGCCGAATTACCGATTTGTTATCGTCGGGTCTGCAGCCGCGTGCTAAGTCTAAGCGGCAGGCGATGGATCAGCCAAGAAGCGACCCAGACCAGGAGTTGGTAAAGCGCACGCAAGCGGGCGATGCCAGTGCGTTCGACGATCTCGTAGTCAAGTATACGCCGCGTCTCTACGGATTGGTCTACAACATGACGTCCAACCACGAGGACACGAACGACCTGTTGCAGGACATCTTCGCCAAAGCCTACAAAGCAATTCGCGGGTTCCGCGGCAAATCCTCGTTTTACACCTGGATTCATTCCATCGCTGTGAACATGACCCTGAATTTCCTCAAAAAACGCGGACGCCGATTTCATCTGAGCTTGGATGATGTGGACGCGAGCATTCAAAACGACAAGGAATTCATGGACGCCACTGCTACGAGCAGTCCCGTGCGGGAAGCCGACCTCTCAGAGCTGCAGCGAAGATTGAACGAGGCTATGATGAAATTGTCTGATGATCACAGAGCAGTCGTCACCATGTTCCATATCCAGGGAATGCCTCACGCGGAAATCAGTAAAATCTTGCGCGTTTCAGAAGGAACGGTACGTTCAAGGCTCTTTTACGCGAACCGGCAGTTGCAAAATTACCTGGAGGAATTTCGAAAAAATCCTGTCTCGTAACGGCGCAAAAAAAATGGACGAATTCAACGATAACGAAATCGCGAGGCTGCTTCGATTGAAGCGGTATGAGCAACCGCCCCCCCGTTATTTCGATAATTTCCTTCACGAATTCCATCGCCGGCAACGCGATGAATTGCTGCGCCAGCCACTTTGGCGGATTTGCCTGGAACGCGCGCACAATTTCATGTTGCAGCTGGATACGCGATCGCTGGCTTCGTATCCCACTGCGGTCGCCGCAGTGCTTGTTTGCGCAGCGATCTTTTCATTAAAGGTTTATCAGCAACCCGAGACGGCTCGCGTCGCTACTCAGAGTCCGCTCACTTTATCGGTACCGGTGAATGCCCAACAAGAATGGAACCTGGCATCTCCGGTCTCCACGCAGATTTTCAGGACGCAGCCGGTTCGCAGTTTTCGTCAAAGCGCCCAGACTCACCGAGCCGCCCCGCCACGCTACGTGCTCGATAGCGTCCCCGTGAGTTATGAGCCCACTTTCAGGTTTTAAGGGCCGCGCGCTCGTTGCGTTCGCGCTGGTTTTCGGTTTAGGCGCGGGCTTTCTTTTTGCCCAGGAGCAATCCGCCGCGGCGATCAGTCATCAGGTCCGGGAGCTTTTCGAGCGGGCCGCCAAGGCGGTGGTTAAGATTCACGGCGTGGATGAGCACAGCGAGATTTGCGGCACTGGATTTTTCGTCGATCCGACCGGGACACTTTACACCGCGTACACAGTCGGAGGTGAAGCGGGCAATTTCACAGTTGAATTCAACGGCAAAAAATATCCGGCGCGCCAACTCGTGGCAGACATTCGCAGCGGCACAGCCATCTTAAAAGTGGACGAGACCACGCCGGGGCTGCCGATTGGCAAATCGGAGGAACTGGAACTAGCGACGCCCGTCATATCGATCGGTTATCCTCTGGATCTACCGAAGACGCCCACCTTCGGAATGATCGCCGGGTTCGACCGCAAATGTCTCGGCCGCTATTTTTCCACCATCCATTTACGCGTGAACGCTCCGACCCAGCGCGGCGAGGCTGGCGCTCCGCTGTTGAACATGAAAGGGGAAGTGGTTGGTATCGTTGTTAGCGGTCTCGAAAATAATTCTGCCTGTTACGCTGTGCCGATCGAGGCAGCCGAGAAAATTCGCAGCGACTTTGTTCGGTTCGGCGAGGCCCGGCACGGCTGGATCGGCGTCAATAATGTTACGCCCGCATCGCAACAAGTCGAAGGCTCCCGAGCCATGGTGACGCAAGTCGGCGAGGATGGGCCGGCCGCACGGAGCGGACTCAAGGAGGGCGACGTGCTGTTACAGGTGGGTAAGAAAAAAATCGCCGACCCCGAGGATGTGTTCGACGCCTCGTTCTACATCACTGCCGGCGACACCGTCCCGATTACAGTCATGCGTGGAAATCAAAAAATGACTTTCCATGTGCAAGCAGCCATGCATCCGGCCAGCAAGACTGGCGTATTGCTCGCTTCTCCGGGCACAATTCCCGGTGTACTCCCCATGTCGCTCGACGATGACGCGCCGCCGTCGCCGTAGTCAGAGGTAGTCTGTTGTCAAGGAGTTAATCGCTCATAGTCTGGGCGGGGAGCACGCAGGCGCACTCTTCTGTTGCCGCTTGTGCTATGCGAAGCGCCCGGGCGTCCCACAGGGACGCGGCGACAGGTGTCGCTCGCTTGCACGACTCAGGTCAATCAGGAATCACATCATTTTCCGAAACTCGGCTTCATCGATGATTTTTACGCCGAGCTCTTTCGCCTTATCGAATTTGCTGCCCGGTTCGGCGCCGGCGAGGATGTAATCGGTTTTCTTACTGACGCTGCCGGTTACGTGGCCGCCAAGCGCTTCGATTCTTTCGGTGGCTTCTTCACGCGTCATTGATGGCAGCGTGCCGGTTAGGACAAAGGTCTTTTCCGCGAGCGGCAGTTCGGCTGCTTTTTTCGCCGAGACTTTTTCGCTCTTCGGCTGAATACCGAGCTCGTTCATTCGCCGCAGAATTTTTTTGCCAGCTACCGACGCGAAGAAGTCGAGGACGCTTTGTGCGACGACGGGACCAACTTCAGTTACGATGCCGTCCTTGCCTGCCTTGCTCTTCGATGGTTTCGCAAATCCCGATTTGATTAGTCGGTCGGCGATTTCTTTGGCAAATATCTTGTCGTCGCGCTTTTCGTGATAGTCCACGACGTCGCGCAGCAATTCTGAATTGGCCACCTCCTCGATCGTTTCGTGAAACCGGGCGAGTTGCGTCGCTGTCGTCTTCCCGACATCAGGAATCGCCAGCGCATAAAGCCAGCGCGAGAGCGGCAGGGTTCGCCCCCGCTCGATTGTGTTTATCGCCTTAGTCGCGTTTTTCTCGCCGAAAACGCGCGGTGCTTCATCCGTTCCGAGATTCAGTTTCGCGAGTTGCTCGGCTCTTAAATCGAAAAGATCGAGCGGGTCGCGCACCAGCCCCCGCTCAACAAGTTTGTCGGCGACGATTCCGCCGATGCTTTCGATATCAAGCGCGCCGCGCGCGGCGAAGAATTCCACGCGCCGCGTCGTCTGCGCCGGACAATAGAGATTTTCACAGCGCCATGCGACGAATTCCGGATCGCGCCGGATCTGGCCGCCGCATACGGGACATTTCTTCTGAATGTGTTTTGCGAAATCGAACGGCTTCGCGTTTCGTGGCCGCTTCAATTTCACGACTTCAACGACGGCAGGAATGACTTCGCCGGCCTTTTCGATCACGACGGTGTCGCCAATGCGAATGTCTTTGCGTTTGATTTCGTCCTCGTTGTGCAAGGTGGCGCGGGCGACCGTGCTTCCGCTCACAAACACCGGCTCAAGCGCCGCGACTGGCGTAAGAATCCCAGTGCGTCCGACTTGAACGATGATGTCCTTCAAGCGCGTCTCGACGCGTTCTGCTGCGTATTTGTAGGCGATCGCCCAGCGCGGTGATTTTGCTGTGAACCCGAGCCGCTCGCGCTGCTCAAATGAATCTACCTTCACCACCGCGCCGTCAGTTTGATACGCAAAACGGGCGCGGATTTGGTCGAGTTCGCGAATCGCTTTTAGAATTTCGTCAACGGAATGGGCCAGCCACCGCTTCTCGTGCGTGGGTAGCCTCAGCTTTTCGAACAACGTAAAAATTTCCGAGTGCAATTCCAGATCGAGTCCTTCGGTCGCGCCCGTCCCGTAAAACACGATGCCGAGCGGCCGTTTCGCGGCGATGCTCGGATCCAGGTGCTTCAGTGAACCAGCAGCGGCGTTGCGCGGATTAGCAAACAGCGGAAGACCAGCAGCCTTGCGTTCCTGGTTCAGTTTCTCGAATCCAGCTTTGTCGAGATAAGCTTCGCCGCGGACTTCGAAAATATCTGGCGCGTCGCCGCGCAACTCGTGAGGCACTGAGCGAATTGTTTTAACGTTTTGCGTGATGTCATCGCCGACAACACCGTCTCCACGCGTCGCAGCATACTTCAGCCGTCCGCTTTCGTACATTACGGAGACTGCAACGCCATCCACTTTCGGCTCGATGACGACGGGGATTTTTTCGTTCGGCAACAGTCGCGCGATCCGTTTGTAGAAATTTGCTACCTCTTCTTCGGAGTAAGTATTATCGAGACTAAGCATCGGCGCGCGGTGCTGGATTTGGGCAAACGCTTCGAGCGGTTTTCCGCCTACGCGCTGCGTGGGCGAATCCGACGTGAGCAGATCAGGAAATTGCTTCTCGAGATCAACAAGCTCCTTGTAGAGGCGATCGTACTCGCGGTCGCTGATGATCGACGCGGCTTGTTCGTAGTAGAGCCCGTCGTGCTTGCGGATTTCCTCTCGGAGTCGTGCGATTTTTTTGTCGGCTTCCTTTCGGTCCATCTTTTTTTCACGATACGAACATGCGAAATTTCGGCAATCGCAGCGGGCTTAATGAAAAGGTAGGGCGGCCAGTCCTCTGCACGCCGGTCTGTTTGCATTACGGCAAACCGAAACGGCAAGGCGCGCGCTCCCGCGCGCGCCGATCTGGGCCCACATCCGGCGCACAGGGGGACTGCGCGCCCTACCTTGACCGCTCGTAATCACCCCGCGCTTTCAAATTGTCTTAGAAGCAGTTAAGGATACCCCATCGTGAAGCCCGGTGAGTGCATCCTCGGGGTGGAAGGCGGCGGCACGAAAACCGCCTGGGTACTGGTCGAGACCGTGGCGAACGCATCCGGTGCCGAATTCTACATTCTCGATCAAGGAAAACTGCCACCATCGAATTTTCGCCTCACTGCGCCCGAACGTTTGCGGGCCATCCTTGCTGAATTGCCGAAGCAAATCGATCGCACTGGAGTTTTCCTCGCGGGTTGCGCAACGGATGAGGATCGCCGCGCGCTAAGAGAGATTTGTCTCGAGATCTGGCCAAAGGCCAAAATCGTCACAGGCAGTGACCGCGAGTCGGGGTTGGCCGCGGCTCTCGATCATGCCGATGGGATTGTGGTAAACGCTGGAAGCGGGTCATCGGTGACCGGGCGGCGAGGTGATCGCATCGAGCGAGCCGGCGGATGGGGCCACATTTTGGGCGACGCCGGCGGCGGTTATTCTCTTTCCGTGCAGGCGCTCCGCCTGATCCTGCGCGAACACGATTTGCATCGCGTCGGGTTGGATTTCACCGCGAAAATCCTGCAGGCGCTTTCATTGAACAACTTCGATGAACTCGTTCGCTGGGTGCAAACAGCGGACAAGATGGAAATCGCAACGCTTGCACCAGTCGTCTTCGAGACAGGTGCCGCGGGCGGCGCACGAATGATGGAGATCATCGAAGAAGGCGCACGCGTGCTATGCGAATACACCGAGGCCGTTGCTGACCGACTGCACTTGCTCGCGCCAAAGGTCGTCCTCATCGGTGGGCTTTTTTATCGCGACTCAATTTACACACACGCGTTCCGGCGACGGCTGAAGAAAAATCTTCCTGACGCGCGCATAACAACGGCCGAGCGAGCGCCTGAACTGGGCGCTGTCTGGCTCGCTGCCGAAGCGCACGATCACGCAGCGTTCCACCCGAAACCGTCTCAAGCGGAGATCGACGGTTTGGCTGCAGCGTTAACGGAACAACGCAATCCGCGCTCGGAAAACTTGGAGAAAATGAGCGCGCAAGAATTGGTTCAATTGTTTGTTCAGGAGGAAAGGTTCGTTCAGGAGGCGTTGCGCGCTGCAACGGCCGATCTTTCGCGCGCAATCGAAATCGTCACTCAGTCGCTACGGAACGATGGACACCTGTTTTACGTGGGCGCCGGCAGCAGCGGGCGCATCGGCGTGCTGGATGCGAGCGAAATCCCGCCCACATTTGGCGCGCCGACTCATCTTGTGCAGGGCGTAATTGCGGGAGGGGCAGCGGCGCTTCATCGCAGTGTTGAAGGCGCGGAAGATGAGGAGAACGGCGGCGCATTCGCTTTGGATGAGCGCGATATGAAGCCCACGGATGTGGTGATTGGAATCACAGCCAGCGGCCGGACACCTTTTGTACTCGGCGCTCTTGCCAGGGCAAAGTCGTTAGGCGCAAAAGCGATTTTGCTTACTTGTAACCCGCACTGTAGCCACCGGCCTGTGGCCGGTCCCGATGATGGCCCACAGGTCCGTGGCTACAGCGATGTCGATCTTGTAATCACAGTTCCTGTCGGACCGGAAATTCTGGCTGGCTCGACGCGATTGAAAGCCGGGACCGCCACGAAGGTCGCGCTCAACATCATCAGCACCGGCGCGATGATCGGGCTCGGCAAGGTGCGCGGCAATCTCATGATCGATCTGCACACCACGAGTACGAAATTGCGCGACCGCGCGGTGCGAATCGTAGCCGAGATAACGCAGCGCGATTACGAATCTGCCCGCGACTTACTCGAAGCGAACGATTGGAATTTGCGCGGAACGCTGGAGAAACTTTAAAAATTACTATCTTGCATAAGCGCAACGGAAGTGGCTCGTGCGAAGATAGGTATGTTTAACAGAAAGGAACAATCCTATGCTCTGGACAATATTCGTTATTCTGCTGGTGCTGTGGCTGCTTGGACTAGTCAGCTCGTACACGCTCGGCGGGTTCATTCACATCCTGCTCGTGATCGCGATCGTTGTGCTAATTATCCAGCTGATCTCCGGACGCCGGGCATTATAACGTTGAAGCAATGAAGCCTGCCGGCATTATCGGCATCATTCTTATCGTTATTGGCATTATCGCGTTGGTGTGGGGTGGGATCACGTACACCAAGCGCGAAAAGGTGCTGGATCTCGGCCCTATTCAGGCGACTGCTGAAAAGCAAAAGACGATCCCATTTCCCCCGGTATTGGGCGGGATTTGTTTGGTCGGCGGAATCGTGCTCGTGATCGTCGGCAACCGGACAGGCTGACCCATTCGCAAAGCCTAGTAGCCACCGGCCTGTGGCCGGTTCTTTTTTACTTTATTTCAGGCAAGCCAAAGACGGCCCGCAGGGCCGTGGCTACACTTCAGCTATCCGCCAGCTTTCAACACCGCGAAAGTTTTGCTGCCTTTGCGGTCAAGATAAAGGAGCACGCCCCGTTTCGGATCGGCTTTGTTAAGCGCCTCACGGAACGATTGCACGTTTGTCACAGA
>Ga0306922_10006788_pt1 | contig 10991 bp, 11 predicted proteins | sample sta12Cox44000082_FD_203758 | JGI IMG/M metagenome (GOLD analysis project Ga0306922, IMG submission 203758) | Lab enrichment of tropical soil microbial communities from Luquillo Experimental Forest, Puerto Rico - statoxic.12C.oxic.44.000.082 (v2)... | ecosystem: Environmental > Terrestrial >...
ACGCCCGCGCGGCAACGGTTGCCTATCAGAAGTCGCGTATGCAGCAACCATGAATGCCTCGCTTCAGTTCAAGTCCACTTCCGCCCCGTTTCGAAAGACGTGGCGAATCCCCACGGGCGCCATCGCTGGGTTCTCGTAGGTGGCCGGGCTGTTGACCGTCTTGGGGTCAAAAACGACGAGGTCGGCGAAAAAGCCTTTCTCGAGACGCCCGCGCTTTTCCATTCCGAATCTGCGTGCCGGCTTGTCGGAGACTTTATGAACTGCTTCCGCCAGAGTGAGCCATCTGTATTCACGGCTTATTTCTCCCAGCAGAAAAGGAAATGTCCCATACAATCGCGGATGAGGTCGCCCTTTCACATAAAAACCATCGCTGATGATGCACGCAAGTGGATTTGTCAGAGTTTGACGCAGATTGGCCTCGCTTTGATTGATCTCCAGTATGTTGACACGCCCGCACTCTTCCCTAATCAGGTCCAGCACGGTCTCGACCGGCTCACGCGCGAGATCATTCGCAATCGCGGCGACAGACTTTCCTATTAGCCCTCTGTTCCTCGGCGATTCTACCGAGGAGATCAGGATTCCGGCCCATCCCTGTGCAAGGCCTCCATCGGTTTCGATCGCGATTCGTGTTCTCTCGACGCGGTCTAGTAGCCGTGCAAGCAAACCATCCATCCCTCCCTCGAGTGCCCATTGGGGAAGCAATTGAGTCAAGACGGTGCTGCCTTGCGTGTAGGGATAACAGTCGAAGCCCACATCGACGCCGTTCGCGGCAGCGTTCTCGATTCTATCGAGCACAGCTCGTTGCTTATCCCAGTTGCGAGGGCCGACAGCTTGCAAGTGCGAAATCTGCAGTCGGCATCCGGTTCGCCGCGCCAGTTCGAGTTGCTCATCCACGGCCTCGGCCAAGTGGTCGCCGTAGTCACGCATGTGCGTCGCGTAAACTTTTCCATGCCGCGCCACGACTTGGCACAGCCGTTCGAGTTCCTTGAACGGCGCGGTGCCGCCCGGTGCATACATCAATCCGGTGGAGAGCCCGCAAGCCCCTTGCTGAAGCGATTCCGAGACCATCTGCTCCATCCAATCGAGATCCCGATCGGCCAGTGGCCCCAGGCGGTTTCCCGCGCATGCGATCCGGAGAGTTCCGTGTCCCACCAAGGAAAACACCGTGGTGGCTGCCGACCTCGCCGCGCGGTCGAGATAGGCTCTTGCGGTCGGCCATCCCCAATCCTGATTGCCGCAAAAGATGCCGTTCGAGAAGTCCCGCAGCAGCTTTAAATTTGCGGGAGCGGGGTACGTCGAAAAGCCGCAGTTGCCTACGACTTCCGCTGTGACGCCCTGGGCCACTTTCTCGCGCCGGTTCTCGAGCACCTGAAGATCCGAATGGCTATGGGAATCAATGAAGCCCGGCGCAACAACCAGGCCATCACAATGAACCACGCGTGCATCGGCCGGGGTTTCGAAAGAACCTGCCTCAGCAATCGTCGCGCCGGAAATGAGGAGATCGCCGTGCCGTGGCGGCATCCCGGTCCCATCGACAATCGTGCCGCCGCTAAACAAGATTCGAGCCACGGCGTTTCGACCTCAGCTTTTTCGGGGGGTCCCCATATTTGACGGCGAGAGCACGAATCTCATAGCTGAAATCCAGAAAGCGCTTTTCCCAACTTCTGGCCCCAGCTGCCGTGTAACGATAGAATCCTTTAGCATTGGAGATGCCGCGGGCACCTGATCCGACGACCCGTTGCATCAGTTTGGGTGTGTCCTTTGCGCAGTCGAGATCCGGCAGAAGATCCCGCATCACCGCGGCGTAGGCCGGTATGCCCGTCAGGTCCATATAACGAAATGGGCCCGCCATGGTGATCCAATAACCCATGTCGTTGCGGACAGAGCGGTCTACGTCTTCCGCGGTGGCGAAGCCATTCTCCACCAGATAAAACGCCTCGCGCATCATCGCGTACATGATCCGATTGGCAATGAAACCGCGAATGTCGCGGCGGACCAGCGTCGGCTCTTTCTTCCACAGGCCGGCAAGACGGAGAACCTTCTGAGCATTCCGTGGATCGGTTTCGTCGCCGCAGATCACCTCTAGGAAACGCAAGATGTGCGCCGGTTCGCCCCAGTGAATGCCCAAGATACGGCTGGGGTGACGCGCGCCGCGTTGGAGTTCCGTTACGGGCAAGGCCGAGGTGTTGGTTCCGATGAGCGCGTTGGGTGCAACTGCATCCTCGATGTCCCGCAGCACCTTGCGCTTCTCGGCGAGATCTTCGAAAATCGACTCAATGACCAGACCGCAATTTCGGAGCGCGCCGAAGTCGCTGGAGGTGCTCAGGTGTCGGAGTGCGGTGGCAGGCTCCCCGGAGAGCAGCTTCTCGCGCCGCATGTCGCGCAGCAGGACCGAAACACGCCGCTTTAGTGCACGCCTGCGGCCGGCGTCTTTATCGATCCCGACAACGGGATGGCCGGCTGCGGCCAGACAAGTCACGATACTGGTACCCATGAGTCCGAGGCCGACGACACCGACAGGGAGGGATTGCTCGTTCACACCTCCCAAACTCCTTCGTGGGATGGCAACAGGCTGGGGTGCCGCGGGAGGTCGAGTTGGTCGAGGAGCGCGAGAATTCGGCCGTTGAGAAACGCGATTCGCTCCTCGGTGTGGCGATCCAACTGAAGAGTCAGCGGGCGGACTGCGGCGCCAGGCAGAATGCCTCGAGCCACAAGCAGTCGCTTTTCCGTGTGATGGAACAGCTCGATATGCTGCAGGCTAAACGAGATTTGCGGTAACGCCCCTTCATGAACCTGATAGGCGCCGACGAGATCGTTGTGGGTGGCCAGCTGAAACACCTTGGCCAGCACATCGGAAATGGCGAGACCCGGCATGACTCCGCAGGTGCCGGCCGGTATCAGGTCCAGCATGTACATCCCGCCCCAACCTTCCAGCACCCCGACTTCGCCACTGGTGGCTTCCAATATGGCAACTACTTTCGATGACATCATCGGCTCCTCGAGCTTGATCCATCGAAAATGAGGATGGGCATTGTGCAACTCCGAAACAAACCGGGCCGTCACAGTTGGCCCCGAAGGGTTCACATCCTGGATCATCAAAGGAATGTCAATCGAAGAGAGGAGCCGGTCGAAGTAACGCCAGAGGTCGGGTTCTCCAAACGCGAACATCCTTGGTACGGCGGCGGCAATCGCTGAGGCCCCCATCCGCTCGACCTCGCGCGCGGTCTCTACAGCCTGGGGCAGGGAGACGAAATTAACCTGCGCAAGAACTGGGAGCCGCCCCGCGGCCTGCCGCACCGCCTCCGCCACCAGTTGCAACCTCTCGGATTCGGACAGCTTATAGAACTCACTGGCGTAAGCGGGCAAGCACATGGCGCAAGCGCCCGTTGCGCAAGCAAAATCCACCAAGCGCCGCAACGAAGGCCAGTCGATCTGTTCTTCGATGGTAAAAGGTGTTGGAACAATCGGCACAATACCGTTTACGTGAAGCGCGTTCGTTTCTGACATGCCTGCACCTATGCCTCAAGAGCTAAGTCACGCATGCGTTTTCGCTCCTCGTAGACCGTGACCAACAACGTTCCGGCAAACACAAGGAGCCCGCCGAACATCAATTGTGGGGTGATCCTTTCTCTCACCACAACGGTTGAGAGCAGGACCCCGAACACTGGTAACAAATAAAGAGACAACGACGCTTGGGTCACGTCAATTCTCTCAATCACCCAGAAATATAGCAACATCGATAGGCTCAGGCTGAATATGGCAATCGTCAGCAAGCTGAACCAGACGCCGGCACCCAGAGACACAAAAGCCTCCACGGGGGAGCGTTCGAATAAGAGCATCATCACGACCAGCCCGACATCGGTCACGAGAAAGGTATAAAACAGAAGCTCGATTGGATTAAAAGTTTCGAGCAACTTTTTGCTGTACGTATTGTAGAACGCACTGCCGAGGCAGCTCATGAGAATCCGGAGATTCCCCAATAGATATGTGCCCCGGAAGATCGCTACGGATTTCCAATCAACGTTGGAGACAATGAGCACGCCGGCAATCGCGAGGGCGAAAGAGAGCCAGCGCACCACGGTCATTTTTTCGCCGAGCAGGACAACCGCCATAACGGCGGTGAATACCGGAATGGTCAACGTGAGCACCGCGGCGTTGCTAGCAAGGGATTGCTTCACTCCCCAGGCGAGGCCGAGCTGCGCCGGAATGATTCCCAATGTAGAAGCCAGAACAAGGTCGCGCCCAACTGCCAGCGTCCACTGGGGGCGCGGCTTCCTGCCCCGGCTTACGAGGAGGAGCGGCGCAACCAGAATCGTTGAAAGCGCTAGAGGAATCAAGGCCACCGCAATGGGTCCCAGCCGCGCCGTCGCGATCTTGGCCCCAGAGAACTGAAAGGCCCACATCAGATTTACCAGCACCAAAACCAGAAAGCACTGAACGGGAGCGCGCTGATGTACGTCGTGGTGCACTGCATCCGGTTTGGCGGACCTTGAGGGTTCTGCGACCAGTCCCGACAGGCGTGTCGTGGACTTCTATTTCAGCAGGCTCTCGATGCTTTTCGCGTCACGCAAACGAACGCTTAACTCTTCGAGCTCCTTCGCCGAGAGCTTCACAAGCCGCTCTACCGCCCAGGTTCGGCACAGTACCGAACCGCTTTTTAATCTGGCGCCGAAGGATCTTCAACTCGCCATTTGGATTCCCTTCTTGATCTCGGGACGATTGCCTCATGGTCGAGAATGTCGTTTAGAATCGGCACCTTTCTCGCCTCTCTTACCATTCTACCCAATGTCTTCCGCAGTCCAGCCGGGATAGGCGGGCGAGCTGCCTGCGGGCCGGTTGTGCTGCGCTACCCCAATCTGGTGGCTGCGACAGGCGACGCGGATGAAGAATCGCATCGCCGGTCTGCTCATGGAAACCGGGACCGCCAACAACAAGTAACGGCTGCATGGCAAAGCGTACTTCACGAGCTGTTGCCGGGCGCGAAGGTGCTCTCTTCGAGGGGTCCCTTGCGCAAGAGAAAAGGAAAATCTACGCTCCGCTTCACCCACTGGATCTTGCCTTCTGTGCTCCACACGACGGCGCATTTCTCCGCCAGGAGATCGCAATACCGCCACGCGGCGGCTAGAGAACGAGGCGCCTGTCACGCGCGCGATCTTCTCAATAATTCCCAAATGGCCCAACTCACGACTGTTAAAGATGTACAAGCGCACCTGAGGCACACGAATGACAAAACGACTCTGGAGCCCTACATAAAATCCGTTCCGCAGAGTGTCAGGGTCGCACTTGAGTCTTTGGATCAGTTGCACAAGAAGCCAAACGAGCCGGGGACTCAGCCAATTGAACCCGAACACAAGTTGAGCGGGCAAGACTAACTGATTGACTTTATGGAGCCACCCGGCTGGATTGAACCGGCGACCTGCTGATTACGAAACCAGGGCGGTCGAGTCTTTTGTGTAATTCTGTTTCTCGATTTCCTGGAGCGGTGGGGCCACGAAAGCCTGTCTAAGGATAGCGCGTAGTCCGCTCACATCCGGTGCACTTGGAAACCAGTTGCATGGGTTTGCGGACCCGAGGCAGCATGTAGACGGCCTGTGTATTTTGTGCCCAACGATGCTGTAATATTGGGTCGTGCAGCGTCTGGGGCTCCTCCCCTACGGTAGGATTCGCGTTGGTCCGGATGTGCTTCGAGGCCGTGGCAGCTTTTGAAGCTGTCCGGCTGAAAACTGTTTCAGTGACGTCGTCAAAAGCCAGTATCGGCGACCTGAACAGTGACGGCTACCTTGATATCGTTCTGGTCAACGGGCCAAAATGTGGAAAATTTGACTGATACCACTGTCAGTTTGCCGCATTCGAGCGGTTTAGTTCTTGCCCGGTGGTTGCTTCCGGAAGCGCGAACACATAGACCATATTGTCGCCGGCGACGTTGTCGATCTCCGGAGCAAGGCTGTTCCGGCCGTAGCCGGCCACAACGGCGACGTATTGGCGCCCGCTCACCGCGTAGGTGACCGGATAGCCGCAGCACATCGAACCCAGCCGCACCTGCCACACTCTCTTGCCCGTATCGCTATCGAGCGCGAAGAAGTACCTCGCGCCGTCACCGTTAAACACCAGGCCACCCGCTGTGGCGAGCACCGCAGAGTAATTGTAGGCCCGCTGCTGATATTGCCAAACCGTATCGCCTGTTGCGACGTCCACGGCCGTGATCTGGCCTACCGGATATTGCCCGTCTTTCATCAGCGGCACGTTCGGGTTTTGAACCTGCTGCTCGTTGACGTTGTAGGTTAGGTCCGGCGTAGCCTTCCGGTCGTCGCGAGCTGTCTCGCTGGTACATATGTTGCCGGTCGCTTGAATCATGATGTTGCGCGTGGGGTCGTAAGCCGGAGCAACATGCGCGTCGCGGCCACCGGAATGTGAGGTGCAATAAAGAATCCTCTTGTTCGGACGGTCGTAGACCACGTCCTGGTTCATCGTGGCTAATCCAGTAACAGGATCGATGCTCTTGTAAAGGTTCTGCGCGCCACGGAAAGTCTCCCGGGCGTAGAAGAACTTACCCGTCTGCGCCTCGAGCGCCCAAAACACCGGGTTCTTGCACGGCATGCCGACGAGCGCGCGCACGCGGCTTTCGGAGACGTTCAGATTCGCCGCCAGCATCCCCTCCGCCCCCGGATTCGGACGCATCGGGGTGTCCACCAGCATCATTTCGAACGTGCATTCCTGATCCCAGTTGTCCTGCGGCAGGAGTTGGCGCCGCCACACAATCTCGCCCGTGGCCGGGCGGACGGCCCAGCGGGTATCGGTTCCAGCCAAAGTGGCGTTCTTGCCGGCGACGCCACGCTGGAAATCCGACGCCGGACAGATGCCGCTCGATCCGTAATGCACCAGACTCTGCACCGGATCATAGACGATCTGCCCCCAAACACCCGTGCACCAGCGGTTTTCAAACGGGATCGCACGCCAGGTCTCGTCGCCCGGCCCGTCCGGATGCGGAATCACTTCGTTGCGCCAGAGTTCCCTTCCGGTCGTGATGTTGTGGCCGGTAACATAGCAACCGAAAGGGGCGTTCTGGCAACTGCCGCCCGCGATCAGAATGTCGTTGGCGATGATCGGGCCGCTGGTATTGGCCACGTAACCATCGGAGCCGCGGGACGCCTCCCACGCGACCTTACCGGTTCGCGCATCGAGGGCGACCACTGCATTATCCGATGTCACGGTGAAGATTTTGTCTCCGTAGAGGGCGAGGCCACGCTTCGCGCCGGAGTAACGGTGATGGATCTCTCCCGGGCCGCTTCCGATCGCGGGAAGCGAGCGCCGATACTCCCAGATGCGGCTGCCGCTCCGGGCGTCCACCGCAAGAATGGCATCGTTCGGGCTAATCAGATACATGATGCCGTTGTGAATTAGCGGTGATGTTCCGGCACGGCCTCCGGCGGTGGGCAACTGCCGGGCCCAAACCAACTGGAGGCCGCCGATATTCCGGCGATTGATCTGATCCAACCGCGAGTAGTTCCAATGCTCCATGTTCCCGCCGAGCATGAGCCAGTCGGCTGAGTCAGGGTCGTTGAGGTCCTTCTGGGTGACCGGAATGAATTTGTCCGCCGGGCCCTGGGCTACGAGTGCGCTTACCAACCACAATGCCGTCAATGCGGCGACCAACAATCCGGCGAATCGTGTCACGGAAAAGCCTCCTGAATCGAAATAGGACCAGCCACATCCAGCTGGCACAATCGAGCTTCCCGCTAGTTTAGTAAACGCGTGCTACCATCGCACCCACGCGGAGCGGGAGGCCGCCGAAGCGTTTAGCCCGGCTTCTGCACGGAAGACTCCGTCGATTCGAATAAATCGACCAGCTTTGCTCCGAACACCCTGGCCGCGGCCGCGGCTCGCACACCGGAAGAGCGGCGACCGTCTCGCCGGATCGGCTAAAATTTCAGAAGGGGCGCCAGATGATCACCATACGCAGAAGCGAAGAGCGGGGCCACATAGAGCTCGGCTGGCTCAACAGCTATCAAACGTTTTCATTCGGGAGCTATTCCGATCCGGCGCACAACAATTTTCGAGCGCTGCGCGTTTTGAACCAGGACTGCATTGCGCCGGGGAAAGGCTTTGGGGCGCACGGTCATCGTGATATGGAGATCTTCACCTATGTCATAGAGGGCGGCTTGGCGCATCGCGACAGCATGGGCGAAAAGCACGTGCTGAGGCCGAACATGATTCAGGCGATGTCGGCGGGCAACGGGGTCATCCACAGCGAGTTCAACGCCTCTCAAACCGAGCCGGTTCATCTGCTACAAGTGTGGATCACGCCAGCCGTGGAGGATGTGGCGCCGCGCTACCGCCAGTTCGGCTACGATCCTTCTGAAAAACAGGGCCGCCTGCGACTGTTGGTCGGCCCCGAGGAGAATCCGCCGGAACCGGCCGCTTTCATTCACCAAGATGCTCGCGCGTACGCTTCCGTGCTCGGGCCCGGGCAATCTCTAGAACAGCCCATCGCACGGGGACGTCACGCCTGGGTGCAATGCGCGCGAGGCAACATCACGGTGAACGAGCTTATGCTGAAGGAGGGGGATGGAGCAGCGGTGAGCGACGAACGGGCGGTGACGATTTCCGGCGCCGGGCCCGGAGGCGGGGAACTGCTGTTCATCGATCTCGCATGACGCCCCTCAACGTCCTGGTGGTTTTCTATTCCCGCTACGGAATAACGGAGCAATTGGCGCTCGCCGCCGGCGTGGGCGCGATCCAAATGCGAGGCAGCATCCGCTTGCGGCGCTTGCCGGATCTCGCCGACGCGGAAGCCATCCGTGCTGACGCCGTTTGGAGCGAAAACCTGGAACGCATTAAGAAAGACTACATCGCTCCGCGCGAAGTGGACGGGCAGTGGGCGAAAGTGTTGATCCTGGCCGCGCCGCGTGATGCGACGACGGAGATGGAGAGATATCTGGAATCGGCGGGCGACGTGTTGCGAGGCAAGGTCGCGGCAGTCGTCGGCACGTTCACCGATGCGGCGCGGCGCGCAGGTCTGACTGTCGTCCCGCCTCAGGAACCTGTCGAACATGCCTCCGGCGCCCTGACTTACGGAAGACGGGCGGTAGAAAGCGCCTGTTCGCCGAAGGTCTAAGCCCCTAACTACCTTCCCACTTAAATATTCCGCACCCAACCTCCTTGTGTAAGGCGATGCTAACGCCGGGGGGTTCTTTCCACTTCCTATGGTGATTGCTATCTGCTGAGTCTTAAGTATTCAGCTGCGCTGAATTGCGGGCGTCGCGAGTGGAGTTCCAAATTCAAGCCAAGATGCTGCCGTGGCTAAGCCCAGATGCGGCCCTCCGGCTTGTTTCAAGCACCAGTTCACAATAGCGGCGCATCATGAAGTGACTCGGTAACCTTCTTTGCTATGGGCTATCAGAGAGACGGTCCTGGACCAAGCTTTTGTCATAGTCAGGGTCCGTTTTGAGCCCTTCGAAATATTGGTTGATCTCCAGGTTGCGTTCTTGCAGCGGCTTGCCTAACTTCTGCTCAACGAGCGCTTTCCGGAGATAGTTTCTGCCTTTGTAACCTGGCGAGAAGCCCAGTGCTGGTTTGGTCTGCTCGGGCAGTGAGCCCGACTGTCCCGGCATCGTCTCCGTCACCCCGATGCCACTTGCCAGCGATCGCTCACCATCGTTCAGAGCCACGGCGTTGTCGAGCCAGCCACTCTGCTGCTTTACATCCTCCGGAATGACCTCGGTCTGCAGGGCCCGAGCTTCGGTTGCGGACTCGTGCAATGCGGAGCCTGCACGGTGATCATCGGCGGCGCAGTGGTTCGTTCCTGCATCCTGCCGGCGTCTTCGGTCAAAGGTGAAATCACCACACTCGAAGGCCTTTCCTCTAACGGCAAGTTGCACCGATCATGTGGATTATCTCGCTTCCGTCCGTCGCATGGCGTGATGAAGAACGGCTGGTTGAACCCCACCATCGCCTCGAAGTAACGATTTCAACGAGGTGCGGCTGATTTTAGCATGGTGTAAGCGTCAATGCAACGGACACTTGCCACCGCACGATGGCACATCTATCGCTTTCGGACCGCAGTTCGATCGCCAGTCCCGGCATGGTAAATGAATCCCGTGACTGTCCCGTTCGCGTCCTTGACGAAATCGATGCGGTCTCCGTTCGTACGCGATATGAAGTTCGTTTCCGAGTCGGCTGCCAGCGGTAGTTTCAACGGGTTCGCACCTTCCTGCAGGAACAACAAATCACTTTCGGATGAGATTTGCGCTTCGCGGCCGGGTCCGTATTCGTAGACGCCCACATAGCTGGAGAGAATCTGCCGGGGCAGCCTCGCTGGAGTGTCACCCACCATGTGCGTGACGGAGCGGTCATTCTCGCACACGCTCTCAAGAAGATCAGTGTCGGGAACCAGGGTCTTTTCGATGCGTAGTGAAAATGGTTTGGAGAAAGCCCCTCGATCGTCGATCGTTACATCCAAATCCATATGCCCATAATCGCGACGCCGAAAGCGCTCGGTAATGTGAAGGGCTTCCGTGTGAGGATGCCCCTCGATGTCGAGCCACCCCCGATCATTGAAGCCAGCGGTTTCCACTACCAGCGTGTCCCCTTCCCACCGGCCAACCGAGTATCCCATCCAAGCGGGATTGGGTTCGGCTGGCAGCCTGCGGCCATCGAGGAAAACGGTTCGATGAACGCTGTTGGTGGTGCCCTGATACAGAATAACCAGCAATCCAGGCGTTTGAACGAACCGGGCCAGGTCGACCATGTGGTAGTAGACAAACGGGTCGGGGAGGCAATTGGCTCGCGGCGCATCCTTACCCATATTCCGGATTCGTTCCTGGTACAGCGCCTCGGCCCACGGCTGAATATCGGCAGGCTTCAGGTCCCTGGCGATGTTCCGATCGTAGCTGCCGGCGCCTGGTCCCCGCCAAATACCGGACAGGTCTGGTTTTCCATCGGCTTGTCGCGGCGAAGGCGCAGTGAGATTCGCTTTGCCATCGGGAGTGCGC
>Ga0306922_10006789_pt1 | contig 10991 bp, 5 predicted proteins | sample sta12Cox44000082_FD_203758 | JGI IMG/M metagenome (GOLD analysis project Ga0306922, IMG submission 203758) | Lab enrichment of tropical soil microbial communities from Luquillo Experimental Forest, Puerto Rico - statoxic.12C.oxic.44.000.082 (v2)... | ecosystem: Environmental > Terrestrial > Soil...
ACTGTTATTGTAGCAGATGCAGGGAGGAGCCCATGGACGAGCCGACGATCGAGGAGCCCAGGATCGCGCCCGCCGCGCCGCCGTTCGGCGCGGAGCTCGACGCCGCGCTGGCGAAGCTGACGCCGCCGGGCGCGGAGCCGCTGCGGCTGTTCCGCACGCTCGCGCACAACCCCCGCGTCTTGTCGCGTTTCCTGGCCGGCGGGTTGCTCGACCGCGGCAGCATCGGCCTGCGCGAGCGCGAGCTCGCGATCCTGCGCACCTGCGCGCGCTGCGGCTCCGAGTACGAGTGGGGAGTGCACGTCGCGGTGTTCGCTTCACGTGCGGGCCTCTCCGCCGCGGAGGTGCGCGCGACCTGCCTGCGCGAGCTCCCCGCGGATTCGGGCTTCGGGCCGCGCGACCGGGCGATCCTCGCACTCTGCGACGCGCTGCACGAGCGCGCCGACGTCGACGACTCGCTCTGGCGCGCGCTCGAGACGGAGCTCGCGCCGGCGCAGATCGTCGAGCTGGTGGTGCTCGCGGGCTTCTACCATACGGTCTCGTTCGTCACGAACGCGCTGCGCATCGAGCTGGAGGACGGCGTCCCGCGCTTCCCCGCGTGATAGCATCGCGCCGCGATGGGCGATTCGCCGCGCATCCTCGAACTCGCACGGAAGCTCTCGCTCGACGAGAAGGCCGCGCTCACTGCCGGCGCCGATCTCTGGCACACCGTCGCGATCCCGCGGCTCGGCATTCCCGCGCTGGTGCTCTCGGACGGGCCCTCCGGCGCGCGCGGCGTCCACATGGGTGAAGGCGCCACCTCGGCGCTCTTCCCCTGCGGCAGCGCGCTCGCGGCCAGCTGGAACCCCGAGCTGGCGCGCGAGGTCGGCGCCGCAATCGCCGAAGACGCGCGCACCAAGGGTGCGAACGTGCTGCTCGGCCCGACCATGAACCTGCACCGCTCGCCGCTCGCGGGCCGGAACTTCGAGTGTCACTCCGAGGACCCGGAGCTCTCGGCGCGGATCGCGGCGGGGTTCGTGCGCGGCGTGCAGAGCCGCTCGGTGGCGGCCTGCGCCAAGCACTTCGTGGCCAACGACCAGGAGTTCGAGCGCATGTCGATCTCGTCCGAGGTCAGCGAGCGCGCGCTGCGCGAGCTGTACCTGGTGCCGTTCGAGGCCGCTGTGCGCGAAGGCGGCGCCTGGTGCGTGATGTCGGCCTACAACCGGCTGAACGGCACCTTCGCGAGCGAGCACCCCTGGCTGCTCGGCGAGCTGCTGAAGGGCGAGTGGGGCTTCGACGGTGCCGTGGTCTCCGACTGGTACGGCACCTACAGCGACGTCGCGCCAGTGCGCGCGGGCCTGGATCTCGAGATGCCCGGCCCGGCGCGCCGGCTGGGTGCGAAGCTGGCGGACGCCGTGCGCGCGGGTGAGCTGGCGGAGAGCGTGCTCGACGCGGCGGTGCTCCGCCTGCTGCGGCTGTGCGAGCGCACCGGCGCGTTCGCGCAGGCGCCGCGGCAGAGCGAAGAGGCAGTCGACCGACCCGAGCACCGCGCGCTGGCGCGCCGCGCCGCGGCCGAGGCGATCGTGCTGCTCCAGAACGATCCGCTCGAGACCGGCCAGACCGTGCTGCCGCTCGAGCCGCGCGGGCTGCGCCGGCTGGCGCTGATCGGGCCCAACGCCGGCATCGCGGTGGTCCAGGGCGGGGGCAGCGCGCGCGTGCGGCCACACTACGCGGTGTCGCCGCTCGAGGGCATCGCGAAGCGCTGCGGCGACGGGGTCGAGCTCGTGTTCGAGCCGGGCTGCACCAGCCACAAGACGCTGCCGGCGTTGCACGCGCCGCTGCTCGACGGACCGCTCCGGGTCGAGTACTGGAACGGCCACGTGCCGGACGGCGCGCCCGCGCGCACCAGCGAGTCGCGCGAGTCGAGCTTCACCTGGTTCGGCCGCTTCGCGCCCGAGATCGACCCGCGCGCCTTCTCGGTGCGCATCGCCGGCGCGCTCGCCCCGCGCGAGTCGGGCGCGCACGAGCTGTCGCTGATCTCCGCGGGGAAGAGCCGATTGTTCGTCGACGGCGAGCTCGTGGTCGACAACTGGACCGCGCAGACGCCGGGCGACTCGTTCTTCAACCTCGGCTCGTCCGAGGTGCGCGGCACGGTCGCGCTCGAGGCCGGCCGCAGCTACGACCTCGCGATCGAGTTCGCCAACGTCGACCGGGTCGGGCTCGGCGGGCTCAAGGTCGGCGGCCTGCGCGTGGAGCCGGCCGACGCGATGCTCGAGCGCGCGGTCGCCTGCGCCGCCGCCAGCGACGCGGCCGTCGTCGTGGTCGGCCTGAACGACGAGTGGGAGAGCGAGGGCCACGACCGCGCGACGCTCGCCCTGCCCGGGCGGCAGCGCGAGCTGGTCGAGCGCGTGGCGGAGGCGAACCCGCGCACGGTGGTGGTGGTGAACGCGGGCGCGCCGGTCGACTGCGGATGGCTTCCGCGCGTGCCCGCGGCGCTGCAGCTGTGGTACGCCGGCCAGGAGGCGGGCAACGCGCTCGCGGACGTGCTGTTCGGCGACGTGAATCCGTCGGGGCGGCTGCCGCACACGCTGCCGCGTCGGATCGAGGACACGCCGGCCTTCCTCGACTGGCCCGGCGAGCGCGGCCGATCCGTCTACGGCGAGGGCCTGTTCATCGGCTATCGCTGGTACGAGCGCCGGCGCATCGAGCCGCGGCTGCCCTTCGGCCACGGGCTCTCCTACACTCGCTTCGAGTACGCGAACCTGCGGCTCGCCACCACGCGCCTGCGCCCCGGCGCGCCGCTCGAGCTCTCGGTCGACATCACCAACCGCGGCCAGCGCGCGGGGATGGAGGTGGTGCAGCTCTACGTCCGCGACGTCGCGGCCAGCGTCGCCCGGCCCGAGAAGGAGCTGCGCGCGTTCGCCAAGGTCGAGCTCGCGCCCGGCGAGACGCGCACGGTGCGCTTCACGCTCGCACCGCGCGCGCTCTCGTTCTGGGACCCGGCGCGAGGCGATTGGTTCGCGGAGCCAGGCGAGTTCGAACTCGGCATCGGCGCGTCGGCGCAGGACCTGCGCGTGCGCGCTTCCTTCGAGCTCGAGCCCGCCTGAGCTCCGCGACTCCCTCCCTTAGCCGTTGCACCCGGTCGAGAGACCGGGCCCGAGGTTCGCGAGCGCGCGCCGCAGCACCACCAGGTCGACAATGTCGCAGGTGGGTGGCGTGCTGCCGGCTCCGCCGGCGACGTTGCACTTGCCCGGGGCCTTGGGCGTCGAGATCGCGGCCAGAGCCGCGCGCTCGGCCGTGACGTCGGCGGCGCCGGCGATGCCGTCCGCGGTCACGTCGCCACACTGGTTCGCGTCGCGGATGCCGTCCGGCTGCGAGCCGTCGCCCACGCCGCCGCGGTCGATGCCCATGCGCTGGCCCGAGCCCGGTGGCACGCAGGTGAAGGTGAGCTCCTGTCCGGGCGTGCTCGCGAGCGCGCGCAGGGACGCGTCGGTCTGCGTCGAGTCGGAGCTCGAGTCGGGCGTGAAGGTGTTCGAGGCGGACATCCACCAGCCGCGCGTCACGCCGCTGATCGTGCCCTTCACCACGAGGTCGCACTCGTTGCCCGGGTTGTCCAAGGTGTGGTAGGCGGTGACCGCGCGCTGCTCGAGCAGCGTGATTCGGTTGGTCACGTTCGGGTCGCTCCCGTTCGTGGAGGTGAGCGTGATCTGCTGGCCGACGATCGGCGCGAGATCCGACGGGAAGGCCATCACGAAGTTGGTCACGTTCTGGCGCATCGCCGCGCCGGAGTTCCCGTAGTTCGCGCTGGGATCGTTGTTGGGATCGCTCGGGAACGTGAACACCCCGCCGTTCAGGAAGCTGATCACGTTGTCGATCGAGCCGTCGTTCAGGTAGCCGAAGCCGCGGATCTGGTCTGTCGACGGTGAGCCGTGCGCAGGGATGTTGGTTCCCGGCACCGCCTCCATGCCGTACATGCCGACCTTCTCGTACGCGTTGCGCAGCTGCGGCACCTTGAAGTGCTGCGACAGGCCCTCGAAGGTCGAGAGCCCGCCCGTGCCGAACGCGCTCCCCGCCTGGTTCAGCGTGTGGCAGCCGGCGCAGGCCTTGATCGTGTCCGAGGTCGTGTTGAGATAGAAGGTCTGCCCGGTCGTCTGCGAGGCCGTGAGGGTCTGGTCCAGATTGCGGATCGGGTTCGGCGGCATCGTCACCCGCAAGATGAAGTTGGTGTACGCCGTCATGTCCGCGGGCGCGAGCTGGGTCGCGTTGCCGAGCAGGCTCTGGAACGCCGGGTTGAACTTGCCGAAGGCCTGGTTCGGATCCAGCGCGTTCGGGTCGCCGTCGAAGTTCGGCACCCCGTTGGTGAAGTTCCCTCCGGAGCGGTCGCCGCGCCAGTGCATCGGGCCGTTGTGCTTCATGCCGCGCAGGGTCTGCGTGGTCATCGGGCCCTTCAGCGGATGGAAGTCGAGGTTGCCCGGCACGGTCTGCAGCCCCAGCGACACGAGGGTCGGCCCGGCGATCGCCGCCCCGGTGGTGCCGCTGAGGATCTTCACGAACGGATTGAAGTTGCTCGCGAGCGGCGCGTTGGGATCGGGATTGCCGAGGTCCCAGGCCAGCGAGTCGAAGTCCGCGAACACGTGGCAGACCGCGCACGAAGCCTCGCCGTTCGAGGAGGTCAGGTGCGCGTCGTAGAGGAAGTGGCGCCCGTTCAGGATGTCGGGCGTCTCGGGGTTGTGCACCGTGAGGTGCCCGACCTCGACCTTGGCGGTCGGGTCGACCAGCGAGATGCCGTCGTCGAAGCGCGTGTACACGTACAGGCGGTTGTGCGGCTCGTCGAGGATCACGCCGCCCGGACCGCCCGCCGACAGGTGGATGTGGTTCGCGGCGTTGGGCTGGAACGAGTTCGGGTCGGTGGGCGGCAGGGCGAGCGCGGCGGTGTCGATCACGCCGATCTCGCCGGAGCCGAACGCCGCCACGTACAGCGTCGAGCCGTCGCTCTTCACCGCCATGTCGGTCGGGATCGCCAGGCTCGCTGCGTTCACCGCCGCCGAGGCGGTCACGGTGTAGTCGATCTGCTTGTTGAGGCGGCGCGGGGTGACGGTCGTGCTGCCCGAGAGGATCGAAATCTGCGCGTGGTGCAGCTCGCCGCGCACGTTCGGCTCCTTGGTGCCGTCGGTGGCGTTGAAACGGGCGTCGCTCGCCTCGAAGCGGTCGAAGTTGTTCGCGTCGGTGTTCGACACGTACACGACGCCCGAGATCGGGTTCACCGCCATGTTGAACAGGATCGTGCCGACGTGGTCGAAGACCGAGGTCTGCGCCGGCGGGCTCGCGGTGGCGTCGAGCATGAACACGTCGTGGTCGGGCAGGTTGAACTGCACCATGCCGGTGTGCCCCGTGCCGGTGACGTCGACCCAGGTCGTGCCCGACTGGTACTTCAGCATCACGCCGACCTGCGGGGTGGGCAGCTGGCCCACGGGGTTGGAGGTCTGGTTCGGGTCGGGCACGTTGAACGCCGGGGGCGGCGTCGCAATCTGGCCCGCCGGGACGATCGTGGTCTGGTCGCCGGAGTGGAACACCGCGACGTAGACGATCGAGCCGTCCGGGCTGGCGGCGAGCGCGCGCGGCGTGTCGCCGAACAGGCTCAGGATGGTGGGCGAGCTGCCGCCGGGATTGGTCGCGTCGAACACCCAGACGTCGCTGCGGCCGACGCCGCTCGACGTGAGCTGCGGATCGCCTGGGCGGTTCTGACCGCGGTGCGCCGCGGTGATGAAGGCGCGGTTGTGGCCGGTGCCCGCGAACACGATGTCGCGCGGCTCGTCACCGACGAGGAGCGTCTGGGTGACGCGCTGGGTCGCCACGTCGACGATCGAGATGCTGTCCGAGACGTGGTTCACCACCCAGACCTCGCCGTTGGTACGCGCGGCGACCGCGACCGGCTCGAGGCCCACGGGCACGGAGCCGATCAGGGCGAGGCCGTTCGACGCGACGCTGAAGATCTCCAGGCGACCGTCCGGGATGTTGCAGGCGAACAGCTTCGTGCCGTCCGGTGAGAGCGCGAGCGGCCGGACCGGACCGCTCTCGAACAGCGTGTAGTTGGACTGTGCAGCTGCCGTTCCCGCAGCGAGCGCCAGGCAGAGCGCGAGAGAGATCCAGCGTCCCATTCCCTTCCCTCCGACCGGACCGCGAGCAGCGGCGAACGATGGTGCAGCAGGCGCAGTCCAGCGGCCGATGATACGCCGATCGGCGGGGTCGAGGGCAAGAAACCCGCGCGGTCTAGAAGTCGCAGCCGGCCGTGAGCCCCGGCGCCAGGTTCACGAGCGCCCGCCGGATCGCCACCACGTCGTTGATGTCGCAGGACCCGGCGCCACTCCCCTGCGCGTCCGCGACATTGCACTTCGCAGGAACGAGCGGCGTGGAGATGCCGGCGAGCTGCGCACGCAGCGCGTCCACGTCGGCCTGGGTCACGATCCCGTCGCCGTTCACGTCGCCGCACTGCTCGGCGTCGAGCAGCCCGTCCGACTGGCCGTCTTCGCCGATGCTGCCGCGGTCGATCCCCAGCCGCGTGCCCGAGCCCGCGGGCACGCAGGTGTAGGTGAGCTCCTGTCCCGCGGTGGCCGCCAGCGCGCGCAGGTCCGCGTCCGCGAGCGGCGGGTCGGTGCTGCGATCGGGCGAGAACACGCCGGGGGAGCTCATCCACCAGCCGCGCGGCACGCCGGCGATCGCGCCCTTCACCACCAGATCGCACTCCATGCCCTGCGGCGAATCGACGGTGAAGTAGGGCGTCGCGGCGCGTGCGACCAGGAGATCGATGCGCCCAGTGACGTTCGGGTCGTTCGCGTTCGCGGCGTTCAGCGTGACCTGCTGGCCCACCACGGGCGCGAGGTCCGAAGGGAACGCGAACAGGAAGTTCGCCACGTCGGCGCGATCGGAGTCGCCGTTCGCGAAGGAGAAGAAGATGCTGCTGAGGAAGGTCACGATCGTGTCGTGGGCACCGTCGTTGTGGAAGCCGTAGCCGCGGATCTGCGGCGTGGAGGGCGAGCCCTGGCCGGGCAGCGAGCCCACGGAGTTGCGCCCGAACATCCCGACCTTCGTGTACAGGTTGCGCAGCTGCGGCACCTTGAAGTGCTGCGTGTCGGCCGAGAACGCGGTGAGGCCGCTCGTGCCGAACGCGCCGATGCTCGGGTCGAGCGTGTGGCAGCCGGCGCAGGTCTTCCCGGGCGCGTCGGACGGGCTGCCCCCGAAGATCGCGACGCCGTTCGCCTGGGACGCGGTGAGCGACTGGTCCAGGTTGCGGATCGGGTTCGGCGGCATGCGCAGCTGCAGGATGAAGGTCGCGAACGCCTGCATGTCCGACGCCGACAGCTGGCTCGCGCGGCCGAGCAGGCTCACGAACGCCGGGTTGAATTTCAGGAACGCCTGGTTCGAGTCGAGCGCGTTGGGGTCGCCGTCCCACTGCGGCGTGCGGTCGCTGAAGCCGCCGCCGGAGCGGTCGCCGCGCCAGTGCATCGGCCCGTCGTGCACCATCCCGCGCAGGGTCTGGGTCACCATCGGGCCCTTCAGCGGGTGGAAGTCGATGTTGTCGATTCCGGTCGAGTCGAAGATGGCGTTGATGCTGTTGTTCTGCTTCACGAACGGGTTGTTGTTGAGCAGCACCGCGCCGCCCGGAGACGGGTTGCCGAGGTCCCAGGCGAGTGAGTCGAAGTCGCCGAACACGTGACACACGCCGCACGCGGCCTCGCCGTTCGACGACGAGCCGTGGGTGTCGTAGAGGAACTTCCGGCCGGCGGTGACCGAAGGCGGCTCGGGGCTGTGCACGCGCACGTGCGACAGCTCGGTGCGCGCGAGCGGGTCGACCACCGAGACCCCGTCGTCGAAGCGCGTGTAGACGTACAGCCGGTCGTGCGCGGAGTCGAGCGCGAGGCCGCCCGGACCGCCGGCCGACAGGGGAATGTGGTCGGCGGCGTTGGGCGTGAAGGCGTTCGGATCGGTGGGGGGCAGCGCCAGCTTGGCGGTGTCGATGATGCCGATCTCTCCGGAGCCGAAGGCCGCGACGTAGAGCGTCGTGGCGTCGGCGCTGATCGCGAGGTCGGTCGGGATCCCCAGGCTCGCGGCGTTGGTCGCCGCGGGCGCGACCGCGAGCGAGTAGTCGATGTGCTTGTTCAGGAGCCGCGTGCTGACCGACCCCCCGGGCGAGAGGATCGAGATGCGCGCCTTGTGCAGCTCACCGCGCAGGTTCGGCGTGCCGAACCCCTCGAAGCGGTCCATGTTGTTCGCGTCGGTGTTGCTGACGTAGAGGATCCCGTTCGGCGACACGACCATGTTGAACAGGATCGTCCCGACATGGTCGTAGGTGCGGACCAGCGCCGGCGGGCTGGCGGTGGCGTCGAGCGCGAACACGTCGTGGTCGGGGAGGCTGAAGGGGACCGCGCCGGTGTAGCTGTTGCCGTTCGCGTCCTTCCAGGTCGCCCCCAGCTGCTGCTGCAGCATCACCGCCACGATCGGGGTGGGCAGCGTGGTCGGATCGACCGGCCTGCCGTTCGGGTCCAGCGGCGTCGGGAGCGTCTGGAACGGGCCGAGCGCAGAGGGGCCCTGGTTCGGGGGCAGGGCGGTGGTCTGGTTGCCGGAATGGAACACGGCGGCGTACACGGTCGAGCCGTCGGGGGTCGCTGCGAGCGCGCGCGGGGTGTCGCCGAACAGATTCAGAAGCTCGAGCGGCGTTCCGCCCAGCGCCGCGCCGAGGTTGGCGCTGTCGAAGATCCAGACGTCGCTGCGGCCGACGCCGCCGCTCTGGAGCTGCGGGTCGCCGGGCCGGTTCTGCCCGCGGTGTGCGGCGGTGACGAACGCCAGCCCCCGCCCGGGGCCGGCGAAGACGATGTCGCGCGGCTCGTCTCCCACGAGCAGCGTCCGGGTCACGCGCAGCGACGGCACGTCGACGATGGAGACGCTGTCCGAGAGGTGGTTCACCACCCAGACCTCGCTGTTCGAGCGGGCCGCGACGGCGACGGGCTCGACCCCGACCTGGACGGAGCCGACGCCGTGCAGGCCCGTCGGGCCGACGGCAAAGATCTCGAGCCTTCCGTCGGGGATGTTGCACACGAACAGGAGCGAACCGTCTGGCGAAAGCGCGATCGGACGGACCGGCCCCGCCTCGAACAGCGTGTAGCTGCCCTGGGCGGACGCACGGGCCGCCGCGAGCGAGCACAGCAGCGCCACGACGGCGACAAAGCGTCTCAAAGCCTTCTCCCCGAAGGCCCTTCCCGGGCCGCGATCATACGTCACGGACCGCAAAGCGGTTGCAGAATCGCGTGTGCGAGAATGAGGACTTCGGAGGCGAACCCATGAAGAACAACCTCGGCCTGTTCCTCGCCAAGCGCGCGCTGCTCAACCCCTCGCTGGAGGCGTTCATCGACACGCACACGGGGCGCCGCTTCAGCTTCGCGGAGCTCGACCGGCGCGCGAACCGCACCGCAAATTTCCTTGCACGCGAGCTCCGGGTGAAGAAGGGCGAGCGGGTGGCGCTGCTGCTGATGAACAGCCCCGAGTTTCTCGAGAGCTTCTTCGCCATCGCCAAGCTCGGCGCGGTCTGTGTGCCGCTGAACTGGCGGCTGGTGGCAGACGAGCTGCAGTTCATCCTCAAAGACTCCGGTTCCCGTACCCTTCTCTATGGTGGCGAGTTCGCGCAGACGGTTGCGGAGCTCGAGAAACGAAAGGCCACCGAGATCCGGAACTGGGTCCAGGTCGGCGACGACCCGAAGCGCGCGGAATGGAGCCTATCTTACGACGTTTTGCAGCAGGCTGCGTCGGCGGAGGAGCCGAGCGTGCCCGCCGCGGACGACGACCTGCTGTACATCATGTACACCTCCGGCACGACCGGGCTGCCCAAGGGCGCGGTGCACACGCATGCGACCGCGATGTGGGGGGTGCTGACGATCGCGGCCACCGCCGAGATGCGCTTCAAGGACCGTTATCTCGTGTCACTGCCGCTGTTTCACGTGGGCGCACTCACTCCACTCACGGGCAACGTCTACCGCGGCATCACCAGCGTGGTCATGCGGGCCTTCGATCCCACCAAGGTCTGGGAGCTGATCCAGTCCGAGCGCATCACGGTCGCGCTCAAGGTCCCGGCAATGCTGAACTTCATGCTGCAGACCTACGACCCGAAGAAGTACGACGTCTCGAGCCTGCGCTGGATCATGAGCGGCGCCGCGCCGGTGCCGGTCACGCTGATCGAGGCCTACGCGAAGCTCGGCATCGAGATCCACCAGGTCTACGGGCTGACCGAGAGCTGCGGTCCCGCTTGCCTGATCGGCCCGGACGATGCGATCGCGAAAGCCGGCTCCACCGGCAAGGCGTTCTTCCACACCGACGTGCGCGTGGTCGACGAGAACCTGCGCGACGTGCAGCCGGGCCAGCAGGGCGAGGTGATCATCCGCGGCCCCCACGTGATGAAGGAGTATTGGAAGCGCGCCGAGGCAACCGCCGAGACCATCCGCGACGGCTGGCTGCACTCGGGCGATGTCGCCACCGTGGACAAGGAGGGCTTCGTCTACATCCAGGACCGCATGAAGGACATGGTGATCTCCGGCGGCGAGAACGTGTACCCGGCCGAGATCGAAGCCGTCTTGACCACGCACCCCCACGTTGTCGAGGCCGCCGTCTACGGCGTCGCGGAGCCAAGGTACGGCGAGGTGCCGCATGCTGTCGTCCGATGTGACGACCCAGGTCTCGTCGATCCCGAGGAGCTCCGGGCCGTCGTCGCCGACCGCCTTGCCGCGTTCAAGGTGCCTGCCCGCATCGTCGTGGTGACCGATCCCCTGCCGCGCAACGCGACAGGCAAAGTGATCAAGTACCAGCTCGCCGAGTTCGTGCGGTCGCGAAGCGGATCCGATGACCAGGAAGGCAGTCCATGGACCTGACTCACGATGAGGACGCCGAGCGGTTCCGCAAGCGGGTCCAGACCCTTCTCGATGAGCACCTGCCGCCGGATTGGCAGGGCGTCGGCGCCCTCGCCGAAGCCG
>Ga0306922_10006797_pt1 | contig 10983 bp, 9 predicted proteins | sample sta12Cox44000082_FD_203758 | JGI IMG/M metagenome (GOLD analysis project Ga0306922, IMG submission 203758) | Lab enrichment of tropical soil microbial communities from Luquillo Experimental Forest, Puerto Rico - statoxic.12C.oxic.44.000.082 (v2)... | ecosystem: Environmental > Terrestrial > Soil...
CAGTTTGGCTTGAAGCTTCTATGGTGATGTTCGTCAAGGTCAGGGCCAGACCCTTTGCATAAGCGAAACGATAGTCGCGTAAAAGTATTTTTGCGGTTATCGGATTCGAAAAATTATTCGCAAATTCATTCGACAGGTACCCGTTACCCTACTATAGTGGCCACTATTTTCAGACTCGGCTGACCTACGCGGGCCGCTGGGGAATCCTAATTTCATGTCTCTTCCGATTGAGCTCGAGTTCGTGCTCGTGTCTAGCGACTACGCCATGATGAACGCCGTCTCGAGCGGCGTGAAGAAGTATGGCGGCAAGTTCGTTTTGGTCCCCGATGCCGACGCGGCTCGCGACTACCTCAAGCGCCGCAAAACGGATGCCCTTTTCGTCGATATGGACATCCCCGGCGCCATCGCGCTCATCGAATCCATCCGCAAAGGCACCTCCAACACCAAAATCGTCATCTTCGCCTGTGGCAAAAGCTCCAAAGAATACACCAGCACCCTCAACGCCGGCGCCAACTTCCTTCTTCGCAAGCCCCTCAGCCTCGACAGTGTTGCGTTGCACATCACCATCGCCAAGGACCTCCTCGAACGCGAGCGACGCCGTTACTTCCGCCATCCCGTCAACCTCTCCGTGGTGCTCAAGGATCCGGAAAACGAGCAGCGCGCCCGCATCACCAATCTCAGCGAAGGCGGCATGGCGGTGCATACCGTAAAACCTTTACGTCGCGCTGCGGTCGTCGATTTCGCCTTTGAATTGCCGCTCGGTGCAAACATTAGCGGGAAAGGCCAAGTCGCGTGGGTCAACGCCGAAGGCATGGCCGGCATTGCCATGCAAACCTTCATCGGCAAGAGCCAAGACTACCTGGAGAGCTGGTTGATGGCCCAGGAGGAGCTTGGTTGGAAAAAGCCCCCCGGGGAACCCTGAGCGCACGCGAGCGGTTCGTTCGCATGCCCGTTTCGCAGGGAAGCTCGCCCCATGCCCCCTTGAATATCCCCAGAAGCGAATCTATCGACGGGACGTTCCGTCCGCCGGTTCTTGGTTTATAATCCCGCTGTCGCTTATGGCTGCCTCTCCCCAGAGCGCTCCCGCATTCACGCACGCTCCCGCATGGGCGGTCCGCTTGGCTTTCGAATTATCAGGAAATGACCAGACGGCCAACTCGCTGGTCTCCGGTCTCACCGAGGAACAGCTCAATTGGCAGCCCGCCCCCGGCTCCTGGAGCATCGGCCAATGTCTTGAGCACCTTTGCATCACCAACGAAGCGTACATGCCGCGCTTGTCCGAGGCACTTCAAGGCAAAGCGGACTCTCCCGTGGAACAAATCGTGCCAGGTCTCCTCGGCGGCTGGTTTATCCGCAGCTTTGTTGAACCTTCACCCAACACCAAGCGCGTTTCCGCTCCCGCCAAAATCCGGCCCGCTTCACGCGTCAGCCTTTCCGTTCTGCATCGCTTTCTTGCCGGCAACAAATCGTGCCGCGAACTGATCGTTGGGGCGCGCTCCAAGAATGTCAACCGCATCCGCTTCTGGAATCCGCTGGTTCCAGGGTTGCGTTTCACCGTGGGCGCTGGACTCGAAATCATCTCGAGCCACGAGCGCCGCCACCTGTTGCAGGCGGAACGCGTTCGCGATTCCCAGAACTTCCCTCGCCAGTAATGGTTTTTCCGACCCGTTTAGGGGAAACCTACTGCTGCCGCTTCGCGAAACCCGGTGTATCCTGACTGCCGGATGGCGCCACGTGAAAATCACCATATCGCATAACCGCTCGAAGGAAGAGGTGAAGCAGGCGGTCGACCGCTCGTTTGACGACCTCTTCAAGTCCATCGCCGTCTTGCCCGTTCAATTGGCTCAGGAGCAGCGAATCTGGCAAGGGGACCGCCTCAGCTTTTCGATGCTCGCCAAGATGGGCGCTCTCAGCACCCCCATCAAGGGCCTGATTGAGGTCACCGACCGCGATGTCTCCGTCGACGTGGACCTCGGTCTGCTCGAACGCCTTCTACCGGTCGAGAGGACCCGTGAAGTCTTGAGCAATCGCGTCAAAGGCCTCTTAAAATAAGGCCGCCCGCCAGCCCACCAAACGTTCGTTACAATTAAGACACCCCTTTCCGAATTTCCCCATCACGCCTCTCCGGTGCAGTTTACAGTTGCAAAGGCTGTGGTGTTGCAGTACAAGAATTTCATCCATTTCACAGAGTGCAGGTCTCCCCGTCGAGGAAAAACAGCGGCTACAAGGGGGTTGCCGCTGCCTAGCAGGTCCCCAAGGAGGAAGTGTATGCCGCGCAAGCAGTCGTTGTTTGCGTTTGTAATCTCATGTGCGGTCCTGATTGCGGCCAGCGCTGCAATCGCCCAAGTCAACACCGCGACCTTATCGGGCGTGGTTACCGACCCGCAGGGTCTGGCAGTCCGCGGCGCCAAGATCACCACCACCAGTGCTACCACGCACGCCGAGCGCGAAGCGATTGCCGATGACGTCGGCCATTACACCATCGTCGGCCTGGTTCCCGGGGAATATAAAGTCCGGGTGGAGGGCGGCTCCAATTTCGCTCCCTATGAAAATGCCCACGTCACGGTCACCGTCGGCGGCGAAACGGTTCTCAATGTTCCTCTCACGCTCGGCACGCAGTCCCAGACTGTCACCGTTACGACCGAATCCGCACCCATCGAAACCACGCGAAGCCAGAGCGCGCAAACCGTCGACGAGCGCCAGATCGACAATCTCCCCATCAACGGACGCAGCTACATCAATTTCACCCTGCTCAATTCCCAAACCACGCGCGACATGTCTCCCACCATCGGCCCCGCTCCCAATAGCGGCCTCGATATCAGCGGCGCGCGCGCGCGCGGCAATATGGTCAGCGTCGATGGTGCCGACGCCGTCGACAATTCCGTAAACGGCATCCGCTCCACCCTCTCCCAGGAAGGCGTCCAGGAATTCCAGATGATTCTCAGCAACTACAATCCGGAATATGGGCGCGCCAGCGGTGGTGTCGTCAACATCGTCACCAAGGGCGGCACGAACGATTTCCACGGCGACGTCTTCGGCTTTCTCCGCAATTCAGCCTTTCAAGCGCGCAATCCTTTCTCCTTCCAGGTGGACCCCAGCACCGGGGATCTTGATCCCATCAAGCAAGCCTATACGCGCGTGCAAACCGGCGTCACCTTTGGCGGCCCGATCAAAAAAGACAAGACCTTCTACTTCTTCTCCTACGAGTACACGCAACGCGAAGAAACCGGTTTCTCCAGTATCGGTTCAGGCAATTTCGGCTTGACCACCGTGAATCTTCCCGTTCCGACCGCTCCGGGTGGCGTTCTTCCCGTACAACTCACTCCGGATCAAGCCAGCGCTGTCAACACTTTGCTCACCTCCGGCGATCCCACGGGCACCTTGCAAAAACTCGCCGTCAATTACGGCGTAACCATGGGTTCCGGCTCCAGCGTAGCCACAAACAAGCTCGACTACGGCGCATTGGTCTCGTCGCTTTCCGGCGGCAGCATCACTCCCGTGAATCCGGTGGTCACGCCGGCGGGCCCGCTTTTTGGCGAGTTTCCCTTGCCGGTGTCCTGCCCGCTCGGCGCCACGGTGAACTCCATCGTCTGCAACGGATTCGCTGCAGTCGGCCCCAGGGGTTCCGCAGTGGCTGCGGGCGCCGTGCCTCTTCCGGCCTCCTACGTGGCCCTGAATTCCATCCGCGGCAATTTCCCCATCATGGAGAAGACCAGCCTTTATTCCGCGCGCCTCGATCAGAACTGGAATTCCCGCAACACCTCTTTCGTACGTGTGGGCGTTTCTCCGTCGAATGTCACCGGCATCGAATCCACTTCGCAGAACCAGGTCTTCGGCCAGAACTCCGGCTCCCGCGTCGGTGAAACTCATTACCGCGACGTCAACGTCACCTTCGAACACAACACCATCCTCAGCAACACCGCTTACAACGAGTTCACCTTCCAGTTCGCCCGTCGGGGCCTGCACTTCGGCTACTCTCCGCTCGCAGGCGGTAGCGACATCGGCGTCAACATTCCCGGCTACGCCTACTTTGGCCGTGAACCCTACTCCACCGTCGATCGCATCGAGCGCCGCTGGCAGTTCGCTGACGCCGGCACCATCGCCTACGGTCGTCACACCTTCAAAGTGGGCATCGATTTCAACCTCATCCAACTCCGCTCCGCCAAACAACAAATCTTCGAACTCGACTTCGGCGGCGACGTCAACTTCGGCGGCCTTCCCGCCAGCACCTTTGGTTTCCCCAACAGCATTCCCACTCCCGGGGGCACCATCAATCTTCCCGGGGCCACGGCGCTTCAGGCCTACGGCTTCGGCATTCCCCAGACTTACATCCAAGGCATCGGCAATTCCAACCAGCCCTTCGACAACATACCCATCGCCTTCTTCGCTCAGGATTCCTTTCGCATCACACCGAAACTCACCATCAACTACGGTGTCCGTTACGATCTCGAACTCACTCCACTCTTCCAGCCTGCCACTCCCGTCAATGCCGCTGCCGAACAGGCGCTCGGCGTGATCGAAGGTATTCCCCGCGACTACACCAATGTGGCTCCCCGCATCGGTATTGCCTGGGATCCCACCGGCGACGGCAAAACCGTGGTTCGTGCCGGTTACGGTCTCTTCTACGATCATCCGCTGCTTGCCATCGCCTTCGACTCCACCACCGCCGATGGTGGTCGTTCTGTCCAGCTGCTCTCGCCCGGCGGCCAGGCTTCCGCTTGCGGACTGGTTACCGCCCCGTGTGCGAATGGCCTGGACTCACCCACGAACCTGAATGGCTCTTCGATTTTCCAAGGCGCGCTCAACGCGCTGCCCAGCATGTTCTACCAGCCGAGCCAGCAGCGCTTTAATCCGCTCGCTCCCGGCTCGATTTTTGCCAATCAGAACTATCTGGCCGTCGGTTTCCCCTTGCCCATTCTTCCCTTCACTCTTCCGGTGGTGAAGAATTTCACGTACGGCTATGCGCAGCAGGCCAACCTAACCATTCAGCGGGTCATTTCCGGCACCTGGACCATCAGCGCGGGGTATCAGTGGACGCGCGGCATTCACCTGTATCGCCCCGTCGACGTCAACTCCACCGATCCCGTTCTGCTCACCAACAACATGCTGAACGCCGGTGCCGCGGGCCTCGATGTGTCGAGCCCCCTCACGATCGTCGTGCCCAACTCCAGCACTCCGGGGAGCGCCACCGCTTGCGCCCTCAACGTCATCGCGCCCGGCGCTCTCGGCGTTCTCAGCGGCTGCCCGATTCCCTCTTTCAACGGCAAATACGTCGGCACTCCCGCCTTCTTCAACTACTTCCGCCCGTCCGGACCGAATCCGAGCTTTGGGACAGCTGCCGGCGGCTACGGCAATCAGGTCGCCCTCGCGGGCTTGGCGGGCTATCCCACAGGCTTCGGCGTCCCTGTTCCCTACAACAGCGTCGATGCGCAAAAATCGGACGCCAGCTCCTGGTACAACGCGCTTACCGTCAACCTCGAGAAACACTGGTCGCGCCACTTCCAGATGCTCGCCAGCTACACCTATTCGCACTCCATCGATAACGGCACGGACTTGCAGTCCACTCTCGAACCCCAGGACAGCCGTTACCCGCAATTCGAAAGAGCGAATTCCGTGAACGATCAACGCCATCGCTTCGTTCTCAGCGGCGTTTATCAGTCCTCGCCGCATGTTCCCGGCGAGGGCTTCGTCAAGGCGTTCTTCAGCAACTGGACGGTCGCGCCGCTCATCGAAGTTTCTTCCGGCCGTCCATACGAGATCATCACCGGCGAAGATACGCGACTCGATCTCGGCGCCAGCAACGAACGGCCCTCCATCGTCCCTGCCGGAACTGCCGGCGCTACTACCACACCCTTCGTCAAGAACTGGGCGTTCGCCGCCCCGACCAGCTGCTGGACCAATGCCGGCCCGAACACGCCGTATACCGTTCCGGGTATCACGCCACCGCTCGGTTGCGTCGGCGACCTGAGCCGCAACCGTTTCACCATGCCCATGTTCTTTTCCTGGGATATGCGCGTTGCGAAGGCCGTCAACCTCGGTGAGCGCGTGCAGTTGCAGCTCATCTACGACGGCTTCAACCTTTTCAACCACACCAACATTTCTGCCGTGAACCAGCTCTGCGATCCGCTGGCTGGCACCGCGTGCACCGCGGGGCAGTCCACCGCCGCCTACGACGCGCGAATCAGCCAGTTCGCGCTCAAGTTTGTCTGGTAATTCAGCAAGAACAATTCGCCCGACAGAAAAAAGGCTCTGCATCCTCACGCGGAGCCTTTTCCATTTTCACATTTCGATTTCCGTCCTCTATCTCGGCCACAACCACCCAAACGTCCCCGCTGTGAGCAGGCCATACACCAGCCCGTCGATCACTTCCTTGATCGTCATGCTCCAGGTCTGCCCGCGCCAGATTGCGTCGCTCAGCCGCCCAAGTCCGTAGGCCATAAACGCCACGGTCCCCGCCACGCGAAACACACCGCGATACGGCGTGCCCGGCTCCAGCGCGTGCCCGGTCACATAAGCGACAAACACTCCCACGAGCAGACAGAACAAAAACCACAGGCCCATGAACCTCGGCATCGGCGGCGGCTCGCTCTCGAGCACGGTCATCATCCCCACCGGCCCGGCTTTGTACTTGTCGACCATCGACGCCGTCTTCATCTCTTTGTGTGAGCTGAACGGAAACACATACATCCCTCGCTTCAATCCCAGCGTTCGCAACGAAGCCAGGGTCTTCTCTTCTTCGGGCAACGCTCGATAATCCCCCCGGTGGTACGGCAAAAACATATGCATGATCGAGCTGGCGATGAACACAAATATTGCCGAGAGCACAATCGGCATCCACAGCACCGCGAGCGGAACCATCTTGCCCTCCTCGTCTATATGGTCGAGCTACCGCTAAAAACGAGATGGCCGCCTCCCCTGACGGAAACGGCCATCCGCACGCTACTTTATCGCTGTCTTCACTCTGAACCGAAAGATTTCCAAGTTCCGCCGAGACTACTCCCCGGGCCCTTCCCGGGTCAAGTGCTGTCTTTTGGTAGGCCAGTGCTGCGTGCAACCGTCCCCGCGCTCTAGCTGTCCCCAGATGCGAAGAGCGGAATGGTGTCTGCCACCCGGCGGTGATTCCTTGTGTCCCTGAATTACCCGCTCGAGCCGTTTCGTTGACGCACCGCCACGTTTTCCTGTATATACGCGGCAACCTGCTTTCCCGGAACTACGGCTACGGGGTTAAACGTGAAACTCGTCAGTCTCTCCAGGTCTTTCGCGATGGGCTTTGCCTTTTGCGGATTTCTTTTCTTTGCGTCGGCCGCCGCCTCACAGACCTGCAACGGGCCGGGCAAAGAACGCTGGCCTGTCAAAACAGCCCTCCTCGCCAGCCCCTCGCTGCACCACGCCGCAAAGTTCGCCTTGAACGACCTACTGGCCCTCCCGGAACCGCCGAATGTTCAGCACAACGACCCGCGGTATCAGAAAGCGCTGCTGCCCCCATTCTCCAATTCGCTGAACGTTAAGGAAGGTGCCTTGCTCACCACCACCGGTTGGCTCTACCTCGTGGCCACCGAATCCGACGACTGCGACTACCACATTCAGATCAGTCCGGTTTCTCGCACCACCACCAATAAACCCACGTCCGCGGATAATTGCCTAGTGGTCGAAGTGCCGCGCCCCGATTTCGTTGCCGACCCGCAACTCAGACAACTGGCAGCCAACCTCCGTGCGTATGTCCGCAGCAAGCTTCTCCGCGGTTCCGAACCCACCGGTGCTGGCAATGTAATGATCCATGCGGTCTGCGTCGAAGCCACCGGTCAACTTTTCTACGATGATGCGCACGTCGGTTCAGACGGCGTCGTCGAAGCGCGCGGCAAGCGCGGAATGGACTCTCGCACTCTCTGGGAGCTACACCCGCTCACCAAGTTCCGGATCGTCCCCGCCTCCAACTGTCATTTCTAACCTGGTCAATCAGTGGAACAACGCGAACGTCATTTGCCGGGAAGCCATGGCGTCTCTCATCCAGCGGCTGATTCTCGGCCTCGGACGCGCCGCGCGCCGCGCTAGCGTCCCGCGGTCGGACTGTTCCCACAATTTCTGCGCTTCCGCCGCGTGTACCGCGACTTTCAGCAGCACATTGTCCACCGCTTCCAGCACCGCATGTCCCCGCGCAACGTACCGCGGGTCTTTCGTATCTTTCGCAGCCGCGCGCTGCCAGTCCATTGCCCCGATCAATGCTTCAACACTGCTTCCCTGCTGCCGTCGCAACGATAATACTTCCGCCCCAATGCTCATCCACTCCCCCCGGGAATTCACTGACCAGGGCAGCATCCCCTGTCCCAAAGTACGGGCCAATAGGACTTTCGTACTACCGTTAGACCGTGGCTCATTCATCCGCTGGCGCCGCGCCACATCCAGCAAGGCCTCCTCGAGTGGACCCCGCAAGCGCCCGCCGGCAGCGAGAATCCGCCGGCGTTCCTTCAATTCGCCACCATGGGATTCGCACATGCCTCTGCGACTGCGAGAACCAACAGCGTCGCGTCGTCCTGCCAGTGGCTGCAAGAGAACTCGCTCACCGACCGGAGAATGCGCTCCTGCAATTGTGACGCGGAGGCAGCGCGCTGTTCCCGGAGCAACTGCAGCAGGCGCGCTTCGCCAAACTCGTCCCCATGTCCATCGCAGGACTCCGTCACGCCGTCGGTAAAGAACACCACGCGGTCACCCGGCGCCAGCTGCGCGATACCGACGGAAAATTTCTGATCCGGAAGAACGCCGAGTACCCCGCCTCCCTCCTCCAGCCGCTCATAGGTCCCATCGCGATGCAACAGGACCGGCGCATTGTGTCCCGCGTTCGTATAAGTCAGCCGCTTGCCCGGACCATCGAGCTGTGCGTAGAAAAATGTGATGAAGCGCTCGCCGCTGGTGTTATGGCAGATTAGCGCATTCAATCGCGTGCACAGACCATCAGGGGGCAGCAAAGGGGAAGCTAATCCGCGCACGCCAGCCTGCAGGTTCGACATCAGCATCGCCGCTGGCAATCCCTTTCCGGCAACATCCGCAATGCATAGTCCCAGCGTCGCTCCGTCGAACGCCAACACGTCGTAGTAGTCTCCCCCAACCGTTTGCGCCGGTTGCCACGCGCCCGTAATTTCGTATCCGGGCTGCTGCGGAATGCTGGTGGGCAGAAGTCCCTGCTGAATGAACCGCGCTTCAGCCACTTGCTGTTCCTGATAGTGGAACTGCTCCTCCCTTTCTTTCTGGCTCTGACTTTCCTCGGCACTGCGCCGGCGAGAAGCGCGACGCTCGCGTCCGAGCTCCGCTTGCTTTTCCAGAATTTCCAGGAGCCGCACGTTGGTCCAGGGCTTCTCTACAAAATCCGCCACCCCGCATTGCATCGCTTCGACAGCCAGTCCGACCGTGGCCCAGCCGGTCATCACCACAATCACAGGCGGGTGCTCGAACTCTTTCAGGCGATTCAGCAGCTCCAGCCCCTCGCGCCCGGAGGTGGTGTCCCGCGCGTAGTTCAGATCCATCAGCACCAGGTCGAATTCACGCTCTTCCACGCTTCGCAACAATTCGGCCGGCGTCGTCACGGTTTCGGTTTCATAGCCTTCACTCTTCAAGAGTAACCGCAACGCATTCACCACGTCGGGTTGGTCGTCGGCAATCAGGATTCGCGTTGGGGTCGTAACCATGCCAGCAAGCCCGAATGAGGGGTAGCATTCGAACTTCCGTTGCGAGTCTCCTCTAAACCGTTTGTCTCAAGAGGATTGCCTGGTATCGACGGCATCAACCCTAATCATCTCCAGCCACTTGCGGGATTCGCCGTCCCAATTTCGGACATCCTCTCGCGAAGCGAAGCGGGTCGTCCGCTGATTCGCGCTATCGGCATCCTTGACGCTGACAATTCACCTCGTCGAAACAAAGCCAGCCGAGCGGGCGTATTCTCTTACCGGGGCGCCCACAGCGCCCGGCGGGTTGTAATTTTTTCCTGTGCCCTGCTTATTTTCTTGGGGTTACGGCACGGATGACTGCCCGACCCAAAGCGTCCCTGAGTTCTTAACATCATCAAAAATATGTGCTTAGGGTTGTCGCATCGCGTATGGGTCGCCTGCCACGGTCGCTCCGGCAACCGATACCTGTTTGCTTAAACGCAAACTCGCTTCACACGAACGTGGTACGTTATGGCCTTAAAGGACGCGGACCGAACTGCTCATGAGGAATTCCGCATGAAACGCATGGCCGTTTTGTTTTTGCTCGCCGCCTTGCATGTCGCCTCTTCCACGCCAGCGGCTGCGCAAAGCAACGGCGGGGCGAAGTCTAGTCAACCGTCCCCTAAGACCGCCCAGAAAGATGCCCAGAGGCAGCAAAAGGAATACGAGAAAGCCGCCAGAAAACAACAAAAATCAAAGCCGGTTCAAGCGCAAAACAACAAAAGCTCCACGCCTTATGGTCACCAGTCCGCAAAGGAAGCCAGCAAGCAGCAGCAGCAATACGAGAAAGCGGCCAGGAAGCAACAGAAAGCCTTACAGAAATCCGCAGCAAAACAACGCAAGGCCGCCAAGAAAGCCAACCACAACGCAACCAAGAACACCCGCCATCATTCTCCCAAAGCTCCTCACTAATCGCCTTCGCCCAATCCAATTCCCGACCGCGCTCAACGTGGCCTTGGCTTGCTTGCAAGTGGGGCTGTCGGGTTGCGGATCCTTCCAAATCTTTCTGGGCCAGCACTCTTGCTACGGAATCTGGAAGGTACCCACGGTCGCAAGGTTTCTCGAGGAGTTCCCCACGTAAACCGTATATGTTCCCGGCGCGATGGTCCACACACCAGCACCGGTATCCCAGTGCTCCAACGGATGCGAGGAATCGCGGGCAGTCACCTCGATCGTCACACTCTGCTGCTGTCCGGCGGTGAGTGGCACCTTCTGCCAACCCACGAGGCGTTTGGGCTCGCCGGTGCTTCCCGGAAGGCCAAGATAAACCTGTGCGACTTCCGCA
>Ga0306922_10006800_pt1 | contig 10980 bp, 8 predicted proteins | sample sta12Cox44000082_FD_203758 | JGI IMG/M metagenome (GOLD analysis project Ga0306922, IMG submission 203758) | Lab enrichment of tropical soil microbial communities from Luquillo Experimental Forest, Puerto Rico - statoxic.12C.oxic.44.000.082 (v2)... | ecosystem: Environmental > Terrestrial > Soil...
CCATAAAGCCGATAATAATCAACTCTACCTCAATAGATGCATTCGGGAGAAAATAGGGTTCGGCTTTGGCACAAATTCATGACTTATTTACCGTTGCGTCAGCCCCGCCCGTTAATTTCTTCGTTCAAACTTTCTCCTAATTGCCAAAGTTGCCCCCGCTTGCAGCTTTTTTTCATAGCGGGCTGTCCGTATTTGTGCAAAAGTCAAGCCATTTCACCGAAAATGAAACGTACCCATGTCAATACCAAACCAAATCATTGATTTAAATTCAAACGGAATAAACATTTAAATCGTTTTTTGGATTGTTTTTCAGTTCATTTGCTCAAAAAAGCGGACAATAACCCGAAAAGCCACTAATATACATTTTTACACATTATTCGCCGGAATTTACAAGGTCAGTAGTAAACAGCGTTCGCGAACTTTACACCTGTTAAAAATTCCGACATAATAGTTTCCCGCAACGTACATGGCTGCGGAGGCGATTCGCTGCGGAGGTGATTCAATGACCGTTTTATGTCGCATTACAGCTGTTGGCTGTTGGTTGCTCTCCCTGACTCCCGCCCATTCAGCCGAGGATGGCACGCTCATTCAGGAGAAATTCTCCACGGGCTATCAATTTCATGTCAACAGCAAAACCGAGTTGGTGGGGACCTTGGCCCTCCCGAAAGAAACTGAGCAGGCATCAGCAAAAACCCTGGCAATCACCGGTAGCAGTTCGATTGAGTACGATGAAAAAATCTTGTCCCTTGATGCTGGCGGATCGGTCCAAAAAACCGCGCGGATCTATCGCCGCATGGACTTTCAGCGCAAAGTGGGCGACAAGTTACAGCAATCCTCGTTGCGCCCGGCCGTCCGCCGTCTGGTTGTCCTGCGCAATAACCACCTCGAAGTTCCTTTTTCCCCGGATGGACCGCTCACCTGGGGGGAAATCGACCTGGTCCGGACCGATGTATTCACGCCCGCCCTGGCCGGTCTTTTCCCCGATCACCCCGTGAAAGTCGGCGACCGCTGGACCGCCGCCACCAGCGCGGTCCAGGAACTCACGGACATGGAACGCATTGAGGAAGGATCGTTGGAATGCCGATTCGACCAGATCACCACCCTCGAACGGCGCCGACTCGCGCGTGTCGTTTTTTCCGGCTCCGTCCGGGGTGTCAATGAAGATGGTCCGAACCGTCAACAACTGGACGGCTATTTCTTCTTCGACCTCCAATCCAACCACTTGAGTTACCTCTCGCTAAAAGGAGCTCATTTTCTTTTGGACAAAGATGGAAAAGCCATTGGAAAAGTCGAAGGTCAATTCGTGCTCTCCCGCCAGGCTCCCGGGTCCAGCAAGGAGCTAAGCGAGGAAGCCTGGAAAGGTGTGCTGACTGAACCGGACTCGGAAAATACGCTCATGCTATATAAAAATGAAGAACTGGGTGTTCAATTCTTGCACTCCCGGCGTTGGCGCGTGGCGGGAGTTCAAGGTCGGCAAATTACTCTCGACGAATCCATGGGAAATGGCTTGTTGATCACCATCGAAACGCCCATTGCCACCCCGTCGGCAGACCAATACTTGCGAGAGGTCCGTGATTGGCTCCAGAAGCAGCAGGCAAAGGTCTTCAAGATCGAGTCCCCCACGCCGCTTCCGGGCCCTGTCCCGGCGGTCGAGCAATTTTCCGTTGACATGGAATTGCAAGGCAAACGCTCCTGGATGAAATATTTGGTCATTCGCCAACGGAACGGGGGAGCCACCCTTGCCGCCCGCTTGTCACACAAAGATCTCACGGCACTTCAAACCGATGTCGATAAGATCGCGCGCAGCTTGACCATTGTTGGGGCCGTTTCCGATAATTCAAAAAAATGAAATCCGCAAGCGGCAGCAAGAATTGGTTTCAAGCTCCCCGAGTAGGACTCGAACCTACAACAAACCGGTTAACAGCCGGTTGCTCTACCATTGAGCTATCGGGGAATCCCCAATGCGCAGTAGCTGGGTCCACTATCGCCAATGTCTTTTCTTTTATAATATGCGCTTGGTCGCTAAGCAAGAGTAGCCTAAATTTGCAACCAAGCAGGGGGGCGCAGCATCTATGCGACTTGCCACCATCCAAACGCCTTTTGGTCCTCGGGCAGCCGTCCTCAACGGTAATCGGTTGATAGATCTTCATGCAACAGACGCTCAGTTACCTTCGCATGTTCGGACTCTCTTGGAGGCAGGACCTGCGGTATGGAAAGCTGCAGCGCAAACGGCTGGGCATCCAAAAGCGGTGACGTATGATCCCGGTCAGGTCCGCTTTCTGCCGCCGATTCCCGATCCGCGGAAAATCGTATGCCTTGGCCTGAACTACCGCGATCATGCAATGGAAACCGGTGCCGCCATTCCCAAAGAACCGGTCCTTTTTAGCAAATACGCGACCGCGCTGGTCGGCCACGGTGAATCCATTGTGATTCCTTCCGTAAGTAAAGAAGTCGACTATGAAGCGGAACTGGTAATCGTAGTCGGCAAACGCGGCCGGCATTTGACCCCCGCGGAAGCTCCGAACTACGTGGCCGGCTATACTATCGGCCACGACGTTTCCGCCCGTGATTGGCAACTGAGGAAAGACCAGAAACAATGGATGGTTGGCAAAACGTTTGACACCTTCGCCCCTACCGGTCCTTACCTGGTCACCGCCGACGAAATCCCGGATCCGCACTCCCTGGGCATCCGTCTCCGGCTCAACCACCAAACCATGCAGGACAGCAACACTCGCCAAATGGTTTTCTCGGTCGGAGAAACCTTGGCGTATCTGTCCGAAGTTTTCACCGTCGAAGTCGGTGATTTAATTTTCACCGGTACGCCTCCCGGCGTCGGCATGGCGCGAAAACCGCCGGTCTTTTTAAAGCCGGGCGACGTCACCGAGGTGGAAATCGACGGCTTGGGCGTCTTGCGCAACAATGTGGTCGGAGCCTAAGTCACTGGCGAGAATTCACTACGTGGTGAGACTATCCAGAGCATCGTTGCACAATTGATCCGCCCGCTTATTCTGTTCGCGAAATACATGCTGGAAAGCAACGCCTTCATAGCGCGCCGCCAGCGTTCTGGCTTGTTGATAAAGTGGTTTTAATCCTTCATTTTTGACTTTGTATTCGCCCTTCATTTGTTTTACCAGCAATTCACTGTCACTGCAGATGACAAGCCGTTTGGCGCCCACGATACACGCTCGTTCCAGGGCGCGCACCAGCGCGGTATACTCCGCAATATTGTTGGTAGTAGTTCCCAGGCAGCCATTCTCCTCAATATCCGGTTTACCCTCCATGGAAATGACATAGGCGAATGCCGCCGGGCCGGGGTTGCCTCGCGCGGCTCCATCGATACGAATCGTGGCATCCATGAGCGTACTTCCTAATCGTTTTGGCCTTTTCTTTCCGGCACACTTCAACTACGAAATCTTTTTAGGGAATTCCGCCGCTTCGTCGCAAAGATGGTACAGGATCAAGTGAAAGATACCTCCGGCACTCGGGTCCTGATTTTGGAAACTTCCGGCCGGCAGGGTCATGCGGCGCTTGCCTGCGGTGAGCGGTTGCTGTGTGTCCGGCCCCTCGACGAATCCCGCCGCCACGCGCGCGATCTCGCCCCCGCCGTGCGCGAACTTCTGGTCGCGGAAAACTGGAAGCCGGCCGATATTCAGGCTGTCATTGTTACTCGGGGCCCCGGCAGCTACACCGGATTGCGTGTCGGAATCATTTCGGCGAAAGTCTTCGCCTTTGCTACCGGCGCCGCCCTGATTGCCATCGACACCTTCGCTGCCATCGCGCGCCAGGTCGGCCCGGAAGTATCGGCGGTTGAGGTTCTGGCCGATGCACAGCAGGACAAGATCTATGTCCAACGATTTTTCCGTTCCGAACACGGAATTGCCATGGTCCCCGCCAACTCTCTAACAATTGTTCCTGTTGCCGATTGGTTGCAGTCTCGCGATCCGAACGATTGGGTGAGTGGGCCATGTTTGCATGCGCTGGTAGGTCGTTTGCCGGCTGAAAGTTGCGTGGTTCATGAGTCTCAATGGGACCCAACGGCGGAAAGTTTGCTGCACATTGGTCTGGATCGCTTTCACGACGGAGAAAGGGATAATCCGTGGACACTGGAGCCTTTGTACTTGCGGCCTAGCGCGGCTGAGGAAAAATGGCAGAAAAAGCGCGGCTTGCAGCGGTAATTCCCTTCTGGGTTGGTCCAATGAAAAAAAGCCCACGGGTTGCCGCCCGTAGGCTCAAGACAATTGGTTTTCGCAAATCCTGTTACGGGTTGCCCGGGGACACTGGTTTCGGCGCCGGAATTGGGTGCAAAGGTTCCCCAAAAGAGGGATTGACTACCGGTGACGAACAACAGGTATTCCCACAATCACAGCCACACGGACGTTCCCAGCGATTGCAGCACCACGGCCTCCAACAAAAACAACCCGTCGACAACAGGGCGGCGGCAAGGATCAGGCCGGCACTGATTTGGCGCAACACCATGGTTTTCGCTCCTTCTGTGTTGTGAATTAACGCATCTATGGCGTCAACCGTGATAGGAAACGGTTGCTCGCTTGCCGGGTCGAGATTAGCGATTCGATCTCGCCCGGTCTTGCATGGAAATATACCTGACGGCTTGGCCCGGCGCGGCCAAAATGAAATGGAGAACCCGGCTAAGACCCGTGCCTGCGCGAACCTGTTCCGCGTACGAAAAGTCAACGGTTCCGCGCGAAAACGAGGGGCGTAGCCGATTTAATTGATTTAGGTTTTCCGCCTGCCATATCTTGCGTGAACAGACTGCCGTCGCGGGGGAAATAACGTTCCCCACGGTTGACAGGCGTGCGGTTTGCCGCTATTTTGATGGTTTCGCGTTGTACCGAAGTCGCCTTTTGGACTGATTTTGAGGGAATTCATGGTTCGCAAAAAGTTAGGACGGGGTCGGAAGAACCGTTGCCGGTTTTGCACCAAGGAGGGTTGCCCCCGGCCCGCGTTTGTTGATTATAAGGATGTTCAGGGCTTGAAGAAACTTTGCACCAGCCAGGGAAAAGTGTTTAGCCGAAAACGCAGCGGCAACTGCGCCGCTTTCCAGCGCGCCGTCAAGGACGCTGTCAAACGCGCGCGTTTTATGGCCCTGATGCCGTTTGTGGGCGAATAGGAGTTCCGAACTCAGTGGTCAGAAGGATAATCAGCCGTCTGACTTCTGCCCTCTGGCGTTTGACTTCTGCCATTTTTCGTCGGACCTCTGGTTATCGTTCAATGCTGACCCTTCGATTCCCCGATGGATCGACCCTGCAAGTCGCCGAGGGCACTCGTCCCCGGGAAGTCGCCGAACGAATCGGCAAACGCCTCGCCAGGGCCGCCATCGCCGCCAAGATCGACGGCAACATCGTCGACCTTGAGCGGGAAATTCCCGGCTCCGACAGCGAACTTTCCTTTCAAATCCTCACCGACAAAGACCGCGAATCCCTCGATGTCCTTCGACATAGTTGTGCCCATGTCATGGCGCGCGCGGTCATGCGGCTTGTGCCCGGCGTGCAATTGGCGTTCGGGCCGACCATTGAAAACGGTTTTTATTACGATATCGACGCGACCCCGCCCATCCGGGAAGAGGATTTCCCGCGCATCGAAGAGGAAATGGCCCGGATCATCCAACAAGCCGAAGCGTTCGAACGTTTTGAACGGCCGATGTCGGAAGCCCGCGCCTTGTGCCGGGATTTGGCCCAGAGTTACAAGGTCGAGCATATAGACGATGATTTGAAGCAATACCCCACGTTGAGCTTTTATCGCCAGGGCGAATTCATTGATCTTTGCCGCGGTCCGCACATACCCCACGCGGGCAAGATCGGGGCTTACAAGCTCCTCAGCATCGCCGGCGCGTACTGGAAAAACAACGCCAATCGCAAACAGTTGCAACGCTTGTACGGTACCGCGTTCTTTACGCGCCAGGAGCTCGATGCTTACCTGCGGCAACTGGAAGAAGCGCGCAAACGCGACCATCGCGTTTTGGGCAAGCAGTTGAAACTATTCACCATCAGCCAGTCCGCGGGGAGCGGGCTGATTTTGTGGATGCCCAAAGGGGCCACGGTGCGCAGCTTACTGGAGAGCTTCATCAAGGACGAGTTATTTAAGCGCGGCTACCAGCCGGTTTATACACCGCATATCGGCCGGCTCGAACTTTATCGCACGAGCGGCCATTTCCCGTATTATCGCGATGCGCAGTATCCGCCGTTGTACCAGCATCCGGCCGGCCCAGCTTTGGATCTCGCCCAGTACCGCCTCGCCGCCGGCGCGTTGGCTGAAGACAAGGAACGGGAGATGGCCAAGTTCCTGGAACTAACCCATTTGGAAATTCCCGGCTATGCATCCGCCGCAACTGCCGAAGAAAAGCTGGAAGCCGTCCAGCGCTATGTCCTGGGCGTTCTACAGGCAATGAACGTTGATCTCCCGGCCTACACCGAGGCCAAAGACACCCCTGCCCGGGCCCAGGCCCTGTTGGACTGGCTTGTGGAACAGGAAGGCTACCTCCTCAAGCCAATGAACTGCCCCCATCATATCCAAATTTATAAAGCCGAACCTCGCAGCTACCGCGACCTGCCGGTGCGACTGGCCGAATTCGGGACGGTTTATCGCTATGAGCAAACCGGCGAACTTTCCGGTATGACGCGTGTCCGCGGCTTTACCCAGGACGATGCTCACCTGTTTGTCACGCCCGACCAGATTGAAGCAGAGATGCGCGCCAATATTGAACTGGTCCTTTTCATTCTTTCCAGTTTGGGCTTGGATGATTACCGGGTTCGCATCGGCCTGCGGGCCCTGGGCTCCGGCAAGTACGTGGGTAGCGACGAGGACTGGAACAACGCCGAACGTGTTTTGGTGGATATCGTTCATGCGATCGGCATGAACTATAGCAAGGAGCCTGGCGAGGCTGCCTTTTACGGGCCCAAGATCGATTTTGTCGTCCGCGACTGCATCGGGCGCGAATGGCAATTGGGCACTGTTCAGCTTGATTACAATTTACCGAAGCGCTTTGAACTGGAATATGTCGGCCCGGACAACCGCCAGCATCGGCCGGTGATGATTCACCGGGCGCCCTTCGGCTCGATGGAACGATTCGTCGGCATCCTGATCGAGCATTTTGCCGGGGCTTTTCCCCTGTGGCTGGCCCCGGAACAGGTTCGGATACTGCCGGTCAGCGAAAGATTCGTGCAATATGCCCGAAGGGTGGAACAAGAACTCCGCACCAAGGGTTTCCGGATTACCGGCGATTATCGACCGGAAAAGATCGGCTACAAAATCCGCGAGGCCCAGCTTGAAAAAATCCCGTATATGCTTGTAGTCGGCGAAAAAGAGCAAGCCGCCGGCACCGTCGCGGTTCGCGACCGCGTGGATGGTGACCTGGGGGCTAAACCGGCTGCCGAAGTTCTAGACATATTGTACCGGGAAGTCGAACAAAAGCGGATTCGGCAAGTGAACACCGCAACCGCTGGCCTCGGCGACCGCGGCGCTAAATTCGAGGACTGACTCTATTTTTGCTGCCATGCGTTTTTTCGTTATTTCCGGAGTTTTCCCAATCCATAAAACAAAAAAACAAGGTATTCCGTCTCTTTAGTGCAGCCTTTGTGCAATTCACACCGAAAGCCCTTTTTGTCTTTGCATTCAGGCTGCGTTTGTGGTTATGATAATAGAATCTTGCCCCTGAGTTCTTTCTCTTCGACTGCGTTCGGGATCCGTCCGGCGGAGATTTATCATGGCAACGACTACCGGTTTTAAACACCAATGCCCCCATTGTGAGGCCATCGTTCCGGTCCGCGATGAAAAACTGATCGGCAAGCGGATCAAGTGCCCCAAGTGCGGCGAACCGTTTCTCCTGGAAGAACCAAACGGCAAAATCGGGCCAGCCAAGACGAGCAAGACCACCAAGGGAGCGGTAAACGGGGCCGCGGCGGCCAAGACCAAGCCAGCCTCCCGGCGGACACGCGGAGAAGGCGACGAGGAAGAACCCCAATTCAAAAAGAAAAAATCCGTTGACAGCAGCAAAGTAATGATCGGGCTGGGATTGGCAGGCGTTGGCGTCGTGGCCCTCGCCGTCGCCGCCTATTTCCTGTTCTTTAACAACACCGAACCGAAAACGACCTCCGGTCCAAGCACCGCTGCCAACAATTCCGCCACGCAAAACCCGACAATTGCCACACCTAATTCAGCCGATTCGAAGCCAACGATTTCCAGCTTTGGCGCGGATATCAGCAACATGCTGCCGCCGGATAGCCAACTGGTTGTTAATATCCCCATGCCAGAAGTTCTAAATAATTCGCTCGGTCAACTATTGTTTGATAACCCTGCCGCTTCCGATGCTCAGGGTTCCGAGGGCAAGCTGGGATTTTCCATGGAGACCGTGGAGCGCTGGATTATTACTGCGAAGTTTTCCGATCCGGAGTGGTTTTTCCAGATCATCCGGACAAAGAAGCCCATCATTATGGACAGCGTAAAAAAGGCCCTTCAATTAAAACCGGCGGAGGGCAGCCCCATTCAGGGCCAGGACTTTTTCGTTACGCCGGTGAACTGGATCGATAACTCCAACGTGATTCCCAGTTTCCTGAAACCGGCAGACAGCGATGCCAAACAACCGATCGCAGCAGGAGCTCGGCCATTGACCGTTCGCTTGCACGATGCCCAAACGCTCGTAATCGCCGATTTGGTGCCTATGAAAGACTGGCTCGCGGTAAGGGGCCAATTCCCGGCTCAGCAAATGCCCGAGAATGCGGCTTCGCCCTCGTCACCAGCTGGTGGTGGCTTGCTGCCGGCGAGTCCCGCTGCGCCAGGTGGTTTACAACCGGCCAGCCCCGCCGCACCCGGTGGAGTGCAGCCGGCGACTCCAGGCGCGCCAGGTGGATCGCAGCCAGCAAATCCCGGTGTGCCCGGCGGCCCGACCATTCCCGGCTTCCCGGGGGGCGGCACCCAACCTACTCCTTATACGGGCCCCAATACGTACCGGAGCATCAAGCCCGCCTTGAAAATCATGCTCGACCTGATGGAGACGAATAAGCCATTCCTAGTCAGTTGGGCCTTTGATATCGATGCGAATCCGCTGGTCCAACAAGTCATGTCCGAGATCGGCTTCCCCCATCCGACGAAAACCGGCGGCATGTCGTTCCACTGGAGGGATAAAAAAATGGTCGCCATGTCCGCCCTCGAATGTGCCAACGATAAGGAAGCCGACAACATCAAAAATACGCTGGACACGACTCTAAAAACCATTGCTCAGTTCAGCCCACTTCTTGGCGTGAAGATCCAGTTCGGCATTCCGCAGGCGGGCCTTCCGAGTACCGTACCCAGCCCGGGCGGGGGACAGGGACCGGGTGGGGTTCCATTGCCTCCGAGACCGCCTGGCGGCGGCGGGGCACCCGGTGCCGGAGCAGATCCTATTATGCCGGCTCCAGGTCCTGGCGCTCCCACCAACCCTGCCCCCGGCCAACCCAGAAAACCCAACGAAGCTCCGGAAAATGTTACATTGTCCATCGACCTGCGCCAGCAGGGCAAGATGGTCCAAATGACCGTCGATATCAAGTTGGAAGACAAAGTATATGAAGACTTCGTCAAATCAATCCAACCTTACCTGGTCCGGGCCCAAGGCGAAATTGAAATGGCCACAGCCAAGCCCGATCCGGCTAAATTGGGTTTGGCTGCGCGGGCCTACTCGCAAAAAGAACAGCAGTTCCCCCAAGGGGCATCTACCCGTAAGCCCTCTCCCAGGCGCGCCATGCGGCCGTGGCCCCCGGATCAGCGTATTTCCTGGATGGCGGACCTGTTGCCTTATTTGGGGTATGACCGCGTTTCGCAGCGGATCGACCGCAGCCGCTCCTGGAACGATTCCGAAAATCTAATGACCGCCAGCACTTTGATCCCACAATTCCTGAGTCCCACTACTCCCCACAATTCCTGGTACATTCATTATCCCGGAGTTGAGGTGGAAGTGGCCGCCACGCAATATGTCGGCCTGGCAGGTATCGGACTTGATGCCGCCAGGTACCAGAAAGGGGATCGCTCCGTGGCGGACAAGCTGGGTATGTTCGGCTACGACCGCAGCACTGCACTATCGGACATTGGAGATTTGGCTCGCACCATCTTCATGATTCAGGCTCCTCCAACTTACAAGAGTCCGTGGTTGGCCGGCGGGGGAAGTACCGTCCGCGGTGTTCCGGAGACCGGGTGCATCCAACCCTTCGTTACCATCGGTGCCGACGGCAAGAAGGGTACTACTGCAGTCATGGCCGATGGCTCGGTGCGCTGGATCTCTTCAGACATTTCGGACGATGTCTTCAAGCAATTGGTCCGGGTGAAAGGCGTCAAATCCGATTTGAAACTGGATCGGATCGCGCCGCAATTACAAACCGGGGATCAGCCGGAATTAAAGGCGTCGACCACCGCTCCGTCGCCTCCGCCCAAGACGGAGTCAAAAACCGCTCCGCCGCCCAAGCCATGACCGCGGACAAGCCGCTCCTTCTGGGACTCGAAGTCGGCACGCAGAGTATACGGGCTGCATTATTTGATCCTTCGGGTCAGTGCCGTTCCTTTGCAGTTTCTCCTCTCGATACCGTTCATCCTCAACCCGGTTGGGCCGAACAGAATGCCCGCCAATGGTGGCAGGGAACTTGCAACGCGATTTCGGAAGCCCTGCATCGGTCAGGCGCCGAACCGGCGGATATCACCGCCATTGGGCTCGACTGTACGGCCTGTACGGTAATTGCATGCCGGTTGGACGGCACGCCGCTCCGTCCGGCCCTTTTGTGGATGGACCAGCGTTCCTTCCGCGAGGCCGAGGAGATCAGCGCCACCAACGACGCAATTTTACGCTACGTTTCCGGCGTAGTCTCTCCCGAATGGATGCTCCCCAAGGCGTTGTGGCTCAAACGCCACGATCCGGCGGTTTATCACCAGGCGGAACGCCTCGTTGAATGCACCGATTGGTTCATGTACCAGCTCACGGGAGTCTGGACACTGTCCCTGAAT
>Ga0306922_10006802_pt1 | contig 10976 bp, 10 predicted proteins | sample sta12Cox44000082_FD_203758 | JGI IMG/M metagenome (GOLD analysis project Ga0306922, IMG submission 203758) | Lab enrichment of tropical soil microbial communities from Luquillo Experimental Forest, Puerto Rico - statoxic.12C.oxic.44.000.082 (v2)... | ecosystem: Environmental > Terrestrial >...
CCGAGCTCGCCGACGCGATCGTCGCCCGCGACGCCGCCCACGCCGCGGCGAGCGATCCGCACGGGCCGATCGTCGAGCGCTTGCGCGCGCGCGTCGTCAAAGAGCCGCCGCCGCTGCTGTTCGATCTCACGTCGCTGCAGCGGACGGCGAACCGCCGCTACGGCCTGTCGGCGACGGCGACGCTGGCGGCTGCCCAGGCGCTGTACGAGCGTTACAAGATCCTGACCTATCCGCGTACGGACTCGCGCCACCTCACGAGCGACATGGCGAAGGAGCTCCCCAAGCTGTTCGGGGCGCTGGCCGCGGTGCCCGACTACGCGCCGTTCGCCGCGCCGCTCGTCCGGACGCCGCCCCCGCGCTCGCGCCGCGTGTTCGACGACGGCAAGGTGAGCGACCACCACGCCATCGTTCCCACCGGCAAGCCCGTGCGGCCGGGCGAGCTGCCGCGCGACGAGCGGCGGATCTTCGATCTGGTGGCGCGGCGCTTTCTCGGGGCCTTCCACCCCGACGCGGAGTTCGCGCTGACCGACGTCGTCATCCGGGTGGGTCCGCGCGAGACCGAGCCGCGCCCCGCGGCCGAACCGCGCGACGCCGACGCGGGCGCCGACGAAACGCTGCTCACGGCGTTGCCGCCGCCGCCCGATCGCTACCGCGCGCGGGGACGTGTCCGTCTCGTCGCCGGCTGGCAGGACGTCGCGCAAATTGGTCAGCCCGGCCGGCCGGGCGCGACGGCGGGCGAGCGCGGAAACCGCGGTGAGGCCGGGGACGCCGAGGGCGGCCCGACGCTGCCGCCGCTGGCGGAGGGACAGCGCCTCGACGGAAGGCTCGAGGTTCAGACCAAGCAGACGCGCCCGCCGCCCCGCCACACGGAGGCGACGCTGCTCGGCGCGATGGAGTCGGCCGGACGCGACATCTCCGACGAGGAGCTGCGCGCCGCCATAAGCGATTCGGGCCTGGGCACGCCCGCGACGCGCGCCGCGACGATCGAGACGCTGATCCGGCGGACCTTCGTGACCCGCGATGGGAAGAACCTCGTACCCACCGACATGGGCATCGGGCTCATCGACGCCCTTCCGGAAAAGAGCCTGGCCTCCCCCGAGCTGACCGGGACCTGGGAGGCGCGCCTGGCGCGGGTGGCGCGCGGCGAGGAGACGCGGGCGGGGTTCATGGCGGACATCTCGCGCTACGTGAGCGACGTCGTGACCGCGATCCGCGGCGGTGCCGGCGTCGTGCGGGCGCCGGGCGCGGCGGCGACGCGCGCCGCGGACGCCGCGCGCGGGTCCGAGGCGAAGCCGCCAAAGGCCCGGGGCGCCGCGCGCCGACCCGCCACGCCGCGCGCGACGGCGTCCCGCGCCGGGTCGACCGCTGGCGGGACACCCGTGGCCACGACGCTCGTCTGCCCGCGCTGCAAACAAGGCACCCTCGTGGCGGGGAATCGCGGCTGGGGCTGCGCGCGCTGGCGCGAGGGCTGCGCTTTCGTGATCTGGTTCGAGATCGCGGGCCGCCGCATCACCGACGCCGAGCTCACCGACCTCGTCTCCAAGGGCAAGACACGAAAACGGAAGTGGCGCTCCGGCGAAGGGGCGGAGATCGCAGGCCGACTGGTCCTGGATCTGTCGGCGGCGCGCGACGCCGGTGCGGCACGCCTCGACACGCGCGGCGCGTAGCTCGGCCCCGCTGGCGAGCGGCTGGCTGACCCGGCTCGCCGCCCGCGCGCTGCGAGCCGCGTCGGTGCGCCGGAAGTAGCCGGTACGGTTCCGCGCCTCGGCTGCCCTATACTCCGACGTCATGAGCAGCCTCGGCAGCATCCTGGACCGCACGCCGGTGGACGCGATCGGGGACGTGCTGGGCCGCATGCAGGAGATCGACGCCGCGCTCCCCCCGACGGACGGGATCGCGTGCTTCAACAAGCTCTACATGACCGTCACGGCGAACGTGATCGACGCGGAGACGAAGGGCACCTTCATCAGCAACGGCTTCCTGACCACGCTCGACGTCGCCTTCGGCAATCTCTACTTCGCGGCGCTGCGAGCGCTGGACATGGGCGCGCCGACGCCGAGGGCGTGGGCGCCGCTGTTCTCGGCCCGCGCCGCCCAGGGGATCGCGCCGCTCCAGTTCGCGTTCGCCGGGATGAACGCGCACATCAACCGGGATCTCCCCGTCGGCTTGGTTCAGGCCTTCACCAAGCTCGGCGTCGAGATGGAGCGGCCGAGCCCGCAGTCCCAGGATTTCGATCGCGTGAACGCGGTGCTGGCGAGCACCGAGGCGGAGATGCGGGACCGCTACTTCACGCCGCTCATGGAGCAGCTGCACCGGCACTTCGACGGCGTCGATGACGTCGTCGCCAACTGGAGCGTGCAAGAGGCGCGCGCCGCCGCCTGGGTGAACGGCGTGGCCCTCTGGCATCTGCGGGCGCACCCGTCTCTCAGCGCCGATTACCTGGACGCGCTCGACGGCATGGTCGGTTTCGCGGGCCGCGGCCTGCTCGTGCCGCTCGGACATCCTTAAATCAGAAGCCGCCGTTCTTGACCTCGGGAAGGCCGCCCAACGGTTCATTGTTGATCTGTGGCTTTTGCGGGAGACGGAACGTGGGGGGCGACGGCGCGGCCGTGGGCGGCGCCGGGGGCGCCATCCGGCGCGGCGGCCGCGGGCGAGCAGCTTCGAGCGCCTGCTTCTCACGCTGGAGCTCGCCCAGAATCCGCGCCTGGTCCTTCGCGGTCTTCGCTTCGCCGAGAAAGCGGTGAGCCTTCTCTTCGAGGGTGCGTATCTTCGCGTCGAAGGCGACCTGCGCCGCCTGTGCCTGCTCGCTTTGACGGGCGAGCTGCCGCTCCAGTGCCTTCTTCTCCGCCTGGTGCTGCCGCGACGTCCACAACGCCAGCCCGCCGCCAAGGACCAAGAACAGGGTGGCCCCCGCCGCGACCGCCATCCACGGCGACCTCTCGAAGCGACGTTCCTGCAGAGGCCGCTGCCGCTGCTCGTCGAGTCGCTGCTGCTCCCTCAGCTTGAGCTCACCTTCGATTCGCGCGCGCCGTTCGACCTCTTCCAGCCTGAGCCGGTCCTCGCGCTGGCGCGCCTCGCGCTCGCTCGCGGCGCGCTGCCGCCGCTCCTCTTCCTCGCGAACGCGGCGAGCCTCTTCGTCGCGGGCGCGCTGCTCGGCCTCCGCCTTGACCCGCCGCGCCGCCTCCTCCTGCGCCCTGCGCGCGGCGGCCTCCGCGTTCACCCGCTCGTCCTCGAGTCGCCGCAGCTCCTTCAACGAGAACAAGACCGAGTTCTCGGACGGGTCGGACTTCGACGGCGTGGCCTTTCCCTTCGACAGCATCATCCCGGTCGCCTCTGCGGTTTCGAACCGCATGCGCATAGACGCCCGACGCGCTCGGAAGATCTGAGCGGCGACCATCCTGCGCCGCAGCGCCCCGGGAGCGTCTACTCGGCCTAGCCAGGGACAGCTCGCAGTGGGAGGCGAGGTTGACCAATGAAATCAACAGCTTGGATAAATTACCTCACCGCTGTCGATCGCGGCACGACTCGGTCGTCGCCCTCACGAACGCCGGCAAGGGGCCGGCGCACTTCAAACGAGGAGACGACCATGACCACTTTCAATCCGCACCTCACGTTCGACGCAACTCGCCCAACGCACCCGATGCCGATCGCGCCTGCGCAGGCGAAGGGCGCCCTCTGGACCGGCCGCGTGCTCAGCACCATCATCGGGCTGCTGCTCGGGTTCGATGCCCTGATGAAGCTGCTCCGGATCGCCCCGGTGATGAAGGCGTCGATGGAGCTCGGCTACCCGACCTACGCCGTGTTCGGTATCGGCGTGGTGCTCGCCCTGTGCGTGGCGCTCTATGCGATCCCACGCACGTCGCTCCTTGGTGCTCTTCTCCTCACCGGGTACCTCGGCGGCGCGATCGCCACCCACGTTCGGGTTGGAGATCCGCTCTGGACGCACACCCTCTTCCCCATCTACGTTGCGGCGATGGTCTGGGGAGGCCTCGTGCTGCGCGACCAGCGCTTGCGGGCCTTCCTCAAGAGCTGGGTCAACCGCTGAGCCTCGCGCGCGGAGCCATCGTCATGAGCCAGGTGAACTCGAAGGACGGAACCGCGATCGCCTACGAGCGTGTTGGCAAGGGCCCTCCGCTCATCCTCGTCGACGGCGCGCTGTGTAGCCGGGCGTTCGGTCCCATGCCGAAGCTCGCGTCGCTGCTCGCGCCCGAGTTCACGGTGTATCTCTACGATCGCCGCGGGCGCGGCGAGAGCGGCGACACGACGCCGTACGACAAGGACCGCGAGATCGAGGACCTCGCGGCGCTCATCGGCGTCGCGGGGGGGGCGGCGGCGCTGGTCGGCCTGTCGTCGGGTGCGGCGCTCGCGCTCGAAGCCGCCGCGGCCCGGCTGCCCGTCACGCGCATCGTCGCCTACGAGCCCCCGTACATCGAGCCTGCGGGCGCCACCCGCGGCCGCGCGCATCAGGGGCGCCTCCAGGCGCTCGTGACCGAGGGGAACCGGGGCGGTGCGGTTCGCTACTTCATGCGCGACATGATCGGAGTTCCGGCTCCGGTCGTCTGGATCATGCGCCTCCTGCCCGTCTGGCGGAAGCTCAAGGCCGTGGGGCACACCCTCCCCTACGATTCGGCGGTCATGGGCGACTTCACGGTTCCCACCGCGCGTCTCGCGAAGGTCGCGGTTCCGACGCTGATCATGCACGGCTCGAAGACCGACCCGCGCCTCAAGCGGGCGGCCGGCGAGGTCGCCGGCACCTTTCAGCAGGCGCAATCCCTGACGCTGGCTGGCCAGAACCACAACGTCGACACCTCGGTGCTCGCCCAGGCAGTCGCGGAGTTCCTGCGCGCGGGAGACCCCAACTAGACTTTGGTGCTAGAAGTTGGGCGTGGGACGGACGCGACGCCGACGACGCGCCGGGAAGACCCGCGGTGGAGCCCTGACCTCGCTGCGCGGCGGATTCCGATCCGTCGCCCACGGCGTGACCGGATCAGCGCCGGCTCGACCCACGTCGCGGGCGCGTCGCGTGACCGGCAACGTCATCACGGTGTTGTTGCTGGTCATCGCGGCCGCGCTGCTGCTCCGGCGCTTCGGAGTCCTCCACCGCTGACGCTGGCGGCGAGTCAGCGTCTGCGTGCGCGGGACGGTCGCCGTCAGTGGGCGAGCGGTCGCTTCGTCCCCGTGACCGCCTTCGCGATCTCGCGGATCTTCGCGCGTACGAACTTGCAGGGCTCGTCGTCGTCGGTGACGGCCGGCCATAGCAGCTCGGCGTGCGAGCCTTCGATCCTCATCGTGGGCGGCAGCGGCTTGGTCCTGAGGTGCGGCCGCGTGGCGAGGATCTTCACCGCGACCAGCTCGGGGATGGTCGCCAGCATCGACGTTCCGTCGACGATCGCGCCGATGTTGGCGAAGCTGGAGACCGAGCAGCGGACCTTGCGGGCCTTGCCGTACATGTCCTCGACGATCCCGCGCAGGTCGCCGTTGTACGAGACGATGACGTGGTCGTGGGCAAAGTACTCGGCCTCGGTCAGCGCGCGTCTGCTCACCTTGGCGTGGCGCGGGTCGTAGAGGCAGGTGAACCCGCCGTAGAACAGACGCTCGCGCCGGATCGTCGCGGGGAGCTCGTCGGCCACCGTGATCGCGGCGGCCAGCCCGGACGCGAGCTCGGCCCCGACGGTGCGGAACTGCACCGGGATGGCGACGATCCGGATGCGCGGGGCCTCGCGCTCGAGCACGCGCAGGAGGGGTGGCAAGCCCCACAGCTCGGCCGAGTCGGAGAGGCCGAGGCGCAGCGTTCGTTCGGCGGTCGCCGGATCGAACGACGCCGGCGCCAGCGCCGCCTCGACCAGCGGGCCGAGGTGCACGTCCAGCCCGGCGCGCAACCGCTCGCCCCGGTTGGTGAGCGCGATGCCGCGGCCGCTGCGCAGGAACAGCGGCGCTCCCACCGCGGTGGTCAGCCGCCGCAGCGCCGCGCTGACCGCCGACTGGGTGAGATAGAGGCGCTTGGCAGCCTCGGTGACCCCGCCGGTCTCCGCCACCGCCGCGAAGACGCGGAGAAGGTTGAGATCGAGGTCCCGCCCGAAATCCCGTCCATGAATATTGAGCATGTGTTCTATATATCCTATTCACTGGATTGATGTGACGACCGGGCTCAGATTGGGCCCATGGAAACGACAACGACGACGACGACCACCACCACAACCACCGCCAAGGCCATGACGAAGCTCGGGGCCGCCGGGCCCCAGGTCTTTCCGCTCGCGCTCGGCTGCATGGGCATGGGCGCCGGCAGCTTCTACGGCGGCGGTGACGAGGCGGAGGGGATCGCCACCATCCACGCCGCGCTCGATGCCGGCGTGAACCTGATCGACACGGGCGACTTCTATTCGATGGGGAAGAACGAGCTCCTCGTCGGCAAGGCGCTGGCCGGCGGCCGCCGCGACCGGGCCCTGCTCAGCGTCAAGTTCGGCGGCCTGCGCGGCCCCGAAGGGGACTTCCTCGGCTTCGATGCCCGCCCCGTCGCGACGAAGAGCTTCCTCACCTACAGCCTCTCGCGCCTGGGCGTCGACCACATCGACATCTACCGTCCGGCGCGCCTCGATCCCGCGGTGCCGATCGAGGAGACCATCGGGGCGATCGCCGACATGGTGAAGGCCGGCTACGTCCGCTACATCGGCCTCTCGGAGGTCGGCGTCGAGACCATCCGGCGGGCCGCGGCGGTGCACCCGATCTGCGACCTCCAGATCGAGTACTCGCTCGTCAGCCGCTCGCCCGAGCGCGCGATCTTCCCGGAGCTCGCGGCGCGCGGCGTCGCGAGCACGGCGTACGGCGTGCTGTCGCGCGGCCTCCTCACCGGCAGCCGGCCCACCGGCGCCAGCGACTATCGCGCTCACCTCCCGCGCTTCGCCGGCGAGAATGGCGAGAAGAACCGGGCGCTCGCCGACGCCCTGGCGGGGCTCGCCGCCGCCCGGGGGGTCACGCCGGCCCAGCTCGCCATCGCCTGGGTGAGGGCCAAAGCGGCAGCTCAGAAGGTCACGATCATTCCGACCCTGGGGGCCCGCACCCGGGCCCAGCTGGCCGACGCCCTGGCCGGCCTCGACGTCGCGCTCAGCGCCGACGAGGTCGCCACGCTCGAGGCGGCCGTGCCCGCCGACGAGGTGGCGGGCCTGCGCTACGCCGCGCCGCTGATGGCCACGCTCGACAGCGAAAGGTGACGGCGCCGTCCCGGCCGTGATGGCCTCGAGCTCGGGGAGGGTGTCAGCCGCACAACGTGACGCCGGCGATGGTCCGGCAGTTGTAGGGGGCGCAGCAATCGCCAGCGCCACAGGCCTCGCCCGCGGCCTTGCAGCCGAGACCGGCGTCCGGCGTGCTTCCCCCGCTGGTCGACTCGTAGTGGAGCAACACACCGTTCTGGCCGCCCGCCCAGATGTCCGTCGGAGAGGTGCCCCAGATGCTGGTCAGCGGCGCCGTGGTTCCGCTCGCGACACCCTGGAAGGTCGTGGGCGTCACATGAACGATCTCGCCGCCGTCGCCGACGGCCCACGCTTCGGAGGGGCCGGCCGCCCAGACCGCGAACAGGCCGGCGTTGTGCCCCTGCTGGTTCTCGGACCACTGAGCGCCGTCCCAGTGGAACAGGCCGTAGAGGCCGACGGCCCAGACATCCTGGCTGCCCGTGCCGTTGATGCCGGTGAAGCCGGGGTTCGAGATCGACGTGTCGCGCGTCCAAGTCTGATTGAGCAGGTGAACCAGCGCGCCGTTGCTGTCGACGATCCAGATCTCGTCGGCCGTCGGGCCCCAGATGGCGCGCACACCTTGAAGGTCGGACGGACCCTCGGACGTCGCACTCGCGCTGGCGGTGGTGAGGTCATAGCGGCGCAGACCCAGGCCCACCGCGCCGCCGCCGACCCACACTTGATCCTCGCGTGCGGCCCACACGGCGCGGTTGTCGCTGCTGGCCACCGCGCTGTGGTCGAGGACGTTCGAGCCCTGGACCTCGAAGAACTGTGAGCCCGCTCCGACGAAGTAGATGTTGGTTTGCCCCGGCAGGCCCCAGATCGAGTACAGCGCAGGCGCCCCGCCGCCGAAAACGAACTGCCAGGCCGCCCCATCGTAGAACAGCAGCTGCCCGCCCGAGGTCACAGCCCAGAGGGAATCCGCGCGGTCGCCCCAGATGGCGTTCACCGTGTAGCCGGCACCGGGATAAGAGACCCACCCGTAGGAGGCACCGGCGCCGGCTGAACCGCCGCTGCCGGCCGTCGCCGAACCGCCGCTGCCACTCATGCCCGCCCCGGACTGACCCCCTTGCGCGGTCCCGTTTCCTCCTCCGCCGCCACACCCGGCTCCGAGTTGCGAAATCAACAGAACGATCCCGACGACACCGCTCTTGACCAACGTGTGACCCCCGACCGAGTCGTTCTGCAAGCAGCGTGACAGCAGACGGCTCTGCCGACCTCGGCTCCGGGAGCGGCGGAGGCAGGACCACGGCGCAGTATGCGCCATGTGTTTGGCCCTTCGTGAGCCACCGTGGCTCTATCTGCGCCACCGAGGCGCTGATCCTTCATCGACAGGTGGCCGGCGCCGCCCGTGCGATCGCCCCAGGCGACGGCCCGTCGATTGCGTGAGGTCGCCGGCATCGACCAATGAACGAAGTCCGCCCATCCCGCGTCAATAGAGCGCGGTAACTTCCTGCAAGGAGCACGTCGGGCATGATCTCATTCAAGCGTCGGGTCGTCTGGTTGGGTGCGGGCCTCGTTTCCCTGGCCTGTAGCAGCGGCGGTGGCAACGGCGTCGGACTGGTGGGGACCTGGACCTTCACCAGCGGTTCGGTCACCCCGATGATGTGCAGCGTGTTGGGGCTGTCCATAACGACGTCGTTCCCGCTCGCGGGGCAAGAGCTCCCGATCGTCAAGGGCGCGGACTCGTCCCATGTCGAGGTCTCGGCCGGGAGCTGCCCGGTCACTTTCACGGTCACCGGGACGTCGGCGTCGGCGGCGCCAGGACAAGCCTGCAACGTGAGCTTCGGAGGTATATCCGCCCCCGTGACGATCAGCTCGTGGACGCTGACCTTGACGGGCGACACGCTCACGAGCTCCCTCTCGGGATCGGCACCCACCGGGGGCCCTTCGTGCACGATCACAGGCGCCGGCACGCTGACCCCGTCCGCCCCCGACGCCTCGGCCGGCGGCTAGTCGACCTACCTCTTTTGTCGGACTGGCCAGTCAGCGTCGTCAAGGCGGAACGTCTCGCAGCTATCGCGGATGCACACGGGGCCGAGCCACGTGATCGTGGACGTAGGCCCAGGGTCGGTGGGCTGCGCGGAGCAGTCTCGGGTATCGAGGCCCGCCCACCAGCCCACCACGTAGCGCTCCTGGTCGCGATATATCGTGGCCGGGCCCTCGCAGTGGTTGCGGTCGGTGGCGATCTTGACCCACGCGCCGGCGAGGACGGCGCCGACCGGGAAGACGTCGATGCGCGCCCACAGGCGCCAGCCGTCGGGGCCTCCGCCGTTCTCGGCGCGCACGACAACGTGCTCACCCACAAGGATCTTCGCGGGCGGAGCTGGGTTGCCCACGCTCAAGTCCTCGAGCTGGAAGTGATACTGCGGCGGGGTGCAGGCGCCGCTGCTCAACGCGAGGGCCGCGATCAGCGCAGGGCGGGGTGCTCGTGCCATGGCACGATCCTTTCGTCAAACGAGAGGTTCACACGCAACGTGCGCGGCCCGTCGCGGTCAATGATGGCGAGCTCCATCGTCCCCGGCGTGCCCTTTCGCCAGCCCGTCGCACGGGGGCGAAAGAAGTATCGGAGCGAGGCCGTCTCGCCGCGCGGCACCTGCACGGTCGCCGGCTGTCCCTCGGGAACCTGCGCCAGCACCCTTTCGCCTGGCAGGTTCAGGGCGAGGCCCCGCGCATCGAGAGCGAGGTCGCCGTCGCGGGCGGCAAGCTCGACGCCGATCTCGAGCGCCCCGTCGCTCGATTGGCGGCCGAACTGCACGACGATGGCGCCGTTCGTGAGGCGGTCGCCCCAGCGCCTCCCTTGATCCTGGCCAGCGAAAGCCCAGTGGGGATCCAGGCGCATTTGGCTCGGCGAGGTCGCCGCGCAGGCGAGCAGCCCGGCGAACAGCGCTCCCGAGCGGTGTAGGAGCGGGTCGCGTGCCAACCGGCCAGCGACCCAGCCGCCCACGGCGAGAACAGGGACCACGCCCAGGTCCGTCCGGTCTGAGACCGTTCGTGCCGCGAGTGGTAGCGAGAGGCAGCTGACCGCGCCATTCACCACGACGTCAAATCGGCGAGCTGCGCTGGCGTCCACTTTGATCGCCACGAACACTGCGGCCACGAACCCGACCGCCAAGGTGCGCGCAACGGAGGTCGGGACCCGCGCGAGTGAGAGGAGACTTGCGATCACCACCGGCGCGACGACCATTCCGGCGAGGTCCGACAGCTTTCCCGTAAGCCACCCGGGAAATATCCCGGCGCCCTTGAGAAGCCAATCGTTGAGCACCAGCACCACCAGGCTCGCGACAAAGAGTCGACGTGCGAGCAGCGTCTCCCGGTCGGGTGCTGGCCGAGCACCGTTTCGAAAACGTGACGGAGCCGGAGGCATCGCTGTGAACGTGATCTTAGCCCCGCGCGTCGGACCGAAACAGGCAGTCAACTGGGGATCCAGGCTCGGTGAAGCTAACTGAGCCCGCACGTTTACTGCGGCACCAAGAAGAGAACGCGACACGCCCGTGACACATTCGGACGGTGACGCAAACGGTCAAGGCGCCCGCGATCGATTAATCCACAGGCGCCTTGCCGCAAGCTCGAGCGGACGTTCTATTATCGAGCGTCCTACGGTGAAAAGCAGATCGACTGGGGGGATCGGATTTTCAAACGGGGTGTCGTCCGATATCCCGTGATCCGTAAACTCCGCCGGTCTCGTTCCCGTCGGGATAAAGGCTCTCGGAATACGTTCAAGGAGCGAAAGGATCTCTTTATGCGTTC
>Ga0306922_10006806_pt1 | contig 10974 bp, 8 predicted proteins | sample sta12Cox44000082_FD_203758 | JGI IMG/M metagenome (GOLD analysis project Ga0306922, IMG submission 203758) | Lab enrichment of tropical soil microbial communities from Luquillo Experimental Forest, Puerto Rico - statoxic.12C.oxic.44.000.082 (v2)... | ecosystem: Environmental > Terrestrial > Soil...
TGACGCCGGTCATTATCTTGAACAACTCGCCGCACAGTTGGATCGTTGACCCAATGCCAGGCGACGCAAAATTGACCTTGCCCGGTCTGGCTTTGGTGTGCCGTAGTCCACCTCGGTGTCGATCATTCAACTTCCGCCGCATTGGCCAAAGCATTCCTGGACAATGATCCGAGCCTAGAGCGCGCAACAGCTTTGGGGCTGACCGCCGTCTACAGTTCCGTTGACACATATGTGCATGAGCAGATTGCACAGCTCATCACGCGTCTTGTGCTCGAAGAACTCGGCGCAAAAGCTTCGGTCGAAGCAGCAAAGATCACCTGTGCCAAATTGAGCGAGACATTCGAGAAGCTGATGCGGCGGCAGCCGCCGCAATACCGGATTGACAATCTTCAGCACCTTGGGCCGAAGCAGCTCAACGTGCTTTGATCGGGCTCATCAGGAGTGCCGAGGTGCGCGGAACCCGACAGGTCTGGGATACCGTTATGCGCTGGTAGATCACTGCTGACGAGTGCCCGCTTCGTTTTTACAATTTGTCTGCGTCCTTGCTGTACGCAATGGTCCCGAAATGGATTGAGCAAGAGCTTTCAAAGCCCGCACTCCTCTATCGCCATCACCGCACGACGCAGCGGCACGGCGGCTTGCACTCATTTATGGACCAAACGGAGAGTCGGCTTCCTACCCCGCGGCTCACGCGCCCGGATTCTACCTGCTCGACCTACCTCGATGCGGACAAGGAACGCAATCTCCAGCTCCTCAAGGTACGCGGCTGGTTCGATATCCTGGGTCGACAACAATAATCGCCGCGCCATTCTAGCGATGGAGAAGGGCACGCTCGGCGAGCACGTTGTTCGCCGATACGTTAGAGGCCTGGAATTAGCAACCCCTACCCGAACTCGGAACATCGCCCTTCCTTGAAGGGCCGCTAACACACCAGAGATAAAATTGCGCCCAGGAGGTAGCCAAAAACAAGGCTACGTCACCTAGAGGTTGCCCACCCATCAGCCCAGAACCAAAAAATAGCGGCATCTGGCGATGGGGCCTTGAGTAATTTTCACTTTCCGAAAGTCCCCCCCCCGGGGGGCGTCCCCGCCGAAGCAAAGGCGCTTCGGTGGAACGCTTTTTTCTTTATCGGGAACTCATCTATCGTGCTGGCTGCAAAAAATCACAGGTGGATTTCGGGGCGGAATGTTCACTCGTTCACCTGTGCGGTGTCGATGTCGCTCGCAGACTCGCGCTTCTCTTCGGAATCGGCACCAGGGCCCTTCCATCATGGGATTCGAAGATAAGGTGGAACAATCTTTAGCGCGGCCTTGCTGTGAGATGAACGGACGGCCAAGCGGACATACGAACTCACCTCATCCATCGTCCCGCGAGAGACATCATTCCACCGTTGGGCGGATCTCAGGTTTTCTCCTATTTGATTTGATCCTGTGCAGTTCTCATGCTGCGGCCACCTCCCTGGTCCACCGGAAGTCAGTGCCGTCAACCCAGATGCGATGCATGATCACGGCCAACCGACGCGCCAGTGCCACGATCGCCTTCTTCATCCCGCGATGCCTGGCGATCTTCATCGCCCAGGCCTTGAGCCAGGACCATTTCGTCGAACGCACCAGCATGATCTGGGCCGCTTCGTAGAGCATCATCCGCATCATCTCGTCTCCGCACCGTGATATTGCGCCGGTTCGGTCGTTCTCGCCGGATTGATACGTGGCCGGTGTCAGTCCAAACACTGCTCCGACTGTCTTGGAGTTCCTGAAGCGGGCCGGCACATCGACCGTGACGCGATAGGTGAGCGCGACCACAGGACCGACACCAGGGATCGTCATCAGGCGCCGGCACACATCATCGTCCCGGACGATGGCCAGCAAGCGGCGATGCAGGATGCCGAGTTGCTCGCGAACTACCCGCCGGACAATGAGCAGCGGTTCCACCAGCACGGCCAAATCGGGAAGGTTCTCGACAAGCTCCCTGATACGCGTCTCATACTTCACCGTCCCCACCATGCCCACCTTGAGACCGAAGTTGCGCAAGGTGGCACGCAGGTCGTTCTCGATGGCAATGGCCTTCGATTGAAGCAGCTTGCGATGGGTCAGCAGCACCCGAAGCTTCTGACTGCGTAGCGTCTTCACATGCACCGGCCGATAAAGTCCCACACGCATCATCTGCGCTATGCCGCGTGCGTCATTGCGGTCCGTCTTGTTGATCTGTGCCTTCAGCGCCGCCCTCATGTGCCGCGTCTCAACGCAGATCACCGGCAAGCCCGCTTCGGCGAGAGCGCTGTAAAGCCACTGCGACAGCGGTCCGGCTTCGAGCCCAATTCGCTTGAAGCGATAGATGGTGTTCGTCAGCACCTGCAGCAGGGCTTCAGGCTCACTCGCCACCCTCGCTTCCCGCACGATCTTGCCCGCATCATCCACGATGCAGACAGTCGTTTCCTTGACCGACACATCGAGTCCAACAAAATAGGCCATCCTGCGCTTCTCCTTCTGATGCTTGAGGCCGCAGATGCGGACCTCGTTTCACCATCAGCCTGAAGCGCAGCACCCTAATTTTCCGCTATCGACAAGCCGGCAGGCCGATTACCCCATCTTTTGCGCCGCTCGTGGGGGCTAAGCGGACATCGATCAGCATCGTCGATTTATGACTGCAATGAAGGGCAGCAAAAGCCATGCTGGATGCATCGAAAAGCCTCGCCACGAGGAGCGAAGAGCGCAGCGCTCGACGCGGCGGACAAAGCAAAAAGAGGCCCCCTCGAAGGGCCGTCCAGCCCGTGCAGTGTACTCCTTCCCTGTTATTTCCTTGTTGTTACAGGGCGTGCCCCATCATTTCGTCAAATGTCTCAGTCCGCCAGGTCGTCCTTCCAGTCGGTTACGCAGGCACTATTTTCCGCCCTCGCTTTCTTGACGATGTTCATGGCGATGTTGACAAACTCGCTCATTCCGCATGACCCGTCCGGGCCGTGGCATCCGCGTATCGGGAGCGGGATGGATCTGATGTCTGAACCGTCTGCCCGCAGAGAATCAGGCGGCTGCACGAGCATCAGCGCGTTCACGTACGAGGGGGCACCCAGCGTGAATTGCCTGACCTCGAAGGCCAATGCCGCGCCGGGCGCGACATCGTCGGCGGGATAATCTCCTACCGGCCAATGAAGACCGAGGAGCGCTGCGACATTCGCGATATTGGTATCATGGCCAACATAGACCATGAATTTCAGGGGGAAATTCATGGGCGGCCCGACGGCTGCGGGGATCAACGGCTTTCCGGTCGCGATCGCAGAGATCATATGATAGAGGAGGTTGGCGCCCTGCAGGAGCGCGACATCGCCATTGCGCTGCATCTTGTTGAAGAGATCGGCGTGGATGGCAAGCAGGTTCCACCACTCGGGTTTGTCTGCGGGCGGGGGGCGTATCGGATCGGGGGCGATCTTGCCGAATGCGAAATTGTTGCCCACAAAGCCCTGAGCATATTCAAAGAGCAGAATCTCGCCAAAGGACTGGATGAAATTGTAGGCATCATCATGGGGCTTATCGCCGGGTTTCGTATCGTCCATAAGCTGCTGAAGATCGCAGCTGGTCTTTCCTAAGATCTTGTTGCAGAAGTCCGCACAGCAGCAATCCACGACTTTCTGGACCCGGCTGACCTGATCCGGCAAAACCGTCGGATGCGGATTTTTAACTTTGCAAGAAGGATTAGAAGTAGGATGAAAAACGGGATCGATGCGCTCCGTCATCTTCACGTCTGGTTCGATGATCTCCAAAACCGGTAGTTTGCACGCGCCGCCCGCGAGGCCGCCCACGAGCGAGCGAGCGGTCATGAGCGTCCGTTCGTCGCGATCCGCGTAGAAGAAAGGGTTAGGGAAAGGGTTAGGGTTAGGGTTAGGGTTAGGGTTAGGGTTAGGGTTAGGGTTAGGGTTAGGGTTAGGGTTAGGGTTAGGGTTAGGGTTAGGGTTAGGGCACGCCAGCGACGGGTTTCCAAAAAGAGGCTGCCACTTCTCACGGTAATGGGCACCCATCCGCTGCATGAGAAGCGCGCCCTTCAGGGTCAGGTCCGCTAGGTGCTGAACCCCAAAGTCCGGCCAAGGGGGTGTGGTGGACTTTCGATAGTTGTTGAGTGTCTCGTCGTCTTGGGTGGGCGAGCGCACCCCGTGCCGGCTCAGAATGACGACGCGTTCAAGCTGTTGGGGCAAACCCTCCGCCAAAACGGGCGAAAAGGAGAGGACGAGGGCAAGGATCGCGAACGCCGGCGCCCCGACGCGGAAGGCGTCCCTTCGTCTGTCGCGCATAGGCTCCCCCTAAGAAACCGGCGCAATATGCAATATAATGCAATTTTCCAACGCCGCCAATGAGGCTGCCGTGGCCGACGTGGCCAATGAGATCGTCATCGAGAGCTGGGAGACCTCTCACCCACCGCCCCCGATCCGCGCGGGCGGGGGCTACCCCGTATGCACCGGACCCAGTTTCGCCGCCAATCGCCGACCGACCGCGAACGTCGAGTATAAAGGGCTCAAGTACGAACGAGGTTCAGACGGAAGGCCTGTAGGCTATGCCTATTGTCCGGTCTGTGAGAGCAATGGAAAGATGATGCGAACCACTTATGTTGGTGCGTGACGAAGTTCGCTGCCCTCAGTGCAAAGTTGTCTATAGGCACGTAGAGCATTTCCCGTATCCGCAACAATGAGGAAAAGGATGGCGTGAAGCTCCGAAGCAATGAGAAAATACCGGGCAAAGCTGGGGTAATAGGGTCCCGATAGGGTTTTAGCTGCCGGCGGCATAGGGTCCCATATAGCCAATTGGGAATTGGGAATTGACAATTGACAATTGGAATTGGGGCCCCAGTATCGAATTGGCAATTGGAATATGGGTCCCAATTGCGGGCGGTAGGGACTTCTGGCGAGGGTGGAGGTGATCCGCCCCCATTGAAGTGGTCCGACTTGAGGTATGTCTTTGACATCAAGGAGGACTGTAATGGCAAGGAAGCGATACAAGCCTGAAGAGATCGTTGCGAAGCTGCGGCAGGTCGATGTTTTGGTCTCGCAGGGCCAGAACATGGTGGACGCAATCCGCCAAATCGGGGTGAGCTCTAGTACTTGATCCCTCCGGGGCCCCCAAACACACCTTGGGTAATCGTGCCAAGCGCACCGATCAATGCGGTAATCACGCTGGTTAATGCGCGCGATCACGTCGCTGGCGGCGACGTGCTGGTTGTCGGTCACCGGCGCCGCCGTGATGTAGGCCGACACCTTCGGCGCGATGGGGAATTGCTGCGACGCGACGAAGGCATCATCGCGATTCAAAATGCCGAGCGTAGTCCCAGTAGAGATAGCCGCCCGTCGTCACTACAACGCAAAGGACGAACCCAATCAGAAACGTAAACGGGTGGCGCCACAGGAGCGACCCCGCGCGGCTCATCCCCGCGTTGCCGATCCTGCTCCACATACTGATCTTCGCGTTCATCTGATTGCACGGACTGAGGTCAGATACGCGGGCGGCCGCTTGGTCGATTGCCTGCTCCATCATGTCAGCGGGCGCAGCACACGCTGTGCCAAAGTGAATCTGATCGATCTTGCACATTGCGACGTGCTCTTAGGCGGATGCGCAAGCCGCCGCGCGCGTACAACGGCGCGTTGTCCTTGTAACGCTGCTGGTTCACCGAGAAAGGGCTGCAGCCGCCAAGCGCGCTACGCTTCTCCGCATACGGCACGAACTGCTGACACGCCGCCTGAGAGGCCCGAGCGGTCAGGTCGTCACACGGATCGCCGCGCCGAGCGCATCGAGACCGGCGGCCTGGAGGATGCCCGGTCGTTGATCGAAGCTAAGTCGGCGACTGAGTCGGAAGATGCAGCCTGCTAGAGAAAGACTACTGCGTCTTTAATGACGCCGCAATGGCGATGACTGCTACCTTCAAACCGCACCTGAACTCGCGTACACGCTGCTTATTTTGGGTAGGCCGCGGCCGACGGCAAATGGCACAGAAGATCGCACGCTCTTGCTCGGTGAGCGGCAGACCGAAGGCGGCCTTCAACGCGATCGTCCACGTGCGCCAGACAGCTGATCGCTGCCACTTACGGGAAGCCCAGAAAATCGCTACCATTCGCTCATCCGAGGAACCCGGGTAAAACAGAGCTTGAAGGGTAGAAGCGGATGAACGAGCAGATTTTGGACAGCGGCTGGTCTGCCGTTAAGGCCAGCGAGCTGGGGATGACTGTGGAGCAGCTTTCGGCCACAAGCGACCCCGCGCCGGGCGCAATGCGCGCGATCGTGCCGGGGACGATCCTGACGACGTTGGTCAGCAACGGCATCTACCTTGAGCCGTTTTCCTCGATCATCCCAGAGCATGGCCCCCCACCCGCCCCCGATATCAACGACAAAGGGCGGGATTTCTATACTTATGTCTTCTATAAGGATTTCAACTTGTCACCGCTGCCGCAGCAGAGCCGCGCTTGGCTGAAGCTGCGCGGCATCAACTACTCCGCCGACGTTTACCTGAACGGCCTGCGGCTCACGGAAGCAACAAAGCCGATCAAGGGCATGTTCCTGCGCAACACGTTCGACATCACCGCCGCTGCGCATTTCGGCGGGGTCAATCGGGTGGCGGTGGTCGTGCACCCGGTAGATCACCCAGGCGATCCAAAAGGCGGCAAGCAGGGCGGCGATCACCAGATCGCAAAAGACGTGACCGCTCAGTACGTCGAGGGCTGGGATTGGATGATGCCGATCCCAGACCGCAATACAGGGATCTGGGATCAAGTCGCCGTCGCGACGACCGGCCCGGTGGCGCTGCGCGATCCGCACGTCATCACCACGCTGACCTCGCTCACCAATGCGCAGTTATCGGTCTCGGTCACGCTGGTCAACGGCTCGTCCGCGACACAGCAGGCTACGGTTTCCTACACGGTCGAGGGTCTGGGCCTGACGCAGTCGCTCAACCAACCGCTCAACCCCGGCGAAACGCGCGAGGTGACGCTGCCGCGGCTGATGGTGTCGAACCCGCGCCTGTGGTGGCCGAACGGTCTCGGTGCGCAGGAGCTACACACGCTCGTCCTGAACGTCTCGGTGGCCGGCTATGGCCAATCGGACAGCAACCAAGTGCGTTTCGGCATTCGCCAGATCACGCATAAAATTTTGAACGGCCGCCTGGTCTTTTACGTCAACGGCGAGCAACTGTTCATTCGCGGCGGGAACTGGATCGCGTCTGACGGCATGCTGCGCCTCTCGGCCGAGCGCTACCGCGCAGAGGTGCGCTTCCATGCCGATATGAACCTGAACATGATCCGCGTGTGGGGCGGGTCAATCGCCGAGCGGCCCGAGTTCTACGACGCCTGCGACAAGTTCGGGCTGCTGGTGATGCAGGAGTTCTGGTTGACCGCCGACAACAACGGCAGGTGGGGCGGCGAGAAAAACTGGCCGTGCAACAAGGATCTCTATGCCGCCTGCGCCACCGACACGGTCAAAATGCTGCGCAACCACCCTAGCCTGTGCTTCTGGTGCGGCGGCAACGAGCTGGAACCCGAGGATCCGCCCGCGGCGGAGAAACTGACGCAGGGGATCGTGCCCAAGCTCGACGCGACGCGGCTGTATGTGCGGTCGTCGCTTGCCGACGGATTGGGGCCGGACGACGGGCCATACGGTATCCTCGCGCCCGCGACCTTCGACACGACCAAGACCGAGTTCGCAAAGAACCCATTCAACCCGGAGATCGGTTCGGTCGGTACGCCAAACATAGAGACCTTGCAGCGCTTCCTGCCGGCCGCCGCGCTCGAGCCTGGGGCCTTCCCGGTCGGGAAAACGTGTGGGGGGCCAATGTGGAAGGCGCACAAATACATCCCTTATTCGAATGGGGAGCAAGACCAGATCGCCGCTTATGGCGAGCCGAAGACGGCGGCCGATTTCGCGCTGCGCGCCCAGATCGTCAACTACGTGCAGTACCGCGCGATGTTCGAAGGCTACGCCAGGAATATGTGGAACATTTACTCCGGCGTGTTGGCATGGAAATCGCAGAACCCCTGGACCGGCCTTCGCGGCCAGTTCTACGACTATTATCTCGACCAGACCGGGGGATTTTTCGGCGTGCGCAAAGCTTGCGAGCCGGTACATATCCAGCTGCACTTGAACGACCTGACGGTCGGGGTGATCAACATCACGTCGATTCCGCTCAACGGCCTGACGGCGCGCCACGTGGTCTACGACTACGTCACCGGCAGGCAGCTGGCGGAAGACCATCAGCTGGTACACGTCGCCGCCCACGATAAGTACGTCAGCCCAACGCCGATCGCGCTGCCTAAGGACGGCAGCCCGATCCATTTCATCCGCCTGGTTCTGATGGACGGCGCGGCTCCCCCCAACATTCTATCCAGCAATCTATACTGGTGCTCGTCGGCAGCGGACGGAAGTTTTAAGGCGTTCGAGGATCTTCTTCCGCCCATCAGGCTTGCCGGCAGCGTCGCCGCGGCAACCACCGGCGCGGACTACGTCCTGACCGCCTGGATCAGCAACCCGAAGGAGACGGAGAAAGTGGCGTTCTTCATCCGGCTCAAGCTGCTGCGCGCCGGCGCGGCGGGCGGATCAGACGCCCGCGTGCTGCCGAGTTTCTACGACGACAACTACTTCACGCTACTGCCGGGCGACACCAACAAGGTTTCCATCCGCTGCGCCCGGGCCGACGCCGGAAATGTCACTCCGCAGCTCTGGGTGGAGGGGTGGAACATCACACCGGCGCAAATCGCGCCGCGCGACTGAGTTGGGCTATCAATTCGCTGGAAGAAGCCTGCACGGCAAGCGGTTGGTATTCGAACACGAGAACCCGCGCATCTAGCAGGTCGAGCGAGGCGTTGGCGGGGATGTTGATGGTCGATCCGACGCGAGTCGCGGATGTCTCGCCGCGAAACGTAACTTCAACCACTTCGTCGCGGGCAGATCACCTGGGCTCGCGCTGCGTCTCGGCCGCTCGCGCTACTGTGCAGAGCGCCTCCGAGCAGCAGTCCACGGATCTGACCGCCTTCAATTGGTCCAATGACTCCAGAGGGGATCTCCCGGAAGGTCGAATTTGCAATCCTGTGTGGCGGTGGTCGGATGGAACAGCGGGATCCACTGCTTCCTTCGCTTCGCCGATCGTCAACCTGCGGGAACCTCCCGCAAAACCGAACGCAAAAAACCGCAGATGGCACTCCAACTTGTTGGGGGCAGGATTCGCACTATCATCTGCCAGAAGATTCACGCGTGATCATGGGGAGCGCGTGGTCATTAATGCGTTGTAGGCATCCTGGTCTGATGTCCTGCGGGTGAGATCCCACAAGGGGTCACCGGAGAGGTTTTTATACTTGCAGTCACCCGCATACCAGCAGCCGCAGTTTTTGTCGGAGTTGTTCCAGGCTCCTTCAGCCGTTGTAATTATCAAATCGTATCGAACGTTGTGCTCAATCATATGGATCGCTGCGTACTGCCGGACGAAAACGCCGGGCCCGGTAGCGTAGTCGATGTCGTAGTTCTCAGGGTACGGTAGCTCATGGACGACCCCATCGACGAAGACGTTCTTGAAAACAGCTTGCGTAATGAGCCTCAAAACCGTCGAGAGGTTTTGCTTTCGAGTCGTCCCGTCGTCCTCAAGCTGAAAGAGTACCAAGCACGCTCTCCAAAACCATCCCTGGTCGCCCGTCCAAGCCCGATTGCTCGTGGAACCGGGTGTTTCGCGGACGAGACCTTGGCTGTTCAATAGGCCGCTCGTTCCGGGCGACTTGTGGTGGCTGAAAAACCAGTCGAATACCGCTCTGGCCGTATCGAGCGCCTCTGCGCGCGCACGCGTATCCCCGATGCACTGGGACCTGCGAATCGAAAGCATCATGAACAAGACGTTGGTGATGGTATTGGCAACCCCGGCGCCGGTCGGATCGTTGCGAACGCCCGTCTTATTATTCTTCAACCAGTTGGCGTTCATGACCTGCCAGCAGAAGTTGGCATTCTCGAAACATTTCTGAACGGTCGCAGAGGGGAGCTTGAGGATGCTGGCATGCTCCTCCTGGCCCGCGTTCAGGAAAGCGATCCCCCACCATCCGTAGTCGTCGCGCCACATCTCGGGGTTCTCGACCGTGCCTTTCTTGGTCTGGAACAGAGGGTCGCTCAGGCCGACAATATTGTTTGCGTCGTTCTGCGGCTTGCCAACGAGATAGTTGACATAAGTATCCAGCGTATTGCCAGCATGCCAATAACCTTGACCTTTGGTCAGCAGCCCCGCCGTGTGCGCCGCCTTCCATGCCTTCACTAATTCATCAAAACCTTTTTGCGGATCGATCGAATTGGGTGACACGTCTGCCTCCCTGCGTTGCGTTGCTGACAATGATTATGGGCAGCTTTTTAGAGGCCGGCAACCTTCGAAGGAACTGGATCGAAGGGACCTCCCACCCTGACCATTGGCCTGCCTGGCGTGGGGCCAATGGCTGTCCCATAGAATAGCTCACCGGCGATCACCAATCAAACCTGCCATCGCTTTAGCCCAGAACAGCAGCCAAGAAACCCAATCACGATCGCCGGAACCACAAGGCTCTGAGCATTGCTAAGAATGAGATGCCAGAAGAGATGAACCAGGGGGTCCATCGAACCATCCTCACAGACGGCGGTATCGGCGATCAAGCTGGGGCGGTCAATCCGCGGGCGTCGCCGCGAGGCCATACCTGCATCACGCGTGACGGGCCGACGGCTGGGCGATTTACGAGTACACGCCTTAGCCGGCCTCAGTCTCTCATGGCTCGACTCAGCTCGCGGCGACCGCCTGCTCGAGCGCGCGCTTGATTGCCACCGTCCGCCACCACGACGAGAGAAAGATCTGGCACGTGCCGCGGAGATCATGCTGGCCGCGCTTCGGTCGGAATCCGTACGAGAACCCGAGGAAGTCCTCCTCGTAGATCGCGTTCATGACTCCGATAGTCGCCCGTTGGACGATCTTGTCCTCAAGGGCGGCAACCGCGAGTGGGCGTTGCCGACC
>Ga0306922_10006809_pt1 | contig 10970 bp, 10 predicted proteins | sample sta12Cox44000082_FD_203758 | JGI IMG/M metagenome (GOLD analysis project Ga0306922, IMG submission 203758) | Lab enrichment of tropical soil microbial communities from Luquillo Experimental Forest, Puerto Rico - statoxic.12C.oxic.44.000.082 (v2)... | ecosystem: Environmental > Terrestrial >...
GGTTTTCCCGCTGCCTCACGCCGCAGCAGCATGCCATGCAGATTCACGGTTGGCCCTCGATCTCCGCAGGCCGGCGGCAGCCCATTACTGGCACATCGCGCGCGCGACTAAGATCTGGGTCGGGCACTCGGAGGTCGTGGGAGCGCGGCCCTCGAGCAGGAAGCGCCCGGATTTGCACTTCTGCTCGGTACGCGTATCGAGACTCTTGCCGGCCGCAAATCCCTTGGCTCGGCAGAGCGCCAGAGCGGTCGCCTGACAGTCGGGAGCACCGTTCTGCGCGAGGACGCAAGGCTCGCTCGCCTCCACAATGCGCGCGTTCGGCAAACCCACCACCGCGGTCGTTGCGTCGCGCGTGCTTTCGCGCGTTTCTCTGGCGAGCTTGTCCAGCTGCTCCTGGGCATTCTGCATATGGCTCTTGAACCGGTCCGCCCCTTCTTCCAGCCAACGGCCGACCGTATCCATGACTCCTTCCTGTTTGGAAGGCGGGCCGGGCGCCGGCTGCGCGCTCGATGGCGCCAGGTCGGCCGGCGGACGCCTCTCTTGCGCGAGTGCTGGACCGATCACAGGCGAGGAGGCGCACGCCACGAGCGCCGCGGCAAAAGCCATGGCAAAGGCCGGCACGCGCACAATGCTGGCACGAACGATGTGCCCCCGGCGGCTGATCATCTCGTTCCTTCTTCTTGTTGTCGCAGCCGGGTCGACCATGCGCACAGCGCATGGCGAAAATGAGGTATCGCGGAACTTGAAGGGATGATCAGAACAAATAGACGGCGACAATGATACCGCCGACGAGCGCGGCTGCCGAGATGCTGACCCAGAACCCCAGCCGCTCCTCGATGATGGCGCGGGCCTGCGCGCCATAGCGGTTGAGCAGGAACGCCGCCGCATAGAACCGCGTGCCGCGTGCAACGAACGAGAGGAGGACGAACATGACGAAGCTGTAGCCCGCAAAGCCCGAGGCAATGGTGACCAGCTTGTACGGGATCGGTGTCAGGCCCTTGAACAGGATGATCCAGCTGCCCCACTGCGCATAGGCCGTGCGAAATGCCTCCATCTTGTCGCCCATGCCGTAGAGCTTGATTACCCAGAGGCCGACAGAATCGTAGAGCACTGCGCCTATGAGATAGCCGAGCATGCCGCCCGCAACCGAGGTCAGCGTGCAAAGCGTCGCGTAGAACCAGGCCCGTTCCGGCCGCGCGAGCGACATCGGAATCAGCATGGCGTCGGGCGGGACGGGGAAGAACGAGCTTTCGACGAACGAGACGACGCCCATCAGCCATGTGGCATACGGCTTGTCGGCGGCGGCAATGCACCAGTCGTAGAGGCGGCGCAGCATGGCCGGGCTCCTTAGCGGCGGGCCTGCGGATTGTCCATGCAACCGCTGCGCCTTGGCCATTTCATGACAAGGCAAAACCGGCGCGCAGGCGCCGTCAGCGCCGCTTGCGAACCCGCCTGCGCTCGAGCGCGACAATTTTGCGCGGGGGCTCCGGCAGCACGGCGCTCTTTGGAATTTTCTCGGCAATCCCGAGCAGCCGCTCCCGCCGATGCATCTCCTCCCACACCTCCTCGGGATGAACGCCCGAGGCCACCCAGAGCACCACGAGATTGTAGAGGAGATCGGCGCTCTCGCGGATCACCGCCTCGGTACGCCCCTGCATGGCGTCGATGACGACCTCGACGGCCTCCTCGGCGAGCTTCTTGGCCATCTTGCTGCGGCCCGCGCGCAGCAGGCGCGCGGTGCGCGAGGTGGAGGGGTCTTGCGCCTTCGCGGCGAGCACGGCGCGGTAGAGTCGAGCGAGCGAATCACTCATGTCGCGCGAGAATACTCCAACCGCGCGGTCGTGCATCAACGATTATGGGCAGCGTTGTTACGGCTGCCACACCTCTCCGGGGCGCAAGGTGCGAAAACGCTCACATGGAATTCTGGCGTCCTTCAAGGCATCGTCAAGCGCAACAAGCGGCGCATCGATGGCCTCGTCGGTGAGCTGGAACGTCCCATGATGGTGACCGAGCGCCAGCTCTGCACCGCAATCGATGAACGCCTGCACCGCCTCGGCCGGATTCATGTGCTGATCGCGCATGAACCAGCGCGGCTCGTAGGCGCCGATTGGCAGAATGGCGACCCGCAACGGTCCGTGGCGCTCACGTGCCCTGCGGAAATGCCCGCCGTCACCGTAGCCGGAATCTGCGACGAAATAGATGCGTCCGCCGGGTGCCTCGATGACGAACGATGCCCAAAGCGACATGTTCCGGTCGGACAGGTTTCGTGCCGACCAGTGCCGTGTGGGGACCAGCGTCACAACGACACCTTTGCCGATATTGACCTGATCCCCCCAGTCGTAAGCCTCGGCAGCAATCGCGGAGTCATGATTTCTCATGATGGTGTCGTTGCCGAGCGGCGTGACAACGCGCGGGCGGTGGGCGGCCGCAAGCCGCGACAGAGTCGCGAGATCAAGATGATCGTAATGTCCGTGTGAGACCAATACGACGTCGATCGGCGGCAAGTCGGAAAAGAGGATACCTGGATCGTTGACCCGTTTCGGTCCCACGAAACGGAACGGCGACACGCGCTTCGACCAAACCGGATCGAGCAGCAAGTTGAGCCCTGCCGTCTGAAGGAGCATGCTGGCGTGGCCGACATAGGAAATGCGCAAGGCAGCGCCTTGCACGCGTGCCGGCGGGCGATCGATATAGGGCGAAGGCGCCCAGGCCGGCCATTTCGCCCTGGCGGCACGGGCGCGGCGATGCAGGTGCCAGCGCAGCAGATCGCGCCGCGTTCGGGGCGCCACGCCGTGCGGGTCGAAAAAGCGCTCGCCGTCGAAATGATCGGATTTGGGGCCGTCGTAATAGCGCGACATGCAGGCGATACGCGCCGTAGCCTTATCAGCAGGGCCCTAGCACAATCGACGATAGCACCCCCGGCGCATCGATCCTCACCTGCAGCGCATTGGTCAGCATTGACGTGCCCATGTATTGCGCGGCGATCATGGTCAGCTCGACAATCTCGCGGCCCTCGAACAGGCCCGCGAGCTCGCCAAAGGTGGCTTCGTCGACCTCGGCCTTGGCGCGCACGGCCTGGTCGAGATAGGCGAGCAGCGCGCGCTCCCTGTCGTTGAAGAGGCTGCTCGCCTGCCAGGTTGCGAGCGCATCGACCTGTGCCTGCGAGTAGCCGCATGCGAGCGCCGCCGGCACGTGCTGATGCACCTCGTAGTCGCCGCCCATGATCTGCGCGGTGCGCAAGATGGTGAGCTCGCGCAGCGGCCGTGGCACTACCGATTCGTACCGTATGGCTGAGACCATTGCCGAGCGCGCCTTGGCCAGATTGGGGCTCAAAACCGAGACCAGATTGAGATTGATCGGACGATGACCGCGCGCGCGGATGGCATCGAGCAGGGCGCGCGCCTGCGGATCAGCCGGATGCTCATCGACCGGCAGGCGCGCGACGGGGCCGTCCGCTGCGCCCGTCGGTAGCGCCATCGCAATCCCAAGCGCGAGCGCAGACAGGATCCATCGACCGCACATCGTTCTCCTCCATGGCGGTGAGGTCGCGTTGCATAGCGCAGCAGGATGGAGACGTCGACGGCCGGCGATACGCGGTGGGAGTTATTTTTCTGGCTCTTTCAGGACGTCGATAAAACCTTGCGCGGCGCGCACCACGTCCTCAGCAAGTCCTTCCCGCACCGGATCGGCCGGTGCAAGCCACGGCTCCTCCATCGCCACGCTGCTGATGGTGCGCATCACGCGCCCGAGCCACTCGCTCTCTGCGTTCGTCACTGTCATCGCGGTTACTCCGTACATGCTGCACGATTGCGACAGCGCGGCGGACAGTCTCAGCCGATTGCATCAAAATTGCGAGCACGCGCACGCACGAGGCTGCACGTTGCCGCCACGGTATTTCCTTGCCGCTGCGAATGCCTTCATTCCTCGCTCGCCGCCAGGAGCGAGGCATTGCCGCCGGTTGCCGCGACGTTGATGGCAATGGTCTGCTCGTTGGCAAAGCGCCGGATATAATTCGGACCGCCCGCCTTGGGCCCGGTGCCGGAGAGGCCGATGCCGCCGAACGGCTGCGTGCCCACCACTGCGCCAATCATGTTGCGGTTCACATAGACGTTGCCGTGGGCGAGCCGCGCAACAATGTGCTCCACGGTTGAATCGATGCGCGAGTGAATGCCCAGCGTGAGCCCATAACCGCTCGTGCCGATATCGTCGAGCAGTGCGTCGAGCGCTTCCGCCCGCCAACGCACGACGTGAAGTATCGGCCCGAACACTTCTTCGCCGAGGTCGCTCGCGCGGTCGAGCGCCACGATCGCGGGCGGCACGTAAGTGCCGTGTGCGGGCAGCGGCCTATCGGCATCCCAGCGGAAGCGCAGGCGTTGCGCCCGCTCCATGCCAGCAATCCAGCGATCGAGATTGCCCTTGGCCTCGGCATCGATGACTGGCCCGACATGGGTTGCGGGGTCGCGCGGATCGCCGAGCGCCAGCTCGCGCGCGGCGCCGGCGATCATGTCGAGCACGCGGTCGGCCACATCGTCCTGCACGCAAAGGAGCCGCAGCGCCGAGCAGCGCTGGCCCGCGGAACGGAATGCGGATGCGAGCACATCGTCGGTCACCTGCTCCGGCAGCGCAGTTGCGTCGACGATCATGGGGTTTATCCCGCCGGTCTCCGCAATCAGCGGAACGATCGCGCCGTCCTTGGCCGCAAGCGTCGAAGCGATGGAGCGTCCGACCGCGGTCGAGCCCGTGAAGGCGACGCCCGCGGCGCGGTCGTCCCTGACCAGCGCGGCGCCGGTCGTGCCGTCGCCGGGCACAAGATGCAGAACGCTTTCGGGAATGCCGGCGGCGTGGAGGAGCCGCACGGCTTCCGTAGCGATGAGCGGCGTCTGCTCGGCGGGCTTCGCCACCACGGCATTGCCGGCAGCGAGCGCCGCCGTGACCTGGCCGAGAAAGATCGCGAGCGGGAAATTCCACGGGCTGATGCACACGAAGACCCCGCGCCCGCGGTAGCGCAGCTCGTTCGATTCCCCGGTGGGACCCGGCAATGTCTGGGCCACGAGCGCGCGGCGCGCTTCAACCGCGTAATAGCGGCAGAGATCGACAGCTTCGCGCACCTCGGCCAGCGCATCGTCGAGGGTCTTGCCGCCTTCGATCTGCAGCAGCTTCATCAGCGTGCCGCGGCGGCTTTCCAGGAGATCGCTGGTGCGATCGAGCGCGGTCGCGCGCGTCTCGACCGGCGTGGCATTCCAGCCGTGGAAGCCCGCCTGCGCGGCGACCATCGCCGCTGCTGCAAGCGCCTCGCCTGCGTCGCTCCCGCGCCCGATGGCACTCCCGTCAATGGGCGAGTGGAGGGAACGCACGGCGCCGGGATGGCGCTTGCCGTCGATGATGGGTGCCGCCTCGGCGGGCATCTCGGCCACACGAATCTCCTCGACGAGCTGCGCAAGGCTAACCCGATCGCCGAATTCCACTCCGGTGGAATTGCGGCGCAGCGGCGCATAGAGGTCGCGCGGCAGCGGGATGTGGGGATGGCGGGCGGCGCGCGCGCCGCCGATCCTCTTCTGTGGGCGCTCGAGAATGGCGGCAACCGGCACCGAAGCGTCGGCCGCCACCGATACGAAGGATGAGTTGGCGCCGTTCTCGAGCAGGCGCCGCACGAGATAGGCGAGCAGATCGCGGTGCCCGCCGACCGGCGCGTAGACCCGAACGGCAGCCGCGGGATGATCGGCATTGACGAGCTCGTAGAGCACCTCGCCCATGCCGTGCAGGCGCTGGAACTCGTAACCCTCAACGCCGCCCGCGTCCTCGATCACGCTCGCCACGGTGAGCGCATTATGCGTGGCGAACTGCGGATAGATGTGCCCCCGCAGCGCAAGCAGCCTGCGCGAGCAGACCGCATAGCAGAGATCGGTCATCGCCTTGCGGGTGAATACGGGATAGTCGGGCAGGCCACGCTCCTGCGCGCGCTTGATCTCGGTGTCCCAGTAGGCGCCCTTGACCAGGCGCACCGTGACGCGGCGGCCGCGCGCCGCCGCGGCCTCGGCGAGCCAGTCGATCACCGCGAGCGCGCGCTTCTGATAGGCCTGCACCGCAAGCCCGAAACCCTCCCAGTCGTTGAGGAAGCTCTCCGCCAGCACGCCCGCAATGAGATCAAGGGTCAGCTCGAGCCGGTCCGCCTCCTCCGCATCGACCGTCAGATTGAGGTCGCGCACGCGCGCCGCGCGGGCAAGCTCGATCAGCCGCGGGAGGAGTTCGGCGACGACCCGCTGGTGCGAGACCGCCTCGAAGCGCGGATGCAGCGCGGAGAGCTTGACAGAGATGCCGGGCCGCTCTGCAAGGGCGGACGGACGGGCAGCGGCGGCAATGGCATCGATCGCATGCCGATACGCCGCGAAATAGTGGTCCGCGTCAGCAGCCGTGCGAGCGCCCTCCCCCAGCATATCGAAGGAATAGCGCAGCTCCCGGTGCGTGGCGGCTCGCGCCAGCGCCTCCTCAATCGATTGTCCGAGGACGAAATGCGAGCCGAGAAGCCGCATGGCCTGGCGCGCGGCTGCGCGCACCGCCGGCAGCCCCAGACGCTTGAGAAGAGACTGCAGGATGCTTTCGGGCGTCTCGCCCGGATGGATAATGCGGGCCGTGATGCCGAGCGTCCAGGCCGAGGCCGAAACCAGCAGCGCCTCGGATTTGGGCTCATGGGCGAACCACTCTCCGCTCGCGAGCTTGTCCTCGATCAGCCGGTCGGCGGTCGTGGCATCGGGCACGCGCAGGAGCGCCTCCGCCAGCACCATGAGGGCAAGGCCTTCAGGGGTGGAGAGCGAATAGGCATGCAGGAAATCCTCGATACCGCCGAGCCCGCCGGTACGGGCGCGAATGCCCGCGACGAGATGCCCGGCGTAGGCGTCGATCCGCCTCTCGGCAGCTGCCGGACGCGTCGCCCCATCGAGCAGCGTGGCGGCGACCTGCTCATCGGGCGGCGCGTAGGGCGCGCAGAAGCGAGGCTCGCGCAGCGCATCAGCGCCCGCGTGGGGAATGCTCGTGTCCGCCGGCATGGATGCTTAACATTTGTTCGGCATCGGGGTTCGGTCCTGCCTTGCTCTTTGCTCCATCATGCTCTTTATCTGCCGATGTGGGCCGCAATCGTTGGGGCCGGAGCCGTAGGCAAGCAGGGAGAGCTCATGGGCTTGCTCGCGCCGCTTGTGCGCCTGTTTACGGCGGTCGCCGCCGCGGGGACTCATGTCCGACTGCGCACCGCCGCCACGCTCGCGGCGACGCTCGCGATCCTCATCGCTTGGCCCGCCCTGGCGCAGACCCGGATCAAATTCACGCTCGATGGCCCGATCGAGGGGCCGGAAGCGTTGTTCCTCGTGCCCCACGACCGGGGCTACTTCAAGACCGAGGGGCTCGATGTCACCATTGACGATGCGCTCTCCCCGCTCGATCCCATCCTGCGGGTCGCTTCCGGCGGCTATGAGCTTGGCTTTGCCGACATCAACGCCCTCATCAAGTATCGCGACCAGCATCCCTCGGCGGCGATCAAGGCCATTTACATGGTCTACAACAAGCCGCCCTACGCCATTGTGGCGCGCAAGAGCCGCGGCATCACCGAGCCCAGGCAGCTCGAGGGCAAGAAGATCGGGGCGCCGGCCGCCGGGTCTACTTTTGCGCAATGGCCGCTGTTCGCGAAGCTCAACAGCATCGAGCTCTCGAAAGTCACAATCGAGAAGATCGGGATCCCCGTGCGCGCCCCGATGCTCGCCGCCGGCCAGATCGATGCCGCGCTCGGCTCGTCATTCCGGCTCTACGTCGATCTCAAGGACCGCGGCGTGCCGGTCGACGACATCGTGCTGATGCCGATGGCGAGCTATGGCATGAAGCTCTACGGCAACACCATTGTCGTGAACTCCAAATTCGCCGACGAGAAGCCCGATCTGGTCAAATCCTTTCTGCGCGCCTTCAACCGTGGCCTCAAGCAGACCATCAGAAACCCCGCGGAGGCGGTCGAGGCCATCCTGCGGCGCGATGACTCGGCGAAAAAAGACGTCGAGATCGAGCGCCTGCGCATGGCCATCGCCGAGAACGTGCTGACGCCGGAGGTGAAGGCCGACGGGCTCGGCGACATCGAGATCGCCCGGCTCGAGCAATCGATGGACCAGATGGCGCTCGTCTATACGTTCAAGTCGAGGCCGAAGCCGGAAGCGATCTTCGACCGGGCGTTCCTGCCCCCGCTCGACCAGCGCAAGGTCAACTGAGAGCATGAAGCTCGTTCGGCTCTATGTGCGTGTGCTCGAACTGCTCGCGGGTGAGGCCCGCCTGGCCTGGACGCTCGCGGTGGCCAACCTGGCGCTCGCCTCCGCCATGTTCATCGAGCCGATCCTGTTCGGGCGCATCGTCGATGCGCTCGCAGGCGCGCAGGGACATTTTGCGGAGCTCGCCTGGACCGACCTGATGATCCTGGTCGGCGCCTGGGTCGGCTTCGGGCTGTTCATCATCGTCGCCGGCACGCTGGTCTCGCTGCACGCCGACCGGCTCGCGCACCGCCAGTACCAGGCGGTGCGGACCATGTTCTTCGAGCACGTGCTGCAGCTGCCGCTGAGCTACTACAGCGGGTCGCATTCCGGCCGCCTGGTGAAGGTGATGATGACCGGCACCAGCACGCTGTGGGGGCTGTGGCTCGCCTTCTTCCGCGAGCACTTCGCAAGCCTTATCTCGCTCATCGTGCTGCTGCCGCTCACGCTGTTCATCAATTGGCGCTACGGGCTGCTGCTGATTGCGCTCTGCGCGCTGTTCGCCGCTCTTATCGCGCTCGTGATCAGCAGGAGCGAGGAGATGCAGAGCAAGGTCGAGCGCTATCACAGTGACGTGGCGGAGCGCACCACCGACACGCTCGGCAACATTGCGCTCGTGCAAAGCTTCGCCCGCATCGAATCCGAGGTGTCGGGCATGCGCCAGATGGGCGAGGAAGTGCTGCGCGCGCAGATGCCTGTGCTCTGGTGGTGGGCGGCGGCCAGCGTGATCACGCGCACCGCAACCACCATCACCATGCTTGCCATCCTCATCCTGGGCATCTGGTTCTACCTGCACGGCCGCACCTCGGTCGGCGAGATCGTGATGTTCATGAGCTTCGCCACGCTCCTGGTCGCGCGGCTCGAGCAGGCCGTGCATTTCGCCAACCGCATGCTGATGGACGCGCCGCGCATCCGCGAGTTCTTCGACGTGCTCGATACCGAGCCGGCCGTGCGCGACCGCCCGGACGCCATCGATCCCGGCCGGCTGCGCGGGCTGGTGGAGTTTGCGGACGTCTCGTTCTCTTACGACGGCAAGCGGGCGGCGGTTGCCGATCTGAGCTTCACGGCGCTGCCGGGCGAGACCGTCGCGCTGGTCGGCGCCACCGGTGCCGGCAAGTCGACCGCGCTCGCGCTCCTGCATCGCGCCTTCGACCCGCAATCGGGAGCAGTCAAGATCGACGGCATGGACATCCGCGCGCTCGCGCTCACCGGACTGCGGCGCAATATCGGCGTCGTGTTCCAGGAGGTGCTGCTGTTCAACCGCTCGATTGCCGAGAACCTGCGCGTGGGCAAGCCGGATGCCACCGACGAGGAGCTGCGCGCGGCCTGCGAGCGGGCTCAGGTTCGCGACGTGATCGAGCGCCAGGAGCAGGGCTTCGAGACCAATGCCGGCGAGCGCGGCCGGCTGTTCTCCGGCGGCGAGCGCCAGCGCCTGTCGATTGCCCGCGCGCTGCTCAAGAACCCGCCCATTCTCATCCTGGACGAAGCGACCAGTGCGCTCGATGCGCTGACCGAGGCGCGCGTGCAGGCGGCGCTCGCGGAGGTGATGAAGGGCCGCACCACCTTCGTGATCGCGCACCGGCTCGCCACCATCCGCAACGCCGATCGCATCCTGGTGTTCGAGGGCGGCCGCATCGTGGAGAGCGGCAAGTTCGACGAGCTGGTGCAGCTCGGCGGCCAGTTCGCCGAGCTGGCGAAGAGCCAGTTCATGACCGGTGCGGCGCGCACACCGGAGCCTGTGCTCGCGACCGGGGCGTGAGTGACCCTGGGGCGTCGCGGGGGAGACATTCGTGCCGCCGCATGGACCTCCCGCATGCGGCGGCACACAAATCAATCAGCGGCTGGAGAATTCATCCGGACTGCGTGATGAATGTTCCCGCGACCGGGCCGTCATCAATCGTCGTCATTATCATGCCTGTGTCTATACCTGTACCAGAGCGCCCGCGCCCGCGACTCTATAATCTGCCGCTTGGAAGGCCGTGCCGTGGGAGCTTTGCTCAATGCGGTTTGGCAGGCGGGGGTGAGCTCAGCGGCATTCCGCCTCAGACAGGCCAGCGCCTCAGACCCGCCGGGCTTGACCCCCGGACAGTGGGCTACGAAGTCCTCCTGGCAGGCAGCGCGGATCGCAGCCTCTTGCGCTTTGGCGGGCTGCTGACCCTGGCAAACAACTGCGCCAAGCACAGCCAAGAACACCGCGATCTTCAGCACTAGGGGCCGGCACGACCAGGTCATATTCGCCTCCATGGTTTTTTCTCGGTGGCGTTAATTTACAGCGCCCATCCTCCTTGTCTGTGACCTAGATCACCAAACCAACGATCTCGAGCAAGGCGAAAAGCTGAAGCGGCAATTTGCGGCACTCTCGGCAGTGGGCTGCCGAGCGCGTCGGCTGTGGCGGCAGTGCCCCCGGGGATCGACTCTCGCCCGTCCGATAATCCCGCTATCCTGGGTTCCGAGCGTCAGTGCCAATCCAGTTGCGTATGGAGAGCAGCAAGTTCACGGCGTTGGCGAAGACCCAGCTCATGACCAGTTCGGCGCGAGCGCCGCGGTCCGTGCTCGCGGGATATAAAGGATGTAGCGGCGCTTGATTGAGCAACTCACATTTGAAACGGTCTAACAGGCTGCTGAAAAAGTATTTTTGTGAGGGGATTGGAGTGTGATTCCGTGCATGGGCTTGATTCCTTTTTTGGGGTA
>Ga0306922_10006813_pt1 | contig 10968 bp, 12 predicted proteins | sample sta12Cox44000082_FD_203758 | JGI IMG/M metagenome (GOLD analysis project Ga0306922, IMG submission 203758) | Lab enrichment of tropical soil microbial communities from Luquillo Experimental Forest, Puerto Rico - statoxic.12C.oxic.44.000.082 (v2)... | ecosystem: Environmental > Terrestrial >...
CAGCCGATTGACCTCGCCGCCTGACCGGATACTCTCGAAATGCCGGAGATCGCGTCACCGAATTCCAACACCACTCGCGACGGCACCACACCCATCGTTCAATTACTCACAGAGTGCATTTTTTGGACTCTCCTATTTGTAGATCGTCCCGCAATGCGGTCGTTCTACGTTCCTCCAAATACTCAGCCCCGCTCACGCGGGGCTTTTTTCGCCGCTCGACTTCCTGCGTCGAGAGAACGAAAAAAGCCCCTCTGAAGGACCATCATGACATCCAATGTATTGCCTTGGTTTGATGCCCGACTCTGGAGCTATCACGAACTATTTTGCGCTTGCGCCTGTGCTCTGGGGGCGCGGGCTTTTTTGCAGCGGGGCTACAGCCATAGGCTGTGACCGGCAGCGGCTGGCCGCCGAGTTCTCCGGGACTTGCCAACATCCGAAAGCGTGAGACGCGCAATCAAAAGGATTGAGATGCGCGACTAGATTTGACCCTCGTCGCCGCGGGGCAAGTCCCGACTCGACCTGCCCGCGCCGACGAGGTGATCGAAATGAAGCGGCGCGCCTCTACTTGCTTCTCAAGAAGAAAATGAGTGGCCAAGAGAGGATCACACGAATCCATTCGCGCAACCCGAGCGCACCGGGATAGTGCGTATGCACCAAAAGAGCCAACATCAGCCCGGTGCCAAGGTAGAGCCCGACCGCCGCACCACCGCTCCAGATAGTCGTGCTCACGCGGTCTTCCGCCGCCGTCGCCGCCAGCCGAGAAGGCCACCGCCTGCCAAGATCAGGCCGGGAAGGCCAGCACCGGCGATGGGACCGGGAACTGGTGCGGGGGGATCGGCAGTGATGATGCGCGCAAAGTCGCCCGGGGTCGAATAGTTGTTATGGAACTTAGAAAATCGGCGAAAGATTAAAGAAGCCCAATGCCCCGGAGCCCGCGCCTGATATCGAAGAGAGCGGGAGCCCGGAAGCGACGATGGCGACGGCGACGACCATTATGATGGCCGTGATCAAACGTTCGAACATTATTTTTCCTTCTTCGATCCGTCAAATCCCAGCCTAGCTCCGGCCTCGCTGCCGGGGCTTTTTCCTTGTTGGCCGTTGTTGGCAGGGCTGCAACTGAGTAAAAATATCCGATGCTTCTCGAATATGCGAAGGCTTCCTTCGAGCGCATCAAGCAGCGACTCGGCCATCTCTAAGCGCTGGCCCGTGTCAAACGCGTCCTTAACGCTTACACGCTGGCGACCGATCTGGACGTTTAACTCGGCGATGTGCCGGTTGGCTTGCGCGAGATACTTCTGAGCATGACTCATGGACTTGCACGCACCCTTGCGGTCAGTTCACCCTTGACTACTTGAACGCCCGGTATCACGAGCAGCCGCAGCCCATTGGTCGACTCATTCAGCCTCATGACGAGCCTCGCAGTGGATCGAACAATAGCGAACGTGGACCCACCAGCGGCCGTTCCATAAATTACGGGAGCGGACACCTAATCCGAGTTCTCCGTGACATTGGGCGCATCTTTTCATTGCTGTTCCTTCTCAGCCACCCGTCACCCGTTGGTGACCCGCTGGGAGGGAAGGTTCAACGGCGGAAGACGGAATATGGTTTCGTCGAAGGCAAAAAACGGTTTCAATTGTGTTTCGTGCGGAACTTTCCGCGGGGACGACGCGGGCTGCGTGTCGTTTGCACGTTTCGCAAATGGATGGCCCCGGTCTCGCGTCGCAAGACCGGGGCCTCTGCAAGTACTAAAACTGTCGATGTCGATTTAGTAGCAGACATATACCCTGCCGAGGCCGGGCACCCATCGCCAGCAGCTGGGTCCGATCACCACGATGCTGCCGAAGCCGCCCCCGTAGCCATGGCCCCAATGGCCGTGATGGCCACCCATGCCACCACCCTTGCCCCCGCCGCCAGCGGAAGCTTCGGTCGGGATGAGCGCGGCGGCACCAATGGCGGCGACAGTGGCGACAGCAAAAAACGTCTTGCGGATCATGGGTCTCTCCTGGTTTTGATCGGATGTGTTCTCACATCCTGCCTGGTCCGTCGCGCGAACGATCCATCGGGTTCGACAGCGCGCCGATTTGTGAGCCTCAAATCGACCATTTCGTGATGGCCATCACAGCGGCCGAAGGAATAGTCCGGCATATCGCTCCCCATCAGCGGCTTGAGCTACCGCATGTTGCGGCTGAGCTGATTGGATGGGAGACTCAGATGCGCAAGATCACTCTGTTTGCCGTTGCCGCCGCCTTGATCACAACTGGTTTCGGAGTATGGGCGGCTTCGCCGGCGCGTGTTTCCCCCTCGATAGGTCAGGGAATTGAACCGTTCAAACTAATGGTGAACGCAAAGAACCTGTCTCAGGCGGAGCTTGTGGACTACACCTTCGTGTTCCATTGAGCGTTGCCTAGTCACGCCTGACCCGACGGCCAGCCGGATGATGCGGCCGGCTGGCTTATTCCGCCAAAGCCGCTGCATTGGTCAGTTGGTCATGACGCGACCGTCGCTCGGCGCATTGTGTCAGACGCGATAGCCGCCTAGGCGCGCATGACGTAAAGGCCGGTGGAGACGGGTCGGCCCCCCACTTAGCCGCAAGTCGCGACCGCCGTCGCTCAGCCGGCAACTGGTGCCATGCTGAAGGCGAGCCGGGACTTGCCAAGGTCTCTGAAACCGAATTGACTGATGGTGGGTGAGGCCGGAGACTTAAGAGCCTCAAGGGATCCATCTCAAGCCCTGTGCTTCAGGAGGCCGGGGCTTTTCCTTTTCCGCACGCAATACCGCGCGTTGCGCGATGACGCACATGCCCAAAGACGCAAGGCGGTGAGTTGACGATTCTGGTCACTAGCGCGGGCAACAACGCTAGTGGCAAGTCCCGTAGACAATGTCCGCTTTAGCCCTCAAAGCGGACATGGCGAGCTTGCTTGGGTATGTCCGCTTTGTGCCAATCGCGTCTTAACGCGCCGCAGCAAAAAAGCACAAATTCAGCTTCGGGATCCAAAACAGATGTTGCCATTTTTCGAAATGAATTGAGCAAAAACTCGAGAAATCATCAGCCAATGGTTGTACGTTCTGCTTGATGTCAGCAAAGACCCTCTCCCATGGTGGAAAACGGTAAGTCGAACAAGAACTGGCTGCGAGTGCGCCGCGTGATCGACGTGCCCCTTCGCGAGGTCTCTGGTATTTGCTTGCGTCGCAGCCAAAGCGGTCGGATGTTTCTGATCGCGGTCGGTGACCGAGTGGCGAAGATCGCCTGGTTTTCCCAGCCGCGCAGCGACGAGGGCCGAATCGATTGGCATACGAGCAACATTGCGAAGCTCTCAGGTTCGATGCTTCCCAAGCAGGACTCCCAGATCGAGGCTGTCTGCGCTGACGGCCTCGGGCGCGTTTTGTTGCTCCAGGAAACACCGCCGCGTGTCGAACTCATCGACCCCGAGGCGTTAAAGGTGGTTGCGTCGATCGATCTTGCGGTGGAAGGGCGCGGCGAAATTGCTCGCGCGTGGTCCGACCCGAAGGGGTCGCGGGGCGAAGGAATGGTGCTACTGCCCGGCGGGCATTTGCTCGTCGCCAAGGAGAAGAAGCCGGCGGCTTTCATTGAGTTTGGTCCGCCACTTTCGCGGTCGCGGGGCTTAGTCCGCGGCGGCGCACTGGCGGGCGGGGAGCGATGGCCGATTAAAAAAGGGCACCACCGGTTCGTTGCTCTCGCAATCTGGCTTCCCGACAAGACACTGGCTAAAACCTGCGCCGACTTCAGTGACCTCGAAATAGGTCCGGATGGTTGCGTCTACCTGCTCAGTGACAAGTCCTGCACGATTGCGCGGCTCGACGATCTCCCGGCGGGTGGCGGCACCGCTGCGCTCCTTGATGCGTGGCGGCTCGGCGATCTGGATGGCAAGCCGGAAGGCCTCGCATTCACCGCACAGGGTCGCGCGATCGTCGGGCTCGACACGCGCAAGCCGCGCCGAAATCTCGTCCTGCTAGAGCCGGCGGTTGCGCAGTTGCGCGGCCGTGGCCAGGCCTGAGTTGATCCTTCTGCCTGGCAGCAGCTCCCAAGGCTTCATTTTCCAACGAAGAACGGGGGATCCCGTCCCATCTGGTAGTGTAACTCGGCGGATGAGCTCGTCGCCTTGAGCCAGGGCCTGCCGCTGGTCGTCCCGCTCACCGTCACGTTCTCGCTCGGATCGATCCGTCCGGACCAGGTCCTCCGCGAGTACGAGCGCTTCTACCTTCGTCTCTGCAGCCTGCTGATGAACAATCACGAGCGCCCGTCGAAGCGAGACCTGCTGCCGTTCGCGCTCGCCTTCCGCGACGACCCGTCGACCCGACCGCGCAAGCACCGCGAGCGACCGGGGGCGTTTGCCTTCTTCTCCAATCACCCGTCAGTCGCGCCCCACGTGCATTCCCTGATTGTCGTGCACCCGAGGCTGGTGGACCGCTTCCTGGGGATCGTGGGCACGCTCGAGGAGACCTGGCGGCGGATACCCGTCTGGACCGCCGACCCGACATCCGCCCACGACGCGCCGAGGTACGTCAACCGCAGCCTCTACACCGACGTCCCGCTCGCGCTGGGCATCCGCGAGCTGATGGAGGCCGATCCCGTCGGCAGCAGGTTGCTGGTCCGCGCCCGGATCCGCCGCGTCGTCGGCTATTGCGCGAAGCTAGGGCGCCGCTGTCGCGACGTCCGACTTATGCTCCGACCAATGGGCATTCCGCCTTTTGGTGGCCGTTTGCTCCCTATGCGGTTGATGGCGACCCGGCCAACTGGGACCGCCAAAGAGGCGACTACACAGAGCGCGTGCTTGGTGTGTGGCGGGAATACGCATCCAATCTCGACGACGGCAATGTGCGCGCGAAACTCTTGTTTACGCCGCTCGATATCGAACGCCTCAATGTCAACATGGTGCGTGGCGCGGTGCGCATGGGCGCCTATATCCCGTCTCAGCTTGGGGTAAATCGCCCCCATCCCTTGCTATCGGGAACACGCACGCCGATCGAGGGGCTCTATCTCTGCGGATCGTCGACCGGCAACGGCGGCGGCATAAACGGGGCGCCCGGCTACATCGCGGCGAACGCGATTGCTGACGATCTTCAGCTCGAGCGTCCCTGGGCACGCGTGGCCGCCCCGGAATGGCGGCATTGACACCACGTCGCCAGCATCGCGGCATCGCCAAGGAGTTAGCCGCGGCCGGTTCAGCTTGACATAGCGTAAGCCTTCACTTACAGTAAGTCATGGCTTACGGTACTGCATTGGCGGCGCTGGCCGATCCGACCCGCAGGCGCGTGTTCGAGCGGCTCAAGACCGGACCCAAGGCGGTCGGCGCGATCGCGCGCGGCGTGCCGGTCAGCCGCCCCGCGGTATCGCAGCATCTTAAAGTCTTGAAGGAGGCGGGCTTGGTGGGGGACCGGCCCGAGGGCACCCGGCGCGTCTATTACATCGACCCAGACGGGCTCGGCGCGCTGCGGAAGTGGCTCGACCAGTTTTGGGATGAGGCCCTGGCGGCGTTTGTGGCCGAAGTCGAAATCAGCCACGAGAAGGACAAAGGCAAATGAACCGCACAGTCACCATCGCGCCGGTGCGCAAAAGCATTCGCGTCAATGCCAATCAGGCGCACGCGTTCGAGGTATTCACGTCCGGCCTGGGACGCTGGTGGCCGCGTACCCACACCATCGGCAAGCCGCCGATGCAGACCGCGGTGTTGGAGCCGCGGCTGGGCGGACGCTGGTACGAGCTGAGCGAGGATGGCTCGCAAGCCGATGTGGGCAAGGTCCTGGTGTGGGAACCGCCGCAGCGTTTCGTGATCAGCTGGGACCTCAACAGCAAGTGGAAGCCGGACACCACGGTGAGTTCCGAGGTCGAGGTCAGGTTCATCGCGCAAGGAACGGATGCCACCCTGGTTGAGTTGGAGCATCGCAAGTTCGAGCGGCTGGGCGCGGAAGCGGGCGCCTCCATGCGCAAGGACGTGGACGGCGGCTGGCCGCGCCTGCTGGAGCACTTCAAGGACGAAGCCGAGGCGTCGCGCCGATCGACGCAGGCATCCGGCCGCGCCGGACAACGCTGAGTTCCACATCGCAAGGAGAACGTCATGACCATGGAGCTTTACGTCTTTCCGCCGAGCCCGCGCGCCTTCAAGGTGATGGCGGTCGCCAACCATCTCGGCCTCGACTACGAGATTCGCTTCCTCGATTTGCCCAAGGGCACGCACAAGACGCCGCAATACGCCGCGCTCAATCCCAACATGCGCATGCCGACGCTCAAGGACGGCGACTACGTCTTATGGGAGTCGAGCGCAATCCAGCAATATCTCGCCGGGAAAAAACCGGACGCGGGCCTTCTGCCCCGGGACGAGCGGGCACGCCTCGACGTGACGCGCTGGCAGTTCTGGGACATCGCGCACTGGGATCCGGCCTGCACGGTGTTCGCCTTCGAATACGTGGCCAAGCCCTTGTTCCGCGGCATCAAGGAGCCGGACATGGCTGCGATCGAAAAAGGCACGGAGCTGTTCCATCGCGCCGCCGAAGTGCTCAACGGTCAGCTCAAAGGCAAGCGTTTCGTCACCGGCGACGCGCTGACGCTGGCGGATTTCTCGCTCGGCTCGGTCATGAATTTTGCCGAGATGGCGCACTACCCGGTCGAGCCTTACGGCGAGATCAAGCGCTGGTACGCCACGCTGCGCGCGCTGCCGGCCTGGCAGAAGACGCTCGGGCAATCCGCGCTGCCCGCCGCCACCGCCGCCTGACGGCGGCGGGGCTCCGCACACTCTTCCGCTCATTCCCGCGCAAGCGGGAATCCAGACCTGGGTCCCCGCTTTCGCGGGGACGAGCGGAGTTGAGGGTCACCGGAGTTAATTCAAGCGCTGGTGTTCTAAATCGGCACGGCGATCGCCTCGAAGGCGCGATCGCCGTCGATCAGGTCGAGCCGCTTCTGAACGTCTCGAGGATGAGAGCGCGCGTCACTCCGCCGCCTGGTGGGCGTAGCGCTGCACGTCCATGTTGACGAGCTCGAGCAGCGAGGCGGTCTCCTCGAGCATGCCCCAGCTCTTGAGCCAGTCGTAGGTGCGCTGCATCTCGTCGAGCGGGATCGGCGCGGGATCACAGACCACGAGGCGGCTCTCGCGCAGGTCTTCCACCTTCAACGCCGCAATTTCCGGATCGCTCTTGGCGTAGTAGTCGATGAAATAGTGCAGATAGGCGCGCTTGTCGGCGTTGATGCGGCGCACCGCCTCGCGTACCGCGCGGTTGAAGGCGGCGTAGGTGTCCGCATCCACCCGTTCGGACGCCACCTCGGTGCCGTGGAAGAACGCCGTGCAGATGGTGCGGCAGCCCTTCTTCTCCGCTAGCGTGATGTGCGGCTCGGTCAGGGTGGTGGCGTCGAGCTCGCCCTTCATGAGCGCGTCGAGCCGGTAGCGTGAGCCATTGGGCGCGCGGCAGAGCTTGATCTCGTCGCGCCGCAAGAAGCCTTCCAGCATGTGCAGCGCGATGTAGTGGGTGCCGAAATAGAACGGCACGCCGATGGTGCGGCCGGCGAGCTGTTGCGCCGTGAACACCGGCGAATCGGGCGCCACCACCAGCGCCGAGTAGGCGACGATAGCGCGGCGGCCGAGCTGGCGGCTGCCGGTGCCCGTGTCCTGCACCCGGCAGTAATTGCCCCACTCGCAGGCGTTATACATGTCCGCCTTGCCCTGCTCGAACAGCTTGCCGTGGCTGGCGAAGGGGTCGACCCCTTTCGGGCTGGTCACGTGGGTCTCGACCTTTTTCTCAACCCCCTGCTCACGGTCGGCCCACTCGACCAGGAGCCCTTCCTTCTCGAACAGCCCCTCGTCATAGGCGACGAGCTCAGGCAGTCCCTGGAACGGCGCCGTGGTCTCCAAGATGAGCTTTTTCATGGGTTTTGCTCCGAGGGTTGGCATGCACCATCGCGTGGTCGGCGGCGCTTGCTCGTCGCACGTAGTTGAATACGACTGCGCGCCCGCGTCAACGACCTTCGGTGTGTCCCGGGCGCAGTGCAGCCACTTCGTTTCGCGCTGCACCGCGTCCGGGACGCGTGGCGGAAAATCCTTAACGCTGAGCTACGGCCGCGGGCGCAGCCGCTGAATCTGCAATTGCGCCAGGAACGGGACGAGGGGGTGCGCGCCCATTTTCACGATCGAGGCCAGGTCGAGCTTGATCAGCGCCTCGCGCTGATCGGGGGGAAGCTGGAATTTGTCCGCGAAGGCCGGCGCATCGGCCATGTATTGCGCGCGCAGCTCGGCATCGTGGGCGAGGCCGTGCAGCGCCGACGTGAGCTCGACCAGCTCGGGCTTGATCGAGGGATAGTGCGCGGCGCGACGCGCCTCGTCGTGCCCGCCGGTCCAGGCCAGCGAGGCGTAGTTGTGATGCCAGCTCGGATCCATCGACACGACGTCGGGCTTGCGTTCGCCCAGCGCGCCGGCCGCGCAGGCCCAGCAGCGCAGCTCGATATTGCCGGTGTCGTCGAGCTCGGTCTCGTCGTAGCCGATCAGCGATTTGAGGTTTCCGCCCTTGAGCTTTTCGAGCGCGCGGGTATCCCAGTCGAGCTCCGGATTGGCGTAGCGGTCGGTGCCGGGAAAATGCGACATGCCGCCGCTCGACAGCACCACGGTCTTGAGCCCAAGCGCGGTGACCGTGCGGGCGACCGCCTGCCCGAAGGCGTAACAGCGCTCCATGGTGGGCTGCGGCGGCAGATAGGCGTTCACGTAGATCGGAAGCACGGGGTCGGTATGACCGAGATGGGTCAACGGAATTCCGATCGCGTAGTCGATCTTGGCCGTGCTGGTGAAGGCGGGATCGAAGTTCTGCCGGTAGAGCTGGCGCACGATCTCGAACGCGATCTCGCTTGGAATCTTCCAGTGAAATTTCCGGCCGGCGAAATCGCCGCTCGCCTCGCCGCCGACATGGACGGTGAACGGCGGCGCCGTGGTGTGGAAGAACTGCTCGGCGTGATCGTTGGAAAAGATGATCCAGAGGTCGGGCTCTAGCGCGCGCAGCTTCCGGCCGATTTCGGCCGCCACGTCCCGCACGTGCTCGACGACCTTCTTGTCTTCGGTCTCGGGCATGGTGAAGAACTGAGGCGCATGGGGCAGCATGGCGCCGCCGATCACGGTCGACATCATGGCTTTTCTCCTTGGCCGATCCCGATGCGGGCGAGCACGCTCGCACCGGGCCGCGTCGCGGCCTGAAAATATCGCGCAAGAGAGCGTACAACAAGGCGACGCTTCACAGCCGAAAAGGAAGCAAGTACGCTTTACCGAAGACTTAAGCTTGCGTTTCGCTGCCTTGCGCCCATCCCATTCCAGCGCAAAACCGAGGAGGAGGCCCCAATGGTGGAGGTGCCGATAACCATTGCGTGCGGCAATTACGACCGCACGCGCGCCATCCGGGACGGCCGTGTCAAGGTGGAAGGCTGCGAGGTCACCTACCTGCCGCTTTATCCGGAAGAGATCTTCTTTCGCGCCTTCCGCTACCAAGAGTTCGACGTCTCGGAGCTTTCGTTCTCGAGCTATATCCGCACGGTGGCAGCGGGAAACTCGGCCTATGTGGGCATCCCCGCCTTCGTGTCGCGGCTGTTCCGGCATTCCGGCATCTATGTGCGCGCCGATGCCGGCATCCGCGCGCCGGCCGACCTCAGGGGCAAGCGCGTCGGCTTGCCGGAATATCAAATCACCGCCGTGGTCTGGATGCGCGGCATGCTGCAGCACGAATACGGCGTGCTGCCGACCGAGATCCATTGGCGCAGCGGCGGCCAGGAGGAGGCAGGCCGCGACGAGCGCACGCCGCTCAAGCCGATCGCGGGGCTCGACCTCAAACCCATCGACAAGGAGCAGACCCTCGTCGGCATGCTCCGCGACGGCGAGCTCGATGCGTTGTTCACGGCGCGCGCGCCGTCATCGTTCCTGCGCGGCGAGCCGCACATCAAGCGCCTGTTCGCGAACACGCGCGAGGCGGAGCAGACCTACTACAAGAAGACCCACATGTTCCCGCTCATGCATCTCATCGGCATCCGCAAGGAGCTCGTAGCGAAATATCCGTGGTTGCCGTCGAGCGTCTACAAAGCGTTCTGCGAGGCCAAGGCGCTGGCCATGATCGATCTTCTCGACGTCAACGCGCTGATGGTGACGCTGCCTTGGTTGATCCCGGAAACGCAGGAGACCATGGCGATCATGGGGACCGACTTCTGGCCTTACGGCATCGAGGAGAACATGCGCGAGATCACGGCGTTGACGCAGTACGCGCACGAGCAGGGCCTGATCGATCGCAAGGTCACCGCCGAGGAGCTGTTCCACCCGTCGATGTTCGAGATTTCGAAAGTCTGATAAACAACCCGTGTCCCGACCGCGCAGACGAGCGCAGCCGGTATGCAGAATGTGGTCGTCTGGAGCGGATGATGCAGCGCGATGATCGGGTGATCGTGGTCGGCGCCGGGCCCGTGGGGGCGGTGACGGCGCTCGCGTTGGTCAAGAAAGGCATCCCGATCACGCTCATCGAGGCCGAAGCGGAGCCGCCCGAGGACCAGCGCGCAGCCACCATCCATCCGCCGACCGTGGAAATGCTGGTCGAGCTCGGGCTCAAGAACGAAGCCTTTGCCGAGGACGCCAGCGGCGGATTGCTCTCGCCGATCTTTCATTTTCGCGATCGCGTCACCGGCGAGCTCGTCGCCGTGTTCGACATCGGCCTGCTCAAGGGCGAAGTGCCCTACCCGTTCGTGGTGCAGTGGGAGCAATACAAGCTGGTGCGGGCGGCAAGGCCGCATATCGAGGCAAGCGGCATCGCCGAGGTCTGCTTCTCCACCAAGGTCACGGGTCTCGCGCAGGGCGCCGACTACGTTGACGTGACGATGACCAACGCCGCCGGCGAGACCGAAAAAATTCGCGGCCGCTACGTCATCGGCGCCGATGGCGGGCGCAGCACCGTGCGGCGGCTGGCGGAGATCGAGTTCGAGGGTTTCACCTGGCCCGAGCG
>Ga0306922_10006817_pt1 | contig 10966 bp, 16 predicted proteins | sample sta12Cox44000082_FD_203758 | JGI IMG/M metagenome (GOLD analysis project Ga0306922, IMG submission 203758) | Lab enrichment of tropical soil microbial communities from Luquillo Experimental Forest, Puerto Rico - statoxic.12C.oxic.44.000.082 (v2)... | ecosystem: Environmental > Terrestrial >...
CTGAAACGGCCTGCGCGACGGCCTCGATGTCGCGGGATTCAGGATAAATGTAGAGCGTCGTCGGATTGTCCTTCAACAGCGGGATGATTTGCCGGGCGTCAGAGGGCGACCAACTGGTGCAGCCGTCGCTGCGGCCGTCCGAGTAGTCCTCCAGATTGCCAAACGGAACGTAACCGTTCTCGTTCGCATACGGGCTGCGCGGATCCTTTCGAAGACATATGTTCTTCAGTACGAGGGCCGGATGTCCGCCGATGTCACGCCGCCTGGCGTTGGCGGTCTCGCCTTCGCCATCAAACTGAACGAACGAGCGGATCAGAGCCGCATCCTGGCCCGTCAGACCGCGATAATAACCCTTGAAAGAGGTCTTGGTCTCACCCGTCACATAGGCGCCGCCGGCCATCAGGAATGAATCCATCGCATTGCCAAAGTTCTTTGCGCACTCTTTTCCGTTCAGGAAATCGACGACACCCTTCAAATCGCGGCCGCTGCCGTGACCCGCGGAAATCGCACGAAAAGACCGATCCGCTTCGCAAATAACGTAGAAGCGGGCCCCCGATCTGCCATCGCCCAAATTGTGGGGGCGCGTCGCGTCCATGGCAAAATAGCAGGGATTCTTAACGACGCCTTCTTTCACCTTTCGCAGATGGAGGTCGCGCCCCCTGCGCAGAACCACTTGCGCGATTTGGCCCTCGCCTTCGCCAATATGGTCCCGCAGCCAGGCCGGAACATCCAAGGTTTGCTCCGCTGCAAAGGATCCACTCACCAGCCACGCGGCCATTGTGGTGCTGAGACCAACCATCTTGAGAAAGCTCAATTCTGACCGCAACGGAATCGCCTCCACAGTCGGCATGCTAGGCTGGCGATCGAGGGCAAGGAGCACCCCTTCGAGGGAGCAGGCCTCTTCAGCCCAGTTGAGCTGTCCTTGCCGGTTCGGTGATCGGGCTGCTCGCCGGCCGCATCGTTCGGTGGAGAGAGCAACCACGCGTAGCCAATCTGGTCATTGGGGCACGAGCAGGGCCGAGTTGGAAAAGCGCATTCTGCGCCTCCACAAGGGCGGCACGGGCATATTGAAGATCGGCAAGACACTAGGCATCGGCACTGGCACGGTGCAGCGTGTACTGATGGAGCAGCCGCGCCCTTTCGGGGTCGCCGCAAGCGCCTTAAATGAGCTGTAGTGCAAGAATGCCTCTGTATGAGCCCAGGGAAAGTCGCTGCTGAGCCGATTGGATCATTGGAGCTTACTCAAGATTTTACGAGCGGATGGACTTCGCGCTTATCTTCAAGCTCCCGCTCATCTCGGCCTCCGCTACTGGCTCTTCCGCAAGGACCTCGCCTGACATGCCCAAGGCACTGGTGATCTTCGATGTCGACGGGACGCTCATCCGCTCAATGGCGGTAGATTCCCAATGCTACGTGTCGGCTTTTTGCGACCATCTCGGTATCGACGGCATCAGCACGGCTTGGGAGACATATCCTCGCGCGACCGATCCCGGCATCGCCGTCACGCTCTACGAGCTTCATCGCGGGCGCGCGCCGCTCCCGTCGGAGCTTGCCGTATTTCACGACCTGTTCACGGAGCGCCTCAATGCGGCGCTGGAGATCAACCAGCTTGTCGAGGTTCCAGGTGCTCGCGCCCTTCTGCGCGCCTTGCGGGGGGACGCCCGATTCGAGCTGGCAATTGCCACCGGCGCGTGGCGGCAATCGGCGATGCTCAAGCTTGCCGCTGCCGAGATCGATATCGCCGGTCTTGTGTTCGCCAGCGCGGACGATGCCGTTGATCGCGGCGAGATCGTGCGCAAAGCGATGGTCCAGTTGCGCAGTGAAGGGCAGCGACCCCATCGAAACCCGACCGGGCTTTGCCGCCATGCTGGAAGCTATTGAAGCCAACGGCACCCAAACAATCATCGTGGAAACCGCCAATAGGTTTGCTCGTGACCTAATGGTGCAGGAGGTTGGCTATGCCATGCTCAAGGGGCGGGGCATTGACCTGATTGCTGCCGATAGCCCGCAATCATTCTTGGATGACACCCCGACAGCCCGACTAATCCGGCAAGTGTTGGGAGCCGTCAGCGAGTTTGAGAAGGCTATGCTGGTCGCCAAGCTCCGGGGCGCCAGAGAACGTAAACGCCGCACAGGAGTCCGCGTAGAGGGCAGGAAGCCACTATCCGTAACAAGGCCGGAAACCATCGAACTAGCCCGTAAGCTCGCCAGAAAGCCTAAGGGCAAGGATGCACCGTCACTACGGGATATATCGAGGATGCTGGCAAAACGTGGCCACCTAACCGCTAATGGTACGCCATATGCGCCAACAGCGGTTAAACTGATGCTGCACTAGGGCTTGAGCAGGGAAAGGTGGCTCGGATGAAGAGCAAGTTTTACTACGTGCTGTACTCCATCGCTTCCATGCCCTTTACTGTCGGGATTTTCGGTGCCCTCATGGTTTTTGCCGCCGAAAGTCTTCACTGGCTCTGGTTCGGTGATTGGCCAAGAGATTGGTCGCTTCTAACCGAGCCGTTGCCTCAGACTGGATTTATTGGTTTTGACCGGATCATAACCGCTTTGTCCCACGGTCCACTCTCAGTACAGCTTTTGGTCGTTGGCCTTATAAGCTTCCCGGCGGCGTGGTGGTCTAAGCGGTTATATGAGAACGCTGACCAGAAAGGGCGCTTAGGGCCTTAAATCGAAAATCGGAGAGGCAGGTGTCTCGGCACCCGGCCCCCTCCCGGCCAACGAGCTATCATTGTTGTCACGGGATGGAATGCCATGGCCAAGTTTACGCTGACAGCTGAGGGTGCGGTTAACGGGAAGCAGGAGGTGTTTGTGGTGGCTGATGGGGTAAAGGATTGCTCGGCGCACCTATGCGAAGTCGGGGTTCCTCTTGAGCCGTGGGTTTCTCTTGTGCCGGGATGGGAGGTTCAGGGCGATCTTCAACAGGGGGAATACATTGTCAGTTATAAGGGCGTCCGGGTCCAATAGCCTGATGCCCCGGCTGTCACCGTCACCGGAGGTATGCTTTCAGTGACAGGGCCACGCTGCTTTGAATGCGAGGAGCGCAAGGCGTTCAGGCCGGATTTTGATTGGGACAATCCGGCTCGCTGATGATGGGCGATTGATTCGGCGCTTTCGGACTACTTCCCTTGCGCCAGGGAGCCGACGCAATACGAACAATATCGTCCGACCAAGTCGTAACCCCAACTCCATGGCGTCTTCCAACTCACGGCCCCCATATGCCCCTGCGTGCTGGGGCCATTTTTTTGCGCCCTCACCCGTGCAAACGCATGCACACCAAAACGAAAACCGGCATCTCGAACTTAGCGGCCGGTACGTTCATCGCCGTTTTTAGCGGCATGGCCTTTATCATAGCTGCGCGATTCACTAACAGATGCTCGGGTCGGGTGCGGCGGTTCACCCCCGCCGACCGCTTCCTCAGGCGCCAGGCAACGAAGTAGTCCTAATGGACTAGTCAATAAGGGTCGCAAAGTAGACGCAATTTCACCGTGCTTTGCCAAAATCGTGCAACGTGAAAGCCCGCCAGCGACTTCGGCTATTCGCGACACAACCGGAACGGAAGCTTTTTGACCCCGGGCGATTTGGCGCCGGTCCAACCAGACAGAATATCTCGAAATGTCGGGCGAAATGCGTTCTCTATCCCGAGACGTATGACCTGACAATCCACGAGCTGGCCGCAAAAGCATCCGGCTCTCGAAGTTAAGGCGCTTAACAAAGGAGGTGGGACTATGGGAGCACAGAATGTGAATGTGAAGCCCTTCGACGTCAATCGGCTCGAAGCAGAGGTCCAGGAAGCCGTACAACAGAGACAGTCGTACGTCCAGGCGGTCGATCACGCTCCACGCTCGGTTCCGGATTACGTCAAGCACCGCGAAGATGTGACGGAGATCGGCAAGCTCTCGGCGGAAGCTGTCGTCAAGGAATACGAGGCGACCGCCAAGGAGATCGAAGCGATGGGCCAGACGGTGACCGAAATGGTGAAGCGCTGCGAGCAGCTCACCGCCTCTGCAACTACCATGCTCAAGGATATCAAGACCACCGCGTCGAGCTACCGCAAGGAAGGCAAGCGCATGTTCGACGAGATCGAACAGTGCTCGACGGCAACCGAGGAAGTCCGCCGCATGTGCGAGGGCTTCCGGGACAAGCTCGCGGCCAAGGCCGCCGAGAGCACAGCGTGATCGTCTACGCCGCGTTGCCCTACCTTCTTGTCGCGGCACCGGCCGTCATCGTGCTGCTCGCCGTGCTGATCGGCGGCTGTCCGCATTACCCCCCAGAAGCGGACTTTCGTGCTCGCCCCTGGCCCAACCCGTAGCGGCTTCACCTTAGCCATGATCGGCGCAATCATGGGCGAATGCCCGAGCCTGTCCGCCTCATGAAACATGAAGCCGTGCCCAAGTGCGGGAGCTTTGAAGTCCGGTTTTCGGACGGGAGGCCGTCGTGTTATTTCTACTGGGACGACATACCGGGCCGCCGCTTAAATCCAGACCAGGGCCAGAAGGCCTTGGAACGGGCGAAGGCGCTTGCTAGGGCAGCGCGGGACAAGCTCAATTAGCTAGCCCATGCTTGGCCGCCACTGACTTTGCCTGGGCGGCGCTGACGTGCCAGGCTTCAATTGGAATGAGCAGCCGGTCAATATGATGGGGATCGTCGTCGCACTTGTCGTCGCTGGCGGTCTCCAAAAGACGGTCGCCAGTCCATCCGTCACTGGACACACAAAGATCCGGAGGAATGAGAGTTGCCTCCGAAGCCGAAGTGGATGCGGTGGCAACGCGTACGTCGAGCGCTTCGATTATGAGAAAATGATCGACGAGGCTTCTATCTCGTTAGTGCTCAAGCGGCTTGGGTAAAAGTGGGTCAAATCAACGAGCGGATTCAGGTTAAGCAATAGATCTTGATACGAGCGAGCGATTGGACTCCAGGGCTTGCGAGCCCACCGCTCCGAGCGCTGGGGCTTACCAGGTCGCGGCGGTCCCGAACGAAAGCTGCGCCTGAGCGCGGCCGATCGCGTCGATGATGACGCCGCCCTGCTACAGCTGCGAGATCATCTCCCGCGCGGCTGCCGCTTCACGCCGCCGCGCCGACGAAAGGGTCGAGGCGCTCCAGCACCCGCATCACCTGAGTCGCCGTCCATTCGCCGTCACCGCGCGCAGTCGGAATGCCGCGCTCGTTGAGGGCGGCTGCGATGGCCCGCAGTGACGTTGCGCCGGCCGCCTGTAGCTCGGCGATGGTCTCGCTGAGATCAGCGGCCCTCGCGTCTGCGCGCGCTTCACGGGTCGCTATGGCCTTTGCGCGCACCTTCGCCGAGGGAACGTAGCCACGAAAGCCGCCGAGCTTGGTGCCGCGCTTCTTCGCAGCCTTCAGCGCGGCCTTCGTGCGCGCGCTGATCAACTCGCGCTCGTGCTGCGCTACCACGGCGCGGATACCAAGCGTTAGCGGCGTCATGTGCGGGTCGTCGACGCAAACGAACTCAACGCCTGCCTTCTGCAGCCCAAGCAGGAAGTGCGCGTCACGGCCGAGGCGGTCGAGCTTCGCGATGATCAACGTTGCGCGATGGACGCGGCAGGCCTTGAAAGCCTCTGCCAGCATGGGCCGGTTGTCGTCGCGCTTGCCGCTCTCGATCTCGGTGAGCTCGGCGGCAATCGACCAGCTTCCGCCGTTGAGATAGGTGGCGACCGCCTGCTTCTGCGCCTCCAAGCCCAAGCCGGAGCGGCCCTGCTTCTGCGTCGAGACGCGATAGTAGGCGATGAACTTGCCGAAATGTGCCATCTGCTGCCTCCGTTACGTGAATGTAACAGGCTAGGCAGTCAAGAGAGGCGGTGATTTTCGACATCGGCCACGACGACCTGCGCCGCGTGCGTGCTGCGCTAAGGCGTACATGGACCGCAGCACCATGAGAACCTCGTTCTCCGAACAGGCAAAAGCAGCGCGGCACGATGATTTCGCCGCGGTTCGGCATTCTGGTGCGCCAGGGTGTTCGCGATCTCGGCGACGTGGTCGAGAAGTTCACGGGCGCCCCCCGGGTGCCGGGGGTAACCCCCCGCAGCGGGGTCGTCATCGTCGGGGTGGGGCCCCCCTCTACATCGGCCCGACTTCAGAGGCGGCCTTTGCCACCTAGACGCCGTCGAGTCGGAGCCACGCGGTCCCGGTCGATGGGCATCATCGACCATCGCGGTCGCTCTAACTGGTTAAGACTGGTGACGGCGCTCGTAAGATACCGGATACGTCTTGTTGCGGAACTGAATCATCGGGTCCGCGGGTTCGATGCCGGCAGGCAAGAGCGCCGGCAAGAACAAGAGCGCGCGTTCGGTCGCCTCGCTGTCCGGCACCACCGAAGCGACGGTCAGCGTCCCCAGCGTCGTGATCTCATTGGTGCCCGCCCAAGCCACCGATGGATCGTCGATCTTGTCGCCCGGCGCTGCGAGCTGCAGCACCAGCTTGAATCGGACCGATCCACGGGCAACGCGCTGGCGAATCTCGTCTTCGAGATAGTTGGTCGCCGCCTTGGTGCTCTCGTCCTTCGACAAGAAATGTCGGCCGGCGTCTGGAAGCAGCTGATAGCGGCCAATCGTCACGACGCCCTTTTCGTTGACGAACTTGAAGCTGTTCACGCCGAAGTAGGTGGTCGTCGCGTAGCTCACTGGCGGCGGATCCCGCGTGGTCAAGAACGTCTTCGCGGCGGGGTGCGTCTCCTGGAAGGCCTCGATTGGCGTCGGCGACGGGACCCCTGGCTTGCTGCCGGCAATCGCCAGGAAGAATTGCTGAAACTCCTCGGGGTTCTTCGCCGGAAAGCCGTTGTACGAATGGGTGACGAGATCGGTGTCACTGCCGTCGGGAAGACGAAACCTGATGGCTAGCCCACGCGGGGCGGCCCGCGGATCCGCATCGGCGATCTTGGGTATGCCCGAGTTGGCCGAGAAGCGAACCGTGACTGGCACTTCGTGCTTGAAATGCAACGCCTTGCTCGCGCTCGCCGCCTCCGCGCTCGGAACGAACTTGCCGAGTAGGACGACGCCCTTGGCGTGGGCCGACCGCTGCGTCGTTTGCTTGCCGAACGCCGCGTTGAGCGCATCGACGAACGTTTCTGGGGTCGTGGCCATCGCGGGCTCCTTCCCTGTGTTCATCGCCGTCCTCCGTTGGAACGGTCCCTTCCCCCGAGCTACTGCGAGGGTCCTAGCGTTCAAGCTCGACCTCGATGCGTTTCTATATCTGCACCAGAGTTGCCCCTGTCAATCTGGACGGCCTAGCGCGTATTGAAGATTGGTAAGACACTGGGCATCGGCACTGGCACGGTGCAGCGCGTACTGATGGAGCAGCCGTGCCCTTTCGACGTCGACGTCGCTGAAGCGGCGTGTGCCTATCAGTGAAACGGAGCGCGCCGGCTATGGGTGACGGTCCCGCTCATGCGCGAGCGCAACTGGAACGACCTCGGCTCATGTCAGGTCTAATCCGGCCTATTCGGCCCTGTTGGCGGCGCAGGCTGACACGCAGTGGATTATCCTTCGTCGTCGCCGTGACGCGACCGACCGGCTTTGCGCTAGAAGGCGCGGTATCCCAGTAGGTCGCTGATGCGATGGCAAGCCCTTGGGATAGCCTAACGAGGGTCGCCGCTCCGGCGAACAGGCGGGCCTCCGGCTGAGACATCCGCGAAACTGACAGCGAGTTTATAGTCTTGGCGATGGTGAAGGCCGACATTGACCCTTATCGCGCTCGCTCTGGTGACCGACCATCCACGCCAGAAACGTCGCCGTGCCGCGCTACCGGACCAAGTGTGCGACGAGAGCGCCGACGAAGCTCACCACGAGGATGGCTGCGGCTGTCACGGTCACGAAGTCAATGGTCCACGGGTGGTCGCCTTCGCCCACAAGGTCGAAGTGCCGAGAGCGGCTTTCGTCTCGATATAGATGAAGATGCATGCAGCGGCCTCCGACAAAGGCCCCTTGCGCGCAGAATACCACCTTCTATGGCCGTCTGGGGGACGAATAGGCGCACTCGAGCAAAAATTGTGCGAGCGCTGGCGCAGTGAGCGCGTTCGCTTCCGCTGCGTGGGGAAGAACACATCCCAGCCCTCTCGCAGGGCGGCGCAGACCAGAAATCAAGGCGAAGCGTTCGCACAACTTATGCGGGTCCTCCTAGCGCCGGCCAAATGCGGTTGGGACGACCCCGCGTCGGTTGCTGCGCCGCAATAATTTCACATTTTGAGCGCCAAATGTAACGGCGCTGGGGGTCCGAGCATGGGGGACGTCGCCATGACTCACGCCAAAAGTGGGGAAGAACGCGAGCATCAGGTGGAGCGCTATCGTCTGCTGGCGCAGGAGGTCACCGACCCGCTCGCGGTGGGTTTGCTGCGTGACATCATTTCAGAATTGGAAGCTGATCCTCCAGAAAAATTCGCCGAGGACGGCGAGCGGGCGTGATCAGAAAATGGTCCGCTCTATGCTTGGTCTGCCAAAAGGCCAAAAGGAGGCCAGCTTGAGGATATTGCTGATCTGCATTGGCTTGGCCTGGGCGGCAACCGTGCTGCTGGTCTCTCTCGCCGAGAAGCAGCAGGAGGCCGCCTTGGAAAGGCTGTCCAGCTACAAGCTGAAGCCGCGGCCCGTTCTCCTGGACCGAGCCGTACCAGCTCTCACCGCCGATGCCGAGCTCGCGGACGCGCTGCACGCAACCGCAGTGGGCCGTAGCGCCGATGTCGCGGCCGCATCAGTGACGGGGACTGCCACCGACACGACGGCGGCCTCGGATGAGCCGGCATCGATCGTCGAGGCCGCGTTGACTGATTCGTCGCAGATGCTGCCGCCCGAAACACCACCCGTGCAGGTGGCGACAGCGAGCACGGCTTATCCGGCGCCTAAAGCCGAAAAGGATGCTGTGAGCTCCATCGAAATTCTCGGCGAATGCCTGGTCGCTGACCCTTGCATCGACCAATACCTGTGGGCGCTCTACCAGCGGACGCCCAAGGAGGACACCATCAAGGTGGATGAGCAGAGGAAAGTGACAGTCAAGAGGGAGGGGAAAACGGTGACTGTCACCAAAACCTTCACCAAGCTCGTCGATGAGGATTTCGCGTGGAAGGACCCGAAGGCGGCGGAAAAGGCCCGTGTGCCAATGATGGACTACGTGATCGGAGGCATGGATCGGAGCTTCAAAACGAAGCTGTTTCATGCGCTTCACGCTGCGGAGGAGGCCGGGCTGGCGCCTGGCATAACCAGCGCGTTCCGCGATGACTACCGTCAATCGATAGCAAGCGGCCTGAGGGCGGCATCTGACAGGTCGTACCACGGGGGGAGCTTCCGCGGCGGCTATGGCCACGGGCTTGCAGCCGATGTCGTGAGCGTCAATGGCGGGACACGGGATCAGCGATGGACTTCCAGTGAAGGCCTCTGGAAATGGATCGATGCACATGGGAAGGAGTTTGGAATCGGGCGACCGTATCTCGACAGAGATCCGGCGCACGTGGCACCGATCGACGGCCAAGAATATGCCGCTCACCACCGCGGCACAAAAGCTCAACACGCAGGGTCGGATATGAAGAAGCGCAACCGGCTAGCTGCGCGGGATGATCACGCGTGGCGAAACGCCCAAGAACCGCAAGATCGTCGAAGGTCAGAAACATCTAGCTCAGTTGAAGCACGCATTTCAACAAGACAGCAAAATTGAACGGGCTATGGGATTCGCCGCTGTTTCATCAGCCTGTTTGATATCAGCGTACATGTAGGCCATCCAGCTTGCTCGCGCGGACGATCTTCGGCCGTTTCATTGTGAAGTCGTCGCTTTCGTAGACGTGAAGATGGCCATTCAGAACCGCAGCATCCCGAGATGAGCCCGGTCGACCAGGCGTTCACTTCCCAGGCGTTCATCATTTCTTCCGCCCCAGTATCGCGCGAAACAACTGGCCAGTTTGCTGGTGGTGATGAATAGATGCGTCCGGTTTAATCGATTTGAGATAAACACGTCAATAAACGAAATCCCAGTCGATGGTCGCGTGAGACGCGCGACCGCAGCGCGGCGTAATGGATTTGCCTTCACGACGAGCGCCGCGCCGCTTCCATTTCCCAGAGAATGGACAAGCTGATCAACAGGATCCAGAATGGAAATACCATCAAGCTCCAGCCAAGATAGTCGATCAGTAGCACGACCGCTATGACGTATCCTCCGATTGCGAGCCAACGGGGCGTCAAGTGAGTGTAAAGGGCAATCGTGGAAGTCGTAATCATGAATGCCGAAGCGGTCTTCAGCAGATAGATGTTGATCATGCCATAGGCCAGCCCGCGTCCGAAATGAAAGGTAGCGGAATGCTCGAGCGCTTCATGGCTGGCATGAAATGCGATGATGATCGCACCGAGGACAGCCGCAGCCGAGAAAAGCATTGCTAATAGCAAAAATCCACTGCCCAGAAACACCGTTGAAAAAAACTGGTCTTCGCGCTCGCCAAGCCTGTCCCGAAGCACCCCCATAAACCAAAGAAAGGCAACTCCGGCGAAGGGCACGAGATGCATCGCGAGCGTCACGTACAACAAGCTATTTTCGAGCCACGCTCCCGGCTCGAAGGGATCTCCGGGCAGCGAAATGCGAACAAGCCCGAATATCACGAACAGCAGCACCGAAAACAAAATGCCTGCGACAGCAGCGGCTCGTGGAGTTCGCAGCCGGGCGTATGTGAGCCTCTCTTCTTGGCCAGAATCCATGGGCGATCTCTGTTTGCCAGAATGATGGTCGTCCTCGTCTGATCCTTGCCGGGAAGTCAATACACGTCGGTCTCGGCTAAAAGATTAGCGCGATACCATTCAGTTCAGCCGTTAGCCTAAAAGGCCGATCTAAATCAATTGCCTATCGGATTGGCACGCAGGCTATGCGAGCGGCACGAGCGACCGGCACTCTTAGGCTGGCGTGGGCATCACGCCCAACCTGAAGACCGCGCATCGAAGATCCATTCCTGAATTACTTCGCGCTGAGCCGGCGC
>Ga0306922_10006818_pt1 | contig 10966 bp, 8 predicted proteins | sample sta12Cox44000082_FD_203758 | JGI IMG/M metagenome (GOLD analysis project Ga0306922, IMG submission 203758) | Lab enrichment of tropical soil microbial communities from Luquillo Experimental Forest, Puerto Rico - statoxic.12C.oxic.44.000.082 (v2)... | ecosystem: Environmental > Terrestrial > Soil...
GCCTTGGCGATGCTGTAGACCGGGTAGCGGCGCAGCGGCTTCACCCCATGGATATCCGCCAGATTGATGATGAGGCCTTGCGCCTCGTGCAGGCGCGACGCGGCGGCCTGCGCGAGAAACAGCGGTGCCTTGAGGTTGGTGCCGATGAGATCGTCCCAGTCCATCTCCGTGATGTCCCCGAGCGGTGTCGGATAGAACGTCGAGGCGTTGTTCACCAGGATGTCGAGGCCACCGAACTCCGCCACCGCCTTCTCGATGAGCGTCGGCAGGCGCGCGGTTTCAAGCAGGTCGCATTCGGCGAGCGTGGCGGAGGCGGGCCGTACCGCGTTGAGCGCCTCGGCGAGCGCCGCGGCATCGTCCGCGGAGCTGCGATAGTGCAGCACGAGGTTCGCGCCGGCCGCATGCAGCGTGCGGGCGATGGTGGCTCCCACGCGGCGTGCGGCGCCGGTAACCAGCACCGTCTTGCCTCGCAGGGTGAGCGGCAGGGCCGCGGCTTCAGGTGTGTCGTGTGCCATAGAGCCGGATTATGACGGCATCGGCGCCGCGCTCAATCCTGCCGCCGCTCACGGCCGAAGAGCAGGGGCACAGCCTGCGCCTCGCCGCGCGTATTCGCGCGGCGCTCGCAAGTGCGGGCGGCTGGCTGTCGTTCGAGCGTTTCATGGAGCTGGCGCTGTACGCGCCGGGACTCGGCTACTACAGCGCCGGGAGCGCGAAGCTGGGCGCCGGCGGCGATTTCGTTACCGCACCGGAAGTCTCCGACCTCTTCTCACGCTGCATCGCGCGCCAGTGCGCCGCCGTGCTCCTGCGCACGGGCGGAGAGATCCTCGAGCTCGGCGCCGGCACCGGGCGCATGGCCGCGGCGCTGCTCACCGAGCTCGCCGCGCAGCGCGTGCTGCCCGAGCGCTACGCGATTCTCGAAGTGAGCGCCGATCTCGCCGCGCGCCAGCGCGAGCGCCTGGCGCTCCTGCCGCGGGCGCTCGGCGAGCGGGTCGTCTGGCTCGATGAGCTTCCGGCGCAGCCCCTGCACGGTGTGCTGCTCGCCAACGAGGTCGCCGATGCACTGCCGTGCCGGCGCTTCAGGTACGACGCCGACGGTATCAGCGAGCTCGGCGTCGTGCTCGAGGCCGGGAGCGGCGAGGCGAGCACCGCTGCGGCGCCGATTCGCTTCCGCGAGCGCGCGGTCGCCGCTGACGCGAGCCTGGTGCAGGACCTCGATGAGATCCTCGCGGGATTACCGGAGGCACTGCCGCCCGGCTACACCTCGGAGGTTTGTGCGCGCATCGGGCCCTGGATCAACGCCCTGAGTGACTGTCTCGCCCGCGGATTGCTGCTGCTCTGCGACTACGGGTTGCCGCGCCGCCATTACTACCACCCGCAACGCGTGAGTGGCACGCTCCGTTGCCACTACCGGCAGCTGGCGCACGATGACCCCTACGTCAATCTCGGCGTGCAGGACATCACCGCGTGGGTGGATTTCACCCGCGTGGCGGATGCAGCGCTCGCTGCCGGGCTGGAAGTGAGCGGCTTTGCCACCCAGGCCGCGTTTCTGCTCGGCCTCGGAGTTGAGGGTTTGGTCAACGAGGCGGGCGCCGGCATCGAGCATACCCGACTCGCCGGTGAGGCGCGCCGGCTGATCATGCCGGAGGAAATGGGCGAGGCATTCAAGATGATCGCGCTCACCCGCGATCTGGACATCCCGCTCGCCGGCTTCGCACTCCAGGATCTGCGCCGCCTGTTGTAAAAGCACCCCACGAAATTTCGCTTAACGTTACTGGTGAGCGCGCATCGAAGAGCAAGATGCGAAATTTCGTGGGGACCCCGGTTAAGATCACGCCCCTTCCGCCGCTGCTCGCGGCGTCCAAACCGGATGAAAGCCGAATGTCACTACTGAAAGTCATCGTGCTCGCGATCGTGCAGGGTCTCGCGGAGCTGTTGCCGGTGTCGAGCTCCGCGCACGTGGTGGTGACCGAGAAGCTGCTCGGCCTCGATCCCTCATCGCCGCCGATGACGCTGCTGCTCGTCATGCTGCACACCGGCACCATGTTGGCGGTGATCGCGTACTTCTGGTCCCAGTGGCGCGACACCTATTTCAGGAGCGGCGCAGCTTTCCGGGCTTTTGCCGCGCAGGTCGTCATCGCGACTTTCTTCACGGCGCTGATCGGCGCACTGATCGTGAAGATCATCGAGAAGACATTGTGGCGGAACGTGCCGCATGCGGAGATCGAAGACCTCTTCAGCCACCTCGAATTCATCGCTCCAGCGCTCGCCGCGGCCGGCCTCCTGATCGTGATCGCGGGAATCTACGAGCGGCGCCAACCTGCGCGGGCGCTGTCCCCGGCGCACGACCTGAATGCGCCGCGCGCCGGCGTGATCGGTGCTGTGCAGGGCCTGTGCCTGCCGTTTCGCGGCTTCTCACGCTCGGGAGCCACGATTTCCACCGGGCTTCTGCTCGGGGTGGTCAAATCGCGCGCCGAGGCTTTCAGCTTCGCGCTCGCCGTGGTACTCACCCCGCCGGTGGTGGTGCGCGAGCTGCTGCGCCTCCTGCGCGCCGCGCACGAGGGCGGCGCTGATCTGCGCTCGGCCGCGCTCGCGAGCCTGCTCGGTGCGGTGGTGGCATTCCTCGCGGGGCTGCTCGCGCTGCGGTGGTTGAGCCGCTGGCTCGAGGGCGGCCGCTGGTATTGGTTCGGTGTCTACTGCCTCGTGGCTGCCGGCGGGGTCATGCTCCTGCACCGCGCCGGATACTGATGCCGCAACCCCCGCCACCGCACTAGTGGGCGAAGATTCCGATCGAAGGTGGGACGGGTTACCTCGGCGCGGCGTGCACGAGGTGTGGCCGATCCGAGGTAATCGTCACGATCGCGACATAGGGCGTGCTATCCAGCGTGAAGGTGAGCGCCCGCTTCGGCGGGTCGCTGGTGAGGAGCAGCATCGTGCACGAGATGTCGCGGCCATCGGCGTTCTGCACTTTAGGCTCACCGGGTTTGCACAACCTGTTGGCGCTGCTCATGAGCCGCATGGCTCTGGCGTAGTGGCCGGGGTTGGTTTTGCGCAATTGCGCCAAATCGGCGGCGCTCGCGAGCCGCACCGGAGGCTCGAGGACGACCGGAGCCACGGGCTCGTCGGCCCAGCTGATTGACGCGCTGCACATCAAGGCAGCGAGAATCAGGTTGCGCATGGCAGCCCTCCGCTTCATAGACGCTCCACGGCGCGGGAAGTTTCACGAGGCGGTGCGGTCCCAAGACCCGCCCTCACGGTGCCGCCTCGGGAGTCGCGCGCGCCTTGACCGCCGCGACGGCGGCGAGGCGCCGCCTGCGTATTTCCTCGCCGATCTCGGCTCCCTCGAGGCCGCGCCGCTCGCTTTCCGACAGCGTTACAGCGGCAGCCGCATCCAGCGCCTGCCCGAGATACGCGACCTGAGGGTAGGGCGCGTCCTCGCGACCGGTGCGCCCGCGGGCATCGGCCTCGCAGGCGAGCAACAGCTCGGCAAAGCGCTCGGGACGGCGGAATGCGTCGCACTTCTCGAGCAGCGTGAGTACGGTTGCGGGCTTCAGCTCGAGGGCGCGGTGCACGAGTGTGTGCTGCCGCGCGGCGAGAATCGCCAGCTCGCGGTGGCTGTTGGGCACCTTGAGGCGCTCGCACAGATCCTCGATCAGCGGCACGCCGAACTCCTCGTGCCGGTGATGACTCGGCCAGTCGGCCCTCGGCGTCTGCGCCTTGCCGAGATCGTGCGTCAGCACTGCAAAACGCACCGCGACCGGGGCGGCGCGCGCCGCCGCGTACGTCAGCGCCAGCATCACGTGCACGCCGGTGTCGATCTCCGGGTGCCAGCGCGGCGGCTGCGGTACACCGAAGAGCGCATTGATCTCCGGAAAGATCACCGTCAGTGCACCGCAGGCGCGCAAGGTCTCGAAGAACACTTGCGGGTGCGCCTCGGCGAGCGCGCGCTCGGTCTCCTGCCAGATGCGCTCGGGAACGAGCGTGCGCGCCTCGCCGGCAGCGACGATGCGACGCATGAGCGCGAGGGTTTCGTCCGCCACACGGAACCCGAGTCCCGCAAAACGTGCGGCGAAGCGTGCCACACGCAGGATCCGTACCGGATCCTCGACGAAGGCTTCCGACACGTGTCGCAACCGGCGCGCCGCGAGATCCGCCTTCCCGCCATAAGGGTCGATGAGCGCGCCGTTCTCGTCCTCCGCCATCGCGTTGATGGTCAGATCGCGGCGCCTCAGGTCCTCCTCGAGCGTCACGGTGGGGGCGAACTGCGTGGTGAAACCGCGGTAACCCGGGCCGACCTTGCGCTCCTGGCGGGCGAGGGCGTACTCCTCATGGGTTACCGGGTGGAGGAAGACCGGAAACTCGCGGCCGACGGGCTCGTAACCCAACCGCACCAACTCCTCGGCTGTCGTGCCCACCACCACCCAGTCGCGCTCGCGGACCGGAAGACCGAGTAGGCGGTCCCGAACCGCGCCGCCGACCAAGTAGACTCGCATGGTGCGCATGTTAACCGAGACGCCTGCGGACAGCGCGGCGCAGGCGGCCGTTGCAACACTCAGGTCGTGGCGAGTCCGCGTGCCGTCGCTGGCGTTGGCGTGTGCGCTGCAGAGTGGCTGCGGCACTCCCTACCTCATGCAGGCGGCGAGCGGCGAATGGCAGGTGCTGCACGAGCGCGTGCCCATCGATAGCGTGCTCGCCGATCCGCACACGCCGCCAGCCGTCCACGAGCACCTCGAGCAGGTGCGGGCCGCGCGCGAATTCGCCTCGCAGGAGCTCGGCCTGCCCGACAACAAGAGCTACCGCAGCTACGCCGATATCGGCCGGCCGTACGTGGTGTGGAACGTGGTAGCGGCGCCGGAGTTTTCGCTCGCGCCGAAGCGCTGGTGCTTTCCGGTGGCGGGCTGCGTCGCCTATCGCGGTTATTTTCACGAGCAGTCGGCGCGCGATTTCGCGCTCGCACTCGAGGAACAGGGCTTCGACGTCGCAGTCGATCCGGTACCGGCGTACTCGACGCTCGGCAAGTTCGCCGACCCGGTGCTCTCCAGCATGCTGCGCTACGGCGATGACGATCTGGCGGCGACCATCTTCCACGAGTTGGCGCACCAGCTGCTGTACGTGCGCGATGACTCGGAGTTCAACGAGGCCTTCGCCACCACGGTCGAGTATGTCGGGCTCGAGCGCTGGCTCGCGCACCAGGGAGCGACGGCGCGCATGCAGGCGTTTCGCGATGAGCAACAGCGCGAGCGTGAGTTGGTGAGCCTGCTGGCGGCGACCCGCGCGCGCCTCGAGGAGTTGTACGTTGCACCGCTTTCGCATCGCGAGATGGTCGTAAAGAAAGAGGAGGTGTTCGCGCAACTCAGCAACGAGATCCGCGCGCTCGAGCGGCGCCAGGGCGTCAAGTATCCGTTGTACGAGGAATGGATCGCTGCCGGTTTGAACAACGCGCGCCTCGCGTCGGTGGCGACCTACTTCGAGTGCGTGCCCGGTTTCATGCGGCTGCTGCACGAGGAGGGTGATGATCTGCCGCGCTTCTATGCCGCGGCCCGCAAGCTCGCGGAGCTGCCGCGGTCCGAGCGGCACGCGAGGTTGTGCACGCCGCAGACGGCTGCGACTGAGTGAGCGGCAGCCGCCGGGCGCGAGCTCAGGCGGGTACGAGATCGGGTGCGAGGTAGCGGGGCAACTCCGCCAGCATGGGACGGGGCACGATGCCGAGCGCCGCGCAGCCGTCTTCACGACACACGCAATCGAGGGTGAGCGAGCGGAAGTTGTCGAGGGAGAAGGGTTTACCGGGCAGGAGACCCATCACCGCAGCCTGAACGCGCGCCAGCGCATCCGGCAGTCGCAGGATGTGGCATGGCAAACGCGCCACGCGCGCGGTGAGACGCACGATCTGCTCGAGCGTCAGCACCTCCGTCCCACACAGCTCGTAGGTCGCCCCCGCGCTCGAGGCCACATTGAGCGCGCGCACGAAGGCCGCGGCGACATCGAGTACGCTGATGGGGGCGAAACGCGCACCGGCGCGTGCCAGCGGCAGGATTCCGGCGCTCAGGCGCAGCAGGCCAGCGAAGCGGTTGGTGAGCGAATCACCCGCGCCGAAGATCACCGACGGGCGGAAGATCGTGACCGCCGGGTGCGCCTGTTCCGGGTGCGGTACTGCGCGCACCGCCGCCTCGGCGGCCGCCTTGGAGCGCAGGTAGCGGCTCGGCGCGTGCTCGGCAGCGCCGAGCGAGCTCATGTGCAGCACGCGGCGCACGCCCGTGGCGCGCGCGGCAGACATCACCTTGCCGGCGAGTGCGGCGTGCACGGTCTCGAAGGTGTCGCGACCGTGCTCATTGAGGATGCCGATGAGGTTGATCACGACCGCGCAGTCGGCGAACAACTGGCTGAGCACCCGCGGATCGTGCACGTTCACCCGGCGCAGCTCCGCGGTGTCGAGCACGCGCAGTCGGTCGGCGTGCGCGAGACTGCGGGTGGGCACGCGCACCCAGTGCCCCGCGTACACGAGCCGCGTCACCAGCTCCGTGCCAACGAACCCGGTGCCACCGAGCACGCAGATGTTCACGGGTGCGAGTTCCTCTCAGCGTAGTGGCACGAGCAGCACGGTCGCGCCGCGCCGCACCTCGAGCACCAGCACCGCGGCACCCTTGGCACGCTCGCGCAGCTCGTGGACGCTGCTCACGCGGCCGCGATTTGCGCCCACGATGACATCATCGGCGCGCAGCCCCGCCTGGGCCGCGGCGCTGCCGGGCTCGACGCTGCGCACCAGCGCGCCGCCGGCGTCGGGAGCATCGCCGAGCACCGCACCCTCGAAGCTCTTGTGAATGCTGGCCGGTCCCGCGCTGAGCTCGGTGGTGGTATCGGCGATCACCGCGGTGACCCGCAGCGGCTTGCCGTCACGCAGCAGGCCGATCTCGACCTTGTCGCCGACCCGCAGGAGTCCAATGGTGTTGCGCAGCTCGCTGTTCGACTTGACCGGCTGCCCGTTCACCGACGTGATCACGTCCCCGGTGCGTATTCCGGCGTGCTCGGCGGGCGAGCCGTCCACGACCTGCGACACCAGCGCGCCGACTGCACTCGGGAGTCCCAGCGAATGCGCGATGTCGGGCGTGACGGTGTACATGCTCACCCCGAGCTGACCGCGCTTCACCGAGCCGTAGCGGATGAGCTGATCCATGACGCTGCGCGCCATGTTCACGGGGATGGCGAAGCCGATGCCGATGTTGCCACCGCTGCGCGAGAGGATGGCAGTGTTGATGCCGATCAGCTCGCCGCGCAGGTTGACCAGCGCGCCGCCGGAATTACCCGGATTGATGGAAGCGTCGGTCTGGATGAAGTCCTCGTAGCCGTCGGGGTTGATCCCCGAGCGCGACAGGCCGCTGATGATCCCGGAGGTCACGGTGTGCTGCAGGCCGAACGGGTTACCGATGGCCACCACGAAGTCACCGACCTCCACCTTGGCGGAGTCACCGAGCGGAATCTGCGTGAGCCCGTCGGGTTTCACCTTCAGCACCGCAACATCCGAGGGCGTGTCGCTGCCGATGATCTCGGCCTTCACATCGCGCCCGTCCTGGAGCGTGACGGTGATCTCACTGGCATTCTCGACGACGTGGGCGTTGGTGACGATGTAGCCGCTGTGCGCATCGAAGATGACACCAGAGCCAGCGCTCTGGAAGGGGCGTGCGCGTGGTCCGGTGTCCGGTGGCACGTCGAAGAAGCGGCGGAAGAAGGGGTCATCGAGCAGCGGGTTCTGCGCGCCACGCTCGCGGATGGTGCCGCGGGTGGCGATGTTCACCACGGCGGGCGAGATCTTCTTGATCATGGGCGCCAGCGTCGGCACGCCCGACTCGCTGATCACGGGTGGCATCGCCGCCGGCAGCGGCGGCGCGAGCAGGGCGACCATCACACACAGGGCAAGCGCGCGTCTCATGCGTCGGGAATTCTAGCTCCAAGCGGCTGCGGCTGTTCGGTCGCTACGCGGGCCTCGCGCTGGAGCCGTGTAAGTCAAATGCGAGCCGCGCAGCGGCGCTTGTGCGGCTCCAAGGCATGAGCAAAGCAGGAAACGGCCGGCAGCGCGGTTGCGCTGCCGGCTCGCACAGTACGACTCTTGGTCTTAGGCGGCCTGGACTTCGATGCGTCGCGGCTGCGCCGTCGGGCGCTTCGGGACGGAAAGCTCCAGCACCCCGTTGAGGTGCGTCGCCTTGATGGCTTCGGCATCGACGCCCTCGGGCAGCGTGAAGCGGCGCAGGAACGTGCCGGTGGCGCGCTCGACGCTCTCGTAGCTGTCCTTGGACGACTTCTTCTCCGAGCGGCGCTCGCCCTTGATCGTCAGAACGCCCTTGTCGGCCGTGACTTCGATGTCCTTGCCCTCAACGCCCGGCAGATCCGCCGTGACGACGAAGCGGTCGGCTTCCTCGTAAACGTCGACCTGCGGGATCCAGCTGATGGTCGCGCCGTCGGCGACCTCGCCCAGAGCACGATCGAGCTGCCGCTGCAGGCGGCCCACGAAAGCCCAGGGCTCGTAACGAACGATGGTCATGCGAAAAAACTCCTCTTGAATAAGGTCAGAACTGAAACCAAAAACTGGTTACGCAGTGCGTGGTCACGCAGTGCGCGTATGAGGACCGATGTGTGGTGCGGCCTTCGGAGTTTCAAGAGCATGGACGTCAACGCGGCACTTTGACACCCGCCGATGAGCGGTGCGCTGCTGCTGAGTCATGCCGCGCGAGGTGCCGCTCGCCGTTGGGACCGATGCGCACAGCCAATGCGCACGGCCAATGCACATGAGTCGTGCGCAGGATCGAAGCAGATGCGCATTGACCCTGCGCATGGCTCTTGAAGCTGGTACGCCTCGAACCGGCGGGACCGAAACCTGGGGCTGCGCCGCTGATCAAAAAGTGATCAACGAGCCCAGAAACCCGGGCGGCCGGGCCGTCGCAGCAGCGCTCAAGGTGGGTTCTCTTGTGGGCAGCCTGTGCAGAACCTGTGCTTGCCCTGGGCACAATATATTGGGGTTGCCACGATTGAGACGCAGGCCGCATTTCTGGGAAAAAATATGACAAAAGCTGCAGCCGATATCTCCATAACATATTGAAAAATAGAAACAAAAAAGACATTACAAAATACTCTCCCGAGCCTTGACGCACTCGGGAGCCGTCATTAGGCTTTTGACCCCGACACAAGATCTAGTGTTTGCTGCAAAGGCGATCACGGTCACGCGGTCGGGGGAGGTTTCAGGGACCTGACTGTCACAACGACAGCAGGTGCCAGTCGGCTCGAGGGCTCACGAGGTCCCTCAAGTTGCTCTGACTGACATTCCCTGCAATCCGAACAAGGCGTCAAGAACATCGGAGCGCCGCGGATTACATGAACACTGTCGTGAAGATCGAACCCATTGGCGTGGATGCCATTCCTTTCCAGGAGGCATCGCTCGACATCTGGGACAAGAAGTATCGCCTCAGCGCGAAGGACGGTACGCCCATCGACAAGACGATGGACGATACCTACAAGCGCGTGGCGCGCTCGCTCGCGGATGTCGAGGCCGAGGACGTGCGCGAGCAGTGGTACGAGCGCTTTCTGTGGGCGCTGCGTCGCGGAGCTATACCCGCTGGACGCATAACGTCCAACGCTGGTGCGCTCGAACACAAGCCGGCGACCTCCACGATCAACTGCACGGTGTCGGGGACGATCATCGACTCGATGGATGACATCCTGCGCAAGGTCCATGAGGCGGGGCTGACACTCAAGGCGGGCTGTGGCATCGGCTACGAATTCTCGACGCTGCGACCGCGTGGCGCGTACGTGTCCGGCGCGGGTGCCTACACGTCGGGGCCGCTCTCGTTCATGGATATTTTCGACAAGATGTGTTTCACCATCTCCTCTGCTGGCGGCCGCCGCGGCGCGCAGATGGGCACGTTCGACATCGGGCATCCGGACGTCATGGAGTTCATCCGCGCCAAGCGCGAGAGCGGGCGGCTGCGGCAGTTCAACCTCTCGCTGCTCATCACCGACGAGTTCATGCAGGCGGTGCGTGAGGACCGTGAGTGGAAGCTCGCCTTCCCACTCGCGCACAAGGAGTACGAGGCGGACCGGCCGGATCTCAGCGACAAGTCGCAGTTCCTGTGGCGCGAGTGGCCGGTGCACGACGGCTATGTGGTGAACGACGAAGGCTTGGTCGCGTGCAAGATCTACAAGACGTTGCCGGCGCGACGTATGTGGGACGTGATCATGACGTCCACCTACGATTTCGCAGAGCCCGGATTCATCCTCATCGACCGCTCGAATGAGATGAACAACAATTGGTGGTGCGAGAATATTCGCGCCACTAACCCGTGTGGTGAGCAGAATTTGCCGGAGTACGGCGCTTGTCTGCTCGGCTCGGTAAACCTCACCCGCTTCGTGAAGCATCCGTTCACTGACTTCGCGGAATTCGACTGGAACGAGTACCGCGAGGTCGTGAAGGTGTTCACGCGCATGCTCGACGACGTGGTCGAGGTGAACGGCCTGCCACTCGAGAGGCAGCGCGAGGAGATCCTGCGCAAGCGCCGGCACGGCATGGGCTTCCTCGGCCTCGGCAGTACCCTGGCTCTTCTGCGCATGAAGTACGGCTCGCCGGAATCGGTGCAGTTCACCGCGGATGTCGCGCGCGAGATGGCGGTGGCGGGCTGGGAGGCGGCGCTCGAGCTCGCGCGCGAGAAGGGCCCGGCGCCGATCATGAACGAGGAGTTCACGGTCACGAAGGAGATGCTGCGCAAGCGGCCGGAGATGGCTCGCGATGGCTGGAAGCCGGGCGCGAAGATCGCCGGGCGCCTGCTGCACGCCAAGTACAGCCGCTACATGCAGCGCGTGGCGCAGGTGGCGCCGCATCTGGTGCACGAGCTCGCCGAGACGGGCGCGCGCTTCACGCATCACAGCTCGATTGCGCCGACCGGCACCATCTCGCTGTCACTCGCCAACAATGCGTCCAACGGCATCG
>Ga0306922_10006820_pt1 | contig 10965 bp, 10 predicted proteins | sample sta12Cox44000082_FD_203758 | JGI IMG/M metagenome (GOLD analysis project Ga0306922, IMG submission 203758) | Lab enrichment of tropical soil microbial communities from Luquillo Experimental Forest, Puerto Rico - statoxic.12C.oxic.44.000.082 (v2)... | ecosystem: Environmental > Terrestrial >...
TTTTGTGCTGCTAATCATAAGGGTGTTCCTTTCTTGTAGGCGTTGAGCCAACGCACTCAAAACCTACTCCAAAGGGGCGCCCTTTTATAATGTGTTACGTGGCGTTGCGGTATCTTGCTGATTCTAAAGCCGGCTGGAGTTTTGGCGAAGGACACGAGACAAAGATGAGGGCATAACGGATGACCTGCCAGCCGAATTCGAGGGATTCGAGCACCGACAGAAAAAAGAGTTTCCATGTTTTCATGTCCCAAGATAGCCGCAGGCGCGGAGGCATTACAACTTTCCTAAATTGCTAGAAACAAAAGGCTACGAGGTTTTTCGGGCAGACAACGATCTTGCGCGGGCCGGGGGACGCAGGATCACTTCCGGATGACGACACCCGGGAGTTTCGTTGCGCTCGCTCCCGACTGGCGATTTGTTTGGGCCGCTTGCTCAACACCTCGACGTTGATCGCAAGTCGGAAGACGCCTATTCCGTCCCCTGTGACCGGTTTGCGCCCCCTCGCATCGAACAAAGGCAACTCCCTCGGAGAAATTACATGAACTCAAGAAAACTCGGCAAAAGCGGTCCCTCAGTCTCCCCCCTCGGCCTCGGCTGTATGGGCATGTCATGGGCGTACGGCCCTACGGATGACAAGGAATCCCTCCGCGTCCTGCATCGCTTCCTCGAGCTGGGTGGAAACTTCCTCGACACCGCCGAAATCTACGGGCCTTTCACCAATGAGGAGCTTGTAGGCAGGTTCCTTCGTGAAGTTCCCCGCGACAGCGTAGTCGTCGCCACCAAGTTCGGCTTCCGCATCGATGCCGGCGGCACGCGCCTTGGTCCCGACAGCTCGCCCGGCAACGTGCGCCGCGCCGTCGAAGGTAGTCTCAAGCGCCTCGGTATCGATGTCATCGACCTCTACTACCAGCATCGCGTCGATCCCAACGTTCCTATCGAGGACACCGTCGGTGCCATGGCTGAGCTCGTGAAAGCCGGCAAAGTCCGAACTCTCGGTCTATCTGAAGCCGGACCCGAGACCATCCGACGCGCCGCTAAGGTCCATCCCATCGCCGCTCTGCAAAGCGAATACTCTCTGTGGACCCGCGATGTCGAATCCAACGGTGCCCTCGCCGCTTGCCGCGAGCTCGGCATTACCTTCGTCCCCTACAGCCCACTCGGCCGCGGCTTCCTCACCGGCGCGATCCAGAAAATCGACGACCTCGATCCCTCTGACTGGCGCCGCAAAAACTATCCACGCTTTGCCGAAGAGGCCCTCGAGGCTAACCTCAAACTGGCAGAGGCCGTTAAGGAACTGGCCAACGCTCGTTGCATCACCCCCGCGCAGTTGGCTCTCGCCTGGGTCCTGGCTCAAGGCGAAGACATCGTTCCCATTCCCGGCACCAAGCGTGTGCGCTACCTCGAAGAGAACATGGCTGCGCGCCATGTCAACCTGACTGCGGACGATCTCAACAACATCTCCGCTCGTCTCAGCCAGGTTCCCATAGTTGGTGAGCGCTACACCCCGGAAATGATGGCCCTGGTCCAGCGCGCCTAGACCGCTATGTGGTCTCCGAGCTGTGCAGCCTGGCAAGATTCTGGGTGGGGATGACTTCCGAGTTGCCGACAAACCATCCGGAACACCCCTTGGCCCCTATTGGCTCAATGAGCGCATTGCCCTGATATTGCCGACCGAGAATCGAAAAGCTAGTTTCCGAAAGCCGACTACACTGCAAACTCATTACGATCTTTGAACTGCCTTTGTCATCCACATACGTTCCAGGACCAAACCGGAGACCATATGCATGCGAGAGGCTGATTTCAATTGTCGTGTGGTTCCTAAGACCCCGGACAGTCAGCACCTGCGGGGTCTTCCTCGACAGGTCATTTCGCGCGCCGTCCACTTGACAAGCAAGTGAAACGTAGTACCCTCTCATTAGAGAGACCACTTGGATGTCTAATAAAGAAAAAGAATCAATCCAACTGCTGCAGGGGACACTTGATCTCATCGTTTTGCGCACACTCGCGACGATGGGCCCACAACACGCTTATCAGATTGCCACGCGTCTGCACCAGATCTCCGACCGACTGCTGAACCTCAACCAGGGCACTCTCTATCCAGCGTTAGTGCGGCTCGAGCAGTACGGATGGATCAAGGGAACCTGGGGAAGGACTGAGAGCAACCGCGAAGCCAAATACTACGAAATCACCAAGGCGGGACAGAAAGCCTTAAAGGAGGAAAAAGAAGATTGGAGAAGAATGTCGGCTCTGGTGGAACGGCTCTTGGTTGAGGAGTCCTAGCCGTGAAGCACCTGAGACGTATCTTCCTGAAGTTTTCTCTGCTTTTCACCAACTCCAGAGTGGAAGCGGAACTGGCACGAGAGATTGACACGCACCTCGCGTTTCTGGAAGGCGAATATCTGCGCCAGGGCATGACGCCGGAAGATGCGCGACGGGCGGCCAGAGTCGCCTATGGAGGCGTGGAGCAGGCGAAGCAGCTGCATCGCGACGAGCGAGCGTTTCAGTGGCTGGGCCAGATTCTGCAAGACACCCGAGTTACCTTCCGCCAACTGCGTAAGTCTCCCGGATTTACTGTGACGGCCATCCTGATGCTGGCGCTGGGCATTGGGGCGACGACGGCGATTTTTTCCATCGTCCAAGGAGTGCTGCTGCGTCCGCTGCCGTTCCCCGACCCGGATCGTCTGGTCATCCTGGGAGATGAGCTGGAAGGTTCGAAGTGCGCGGCCTGCGCTCAATCCAGCGTAACCGCTCCCGACATCCGCAATTACATGCGCGACACGCAAAGCTTCAGCCATCTGGGCGGCTATCGGCAAAGATTGTTTGAACTATCCGGCACGGGTGAACCGGAGGCGGTGATTGCGACGCGGATGAGCGGCGAGGTCTTTGCCGCGCTGGGAGTGCCACCGCTGCTGGGGCGCACGTTCACGCAACAGGAAGATGAAGAACAGCAGCAAGTGGCGGTGCTGAGCTATGGCATGTGGCGGAGCCGCTTCCACGGCGATGCGAACGTACTGGGGAGCAAGATCATTCTCTACCGCAATCCCTACACCGTGATCGGCGTGATGCCGCGCGATTTCGAGTTTCCGCTCAACCCTGGGCATGTGAATCAGAGCGAGCTCTGGCTTCCGCTCAGCCTGCAGCCAGAGGAATTTACGGCGGGCGGCGCGGCGTCGTGGAACTCTCGCATGGTGGCGCGCTTAAAGCCTGGCATCACGGCCGAGCAGGCGCTGAGCGATGTGGAGCGAGTGGCCCAGGAAACGATGCGCGACTATCCGGCCTACATGCGGAGTCTTCGGATTCACGCGGTGGTTACACTCCTGCAGGAAGATACGGTGGAGCAGGCACGACCGCTGGTGCGTACCCTGTTCTTTGCAGTGATCGTTGTTCTGCTGATCGTCTGTGCAAACCTGGCGGGGCTTCTGCTAGTGCGTGCCATCCGCAGACGAAGAGAACTCGGGGTGCGGCTCGCCCTGGGTGCTCGCACGGCCACGCTACTGCGACAGGCCATCGTGGAAAGCATGGTCTTGAGTATCGCCGGTGGCGCGATCGGGCTGGCACTGGCGGCTGTGGGTCTGCGGGTGGGCGTAAGTCGGCTACCGCAGACGCTACCTCGCATCAACGAGATTGGCTTGGACTGGACGGTCATGCTCTTCGCGCTGGGACTGGCGCTGCTGACCGGCTTGCTCTGCGGATTGGCTCCAGCATTTGCCGCAATCAGGACGAGCGTGAACGAGACGCTCAAAGAAGGCGGGCGTACCCGCACCTCGGGCAGCGGCCATGCCAGGCTACGCTCGGCGCTGGTGGTGGCGGAGATTGCCGTGGCGCTGACCCTGCTTACCGCCTCCGGCCTATTGCTGCGCAGCTTCGAAAAGATGCGCGATGTGAAATTGGGCTTCCGCCCCGACAATACGCTGGCTGCGCTCTACGTTCTGCCGCAGCAGCAGTATCGAAGGCAATCCGCGATCGATGAATTCACGAAAACTCTGCTGAGCGATCTAGGGCAGTTGCCTGGCGTGGATGCTTTTGGCATCACTTCGTTTTTGCCTGCGGCCGGCAATAACTGGGGTACCGTTTTCACGATCGAAGGCTATGTTCCGGGCGCGGGGTTGAATATGGCGGCGATGTCGCTGGTCGAGAGCGATCCCTTCGAAGCGCTGGGCATTCGTTTGCTTCGCGGGCGCGTCTTTACCGAGTCGGATAATGCCGGCTCACAGCTGGTGGCTATCGTGAATCGCAAGATGGCCGAGCACTACTGGCCAGGCCAGGACCCGATCGGCAAACGGCTGCGCCGGGGCTTGCCGGAGACCTCCACGCCATGGATGACAGTGGTGGGCGAGGTCGATGATGTCAAGCTGGGGCCGGCCGATGCGGAGACGTTGCCACAGGTGTACCAGCCGGTAACACAGACGGTTGTCAGTGAAGGCGTTTTCGCCTCCGTCGGGGAATTGAGCGCCACCAACGGCTGGATCGTTCTTCGCAGCCGTATGGCTCCGGAGCAGATGGAAGGTACGGTTCGCGCAACGGTACGGAAGATTGACCCGCAGTTGCCGCTCTACCAGATGCAGACGATGGCGCACGCCATCTCGAAGAGCGAGGCGCCGCGACGCTTCAATACCGTGCTGATTTCCTCTTTTGCCATCGCTGCAGTGCTACTCAGTGTTCTCGGGATCTATGGCGTGATTGCGTTCTCCGTGGCATTGCGCGAACAGGAAATGGCGGTGCGCATAGCGCTTGGCTGCCAGCGCTCCGGAGTGATCCTGTTCATCCTGAGTTCCGGCGCCAGGCTTGCGGCTGTCGGCTGTGCGTTGGGTTTGCTTGGCGCCGTGGCCGTTTCCCGTTTGCTGCGTTCCTTTCTGTTTGAAGTAAGCCCATTTGATCCGGGTGTGCTTGCGCTTTCTGCCATCACAATGCTGCTGCTGGCGCTGGCGGCTTCTGCACTACCGGCCAGACGCGCATCGAGTACGGATCCCATACTGACTCTGCGAGGCGAATAGGAAGATGCCGACGATATTCGGCAACCCCGCGTGTATGCAATCTGGCACTTTTGGAGATGTTATGGCAGCGCTTCCAAGAACCAGGCCGCCGTTGCGAAGCCGCACAGTGACAATTACGTGTACGTGAGGTTTCATTGCCGGCCGAGTCACGAGCGAACCGGACAAGTCAAGTACTGGGAGGAACCTTTGCGATTTCCCGACTTACCGGGAGTGATAGAGTTTTTAGAGTCCCAAATTCAATGGGTGGTCGTGTCTTGCGTCCGCTGCAGTATCTTTCCGCAAAAAACTTCTCTCTTCGAGGCAACTTTCCCTTCGTGAAGGGCCCGGTTCACCAGTTTTTTAGGGCCTGAAAATCTATGAAAAACTGATGCCTCTGGGGCTTCAGGTCCTGAATTGCAATAAGACGTCGGATTTCTTCCCGCGTAACCTCTCATGTGGAACTTCTTTCGGTCTCGCTGTATTATGCGGATGTTATTTTGCAACCCAGTAGGCCGCGTTCCTTGCGTGACGCCTTCGTATAGGCGCACAGAAAGTCTCTGAGGGCACGCTATGAAAAAAACATTGGTTGGTTTTGCATTGGGGCTCGCCATAGTTTCATCCGCGTTCGCTCAAGATAAGGAACAGGGCCGTACGGAAAATGCCGGGACGGTCATGAAGGAAATCCTAAACGCCCCGGACGGCATTCCGCAGAGCGTTTTGGACAAAGCGGATTGCGTCGTGATTCTTCCGTCTGTGCTGAAATTTGCTATCGGTATTGGAGGGAGTTATGGCCGCGGGGTGATGACTTGCCGCGGAGGAAGCACGTTTCACGGCAAGTGGGGGCCGCCGACGATGATGGCGCTGGAAGGTGGCAGCGCTGGATTGCAGTTGGGCGGCAACGCGACGGATTTTATTCTGCTGTTGATGAGCCCACGTTCGGCAAAGAGCGTCTTGAGCAGCAAGGTGAAGCTAGGGGCAGACGCATCGGCAGCGGCGGGCCCGGTGGGCCGCGCGGCGTCGGCGGAAACCGACGTGACGTTGCGCGCGGAGATTCTGTCTTACTCACGGTCGCGCGGATTGTTTGCCGGAGTTTCGCTGGAAGGTTCTACGCTTCGTCCGGACAACGGCGCGAACAAAAATCTCTATGGCAAGGAAGTCAAAGCTTCGGACGTTGTGTTCAAGAATGCGGTGCCCGTGCCGGATAGTGCGAAGGCCTTGCTGGCGACGCTGCAAAAGGCTTCCCCGGTAAACAAGAGCAAGGGAAACTAAACGGACGCAGCAAGTCACACCGCAAGAAAGGCCCACAAGGACCGGCCTCGAGCAGTTTTTTGATGAGTGAAATATTTGTCAATCCTTGCGGCTTAAAGAGCCCCGCGAGGACGCTAAGGCGGTCGATTCCTGATTAACCTTATCGGAGACTTGGGTAATAGAGCCTCCGCTGTGCCAGCCGGTGTAAGTTCTTTCATGTCGGGATCGTAGGAACAATCAGAGCACAATGGCCGAGATACTGTTGGGACGAGGCATAAGCCTTTTCTTTTTTCCCCACCATTGGTCGATCCTTCCCGAGTTCCCGGAGTCAGCGTGATAATCAGCCCTGTCCTTGCGGGTCTTGGAATGTCTTTTATCGGCTCAATGCAGCGCAAGCGCAACAAGAAGGGATAACTTCACTCCCTTCTCACCTTCGGCGATGAAAAGTTTCTTGGACGCTTTGTCGAATTCGAGTCCAGCCGTTCGTCGATATAGTGAAGGGGGTAACCGGCCCACCCGAAGACCGTTACAGGAGAACGTCGTGACGCAATATTTGGTTGCTATTTTACCATCCCGACGACTACGACCCATCCACAGAGGACGAAGCGATGTCCCGCGATATCGACGCGCTCAACGACGAGATGAAGGCTGCTCGTGTCAGGATTATGGTCGGCGGCCTGCGGAACCCGGCCAGCACCGCGAGCACAGCCCAATGGTGAAGTTCTCGTCACCGACGGGCCGTACACAGAGACTAGGTGACCAAAGGAAACCATGTTCGCTTGTAGGACGCGGGAATCCCACAAGCGGACACAGGAAGTACGAGGATGACCTTAAACGTACCTAAGGCTTCTTTTTTCAAAAACTTAGAAACCTCGTCGCCGGCACATATCGTGCGACAGTAGTTACCAAAGAACTAGGAGGGGACTGTGATTCTCAAACCGCACCTGCTGTACCAAGACCTCCGGATTGCTGTGCGCTCGCTCAGCCGCTCGAAAGGGTTGGCCTTCACTGTAATCGCCACGCTTGCGCTCGGTATTGGCGCCAACGCCGCTATTTTCAGCCTCGTTCGTGGCGTCCTCCTTCGCCCGCTCGTCAACGCCGACGAAAGCCGGCTCATCTACATTCAGCAGAGCGCTCGCGGCATTGGCGAGGAGGAGGCCAACTGGTCCGTCCCCGAAATCCAGGACTTCAAAGCCAGCACCCATTCCGTCAGCGAATTCGGCGATTTCTCGGCTATCGGCATGACCATGATCGGCATGGGCGAGCCTCGCCAGATTCAAGCCGCTGTCGTCGGGGGCAACTATTTCGAGACAGTTGGGCTTCACCCTGTCCTTGGTCGCCTCATCGGACCTCAAGATGACGGCCCGAAAGCCGCCGGCGTCGTCGTTTTGACGTATCCCTTCTGGGCCACCGCTCTCAAGAAAGATCGCAACGTCGTCGGCAGACAGGTCCGCCTCGACAGCTTTGACGCGCGCACAGCCACCGTTATCGGCGTCCTCGAACCATCCCTCCCCTACCCCACAGATACAGAAATTATCGCCAATGTCGTTATGAGCGCGCATCACCTCGACGCCACCATGGTGACCGGTCGCGTCCATCGGATGACAGAACTCTTCGGCCGCCTCGCTCCCGGCGCCACGCTTGAACAGGCTCGCGCGGAACTCCAATCCGTCTACGCCACGATGAAGAAAGACCATCACGAAGCTTACCCCACTAACGCGCATTTCCAGGTTGACGCAAGGCTCTTCCGCGACCAGGTCACGTCCGACGCTCGGCCAATCCTGCTCGTTCTTCTCGGGGCCTCTGCTCTCGTCTTCATCATTGCTTGCTCCAACGCGGCCAACCTCATCCTTGCTCGCACTGTGCGACGCGAAGGCGAGCTGACCATTCGTGCGGCTCTCGGCGCCGGCTCAGGCGCGTTGCGGCGTACCCTGTTGGCCGAAAGCCTCGTCCTTTGTGTCGCTGGAGCCACGCTTGGCGTAATGACTGCGCGCCCGTTGCTCGAAATTCTTTCGCGCTACGCTTCCCGCTTTTCCGTTCGCGCCCTGAACCTTACAGTCGACTCGAGTGTCCTCTGGGTTGGCGCGGGACTCGCAATTATCGCCGCCGTCCTCCTCGCTTACGTTCCTCGCCTCCCCAGCGCCAACGTTTCACAATCCCCCGGACTCGCCAGCGGCAGCGTACGCATCACGGGAAGCACGAATCGCCGTCTCCGCGCCTTCGCCGTCGTCCAGATTGCCGCCTCCTTCATGCTCCTCGCCGGCGCCAGCATGCTTCTGAAAACGCTTATCGCCATGCAGACCGCGCAAACGGGCATGGACACGCGTCACGTCCTCGCGATCAACGTCCCGGTGATGCAATACCAAAAAACGCCGCAGCAGGTCGTGGATTTCTACAAAGAAACCATCCGCCGCGTTGATGCCCTGCCCGGCGTCACCAGGACTGCTTACGGTATGTCCGCTCCCTGGCGCGATGCCCGTAGCGACCCTAGACTTCAATTCTCGGGAGATGGTCACGTCTCTAGCGTGGAAAATGACCCCCGCGCCCATTTCCGGGTTATCTCTCCTGGTTATTTTGCCGCGCTCGGCGTTCCGATCCTCGCCGGACGCGATTTCAACGACCTCGACACCCAATCGACTGAACCGATCACAATTGTCAGCGAGAGTCTGGCCCAGCGTATGTTCCCCGGTCAGGACGCTATCGGCCGCCATGTCTATTGGACAGACCCCGTGTTGAAATTCCTCCCCGGTTTCAAGAGCGAGCAACTGCGGATCATTGGCGTCACCGCCGATATTGACGAAGAACATGTCGTTCCGCAGCCCACGCTCACGATTTACAGCACCTTTAACCATGGGCCGATGTTTAACGGGCGGCTCTTCATCCACACCAGCGCAAATCCCTATGCGCTAGTGACGCCTGCTACGCAAATCATTCGAGGCATGTCCGCCGAGCAGCCCGTCGAGAAGGCCGCCACTCTGGAAGACATCCGCGCCGAAGTCCTCACCCCGGATCGCCTGAACACTGTAGTCTTCGGTATCTTCGCTGCCGTCGCGCTCACGATTGCGCTGGTTGGTGTTGCGGGCGTACTCGCTTTCTCCGTTAGCGCGCGCATTCGCGAATTTGGCATTCGCCTCGCCCTTGGTTCGCCACCGCAGCGCCTCCTGGCCGGCGTAATCGCCGAAGGCGCAGTCATGGCCGCGTTCGGTGTTGTTGCCGGCTCCGTCGGCGGCTACTGGCTCGCGCGGATTGCGGCACGCTATATCACCGACCTGAAGATGCCCAGCGTTTTGCCGGTCGTCGCTTCGGCTCTTGTGCTGCTGGCTGCGGCGGTCATCGCTTCCGCCATGCCGGCCGCTCGCGCCGCGCGCGTCGACGTGATGCAAGCGCTGCATTCCGACTGACCTCAAGCCGCAAGCTATTGACACTAGGTAACCTTAGGGTGAATACCGTCTTAGCCACCGGTGCCTGGTCGGGCTGGCGTTGCTGTGAGTAAAGCAGAACGCGATTACGGCAAAACCGTCCATCTCTCCGAGTAGGAGAGAGGCTAATGCGCTGTAGGCGTCCCTTGGCTGTATCCGCCGTTTCCAGCTTCGTGCCCGTTTAGGTCAACCGTGGCAACACCGACGCTCTCTCACCACTCGCCCCACTTCGTCCAGCGCTTGGTGCGGCCCTCGTCCCGGTCGGAACCCGTACGAGCACTCGAGGAAGTCCTGCTCATAGATGGCGTTCAGCACCTCGCCCGTCGCCTTCTGCACGATCTTGTCCTCCAGGGATGGTATTGAAATGGGTCTCTGCTTCCCATTTTCCTTGGGGATGTAGATCCTGCGCAGCGGTTGAGCCCGGTACGTGCCCTCTTTGAGCCGCTTATGTAGCTGCTGGATATTCCTCGCGGCATCCTTTTCATATTTCACGTACGTGATGCCGTCCACTCCTGCGCTGGCTTTCTTTCTGAGTCCTTGGAAAGCCGCATACAGCGCTTCAGGTGTGATCAGGTGAGCGATCGAGAAGAATCGTCGCTTCGGATCCTCCTTGGCTAGTTCGGATATTCTGTCGATTTGTGTGGACATAGTGACTCGAGGTCTGAGCCTCGTCTATGTTTCCTTTCGCCAGATACGTGCATCTGTTTCCCCCTTCCCTCCAGTGGGTTCCGTGGCCGCTCTTTACAGAGCCCTGCGGTTCCCCACCTTCGTCGGTACTACGGGGTCGTAAGACTGCTCCTCCATCCTTGGGCGGGCACCTATGGTTTCCCTTGGCGTCCACCTTACCGTTCTTGCGAGCGGAGACGGTGAGCTCTCCTGGGTTCATGGGGAATCCCTTTGGAAGCATGCCCCGAGCTAGGGACTCCGGCGACCCCGGCGCGACCTTGCATAGCGGTCGTCCGGATGCTGCCTTCCGCCTTGTTAACGGCGTCAGCGTCACGACATGCCGAATTTCGGAGCTGAATCTTCACGGCCTGCTTCCTCGTTGTGTACGCTTCGCACCCACCAGTCGCCCGGTGAATGGCAACACTCACTACCGGCCTGCTTGCTCGCTTTGGCCGGGCGGGACTTACACCCGCTGGATTCCGTTAAGAAGTTTCACCGTTTCATCTTCGGTTCCTCCCCTTCCACGCTTTTCCCAGCGCGATAACAATGTCGGCCCTGTCAAGCCCTTTTTTGGTTTTTCTTGAAATTTTTTGTTCCTGCGTGTACGGCGGTTGAATCGGAACGAAGAAGGGTTGTGACCCTGGCCAGTGCGGTGCCTG
>Ga0306922_10006822_pt1 | contig 10964 bp, 11 predicted proteins | sample sta12Cox44000082_FD_203758 | JGI IMG/M metagenome (GOLD analysis project Ga0306922, IMG submission 203758) | Lab enrichment of tropical soil microbial communities from Luquillo Experimental Forest, Puerto Rico - statoxic.12C.oxic.44.000.082 (v2)... | ecosystem: Environmental > Terrestrial >...
GAAGTGACCGGCTGCGTCGTGAATGCCCAGGTGTTTGGTGCCCCCGACACAAAGGCGACCAGTCCGGCGACCGCAATCAGCATCCTATTCATCGTGCCCCCTCATACCGAATTGATTGTAGGCTTCCCAGCGGGTCTGTCATCCCCCCTGGCCTCTTGTCGGGACCGGCTGCTTTGGTTTTCAATGAGCCTCGCCAATCAAGGCAGGGGGAAATTCGTGACCAGGATCTCGTTGGCTCTATGGGCCGCCCTGACCGCAGTATTGGGTTTGGTTTCTTCCGGCGACGTCGCCCAAGCCGCGGAGCTAAAAGTTCTCGCCTCCGTTGCACTGACCTCCGCACTCGACCAGCTTACTCCCGTCTATGAGAAAGCGACAGGGGACAAGCTGACCATCGGCTACAGTTTAGCCGCCGATCTGAAAAAGCGCATTCTCGATGGCGAAATCGCCGACGTGATCATCCTCACGCGACCAATGATGGAAGACCTTCAGAAGCAAGATAAACTTGCGCCCAACAGCCTCGTGAACGTGGCCGGCACTCCGGTTTCGGTAGTAGCTCGGGCGGGTGCGCCGAAGCCGGATATCAGCTCGGCTGACGCTTTCAAGCACACGCTCCTCACCGCCCGATCCATCGTCTATGCGGACCCCGCGAAGGGAGGCGCAAGCGGCGTCTATTTCGCCCGGGTTCTCGATCGTCTCGGGATAGCCGATCAACTGAAGAGCAAGACGATATTGGTGCCGGGTGCCCAAGCTGCAGACGTGGTCGCCAAGGGCGACGCAGAGCTTGGAGTGGCTCAGGCCTCGGAAATCGTACCAGTCGCCGGGGCGCAACTGGTGGGCCCGCTGCCCGGAGAACTGGCGAGCACGACGATCTTCACCTCTGGGACCGGTACTGGCAGTAAATCGCCTGAAGCGGCCAAGGCGCTCATTAAGTTTCTCACTGGGCCAGAGGCGAGTTCTCTCTTCAAGGCCAAAGGCTTTGTGCCGGGATAGCGGATATCGAATGATTGAATTGGTCACGATCGGGGTTTAAGGGACATCATCGCTCGTCTCTTCCTCCCGCACCCGCCGGTCTTTGAGATCGAGCACCTTGGTTGCAGGACTGAGCCCCGCCCGGACGAGGACCTCCGGCGTCAGCAGCGCAACGTGGTGGCAGACGGCGCAGGAGTGGTTAAGATCATTGCCCCTACGGCGCTCAGAACGATAACATAGCGACAACGTGGAGCCAGCGTATGCGGGACTTCCGATGCCGCTGATACAGACCCGACGCCGCTTTCTGACCACCCTCTCGTTGGCCGGTGCCGCCGGCCTTCTCCGCCCGCCGCGGGCGTCCGCCGCCGAGGGCGCCCTCGAAACGACCACAGTGCGCCTTCCCAAAGTTTTCGGCGTCTGCATCAGTCCCCAAGACGTCGCCGAGGAGCTGTTGCGCGCCGAGGGTTTCACCGATGTTCGCTACATCGAAACAGAGGCGGCCCGGGTAGCCGGGGCACTCGGGCACGGCAAGCTCGATTTTGGTTTGAACTACGCACCGCTGGCGATCCCCGCGATCGACACCGGAGAGCTGCTTACGATGTTGGCGGGAAGATACAGTGCGGTTTTACGCTCTGCGTATGCGCGAAGCGGGGTTCATCAAATCGAGCCCACAGAAAATCATCGCCGACGGTACAGATTGGCGCTTCCTGGAAGAAGTCAAACGCGAGCTAAAGGCGTGAGCGCGATCAGGCTCGGCTCATTGTTCTTGACGTTGCCGACCCGCGCGCTCACCGGCCAGCAAGTCATGGCCCCGGATGGGTAGGGCGCCAGAAGCGCCTTGAGTTGGCGCGGTCAGCCACAATGCCCGGGAAGAAAGCGTCGCGGGGGCGCGGGCCAAGCGGTCGCCGCACGCTCGTTCATTCGATCACCTCGTCGGCGCGGGCGAGGATCGTTGGCGGGATCGTCAGACCGAGCGTCTTGGCGGTCTTGAGGTTGATGACCAGCTCGAATGTCGTCGGCTGCTGGACCGGCAGGTCAGCGGGCTTGGTGCCCTGCAGGATCTTCCCGACATAAATGCCGATCTGGCGATTAACGGCCGTGAAGCTGGTTCCGTAGCTGATCAGCCCGCCGGCCACGGTCGCTTCGCGCCACGGATAGATCGCCGGAACGGTATGGCGGGATGCCAGCGCAACGAGCCGGTCACGATGGCTGTTGAAGAACACGGCGCCGTCAACGAGAAGCGCGTCGGCGTGCAGTTCAACCAGGGAGCCGAAGGCCGCGTCGATATCACCCTCTGCGGCGGCCTTCACGATAGGGAGCTGTATCCCCTTCGTGCTTGCCGCTTCCTGTACGTCTCTGATCGGGTCTTTGAACCCCTCGATCGTCGGGAAGTTCTGGTTCACGAGGAAGGCGATCACCCTGGCCTGCGGGACCAGCTCGCTAAGCAGCTCGAGCCGCTTGGGCATCAGTTCCATTACGAAGGGGCTGAAGCCCGTGAGATTGCCGCCCGGCCGGGCGAGACTGGCGACTAACCCCTGGCCAACTGGGTCGCCGACGTTGAAGACGATCGGGATCGTCGAGGTCGCGCCTTTCGCCGCCCGTGTAGCAGGGGTGTTGCCGGTTACGATCACGTCGACCCTATGGTCGACGAGGTCGGCGGCTAATGCGGGCAGTCGATCGTATTGGCCCTCCGCCCAGCGCCACTCGATCGTTACGTTTTGTCCTTCGACATAGCCGATCTCGCTCAGCCCCTGAAGGAACGCAGCAGTAAACGGTGCAACCTGGCCGCCGGGCGACGTGCTGCCGAGAAAGCCGATGACCGGCATCGCCTTTTGCTGCGCGCGCGCAGCGAGCGGCCATGCCGCCATCGCGCCGGCGAGAAAAATTATGAAATCGCGTCGCCTCATGCCCGGCTCTCGCTCTGACGGCGAGCAGGGACTATAGCTCAAAAGGGCCACCTCGAATAGGCTGGGCGAAGGGCAGCTTTCCACCCCGAGCCGACCTCCAGCGCCGGTACCAAGCGTCAGATTTCGGCAACTAGCTCCGCTCGCCGGCTCGGAGATGCCTCCGGGCAGAGCCGGGTAAAGGCTTTTCCGAACGCGCCTCATCGCCGCGCGGCAGGAGCAGGACGCCGGGGGCTTGCTCCGATGTAGCGCAGATGGGCGAGAGAGGAATACGGTATCCGAGCGGAAGCCGGCATCGCATCGCCAAGCTGCCGGCGCAAAAACAACGCCAAGTACAGGGAGGATGCAATGCGCAGACGGGACTTGCTCAAAGCCGCCGGTGTGAGTGTTGCGGCCCTCGCGCCGCCGCGGATCGGGCGGGCGGAGAGGTCCAACAAGCTGGTCTTTGTTCCCACCGAAGATCTCAGCGTGCTGGACCCGCATTTCGCCGGCCCCCGGTCGAGGCGCACTCACTCCTATCTCGTCTTCGATACGCTCTATGGCATCGATACGAGCTGGGAGGCTCAGCCCCAGATGGTCGAGGGCCACCAGGTCGAAGAGGACGGGCTGACCTGGACCCTGAGATTGCGCGACGGGCTGCGCTTTCACGACAAGGAGCCGGTGCTCGCCCGCGACGTCGTCGCCAGCATCCGCCGCTTTGCCGCGCGCATAACCTTCGCCGACGCGCTGATGGCCGCGACCGAGGAATTGTCGGGACACCCGACGATCGCACCTTGCGGTTCCGTCTGAAGCGGCCGTTTCCGCATCTGCCGGAGGCCCTGGCCGGACCGGGAGGCATCGTCCCCGCGATCATGCCGGAGCGGTTGGCGGCGACCTCGCCGTTCCAGCCGGTCACGAAGATGGTCGGTAGCGGCCCCTACCGCTTCTTGCCTGACGAGCATGTCGGCGGCGCCCGCGCCGCCTACGAGCGCTTCCTGCTTTACCGACCCCGCGCCGGTGGACCCGTGGGCTTCACTTCGGGACCGAAGATCGCGCATTTCGATCGGGTCGAGTGGCTGACATTGGATCCCTTTTCGGCGATGGCCGCACTGCGCAATGGCGAAATCGACTGGTGGGAGCTGCCGCCCAGCGATCTGGTGGAGCAGCTCGCCCGCGATCGTGATCTCACCGTCATTCCCCAGTATGCAACGGCGGTGGGCATTCTGCGCCTCAACCATCTGCACCCGCCCTTTAATAATGTGGCGGTACGGCGGGCATTGCTCGGCGCCATCAATCAGGCGGAGGCAATGACGGCGGTGGCCGGCACCGATTCCACCTTCTGGCATGATGGCATCGGCCTGTTTGGCACCGGAACGCCCTTTGCCAACGATGCCGGGATCGAAGTCCTGCGCGGGCCGCGCGATTACCCGGCGGTTCGGCAGGCGCTGGCGCGCGCCGGATATAACGGCGAGAAGATTGTCGTCCTCGGCCCCACCGACGTCCAACCGATCCGTGCACTGTCTCTGGCGGGAACCGACCAGCTGCGCCGCGCCGACATGAATGTGGACTTGCAGGAGATGGAGTTCGGCACCGTGATTCGCCGGTGGTTCAATCAGGCGGCGCCGGAGAAGGGGGGCTGGAACGTGCTTTTTACGCTCCTCGACAGATCGGTCCCGAATACCAACCCGTATGGAAACCCATGGATACGCGCCGATGGGCACGCAGCGTTCGCTGGTTGGCCGATGAGCCCGCGCATCGAAGCCTTGCGCACCGCTTGGCTCGACGCCGCAAATCTTGAAGACCAGCGACGGATCTGCACCGAGCTGCAGCTCCAATTGTGGCAGGACGTGCCTTACATTCCGATGGGCGAATATTGGCAATCCACCGCCTACCGGAAGGATCTGCTCGACGTGCTGCCCGGGTGCTTCGCGGTCTTTTGGGGTATTCGCCGAGCTTAGAGAGTTCCTGTAGAAAGATTACGCAGAGACAGGGAGGACGTCGTGCGCAGACGAGACTTGCTCAAAGCGGCCGGTGCGGGCGCTGCGGCGCTGGCCGCGCCGCGGATCGGACAGGCGGAGAAGGCCAGTAAGCTGGTTTTTGTCCCCGCCGTCGATCTGAGCGTGCTTGACCCGGTCGTCACTGGTCTCCGGCCGACGCGCAATCACGGCTACATGGTCTTCGATACGCTCTACGGCCTCGATACGAATTGGATGGCTCAGCCGCAGATGGTCGAAGGTCATCAAGTCGAAGAGGACGGGCTGACCTCGACGCTGACGTTGCGGGAGGGTCTGCGCTTTCACGATAACGAGCCGGTGCTGGCGCGCGACGTCGTCGCCAGTATCCGACGGTTTGCGATGCGCATCCCCTTCGCCAATGCACTTATGTCAACGACCGAGGAATTGTCGGCACCCGACGACCGCACCATGCGGTTTCGTCTGAAGCGGCCGTTTCCGCATCTGCCGGATGCCTTGGCCGGGCCGGGAGCCAACGTCCCCGCGATCATGCCGGAGCGACTGGCGGCAACCTCACCGTTCAAGCCGGTCGACGAAATCGTCGGCAGCGGTCCCTACCGCTTCCTGCGAGACGAGCATATCAGCGGTGCCCGCGCCGCCTATGAGCGCTTCCCGCTCTACCAGCCCCGCACCTCGGGGCCGGTGGGCTTCACTTCGGGACCGAAGGTCGCGCATTTCGACCGGATCGAGTGGCTGACATTGGACCAGTTTTCTGCGGCGGCGGCACTGCGCAGCGGCGAGGTCGACTGGTGGGAAGTGCCGCTCAACGATGCGGCCCAAGCGCTCACCCGCGATCGCGACATTACGGTCATTCCCCATTTCGCCACAGCTATGGGCATCCTGCGCTTCAACCATCTGCATCCGCCCTTCGATAATGCGGCGGTGCGGCGGGCGTTGCTTGGTGCGATCGATCAGGCCGAGGCGATGACGGCGATCGCTGGCGCCGATCGCGCGTTCTGGCACGACGGTATCGGGCTCTTCCCGCCCGGAACCCCGTTTGCCAACGACGCCGGGATGGAAGTCTTGCGTGGCCCGCGCGATCACGCGGCGGTTCGACAAGCGCTCAAGCAAGCCGGCTACAACGGCGAAAGGATCGTGGTTTTCGCCCCGACCGATGTCCAAGAGATTCGGGCGCTGTCGCTGGCGGGGATCGACCAGTTGCGCCGCGCCGGCATGACTGTCGACGTGCAGGAGATGGAGCTCGGCTCGGCTATTCGGAAACGTCAGAATCAATCAGCAGCCGATAAAGGCGGTTGGAGCGCCTTCTTCGGCCTTCTCGACAGATCGGTCCCGAACACCAACCCGTATGGAAACGTGTGGTTGCGGGCCGACGGGCTCGCCGCCTTCGACGGCTGGCCGACGAGCCCGCGGATCGAGGAATTGCGGGCTGCGTGGCTCGACGCCCGGAACCTCGACGAGCAGCGACGGATCTGTACCGAGCTGCAGATGCAGCTGTGGCAGGACGTGCCCTACATCCCGATGGGCGAATATTGGCAGTCGACCGCTTATCGGAAGGATCTGCTCGACGTGCTACCGGGCTGCTTCGCGGTGTTTTGGGGTATTCGCCGAGCGTGAGCTGTCATGACCGATGGGTAACGACCTTGTGGGCGGCGCGCTCTGCGCCGACTCTCGTTGTGCGAAACGGGCTGGCGGGGCAGATCGTCTATCCCTCCGGTGGGGCTTCACGCCCTTCAAGCCTCCGGGGCGGCTGGCGGTATCCCGCGTAGCCGACCCCCATATGTCGCCAGCACGGCATCCCTTTGCCAAGGTCGAGCCTGCGGTTTATATACGCCGTATCGTGTCTTTTAGTCAATTATGAAAATGTGAAACATGCTTTTTCGGCACTCATCCGATTTGGCGACAAAATCGGCTGCCGGTTCGGCTGCCGGGCCCGTTTTTGCGCCTCTAATTCCGCTGTCGGCGTGCTCAACTTGGTCGCCGTCAAGCATCTGATTTATGAATGACTTTCGGCGTTGGGAGGACGCTTTTCGGACGCTCAAACGGGTTTTTCCGCTGTCGGCAGCGGAACTGCTTTACCCCGAGAGGAGCTCAGATGTGAAAAAACGAATCGATATCGCCGCACTAACCCCTGTGGTCGGCACGCTCTACCCGTCGCCATTCGATGTGCCCTGTCGCGCTCGTCAGCGGACCAAGCTCGGCGACGCTGCCGGGCTGACGCAATTCGGGGTGAACCTGCTCCGCCTGCCGCCCGGCGCCTGGTCGAGCCAGCGCCACTGGCATACCGGCGAAGACGAGTTCGTCTATGTCCTCTCCGGCGAGGTCGTGCTCGTCAGCAACGGTGGCGAAGAAGTGTTGCGCGCGGGCGATGCCGCCGGGTTCCGCGCCGGAGACGCGAACGGCCATTGCCTGCAGAACCGCTCCGACCATGACGCCCAGATACTCGAGATCGGAACCCGTGTCCCCGGCGACGCGGCCGATTATCCGGATATCGACATGGTAGCCCCGGCGGAGGGGAAGCCCGCGGTCTACACCCACCGGGACGGAACACCCTACCAGGACATCAGACGCCGCGGGCCTTGATCCGATTGCGTCGCCCGATGATAAAGTGAGGGACGGCGATCACCTGGTCGGAGAGCGTCATGCCGGACCTTCATCCGCAGATCCTGCAAGTCCTGAAGGTGATGGCTGACGCCAACCTCAAGCCGATCGAGGCGATGACGCCGGACGAGGCGCGCGCGCAGATGGAGGCGACGGCCCAGTCGCGCAAGGCGGAGCCGCTCCCTGTCAACCGGGTTGAGGAGCGATTGGTCCCGGGTCCCTCGGGCGACATCCGCTTGCGGCTTTATTGGCCGAATAGGGCGGCTTCGGCTCCGGCGATCGTCTATTACCATGGCGGCGGACATGTGATCGGCAGCCTCGATACGCATGATTTGGTCGCACGCAATCTGTGCGCCGGGGTCGAGGCGCTGGTCGCATCGGTTGATTACCGTATGGGGCCCGAGCACAGATTCCCGGCCGCGGTGGAAGATTCATTCGCTGCGCTCAAATGGGTTCACGCGAATGCCAAAGAGCTCGACGCCGACCCCGACCGGATCGGCGTGCATGGCGACAGCGCCGGCGCCAATCTCGCGGCCGTCGTAGCCTTGATGGCCCGGGATGCCGGCAGCCCGAGATTGCGGCTCCAATCGCTTGTTTACCCGGTCGCCGACTATGGCTTGGTCGGCGAGAGCTATGACAATTACGCCGAGGGCTACGGCCTGCTGACGAGAGAATCGATGGTTTGGTTCCGCAATCACTATCTGCGCAGCCCGAAAGATGCCGAGGATTGGCGCGCCTCGCCGATCAGGGCGCCGAGCGTCGGGAGCGTGGCGCCGGCGATCGTCATCACGGCGGAGTGCGACGTCCTGCACGATGACGGGCAGCACTACGCCGAGGCCTTGCGCCGCGCCGGCGTGCCGGTCGAGCACAAGGAATATCCGGGGATGATTCACGGCTTTTTCGGCATGATGCCGGCGGTCGACGACGCGATGAACGCGCAGCGTACCGTCTGGGCCGCATTCAAACGCGCTTTCACTTGACTGCAAGGTGCCGAGCGATGACGCAAGCCGACAATTTGATGGCGGACGCAACCCTCGATGCCACCGGCCTCTTGTGCCCGCTGCCGGTGCTGAAGGCGCGGCGCGCGTTGAAGCCGCTCGCCCCCGGCGCGGTGCTCGAAGTGCTCGCGACCGATCCCGGCGCCACCCAGGATTTTCAGCATTTCTGCCAAACCACGGGATGCGAGCTGCTCGAAGCAAGTGAGCAGGCCGGCGGGGTCTTGCGCTTTGTGATGCGCAAGCCGGGCTGAGAGAGGCTGCCATGGTTGCGATCGTGACAATGCCACGTCTAATGGCGGTGGGCGGTGGGGCGCTCGCCGAATTGCCGGCCATGCTGCACCGTCTCGGGCTGGCCAATCCGATGATCGTCACCGATCCCTTTCTCGCGCGCTCGGGCCATCTCGAGCGGGCGACCGCGCAACTCGAGCGCGATGGTGTTCCGTGGACGGTGTTCTCCGACACGGTCGCCGACCCGACCACAGCGGTCGTCGAGACCGGCGCTCGTCGTCTCGCGGAGGGCGGCTTCGACAGCCTGGTGGCGATCGGCGGGGGCAGCTCGATCGATACGGCGAAGGCGATGAGCATCCTCGCCGCCAACGGCGGACAGATGCGCGATTACAAGGTCCCAGCCGAAATTCCCAAGGCCGGACCCCCGATTGTCGCAATTCCGACAACCGCCGGCACCGGCTCCGAGGTGACGCGGTTCACGGTAATCACCGACAGCGAGACCGACGAGAAGATGCTGATCGCCGGGCTCGCCTGCTGCCCGCTCGCGGCGATCGTCGATTACGAGCTGACGCTCTCGATGCCGCTGCGGCTGACCGCCGATACAGGGCTCGACAGTCTGACCCATGCTATCGAGGCCTATGTCAGCCGCCGGGCTAATCCGTTTACCGACGGGCTCGCCAAGAGTGCCATGGGTCTGATCGCGCGCCATATCCGAACCGCCTGCGCCGAACCCGACAGCCGGGCGGCGCGCGAGGCGATGATGCTCGGCGCGACGACCGCGGGGATGGCGTTCTCGAACTCGAGCGTGTGCCTGGTGCACGGCATGAGCCGGCCGATCGGTGCGTTTTTCCACGTTCCGCATGGATTGTCGAACGCCATGCTGCTGCCGGAGATCACCGCCTTCTCGGCGCCGGCCGCGCTCGAGCGTTACGCCGACTGCGCCCGCGCGATGGGGGTGGCGGAGGAGGACGAAGGGAGCCAGGCCGCGGTGGCGCGTCTGCTCGACGAGCTGCGCGGGCTCAACGACGATCTAAAAGTGCCGACACCGCGCGCGTGGGGCATCGAGGCCGATCGCTACCAGGAGCTGCTGCCGGTCATGGCAAGCCAGGCACTCGGCTCGGGCTCACCCGCCAACAACCCGCGAATCCCGACAAGAGACGAGATCATCGAACTTTATCACCGCGTCTATGGGTGACGCCCGATTGACGGGCCCCGATGTATGTAACTTAGGACAAATTGCAGGGATCACCGAGATGGTCGACTTTGCCGGCGGTCACGTCGTCGTCACCGGCGGCACCGGCGCCCTTGGCCGAGCAGTCGTCGGGGCATTGCGCGCGGGGAGCGCGGTCTGCCACGTGCCAAACCTGGTGGCTACAGAGCTCGACCACTTTCCGTACATGTCAGATGCCGGGGTGCACATCGTCCGCGGCGTGGATCTCGAAGATGAAATGGCGGTTCGCCGCTTTTATCAGTCGCTCCCGCCGCTTTGGGCGTCGATTCACCTGGCTGGCGGCTTTGCGATGGCGCCGATCGGCGAGATGTCTGCGGCAGATTTCATGGCGCAGTTCCGGATGAATGCGCTGTCGTGCTTCTTGTGCTCGGCGGCGGCCGTCACCGCGTTCCGTGCTCGCAAGGACCCGGGTCCCGGCGGCACACCCGGCGGGCGGATCGTCAATATCGCCGCCCGGCCGGCGCTGGAGCCGCGCCTCGGCGCCGGCATGATCGCTTACACCGTGTCCAAATCGGCTGTGGCGGCGCTGACCCAGGCGCTGGCGCAAGAGACGACCGACGAACAGATCTGGGTCAACGCGGTCGCTCCCTCGGTGCTCGACACCCCGGCGAATCGGGCGGCGATGCCGGACGCCGACTTTCGCCGCTGGGTCTCTCCGGCGGACCTCGCCGAAATCGTGACCTTCCTTGCTTCTCCGGCCAACCGCGTGACCCGCGGCGCGGTCATCCCGGTGTACGGCGGGTCTTAAAATCGGCTGCCGTCGCTCTCGCGACGCAGCAAAATCTCATAGAACGTTTGCAATAAGCTCCTGTGCGTTGTGTTGCGCTGCAGCATAACTTGGGTTGTCTTTGTCCGTGTGAGGTCCCGATGAAACAACGCCTGCTTCGCCTCGACCGGATTGCCGGGCAAATGAATGCCTGGCTGCTCGTGATCGCGATTGGGCTGGGCATGCTCGACCTAGCCCGCATTTCTCAAAGGGGGAAGGTGCATCGGGACCCTGGATCTGAGAAAATCGAGTTGCACTAACGGTTTATCTCAGGACCAGGGGGAGTCCCGATGCAAACAGAGTGTAGCGCGGATCTGT
>Ga0306922_10006825_pt1 | contig 10962 bp, 10 predicted proteins | sample sta12Cox44000082_FD_203758 | JGI IMG/M metagenome (GOLD analysis project Ga0306922, IMG submission 203758) | Lab enrichment of tropical soil microbial communities from Luquillo Experimental Forest, Puerto Rico - statoxic.12C.oxic.44.000.082 (v2)... | ecosystem: Environmental > Terrestrial >...
TTTTGAGTAGAACCCACTCAGTTCTCAGACCCGTTGAAATTGGTGTACCCGTGCGCGGGCACTGAACGAATATGTCAGCCACCTGCGACCCCTTGGTGAGAGGACAAACGTTCGCCGCTCAGTCGCCTGCGCGCATTTGCATCGCGTACGACATTGCTTACGCACGATCGTGATCGTGCCGTGCAAAATTTTCCCGCTGATTCGATTTGAGGGCGCCGAAAGAGTCCAGCAAATTTTTAAGGCAGTGGATAACTCACGCAAACTTCGGCCGGCGCTGCACAAGGCCGCGCAATCGTAGTACTGCCATCGATCCGCACGGCGCACGAAGTGGATGAGAAGATCATGCGTCGCCGCTGGTCGCTTGAAACGCCAACGCGATTGCGTGCGGCCCTTCATCGTCATCGCGCGGACATCGAACCAAGATAAAAGGACCTTTCGCGTCGTGTGCTCACTGCGGCTTGGATTGGTCCCGCCACAATGGTTCATTCAAAACACACCACCAAAGTCTTCGACTCTGACCTGCAGGAACTCGCGCGGGCAATCGCCGAGATGGGTGGGCTGGCCGAGCGGCAGATTGCCGAAGCGATCGAGGCACTGACGACGCGCGACAGCGGTCTTGCACAGCGGATCGTCGCCGCCGACGCGACGATCGATGCCATGCAACGCAACATTGAGGAAAGGGCGGTTGAGACCATTGCACGTCGGCAGCCGGTAGCCGGTGACCTTCGCGAGATTGTTGGCATCTTGCGGATTGCGAATGAGATCGAGCGCATAGGCGATCTTGCCAAGAATATCGGCAAGCGGATCATTGCCATCAACGGTGAAGACGCGTCGCGGGGGTCGATGCGCGGGGTTAGCCAGATGGCTGCTCTCATGCTGGCTCAACTGCGGGACGTCCTCGACAGCTTCGCGTGCCGCGATGTCGCGAAGGCGGTCGAAGTTTGGACGAGGGACCAAGACATTGACCGGCTGTGCACGAGTTTATCGCAGGAGCTTCTCGCTTATATGATGGAAAAATCCGTCGCGATGTCCTTTGGCGCTCACCTGATGTTTTGTGCAAAGAATCTTGAGCGTATGGGCGATCACGCGACCAATATCGCCGAAGCCGTTCACTACATGGTAAAGGGCGAGACGCTTTTGAGAGAGCGACCAAAAGCAGATTTCACCAGCATGCTGACCGTGGCCACGGGGCGGACATGACAAAACCGACCCCTGTGTGTACGGAGAGCTCCGTCCTTATTGATTGCGCGACCGCGTCGCCCGACGTCAACGGCGATGACTGCCGATCATGTCGGTCTTGGGTTACCCGGATGCGGTCCACTTCGATGCCACGAGGATTAAGAGCTGTGACCTCCGGGCTTTGAAGTTGCCCCTTTCAGCTATCGGGGGCCGCCGGGCCCCAGGTTCGGCAACCCCCGCACCTGGGGCCACGATGCCCATTCGCATTCGATCATTGACCGGAATCCGCTGACGGCAAAAAATCTGCCCATGCAGATCCCGCGCGGTCGGCACCCCCCGGTTGGCGGGATCGTCAAGGCAAAAGCATTGCGCAATGCGGGGCTACACGCCATCCTTCTAGCGCATGCCAGATTTGTTGCTGACACCCAACCTCATTCCTCTGCATGCTTGGCTCATCGAGGCCGGGACTAACGACGTAGCGACGGAAACGCTGTTCGACGGGTTCTGCGGGCGCTTGGCCGCGGCGGGCGTGCCGATCGCGCGGGGGTTTCTGTCCATCGCGGGGCTGCATCCGTTGCGGCGGGCGTATTCGCTCACGTGGAGTGACGGGCGAATCGTCGAAGTCACCGATTTCGGTCATGCGACCATCGCCACGGCGGTATGGCAGACAAGTCCGTTCCGTCACATGCTTGAGACCAAGACGCGGCGACTGCACCGACGGCTGGCAGGCGACGACGCCGTGCTCGATTTCGAGGTACTGCGCGAGTTCCGCGATGCAGGGATGAGTGAATGGCTAGCTCTCATGTACGGGTTCGGCTGGAGTGCTGCGCAGCCAGCGACAAATCAGTTCGGCGTCGTTTTATCGTGGACCACTTCCGCGGCCGTCGGACGCGGTAATGGCTGGAGTGCTATGGAACTGGCGGCGATCGAGGAGCTGTCTGGGACGCTGGCGCTGGCGATCAAGGGCAATACCGCGCCTAGCGCAGCGCACGACTTGCTCGCGGCCTATCTCGGCGGCGATGCGGCCGACCGCGTCAGTGCCGGGCAAGTGCAGCGCGGCTCCGTCAGCCGGATCGCTGCTGCCATTCTCTATGCCGACGTGCGCGGCTTTACCAACTTCGCTGAGGACACAGCGCCCGAGGAGGTAACCCGGCGTCTTAACGGCATCTTCGACTGTCTCGGTGATCCAGTGCGCGCGGCGGGCGGCGAAATCCTCAAGTTTCTAGGCGACGGCGTGCTAGCCGTGTTCCTGCCGCCAGACGGCGCAAACGTGGCAGTCGTGACGCCCGCGGCGCTGGCGGCGGCGCGCGAGATACTGGCGCGGGTCGAGGCGCTCAACGCCACCGAGGCAGCAGCCGGCAATCCAGCGCTCGGCTTGGACATTGCGCTGCACGCTGGCGAAGTCACGTACGGCAACATAGGCACCGCCGACCGCCTCGACTTCACGGTAATCGGCCCCGCCGTGAATGAGGCGGCGCGCCTCGAGGGATTATGCAAAGTGTTGGGGAAGCCAGTCCTGATTTCCACGTCGTTCGTGCAGGCCGCGCAGGGAGCGCGAGAGCTATTGTCGTCGGTGGGTCGGCACCCGCTGAGGGGCGTGCGCGAGCCGCAGGACGTGTTCACCATTTGCACTTGACAGTGCAGATAATGCCGCGTGCCGTTCAGACCATGACCGCCCCGCCAGCGACGTCCAGGGTAATGCCGGCGATCCACGCCGCATCATCGGACGCGAGATAGAGCGCCGCGTGTGCGACGTCCTCGGGTGCGCCGAGACGCTTGATCGGATGCAAGTCGATGAGATCTTTTCGCTGACCTGAGGGTATGCGCGTCTTGTTTCGCTCGGTCAGGATTGTTTCAGGAGCAATGCAGTTTGCCCGGATTCCGTAAGGACCGACCTGCCCGGCGAGGTCCTGCGTCAGAATTTCTATACCGGCCTTGGCGGCTGCATACGCGATCGGTGCCATGGGATAGGGCCTGCGCGCCGCGGCCGACGAAATCGTAACGATGTTGCCGGTTCTGCGCTCCTTCATGCGGGGCAGGAAGCTTTTGATCGTGAGGAAGGTCGCGGTGAGGTTGCCGTCGATCGATGCTCGCCACTCCTCCTCGCTCGTCTCTTCGATCGGGCCCGGGGTGGTGAAGCTGCCGCCGGCATTGGCGACGAGGATGTCGAGCGGCCCGAATTCCCGTTCAATCCGGCGGCGCATGGCTTCGATATCGCTGAACTTGGTTACGTCTGCGGTCACATCGATGGCTTCGCCGCCAGCCCGCACGATGTCCGCCAGCACCGCGGATAGCGCGTCCACATCCCTGCCGTGCAGCGCCACCTTCGCTCCTTCGCGGGCGAACAGGGCGCCAATCGCGGCGCCGATGCCGCGCGAGCTGCCCGTCACCAACGCGATCTTGTCCTTCAAGCGATCCATTCTCGTTGCTCGCAGTCAGCGGCAATGGCGCCCCATCAAGCGTAGCGTGCCGCCGCCATGCACGTGACAGTGATCATCAACAGGGCTGCGGCGATGCGCTGGCTCCTCGCCACGCGATGGCGCAATCGCGATCCCTCGGACTCTATAGGCGTGGAGAGTTTGCGCAGGGCCGACCCGCTCACCATGCCTTGAATACCGGCGGCGAGGACTGCGCATAACGCTCCGATGGCCAGGATGTGCCCTTGCAGCCCCAGAGGGCCGTCATGAAGCAGGAACCACAGCAGCCCGCCAGTTGCGACCGCAACAGCGGCAGCGCCCATCTGCGGCCGGAAGAACAGATCTGCTTGATTGCCGGCTGTGCGCGCTAATGCGAATGTCGTACCCGCCCAAAACACGCCGGACAGAACATGCAGCACGAGGGTGACGATCAGGGTGACTTGCATGGCGCCGATCTTTCCGGCCGAGCGATCGGATATACATACTGTATATCCAATTATGGCATTCGCGTGACGTGAGCCCGCGCGCCTACAACAGCCCCCGTCGCATCGTCGCCGCGACCAAGACGCGTCAACGGATCGTCGCTGCCGCGGCGGCGATTCTCGGCACGGCGGAGGGGATCAGCGGATTCTCGCTGCAAGCCGTCGCCGACAAGGCTGGCGTGACGCGGCTCACCGTTTATAATCAGTTCGGGTCGCGCAGGGCTTTGCTGGAAGCCGTGTTCGACGAAATGGCGGTCCGCGGCGGGCTGCATCGCATACCCGCAGTCATGGCAGGTTCCGATCCGCAAGCCGGATTGCTACAGGTCATCGGCATCTTTTGCGACTTCTGGAGCTTCGGTTGCGATGCGCTGGGTCCCTTGCACGCCGCCGGCGCAAGCGATCCGGAATTTGGGGCGAGTGTGCGCGAGCGCAATGAGCGGCGTCGGCGCTTGTTGTCCGTTCTCGTTCGCCGCTTGGCGAAGGACCGCAAGCTGCGCCCTAAAGCGCCGGGCGATCTGATCGACGTGCTGTTTGCCTTGACGAGTTTTCCATTTTTTTCGCAGCTGACTGCGGCAGGGCGGACCACGCAAGCCGCGTGCGACCTCATCCAGGGGCTTGCGACGGACGCCGTGGGGCGGGCGATGAAAGAGGAAATGCCTGTCGGCGCTGATTGAGTTCGCATGCACCTGGCCTGCCCGCGCGTTAAACCGGCATGGACTGCGGTCCCTCTCGACGCGTTCGCCGGGCCAGCATCCGGCCTATCTGTCTCAGAGTGGCCGCGAGTTCTTGCGGGTCGATCCCGTCCGCCTCCATAACGGCCCGGTTAATGGGGTCGGACAACATCTCCTCGAGCGTCGGTTCGCCATGACGGGAATTCATCGTGGGACTCCTCACGGTCGGCCGGAGGGTAAGAGTGCCGCGACCCGAGCGCTCACTCGGCGGCGATGCGGATGGGTTCCAGGTCGCCATCAAAGGACTCCATCCGTTGCGGGTGGAACGCGGGTGCATCGATGGTCCCGTCGCTGCGCACTCGGAACCACAGCGCGTACAGCGCCGGCACAACGAGCAGCGTGAGCGCGGTTGCAACGAACAGGCCGCCCATGATGGTGATGGCCATTGGGCCCCAGAAGATGCTGCCGGCGAGCGGGATCATTCCCAAGATGGCGGCAAGGGCGGTGAGAATCACCGGACGCGCACGCCGCACGGTGGCATCGATGATCGCGCGATGGCGGCCGTGGCCTGCCGCGATATCGCGGTCGATCTGATCGACCAGGATCACGGTGTTGCGCATGATCATGCCGGCGAGCGCAATCAGCCCGAGCAGAGCTACGAAGCCGAATGGCCGATTGGAGACGATGAGCGCGCCGGTTGCGCCGATCAGCCCGAGCGGCGCGGTCGCGAACACCAAGGCCAGCCGCGAGAAGCTCTGCAGCTGAACCATCAAAATCGCCAGCATCGCGATGGCCATCACCGGAAACACGGCGAGCAACGCGCTATTGGCCTTGACGCTCTCCTCGATCGATCCGCCGGTCTCGATGCGGTAGTCGTAGGGCAGGGCGTCCTTGATGCTTTGCAGCTTGGGCTCCACCGCCTTGCTGACATCCGGCGCCTGCACGCGGTCGACGATGTCGCCGCGCACGGTCAGCACCATGTCGCGATTGCGCCGCCACAGGATCGGCTCCTCGTATTCGTAGTGGAGCTGCGCGACCTGCGAGAGCGGCACGGCGACGCCGTTCCTGGAGGTGATGGTCAACGCCGGCAGCCGGTTGAGCTCGAGGCGTTCGGAGGCGACCGCGCGTGCGACCACGTCGATGTGCTCGATGCCTTCCCGAAATTGCGTGACGGTATAGCCCGAGAGCAGCGTCTGCAGCGTCTGGGCAACGTCCTGAGGGGTCAGGCCGAGTGCGCGGGCACGGTCCTGATCGACCTCGAGCCGGATCGACTTCACCTGCTCGCTCCAATCGAGGTGCGGGTCGACGATCTTGGCGTTTGCCGCCATGACTTGCCGCACCTCTTCGGCGATCGTGCGCACTTTCATCGGGTCGGGCCCGACCACGCGGAACTGCACGGGGAAACCGACCGGCGGGCCGAACAGGAAACGATCGACCCGCGCGCGAGCTTCCGGCAGCGCGCCGTCGGCAATCGCGCGTTCGAGCCGCGCCTTGACGCGCTCGCGGGCCGCAAGATCCTTCGTGACGATGACGATCTGGGCGAAGTTCGGGTTCGGCAGCACTGGGTTGAGGCCGAGCCAGAAGCGCGGCGAGCCCTGTCCCACGTAGGTGGTATAGGTCACGATATCCGGATCGCCGGCGAGGAGGCGCTCGGCCCGCTTTGCACTCGCGTCGGTCACGCCGATCGCCGTGCCTTCCGGCAGCCGCATCTCGAAGAACAGCTCCGAGCGCGTCGAGGTCGGAAAGAATTGTTGCTGGACCAGGGCGAACCCCGCGACCGAGCCGACGAACATCAGTACCGTGAGGGCAACGACGGTCTTGCGCCAGCGCAGGCACCATCCGATCACGCGGCGCAGCACGCGATAGACGCGAGTGTCATAGATCGCGTCCGGGTTCTCGTGCACGCCGAGCTTGGCAAGATTGGGCAATAGCTTGAGGCCGAGATAGGGCGTGAACAGCACCGCGACGATCCAGGACGCGATCAGCGCGATGCTGACGATCCAGAAAATGCCGCCGGCATATTCACCGGCGCTCGACTTGGCGAAGCCGACCGGCAGGAAGCCCGCGGCAGTGACCAGGGTGCCTGTCAGCATGGGGAACGCAGTCGAAGTCCAGGCAAAGGTTGCAGCCCGCGCCCGGTCCCAGCCCTGCTCCATCTTCACGACCATCATTTCGATGGCGATGATGGCGTCGTCGACGAGCAGTCCGAGCGCGATGATGAGGGCGCCGAGCGTGATGCGGTGGAGATCGAGTCCGGTCGCGTACATCACCAGCAGCACGATCGCCAGCACCAGCGGCACCGACAGCGCAACCACGATGCCGGTGCGCCAGCCGAGCGACAGGAAGCTCACGACCAGCACGATGACGAGCGCTTCGGCGAAAGTCTCGACGAATTCCGACACCGACTCCTTGACGATGTGAGGCTGATCGGCGATTTGGGTGATCTCGATCCCGACGGGAAGCTCGCTGACGACGGCGTTCATCGCGTCCTTGAGGTTTTTTCCGAGCGTGATGATGTTGGCCCCATCCTGCATGGAAACGCCCAGGCCAAGCGCCGGCTTGCCATCCTCCCGCACGAGGAAGCTGGGCGGATCCTCGTAGCCGCGTTTGACCGTTGCGATGTCGCCGAGCCGGAAGATCTGTCCGTCCGCCTGGACCGGCACGGCGGCGATCGCTGCGACACCGGAGAAGGCGCCGGTCACCCGCAGATTGATGCGGTCGGCCGAGGTGTCGACCGAGCCGCCGGAGACGACGGCGTTCTGCCTGGCGACGCTGTCGAAGATCTGCTGGGGCGTGAGCCCGAGCATCGCAAGCTTGGCGTGACTGAACTCGATGAAGATTTTCTGCGGCCGCTCGCCGATGATGTCGACCTTGTTGACGTCGGGAACGCGCAGCAGCCGCTGGCGGATGTCCTCGGCACGGGCTTTGAGCTCGGCGAGGCTCAGGCCCTGCGCGGTGAGCATATACAGCGCCGAATAGACATCACCGTACTCGTCGTTGAAATCCGGACCGGTGATTCCCGGCGGCAGCTCGTTCCTGATGTCGCCGACCTTCTTGCGGACCTGGTACCAGAGGTCCTTCACCTTGGCGGGCGGGGTCTTGTCGCTCAAAATGACGCGGATGAAGGCGCCTCCCGGCTGGGAATAGCTCTCGATGCGGTCGAGATAAGGGAGCTCTTGGAGCTTCTTCTCGACCTTGTCGACGGCCTGTGCCTGCAGCTCGGCCGCGGTCGCGCCCGGCCAGCCGACGTGCACGATCATCGTCTTGATCGTGAACGAGGGGTCCTCGGCGCGGCCGAGATTGAGGTACGAATAGACGCCGGCCGCGCCCAAGAGGATGATCATGAACAAAACAAGCGGCCGGTGCGTGATCGACCAGTGCGACAGGTTGAACCGCTGCATCTCATCACCCCGATTTACTTGAGGGTACGGACCTTCAGGCCAGGTTCGAGCTTCTGCACGCCGAGCGTCACAACCTCTTCGCCGTCGGCGATGCCGTGGGTGACCAGCGCCGCATCCTCGGCGAACGACGCGACCGTCACCGGCCGTAGCGTCAGCGTGCGGGATGTGTCGACCACATACACCGAGGCGCCGCTGCTGCGATTGAGGATCGCCGAAAGCGGCAGCTTCGCCACCTTTGCATCGACCGCCGGCGTGAGCGTGACGGTCGCGGTCATGCCATAAGCGACTGCCTCATCCGCGTTTTCGATGGTAAAGCGCGCGGCATAGGTACGGGTCGCGGCGTCGGCCTGCGGCGAGAGCTCGCGCAGTCGCGCCTCGAAGCTGCGCTCGCGATCCGCCCACAATCGCACGAGCGCCTTTGACTTGCGTGCCTCGTTAAGCCAGGTCTCCGGCAGCGCTACCACGGCTTCCTTCTCGCCATAGTGGGCAAGGCGCGCTACGGGTTGACCAATTGCGACCACCTGACCTGCCTCGGCGAGGGTGGCGGTGATCACGCCGTCGGCGTCGGCCTTGAGATCGGCATAGCTGAGTTGATTGCGCGCCAGATCGAGCGCGCGCCGCGCGCGGTCGAGGCGGCCCTGTGCTTCATCGCTTGCCGCCTTCTTGCGGTCGAAGTCGGCGACCGAGGCCCAGCCGTTGGTCTTGAGCTTCGCATAGCGCTCGAAGTCGGCAGCCGCCTGCGCGAGATTGGAGGTGGCGGCGGCGAGCTCGGCGTCGGCGCTTTGCAGCTGCAGCCTCAGATCCTCGGGATCGAGGCGCGCCACCACGTCGCCGACCGCGACGCGGTCGCCGACATTGACGATGCGCGTGACGATCTTGCCGGCGACACGGAAGCCGAGATCGGTCTCGTAGCGCGGCCGCACCACGCCCACGAATTCCCGCGCGCGATCCGCATCCTGGAAGCTGACGCGTTGGATCTGCACCGGGCGCTCGGACTTGGGCGCCGGCGCCGTATTGGCGTCGCAGCCGGCGACAACGAGCAGCGCGGCGAGCGCGGCAAGCGCACGAACAGGGCGAGGGAGGATCGGCTGCGCCATGGCTTGTGTCTCGGATCGCGAAGATGTGATGACTGACGAAATCGTTCTATCGTCACATTTTGGACATGCTTCGGGATGGGAGGGGCGGTCTGTCGACATGGCTCAGCTCCGGGGGGTGATGCCGCGGAGAAGGAAACGGACCGTGGCGCGGGCGTCAGCTTCGAGGTCGCCCTGGTCTTGCAGGTATTCGGCGACCAGCACCGGATGGCAGAAATGCACCAGTGCGATCAGCATCAGCCGGGAGGTTTCGCGGGGGTCCAGGGCCTCGAACTCCCCGCGCTCGAGGCCTTCTCTCAAGATCGCCTCGAAGACCATCCGGATGTGTTCCTTGTGCGCGCGGATGGCTCCCCAGCTCAACTCGATCGCCGCCAGGACGATGTCGTTAACACGCTGGTCTGTAAGGTTATTCTCCTTGTGAAAGGCGACGATTTCGAGCACCAGCCGTTCGATGCGTTCGGCCGCGGAACCGGGCGAGCGTGCCACCGCCCAGGCTCGGTCTTCGACCTCACCTAGACACCGCTGGCAAATTGCCTCGACGATGGCGTTCTTGGAGGAGAAGAAACGATAGACATTGGCGGGCGACATCTTGAGTTCGGCGGCGATGTCGGCGACCGCCGTCTTGGCGAAGCCCAGCCGGCGAAACAGCGCCTCCGCCGTATCCATGATCCGGGCGCGGGTGTCGTCGGCCTTGATCTTGAGCTGCGAATTCATCACTTCGCTCTTAGGCGATGTTGACTGACGAAAATCGTAAATCATCAGCCCACGCATGTCAAGGGGGGCTGCCGGACGCGGAACTTCGAGCCCCCCAGCTTGCCATGTCGTGTATATACACTACTCAGCTTGTCGCAGGTCGCGCGACCAGCCCGCGGCCTACGAGATCGCCTGCGATGCACGTCATCAAGGAGCAAGCCCATGGGTAAGTTCGATCGCTATGCCTTCAACGCTCACCCCTCGTTCGATGAGGCGGCGACGCGAAAGGCGTTTTCCAAGGCCGTCCCGCTCAAGACCCTCGTGATCTACTGCTACGATCCGAGGGCGGCCGAGATACCGAACGCCGTCGCCAAGCTCTTCGGCGACGAGGTCTTTCCCGGAGACATCATTCTCGACGGTTCCGGAAATCGAGTGGCGTCGACGACGACCATTTTCCCCGTCATCGTCGCCGGCGGCCGTGCCGTCGACGCGCTTCGGTCGATCACCGTCGCGCAGCATTTGTTCGGGATCCAGAACATCGTCGTCGTTCACCACTCCCATTGCGGCGCTACAAGCTTTACGGCCGATGGGATCATCAACGCCTACGAGCACGAACACCACGTTGATATCTCGAAGCTCTACGACCGAAGCAACATCTGCATCGGCGATTATGAAGCATCGTTGAAGCGCGACACGGCTCTGGTCCGATCGCATGGCGGCACGCCAAAGAACGTCAACGTCTTCGGCTACTTCTACGATATCGATACCGGAACGCTCACCGAGGTGGTGAGAGACGTCCGCCGGGCCTGACCGGCCGCATGGACAGTGTCCATGCGCGTCATAGCGATTTGGAGTGCCACGTGGCTACGGAACAAGAGGTCCTTGAGAACTGCGTCTGCCATAGGACGCGAATGGCGGCGCGCGCGGTGACTCGTTTATATGACGACACGTTGCGATCCGTCGGTCTTCGCGCAACGCAGCTTGCCGTCTTGGCCGCCGTTGGAGGCGATGAAGTCGTTTCGATT
>Ga0306922_10006826_pt1 | contig 10962 bp, 8 predicted proteins | sample sta12Cox44000082_FD_203758 | JGI IMG/M metagenome (GOLD analysis project Ga0306922, IMG submission 203758) | Lab enrichment of tropical soil microbial communities from Luquillo Experimental Forest, Puerto Rico - statoxic.12C.oxic.44.000.082 (v2)... | ecosystem: Environmental > Terrestrial > Soil...
CAAGGGCCAGGCCGTGCTCGATGACAAGGGACTGATTGGGCAAACCACGCACGTCGGTCCCTGGAGCGCCGAGGTGATCCTCATCACCGATCCCGAGCACGCCGTCCCGGTGCGGGTCGAGCGCACGGGACTCCGCACCATCGCTGTCGGCGCCGGCGATACCACTTCGCTCGCACTGCCTTACCTGCCGGGCAACGCCGATATCAAGAGCGGCGACCTGCTCGTGACCTCCGGGCTTGGCGGAGTCTTTCCCGAAGGCTATCCCGTGGCGCGCGTCACCGAAGTGCACCGTGACGCCGTGCAGCCTCTCGCGCAGGTGCGAGCTGCACCGCTTGCGCACGTCGATACCGACTCGGAAGTGATGCTCGTCTGGTTCCGTCCCGATCACCCCGCAGCGCCTGCTCCGGCGCCGGCTGTGGGCGGTGAGCTCAAAAACGGCAACCCCGCCATGCAGCCACAAGTCGTCGCGCCGAAGAGCCATGCCACACCGCCGGCAGCACCGCCCGCGCCTCGCAGTGAGCCCTCGAGCCCGCTGCCCACGCAGGCGACCGCCGCTGCGCACCCCGCGGCGGCGCCAGCGGGCGAGGAGATCAGCCAGAGCGTCCCAGCCGCCGGGGGGGCCGCGGCAGGGTCGCCTGCAGCACCGGCTGCGGCCGCGCCGGCCGCCACGGCAGCCGTTCCGGGGCAGGAGCAGCCGTGAACGTCGACTCCCGCGCGCGGCTGATGCTGAGCGCGCTCGTCGCGCTCATTCTCACCGTGCTGCCGCTGCCGCCGTGGCTCGATGTGCTGCGACCGGCGTTCCTGGTGCTCACCGTCATCTTCTGGTCGGTGAACGCGCCCCGCGCCGGGGGACTCGCGTTCGGGTTCTTCGCGGGGCTGCTGCTCGATGTCTTCCAGGGCCCGGTGCTCGGTGAGCACGCGCTGGCACTCTCGCTCGTCACTTACATCGCAGTCCGCGAGCACCAGCGCATCCGCTCCAAGCCCGCGATCCAGCAGGCGCTCATCGTATTCGCGGCGCTGATCCTGTACGAGGTGGTGCTTTTCATGATCGATGGGTGGACGGGGCATCCGGTAACGAGCCCGCTGCGCTGGGTGCACACCGTGACCGGCGCCCTGATCTGGCCGCCGGCGGCGGCTATCCTCAGCTACGGAGCGGGCCACCGCGTATGAGCGGGTTGCGCTCACTCTCGCGGCGCTGACGGAGCGGCCATGCCGGCGGTACGTATCAAGGATCACTGGCGGGAGCAGCGCCTGTTCGACCAGCGGGCGCTCGTGAGCGCCGCCGTCATCGGGCTCGCCACCGTCGCGCTGATCGCGCGCCTGTTCATTCTTCAGGTATCGCGGCACGACTACTATTCGGACCTCTCGCAGGGCAACCGCGTGCGCAACGAGCCGATCCCTGCCGCGCGCGGCCTGATCCTCGACCGCCACGGCGAGCTCATCGCCGGTGACCAGCCGGCGTACCAGCTCGAGCTCGTGCCCGAAGAAGTGCCCGACATCGACAAGACGCTGGCAGGCCTCGTGCAGCTGAACCTGATTCGCGCCGAGGACGTGGATGAGATCGAGCGTACCATCGACTCGAGCCGCATCTTCGACAGCGTGCCGATCCGGCTGCGGATGTCGGACGAGGATGTGGGGACTTTCGCGGTGCACCGGTTCGAATTCCCGGGGCTCGACATCAAGACCCGCCAGACACGCTGGTACGCGAACGGCGATATCGCCGTGCACGCGCTCGGCTACGTCGGCGCGATCAGCGAGCAGGATCTCAAGCACATCGATCGCAATGCCTACGCCGGCACTTCGCTCATCGGCAAGCTTGGCATCGAGAGCGCCTACGAAAAGGCGCTGCACGGAACGAACGGATCGCGCGAGGTGCTGGTCAACGCGCAGGGCCGCTCGGTCGAGCGCCAGGGCGCGTTCGTGCCGAAGCTGCATACCAAGGCGCCGACTGCGGGCGATGACCTGCTGCTGTCGATCGACCTGAATGTGCAGCGCGTCGCCGAGAGCGCGCTCGCCGGACACCGCGGGGCGGTGGTCGCGCTCGATCCCAGCAATGGCGATGTCCTCGCGCTGGTGAGCCTCCCCGGCTTCGATCCCACTCTGTTCGCGCGCGGCATCACGGGCGCCGAGTACCGCACGCTGGCCGACGACATCGATCGGCCGCTGTTCAACCGTGCGCTGCGCGGCACGTATCCCTCGGGCTCGACCATCAAGCCGGTTCTCGGGCTCGCTGCGCTCACCGATCACACGATAGCGGCGAACACCAAGGTGTTCTGCAACGCCGAGTTCTATCTCCCGGGCAGCCGCCACGTCTGGCGCGCCGACAAGGACGAGCCGCGCGGCTGGCTCGACCTGCCGGAGGCGATCTCCCGCTCCTCCGACGTGTTCTTCTACCGGCTCGCCTCGACGCTCGGCATCGACCGCATGGCAGCCTTCCTCGAGCCCTTCGGCTACGGCCAGCCGACGGGCATCGACATCGGCGGCGAAAAGGCGGGCCTGCTGCCGACCCCGGAATGGAAACGCAAGGCGTTCAAGCGGCCCGAGGACAAGGTCTGGTTCCCCGGCGAGACGGTCAACATGGGCATCGGGCAGGGCTACTTGCTGGTGACGCCGCTGCAGCTCGCGCACGTCACGGGAATCCTCGCCGAGCGTGGTCGCAACTTTCGCCCGCGCGTGGTCAAGGGAATGCGCGATGCGGCCGGGCGCGTGCAATGGCTCGCCCCGCTCGAAGGCGCCCCGATCAAGGGCGTGTCCGCCGAAGACTGGGCGGTGGTGAGCGACGCGATGATCGGAGCCACGCACTGCGCTCGCTATTGCGGCACCGCCTGGGTCGCCTTCAAGGGTGCGGCCTATCAGGCCGCGGGGAAGACCGGAACGGCCCAGGTGTACACAGTTGCGCAGAATGCGAAATACAACGCCAAGACCGTTCCGGAGCGGCTGCGCGATCACGCCTGGTTCATCGCCTTCGCGCCGGCGGAGGCGCCGCGCATCGCGGTCGCCGTGCTCGTGGAGAATGCCGGCTTCGGCTCGATGAACGCGGCACCGGTCGCGCGCAAGGTGCTCGACGCCTACCTGCTCGGCCCGGACGGCAAACTGAAGCCGCCGACGCTCGAGGCTACCCCCGCGAGCCCGCCGAAACCGCCGGCATGATCTACGAGGAAATCGCCCAGGGCTCGCGTACGCGCCGCACGCTCAGTGGAGCGGCGCGCGTGCTGTTCGAGCTGCGCATCGACGGCCCGCTGGTCGTCGGCCTGTCGCTGATCGCGGTCTACGGGCTGGTGGTGCTCTACAGCGCCTCCGGGCAGAGCCTGCCGACCGTGTGGCGCACGGTGGCGCGGTTGCTCGGCGGGGCAATCGCGATGCTGCTGCTCGCCCGCATCAATCCCAATTTCCTGCGCCGCTCGACGCCGTGGGTGTACGCGGCCGGTTGCCTGCTGCTGCTCGTGGTCGCGGCGATCGGCCACGTCGGCATGGGCGCGCAACGCTGGCTGAATCTCGGGCTCTTCCGCTTCCAGCCCTCCGAGCTCATGAAGCTCGCGGTGCCGATGATGTGCGCCTGGTACCTGCACGAACGGCCGCTGCCTCCTTCTCTCACCTCGCTCGTCGCAATGACCGCGCTGATCCTCGTGCCGGTCGCGCTCGTCGCCATGCAGCCGGACCTCGGCACCGCGGCGCTGATCGCCGTCGCGGGCGCACTCGTCATCGTCCTCGCCGGACTGCGGGTCCGCGTGATGGCAGGACTGCTCGCTCTGGCCGCCGCAGCCGCCTGGTTCGGCTGGAGCTTCATGCACGATTACCAGCGCAAGCGGGTGCTCACCTTCCTCAACCCGCAGACCGACCCGCTCGGCGCCGGCTACCACATCATCCAGTCGCAGATCGCCATCGGCTCGGGGGGCGTGTTCGGCAAGGGGTGGATGAACGGCAGTCAGGCGCAGCTCGAGTTCCTGCCCGAGCGCTCGACCGATTTCATCTTCGCGGTGATCGGCGAGGAGTTCGGACTGCTCGGCCTGCTGCTGCTGCTGTTGCTCTACCTGTTCGTCGTGGGACGCGCGATCTACCTTGCGACCCAGACACAGGACACCTTCGCGCGGCTGCTCGCCGGGAGCCTGGCGCTGACTCTCTTCGTCTATGTCTTCATCAACGCCGGCATGGTCACCGGTCTCCTCCCGGTCGTGGGCGTACCGTTGCCGCTCGTGAGTTACGGCGGCAGCTCGGTCGTGACGCTGCTGGCCGGCTTCGGTATTCTGATGGCGCTGTACTCGCGGCGGAAACTCGTCGGGTCGTAGTGAACCGGTGTCTTCCATCTCTGCTCGCGCTGCTCGGCGGCGCGGTAGCGCTCGCACAGCCGGCGAGCCCGCCGGCGAGCGCGGCGCGCTTCGACCTGCATCGCCCGGAGATCGTGGCCTTCATCAACGAGGTGACGCAGCGCGACGGTCTCGAGCGCAAGGAAGTGAAGCGGCTGCTGAAAGAGGCCCGACCGCAGCCGAAGATCATCGACATGATGAACCGGCCGATCGAGAAGGTTGCACCGTGGTGGGAGTACCGCGAGCACTTCCTGAATCCTGAGCGCGTGAGCGGTGGCGCGCAGTTCTGGGCCGATCACCGCGAGTCGCTCGAGCGCGTGGCCGCGACCTACCAGGTAGCGCCCGAGTACCTGGTCGCCATCCTCGGGGTCGAGACGCGGTACGGGCGCGTCACCGGCCACTACCGCGTGCTCGATGCCCTCGCGACGCTGGCGTTCGATTACCCGCCGCGGCACGGCTACTTCGCCGGCGAGCTGGAGCAGTTCATGGTGCTCGTCAAGGAGAACCAGCTCGACCCGCGCACCACCACCGGCTCCTACGCCGGTGCGATGGGCGCGCCGCAGTTCATGCCCTCTGCCTACCGGCGCTATGCGGTCGCCAGCGGCAACGATCAGCGCCGCGACCTGTGGGGCGACTGGGACGACATCCTGGCGAGCGTCGCCAACTACCTGCACGAGAACGGCTGGAAGGCCGACGAGCCGGTGCTCGCAGAGACACGCATCGACCCGGCGGCCACGTTCCACGTCGAGCCCCACAGTCTCGAGCTGAACGAGACAGTCGACTCCCTCGGCACACAGGGAGTCACGGTTGAAGCGGAGGTGCCCGCAGATACTCCGGCGTTGCTGATACTCGCCGAGGAGCCCGATGGCCCCGCGTACCGCGTGGGCTTCCACAATTTCTATGTGCTCACCCGTTACAACGCGAGCGCGCGCTACGCCATGGCGGTGCATGATCTGGCGCAGGCGATCTCGCAGCGGGTGCAGGCGGCGACCACGGCCGCAACACCATGAGCCCCGCGCCGCGCACGGATCGCGCAGCGTTACGTACCGCCGCCACCGCACTCGCGCTCCTCGCGCTCGGCGCCTGCTCGCTCACGCACCACCGCACGCCACCTGCGCCTCCGCCGGCGCCGACGCCACCGGCCAACGTGCCGGCACCGCCCGCCGGCGTCAACGCAGTCCCCAATGCGGTGCCGCGAGTCGAGCCGCGCAGCGCCCACGGCAATCCGCCCTTCTACGACGTGCTCGGCCAGCGCTATTACGTGCTGGCAAGCGCCGACGGCTACCTCGAGCGCGGCGTGGCGTCCTGGTACGGGCCCACTTTTCACGGTGGCAACACCTCGAGCGGCGAGCCCTATGACATGTACGCCATGACGGCAGCCCACAAGACGCTGCCACTCCCCTGCTACGCACGAGTCACGAACCTGCGCAACGGCAGGAGCGTGGTGGTGCGCATCAACGACCGCGGTCCCTTCGTCGCCAATCGCCTCATCGATCTCTCATACACCGCGGCCTCGCGGCTCGACATGCTTCGCGAGGGCACGACGCTCGTCGAGGTTCGGACGCTCAGCCCACAGGTGCCGGATGAGCTGGCCCGTACCAGCGCGCAGCCGCCGCCGGCACTGTATGTACAGGCGGGCGCCTTCGCCGATCAGCAGAACGCGCAGCGCCTGCTCGAGCGGCTGCGGGCGGCGGGTCTCGCGCGCGCCTTCATCGCGCTGCCGCTGCAGACCGGCGCGCACCTCTACCGGGTGCGCCTCGGTCCGATCGACAGCGTCGCGCAGTTCGATGAGCTCACCGCTCGGCTCGCCGCGCTCGGCATCCCGGATGCACGACTCGCACTCGAGTGATGCGACACGGATGCGTGATTTTTCCGCGACGCCGGTTAAGATTCCGGGCTTCGCGTTGACCGAAGGGAATTCGTACCCGTGATCCGCTCACTGCCCGCCGCACTCGCCGCCGCACCAGCCGCACTCGCCCTCGCACTCATTCTCGCAACTCCCGCGCTCGCCACGGCGCCACCCACGGCACCGACACCGGCCCCCCCGGCGCCGCAGCCTGCCACGCAGCCCGCGCCGCAGCCCGTGCCGGCCGCACGCGCCGCCACTCCGATTCCCGCGCCACCGACGGTGACCGCGCGCTCATGGATCCTCATGGATCATTTCAGCGGCCGGGTGCTGGCGCAGGAAAAGTCCGATGAGCGCGCCGAGCCGGCGAGCCTCACCAAGCTCATGACCGCGTACGTGGTGTTCGCCGCGCTCGCCGAAGGACGGCTGAAGCTCACCGACATGGCCACGATCAGCGAGCACGCCTGGCATGCCGAGGGCTCGCGCACCTTCGTGCAGGTGGGCACCCGTGTCCCGGTGGACATCCTGCTGAAGGGCATGATCGTGCAATCGGGGAACGATGCGACGATCGCGCTCGCCGAGCAGGTCGGCGGCACCGAGGCCGCGTTCGCGCAGATCATGAACGAATACGCGCGCCGGCTCGGCATGAACCGGACTCACTACGTCAACAGCGACGGCCTGCCATCGCCCGAGCACTACACCACCGCCCGCGATGTGGCGACGCTTTCCAACGCGCTGATCCGCGACTTTCCGCAGTACTACCCGATCTTTTCCGAGCGCGAGTTCCGCTGGAACAACATCCGCCAGGGCAACCGCAACGGGCTGCTCGGCAAGGACCCCTCCGTCGATGGCCTCAAGACCGGGCACACCGACAGCGCCGGCTACTGCCTCGCCGCGTCCGCCAACCGCACTGGCATGCGACTGATGTCGGTGGTGTTGGGGGCCCCGAGCGTCAAGGCGCGCGAGGAGGCGAGCGCGGCACTGCTCGGCTACGGCTACACCTTCTACGAGACCATTCGCCTGAAGAATGCCAACGAGACGGTGCTGAAACCGCATGTCTACAAGGGCGCGAGTGAATTCGCCGCCATCGGTGTGACGCACGATGTGTATGCAACGGTCGCCCGCGGCCAGGCGGCGACGCTCCAGACCCGCGCCGCGCTGAGCCACGAGCCGCTCATCGCACCATTCACCGCCGGTCAGGAGCTCGGCGAGCTCACCGTGGCGGATGCCAGCGGCGAGATCATCGAGCGCGTCCCGCTGGTAGCACTCACCGCCGTGCCGCGAGGGGGGCTCTGGGCCCGTGCCTGGGACAGTGTCGCCCTGATGTTCCATTGAGGAAGCGCGATGCCTCAGCCTCTGCCGCTGTGCTACCTGAATGGCGACTACCTGCCGCTCGCCGAGGCGCGCATCTCGCCGCTCGATCGCGGTTTTCTCTACGCCGACGCCGTCTACGAGGTCATGCCCGTGTACGGCGGGCGCCCGTTCCGCTTCGCCGCCCACACCGAGCGGCTCTCGCGCAGCCTCGCTGGCATCAGCATGGAGGATCCACACACGCTTGATGCGTGGCACGCCATACTCGGCACGCTGATAGAGCGCAACGGCGGCGGCGACCAGTACGTCTACTGGCAGGTGTCGCGCGGTGCGCAGCTCGGCCGCACGCATGCGCCGCTGCCGCAAATTCCGCGCACCGTGTTTGCCTTCTGCGCCCCCTGGCCCGAGCCACCGGCCGATCTCACCGAACGCGGCGTCAGCTGCATCACCGCCACCGACACCCGCTGGGCACGCTGTGACATCAAATCCACCGCGCTGCTCGCCAACGTGCTGTTACGACAGCTGTCGGTGGATGCCGCGGCGGCCGAAACGATCCTGCTCCGCCACGGCGAGCTCATGGAAGCCTCGGCATCCGCCGTGCACGTCGTGCTTGGCGGCGAGGTGCTGATGCCTCCCAACTCGTGGCGCATCCTTCCCGGGACCACTCGCAGCGTCGTCGAAGAAATGACGGCGCGCGCCGCCATCACCTGCCGTGTGCAGACGATCAGCGAGGCACAGCTGCGTGGTGCGGATGAGGTGTGGATCTCGGCCGCCACGCGCGAAGTCCAACCGGTGACCGTGATCGACGGCCATCCGATCGGCACCGGCCGCCCGGGTCCCCTGTGGCGCCGCGTATACGAGGAGTTGCAGCGCTACAAGCGCGAGCTCGCCGGCACCCCGTGGTGAGCGCCGCTGCGGCGCCGAGCTCGATGCGCGCGCCTGTGATCGCCGTCGCAGTCCTGCGGGTATAACCGGTTTGTCACCGCCGCGTCACCTGCGGGAAACTGACGCTGCGGAAGCCGCCCCGGTAGCATTGCCCGGATGTCCATCACGCTCGACCAGGTCACCAAGCACTACGCCGGCGTACCGGTCGTCAACGACGTCTCGCTCGACATCGGCGATGGCGAGTTCTTCGTGCTGCTGGGGCCGAGCGGCAGCGGCAAGAGTACCCTGCTGCGTGCCATAGCCGGCCTCTCCGGCGTCGACCACGGGCGGATTTCACTTCACGGCCGCGACGTTACCCATGTCGCCGCCCGCAAGCGCGGCGTCGGCCTGGTATTCCAGAACTATGCGCTGTTCCGGCACATGACCGTCGCTGACAACATCGAGTTCGCGCTGCGCGTGCGCCGCATGCGCGGCCGCGCCCGCCGCGCGCGCCGCGCGGAGCTGCTGCGCCTCGTGTCGCTCGAGGGTATGGACGATCGGTTGCCGGCGCAGCTCTCCGGCGGTCAGCAGCAGCGGGTCGCGGTGGCGCGGGCGCTCGCGCACAAGCCCGAGGTCCTGCTGCTCGATGAGCCCTTCGGGGCACTCGACGCGAAGATCCGCGAGGAGCTGCGGCGCACCATCCGCCAGGTGCAGCGCGAGCTCGGGATAACGACCGTGCTCGTGACGCACGACCAGGAGGAAGCTTTTGCGATGGCGGACCGCATCGGCATCATGAGTCAGGGGCGGCTGCTCGAGATGGGGGCGCCGCACGAGCTGTACGCACGGCCCGCGACGCGCTTCGTGGCGACCTTTCTCGGTGCGGCGAACCTGTTCCTGGCCCGTCGCACCCCCGACGGCATCCAGGTGGGCGGCAAGACCATGGGCACCGCCGAGCGCGCCCCGGGTGCCCCGGAGCACGAGGTAGTCGCCGTCGTGCGCCCCGAGGAAGTGGAGATTGCACCGGCGCGCGAGGCGCTCGGCTCGCGCTACCTCGGGCATGGCATCGTCGATGAGGTGACCTTCACCGGTGCGCTCGAGCGGCTGCGCGTGCGCCTGGACGATGGGGTGCAAGCGCCGCTGCTCGCAACCGCCGAGGGCGATGCCAACGGCAGCGTTGCCTTGCAGGTCACCCGCACCCGGCACGCACATCGCGGCTTCGAGGTGCAGCAGGGTCAGAGCGTCGCGGTGGGTCTGCGCCGCGTGCACGTGCTGCCGACACCGCTCTCGAGCTTCACGGCCTGCGCGCGCAGCACTCCGCTCGCGGATGCGCTCACGCGTCAGCCGCTGCTGGCGGAGCTCGTGGCACGCATGAAGACGCGCGTCGCAGTGCGCATCGAGCCCTCGCTCGGGCTCGCGGACGAGCCCGCCGAGGCAAAGGGCGAGTTCTTCGGAACCACCGTGATCGCAGCCGAAGGCGACAATGCAGTGCGCGCCGAATGGCTGCTGCGCCGGGGGGTGAAGGATCTGCTGGTGCTGCCGGAGAATGCCGCCCCGCCGCAGCGCGTGCTGATCCACTGGATGGGCGAAGCGGCGCGCAGTGCCACGCTCGCGGTCTCGGCAAGCGTGCTGCGCCACGTACCCGCCGAAGCGGTGTATCTCGGGATCTTCCCGGGGCACGGCGACAGCGAGCGCCACTCGTACGGGATGCGCGAGCTCCTCGATGCGCGTTCGGAAGCCCAGGCCGCACACGGCCTGGAAATGCGCACTGAGCTGCATTTCGGCGACGTCGCCCAGGAGCTCACGCGCCGTCTCGCCGAAGCGCCGGCGCAGATGCTGATCGTCGGTATCACCGAGCTCAAGCACTTTGCGACGGCGTTCGGCGCGCTGCTCGATGGCGGACGCTGGCCGGTGCTGATCGTGCAGCGCGGCACCTCATGAGCTTCCGCCAGGCGAGCGTCCTGCCCGGCTTCGGGCTGACCTTCGGCTTCACCACGTTCTTCCTCTCCGCCATCGTGCTGCTGCCGCTCGCGGCTTTGGTGCTGTCGGCGGGCTCGATGCACTGGAACGACTTCGTGCGCGTGGTGACGAGCCCGCGCGCACTCGGCTCGTATCGGCTCTCCTTCGGCGCCTCGCTCCTCGCGGCGACCATCAACGTGGTGTTCGGCTTCATCATCGCCTGGACGCTGACGCGCTATGAGTTCCCCGGCCGCAAGATCATCGACGCCCTGATCGACATGCCGTTCGCGCTGCCCACCGCCGTCTCCGGCATCGCGCTCACGACCGTGTTCGCACAGAACGGCTGGATCGGCCGCTATCTCGAGCCCCTCGGCGTGAAGGTCGCCTACACCTGGATCGGCGTGACGCTCGCACTGACACTGATCAGCATGCCCTTCGCCGTGCGCGCGGTGCAGCCGGCACTGCAGGAAGTGCAGCGCGACCTGGAGGAGGCTGCCGAGACTCTCGGTGCCCGCCGCGTGTACGTGATGCGGCGGATCATCCTGCCGACGGTGCTGCCTGCGCTCCTTACCGGCTTCACGCTCGCGTTCGCGCGTGCGGTCGGCGAGTACGGCTCGGTGATATTCATCGCCGGCAACCTGCCGATGAAGACCGAGATCACTCCGCTCCTCATCGTCATTC
>Ga0306922_10006831_pt1 | contig 10956 bp, 10 predicted proteins | sample sta12Cox44000082_FD_203758 | JGI IMG/M metagenome (GOLD analysis project Ga0306922, IMG submission 203758) | Lab enrichment of tropical soil microbial communities from Luquillo Experimental Forest, Puerto Rico - statoxic.12C.oxic.44.000.082 (v2)... | ecosystem: Environmental > Terrestrial >...
CTGTATCTTCAGGATTTGAGGTGTCCGATGGGAAGATACTCCAAGCTGAAGAAGTTAGCGGCGGCACAGGAGTACTGTCGGGGTCGCTTTTGCCTTCGGGAAGCTGCGCGACGTCATGATGTGAACGTCGCTTCATTCGCGAAGGTCCCGCAGAAAGAAGCATGGCATTCCCAGTGCCATGTGTCCCCTGCTCCCTGCTGACGGCGCAAGAGTCATCCGATCGAGCGTCCCGACCGCACCCGAGAACACCTCGATAGCCACGCATCCCAGACGACGTCGGGTGGCCGGCTGCGTGAGTTCGACTCTGTGTGTTCGTCGCCTGGTGAGAGCGTTTCGTCCCAGTAAGGATTGACATCCTCAACCGCTAACAGCTCGATGATGGGTGAGGAGGTCTGGGATGGAAAGCAGATCGACGCTAACGGCGACTCTTGTATTGCTCTGTGTGATAGCGGCTCAGGCCGACGCCCAGACGATCGACCTGGAAAGCCTCGAAGCGACCCAGAGCGCCGCCCATTCCGCGCTCGCGCGCGGTGACTTCGCCACGGCATGCAAACAGTACGAGGAGTTGTTGGGCGAACTGCCGAAGCATCCTGCTCTGCAGCGGCGATTGTCCCAGTGTCTCGTCGGGCTCGGGAGGTTTGCGGAGGCCGAGAACCTCTATGGCACGCTCCTCGATGAAGGCTTCGGCGCGTTGATCGTCGCAGACCCTTTTTTTGAGAAACTGGCGGGCCGACCCAACTTCGCGCAGCTGCGGGTGCGTGCCGCTCGGCAAGCGGTCCCGATCAGGCCGGCGCTCATCGCCTTCGAAATTCCGGAGCAGCGGCTCATTGCGGAGGGCGTGGCGTTCGACCCGGGCACGGGGCGCTTCTTCGTCAGTAGCACTTACCTGCGTAAGATTGTGGTCCGCGATAGCGATGGCCGCCTCTCCGACTTCGTGCCGAGCGCTGATCATGGACTTCTGCAAGTGCTTGGGATGAAAGTTGATTCGGCTCGATCGCGTCTGGTGGTGGTGACCGCAGCCGACGACGCACGCCTCATCGATTTCAAGCCGGGCGACCGGGGGCGCTCGGGCGTGTTTAGCTATGACCTCGCGACTGGCCGCCTGCTTCAAGCAACCTGGCTGGCGGAGCCCGGCATTCACCTCTTCAATGACCTGGTCTTGAATCCCGATGGGGTTGCCTACATCACCGACAGCGATGCGGGCCGCATCTATCGACTTTCAGCGGATGGACGCGACCTCGCACCGATCACGCCGCGTGGGGCTCTATTTTATCCGAACGGAATCGATTTCGACCCCTTGCGCAACGTCCTCTACGTGGCCGAATTGCGAGGTATCTTTGCAATTGATCTACCGACCGGACGGCTGCGGCAGCTGCCGTGTGCCAATGGGATTTCCACAGTGGCGATCGATGGCCTCTACTTGCGTGGGGAGGATCTCATCGGCGTGCAGAGCATCGAGGGATTTGATCGGGTCGTGGCTTTTCGCTTGTCGAGGAATGGCGCGCAGATCGAGTCGGGCGAACCTCTCGAGAATGCTGATCCACGGCTGTCGATGGCCACCGAGGGTGTCGTTGTCGGTGACACGCTCTACTTCGTAGCGAACAGTCATCAAGACGCCGTGGACGAACGAGGCGGGATCGCAGCGCCCGAGAAGACGACTCCGACGATGATCATGTCACTGGCCTTGCCGCGCCCCGAGCCCGCGCATCAACGGACTATGTGGCGGCGCGCGAGCAATCGACCAGCAGATTAAAAGTCCCCGGATCACAACAGCGTTGTGCCAACATTGAACCAGTGTCGGCTCTGCCTCCAGATCGGTAGCTCAAACTGTTTTCGGCGCAAAACGCCACTGCCCTATGCGGCAGGTTGCACCAGTTTCGATCTCATACTCCCTGGTTCGTAGTTGGAGTGTCGAATCCAGGGCCTTCGATTTTATTAACTAATTCCACGTCGCGCCCGTTGCATTTGGCACCACCGGGCACAGTTGAGCACGACGAGACACGCAAAAGTCCCGCAACCACGTGGCGCCGCAGACACGCGAATGGCCCTAGTGACCAGAACTTATAACGAAGTCCACTTCCAGCGCTCTCGGTTTCTTTTGCTTGACGTCGAGCGCTCAGCCTAGAGCGTATCCATGCAGTACATGGTAGCGTGCGAACCCGTACAGAGCCGCAGGCCTGTGCCACCACTCACTCACCACAACGAACAGAGGAATGATGCGTATGTTTAGACACATTCTCATTCCGACCGACGGCTCCGAACTTTCAGAAGCTGCGATTCAAGCTGGCGTGCAGTTCGCCAAGAGCATCAACGCCAAGGTGACGGCCTTCTATGCGATGCCCAAGTTCCACATGCTTGTTTACGGCCCGGATGGGGTTACCGATAAGAGGCAGGATTTCGCCGACTTCGAAAAAGACTGGAAAGCCCGCGCAGATCATTTCCTCGCGGTCATTGTGCAAGCTGCCAAGGCGGCGGATGTGCCCTGCGAGACTGCGCTTCAGAGCAGTGATCAACCGTACGAGGCGATTATCGCGACGGCGAAGGAAAAGGGTTGCGATCTGATCATGATGGCTTCCAACGGACGGCGAGGCGTGCAAGCGTTCCTTCTTGGCAGCGAGACACAAAAGGTCTTGACGCACAGCAAGATCCCCGTGCTGGTGTTTCGTTAGGCGGACGCTAGGGGCATCGGGCGAGCCGCTCTCCTCACTCTACGCCGCGCGATCTGCGAGCGGTTCCCGCCTGGTGCAGCGCACTCCATTGGCCTCGCTTGAAACGCAGCGCTTGAAGCAGCTGCACATGTGGAAGAATGAGGTGCTCGGGAAGTGCCTGCACCAGGCGCCGATAGAGCCGCTGCTCGGCCTCGCTAAGCAAGGTGCCTTTGGGCTCGAGAGGCCAAGGCGTATCGAGTCCTGCACCGGCCGTACGGAAGGCGCGGCCGCATTGCCACTGCGAGAGCGGCCAGGGCGACGAGCGCCCCGACTAACCAAAGCAAATGAACATTCATCTCGCCTCAGACTCTGGTGGCGGCGGGGCTAACCCGCCCGGATCAAAGTCGGCTAGACCGGGGTTTTGGCGACCTTCCGGTCCCGAGATGGGTGCTTCCAAGGAACAACATTCTCTAGCGCGGTTATCGCTGGTCGAGGCATTTCGCCGCCGCGAGTAGCCTTGGAGCAATAATCCGGGTTTCCAGAATTCAATTGGATACAGCATTCGGTGTCTATAAAGGTTGCGCGATTCGCGCGTAGGTATTCGCTAACAACGTCCTGAAAATACTCCATAATCCCACCGGCACATGGTTTCAGTTGTGGCGCAGGCGAAAACAGGTTACTCGTGACCCCCCTTTCGCGTTCTCGTAGGACTTGCTGTGGACTTGACGGCCTTACCAGCCGGGGCCGGATCGGCCACAGCGCCGAGATGCTGAGCATCCTCTGGGCGTGCCTTTCGCACGTCAATCATGCAGCTGGCACCGAGTGGTGTTCATGCTCGATGATCCATTCGCCAGCAATCTTGCGTAGGCCCATTGTCAATCGGAAGTCGAGCGGTTCCGGAATGCCCTTGTCGTTTGGGCTGGTGCAGTGACCGTGCGCGGTCACGAACGCGACGTCCACGCTAGCCGTGATGCGGACATCCGAAAAACTGAATGTGGGAGGGTCGGGATTGCAGCCAAAGAACAGGTCCCACGTCTTTCGATATGCTTCCAGCCCCTCGGATTGAAACGGCCCAGGCACGTCGAACATGAGCATGCCTGCTGAGTGATTCTTCAATACACCATCGTAGTCCTTGCGACGGACCGCGGCACACCAGCGCTCGATTAACGCCATGATCTCCGTTTGATCCTTAGACTTTTCCGTCACTGTCCGTTGCATAACATCCCTCGTTGCAGTTCCACTATGGCATGGCCTTGGTGCGCCTTCTAAGCGGCAGCCGCGCGCTCGACCATCATCGCGCGCGAGCCCTGAACACGCGCCTCCTTCCACGAACGGGTTGAATATGATATATATAGAACCATATGGTTCCGGAATTGTCTAGTTCCGCACGTCTGGACCATCAGCTCAGCCTGACGTTCGGAGCACTGGCCGATCCAACGCGTCGTGCCATTCTCAAGCGCCTGTTGTTGGGCGATGCTTCTGTAGGCGAACTGGCCCAGCCCTTCCGAATGACGTCACGTGCGGTGTCGAAACATATCGCCGTGCTCGAAGCCGCTGGTCTCGTGACAAGGGCACGCGACGCTCAACGGCGGCCAAGCCGAATTCGGCTTGAACCGTTGGTCAGGGTAGACGAGTGGCTTCAGCTCTATCGCCAGCGATGGACTGGTCGATTTCAGCGACTTGGCACGAGGCTGCGCGAACAGCAGGGTAAAGACTGACGGGGAGTGCTGATCCAGTGAGTAGTCCTAACGACCTGGAGATTGTGGTTCTGTTTGATGCGCCGCGAGAACTCGTCTTCCGTAACTGGACTGAGGCGGCGAAGGTGCAAACCTGGTTCGCTCCCGACGGATCGGCGGTGACCGCATGCCAAGTATCGGCACGTCCAGGTGGTCGATGGCGGGTCGAGTTCCGCGCAGCCGACGGCACCGAATGCTTAGAGTACGGTGAATTCCGCGAGGTCGTTGAGCCCGAGCGCCTTGTCTTCACGCTTACGCATGTCGAAGGACACAGGGTTCGGCTGGAAACGCTGGTGACAGTCACTTTGATCGCGGTCGGTTCGAGCACGCGAATGACGTTTCAGCAGACGGGTTTCGATACCCCGACCCATCGCGAGGACCACAGGCAAGGCTGGAGCGAATGCTTTAAGAAACTGGAAGCGCAACTGGTGGGCCCGTGAACGAGTCACCAAGATCGAGACGGTCGAAGAAATGATTAAGCAAGCCGAACGCTACTGCGAATGACTGGCCCCGAGACGCGGTCACAAAGCGGCGTGGGCATACAGATGCCGGCTGTATCGCTCAGGGCGACTTGGAATCGTCAGGCGGGTCCTTGGATTTACGATGACTCCGTTTTCAAGACTCTACTTCCTGATAGCGATGCGGGCGCACCCTTGCCGACCTGATGTCCTTGTCATGAACCCGATAGGGCACCGTCTCGCCTTCCGTGCGAGCAGGCGCTTTTAGGCTCCTCAAAGACGCTCCAACGAGTACAAGAAAGGCTCCGGTAAGTCTTCGTCTTAGTTGGCGCGCCCGGAGAGACTCGAACTCCGGGACCTCCTGGTTCGTAGTTGGAGCATTGAGACTAGGCCCTTTGATTTTATTTCACTAATTCCGCGTGACGCCCGATGCGTTTGTCACCACTGGGCACAGTTGAGCAGGACCAATCACGCAAGAGTCCCGCAGCCACCTTGCGCCCGACCCTCCGTGGATGCGGGGCTCGAGCCCTCGACCCTGGCATCATGAGTTGTGGGCTCGCACAGGGCTGGCTTGCCGCTTTCTCCGCGGAGACGAGATTTCTTGAAACGACCTACTTGCCTTAAGGAGACAGCCATGTCCAACAACATTCCGGTTCTGCTCCAACGCAATATAGACGTTTTCGCTGAGACGGATCCCACGCGCCGGCGCGCGCTCATTGACGAGTTCTACACCGAGGATTGCGTGTTTTATGACCCCAACAACGGCGTCCACCGCGGCCGTGATGAGATTGGTCGGATTGCGGGAGTGATTAAGGCTACTCATCCTGACTTTCAGTACCAGCCCATCGCCGAGCCCGATGTGTCGGGTGATGGTGGTCGAATCCGATGGGTATCTGGCCGGCCAGGTCAGGCTCCTGCGTACGCTGGGACGGACTTCATCGTTGCTCGGGAGGGCCGCATAGCCGCTGTCTATCTCTTCTTCGACAAGCTGCCTTGAGAGGGCGATCGAGACTGCCGAGCGCCACGCTGACAGCCGAGCACGCGCGCTCTCCGCTTATGCCATAGAGTTCACGACTGGACCCGCTATGCCAATGTCCGCCTGGCGGAAATAAAACCCGCCGAGGTAAACGAGAGCTTTTGGCCGGTGTCGGACCTCGCAGCCAAGCGACGCATGTCCCCTTGCCGGAAGGTATGATTAACGCAACCACACGCGCGCGAAAGCCAAGAATAAAGGGGTGCGTGCCCGTTAGAGGTTAGCGCGCAAGCTGCGGCGACGCGACGGCTTCGTGGCGAAGCGATCGGTCGCGGAGACTAGCTCGTGCGTGATGCCAGGTTCGAAGGCGGAGTGGCCGGCGTCGGGGACTATGCGGAGCTGGGCTCGCGGCCAGGCGCGGTGCAGCTCCCAGGCAATCTTGGCTGGGCAGAGCACGTCGTAGCGGCCGTGGACGATGACCGCCGGGATGTGGCGGATGCGACCAAGGTCGTCCAGCAGCTGGTTGTCCGACCGCATGAAGCCTCGGTTCAGGAAGTAGTGGCACTCGATCCGGGCGAAAGCGGCAGCGTATTCAGGCTTTTTGAAGGAGGCGACCGTTCTTGGGTCAGGTTGCAGGTGGATGGTGGAGCCTTCCCAGGCTGACCAGATTTTGGCGGCCACAATCATGACCTTGCGATCCGCGCTCGTTAGTCGTTTGTAGTAGGCGCCGATCATGTCACCACGTTCCTCAGGCGGGATGTGGTTGATGAAGGCCTCCCACCCCTCTGGGAACAGAGCGCCGGTGCCAAATGGATTCTGGTATAGCCACTCCACCTCCCAGCGGCGCAGCAGAAAGATGCCGCGCAGGATGAGCTCTGTTACGGCTTTGGGATGGGCCTCGGCGTAGGCCAGCGCCAAGGTAGAGCCCCATGATCCTCCGAATACCAACCAGCGATCGATTCCCAGATGTTGACGCAGGCGCTCGATGTCCTCCACCAAGTGCCAGGTGGTGTTGTCGACAAGACTCGCGTGAGGTCGGCTCTTGCCGCATCCACGCTGATCAAATAGGACAATTCGGTAGCGTCTGGGATCGAAGAAACGGCGCATCTTGGCTTCAGTGCCCCCACCGGGTCCACCGTGTAAGAAGATCACAGGCTTGCCACGTCGATTGCCGCTTTCCTCGAAATAGATTTCGTGCAGCTCCGATACGCGCAGAAAGCCTTTGCGGTAGGGCCTGATTGCGGGGTAGAGGGTACGGCGCGTGGTCTTCATGTGAACCGATCTTCCCATGACTGGCGCACCTGCGTCGAAACCGTCGACCCCTCGCAGCTCGATGCGTTCGTGGGCACCTATCAAAGTGTTACACGGAACCTTCACCTTCACGCGTGAAGGCGAGGGGCTGCTCTCGCAAGCGAGCGGACGCCCCAAGGTCACATGCGAGTGGCCGCTAACTGGAAAGTTGACGGACGATGTCCAGTGACCGCTTCTGGACCTATTCTGTTGGGGTCTGCTGGCTGATCCCCGTCTGCTTTCGCGCACTGTTTGGTGCTCGGCCAAGGTTGGGGGCGTCCATGTACGGACGCTTAAGACTGACGCAGCGGACTTTCTCCGCTCGGCCAAATTGGCCCGTTTTTGTTAAGCTTCCGCTTGCTGAGACTAGAAGAAGACCTCCGGGGGACCTGCGCATGCTGAAGCAATTTGCGATTGCAGTTGTTTTCATTGCGGTTGCTGTCACTGCACCTCGGGAAACCTCGGCAACAATCCATGAGTACAAGTTCCTTGCTATCGCTCCGAACGGCAGCTTACTTGCAACTGTGGAGCCGGTCTCCTTGAACGATAGTGAAACCGAGCCGCGTGGGCCGGTCGTCCTACGTCGCTCACAGGATGGTCGGGTCGTTGGACAGGTGGATCCGTGCCCCCGTTGTCGTTACACCGGTCTTGCTTGGTCGCCAGACGGCAAGCGCTTGGCGTTTCTCGCGACCGATGATCGAGTTGCGATGGTACGTATCGAGATGGCTCTCACCGGCGCATCCGCGAACCATAAGGCAATTCCCATTCGGACTCTTGCAACCTTCAAAGGCGTTGGCGGGACGCTGCGCTGGTCACCGGACGGATCGCAGGTTGCGCTACTCGCAACCGTGAACGCCAAGAAATTAGCGGGAGCGTTGGAAGCTGGCACGCCTCAAGTCGGTGAGATTGGCGAGGAGCCGGACGAACAACGCATCGCCGTCGTTCCGGGGAGCGGCGGCCCAATCAGACTGGTTTCGCCCGTAGGTCTGTACGTCTACGAATACGATTGGGCTCCCGATAGCAGTGGCTTTGTGGCAACGGCCGCGCACGGGAACGGGGACGAAAATTGGTGGGTCGCCGAGTTACTGCTCATTGAGCTTGGCAGCGGACAGACTCACTCCATTGCACACGCAGATTTTCAGATTGCGATGCCGCGTGTGTCGCCCGACGGAAAGAATGTTGTCTTCATCGGCGGCCTTATGAGCGATTTTGGAACCGTGGGCGGCGACGTCTACGAGGTATCCATCAAGGGCGGCACGCCGGTAAACCGCACGCCCGGTTTTCGCGGCTCGTTTTGGTCGCTGGCCTATCGCGCCGGCCGACTCTACGCAACCGCGCTTGTAGTTGATCACGCCACCTTGCTGCGCTTCGACGACACGAGCCATCAGCCTGAGACAGGCTGGTCAAAGGCTGCAGGTCTCTCAACGGGTGATGACGCCGCGGGAGACGTCGATCCCACTGTGGTGCTCAGCGCCGACGGAGAATACGCGGCCACCGTCGCCGAAGACTTCGGCCGAGGCCCGGCAATTCTCGCCGGGCCGATAAAAGCGATGCGGCAGATTACGACGGACAACGACGCGACCCAAGAGGAACTCAACGTCACGAGCGTGACTTGGATGAACGATGGCTACAACGTCCAGGGATGGCTAGTTGGTCCCACTGAACGCAAGCCGGGCAACCGCTACCCACTCATCGTGCAGGTGCACGGAGGTCCAAGCTGGGCTGCTTCGCCGTACTTCGGTCGCGACAACGACTTTGAAACCGCGACTCGTGAATGGACCGCTCGAGGCTATTACGTATTTCTACCGAACCCAAGGGGAAGCTTCGGGCAAGGCGAGGTGTTTACGAAAGCAAATGTTCGTGACTTCGGTGGCGGAGATTTCCGCGACATCCTTGCCGGAGTCGACGCGGTGCTTAAGTCCGCGCCTATCGACGAGACACGCCTCGGCATCTACGGCCACAGCTACGGCGGTTTCATGACCATGTGGACCGTCACCCATACCCAGAGATTTAAGGCCGCCATCGCTGGAGCAGGACTCGCGAACTGGATCAGCTACTACGGCGAGAACGGAATTAGCCAGTGGATGATTCCGTTCTTCGGCGCCTCAGCCTACGACGACCCAGCGATCTATCGTGCGGCCTCTCCAATTGAGTCGATCGCATCGGCACGAACTCCGACATTCTTGTATGTAGGAGAATTAGACATCGAATGCCCCGCACCGCAGTCTTTCGAGTTCTGGCGTGCGCTCAAGGCGAAGGGAATCGCGACGCAGTTAATCGTGTACCCTGGCTCCGGTCATTGGATACACAAACCGGCTCAGGTTCGTGACCTTAAGCGGCGGGAAGCAGCATGGTTCGATCGCTATCTCTCGCCGTAAGGCTGTCCGCTTTGCGGGAATCCTAGCGGTTGAGATGGATGACCGGTTGTGGTCTATTCTGTTTAAAAACTCGGATCTCCCCTAGATCCGAGTTTTTCAACAGAATAGGCCAGAAGCTGTCACCGAAATCAGACGGTAGCTGCGCCGAAAGCTGACGTCCGAAGCGCCCTGCGCTAGGCTCTGCGGGGCGCGCAGTGCGTGTGTGGTGGACGATGAGCATTGAGCTTGTTGGAACGCGGTGCATCGTCCGGCGATTCATCGCCACCGACGCGGCGTACATCGCCGCGGCGGCGAACGACCGTCGCATTTGGCTTCAGTTACGTGACCTGTTCCCCCATCCGTACCATCTCACCGACGCCGAGGCCTACATCAGTCGAGTTGCCTCGGTCGACCCCCCGCTCTCGCTTGCCATCGTCGTTGATGGTCGTGCTGTCGGCGGGGTGGGACTTCAGCTGATGACTGATGTCAATCGGCGAAGCGCTGAGATCGGTTACTGGCTAGGTGCGGCCTACTGGGGACGCGGCATTGCAACCGAGGCTATCACTCTCGTCACCGACTGGGCGTTCGGCGCCCATGGGCTCCTTCGCTTATTTGCTCAACCCTACGCTGCAAACTTAGCGTCGCGGCGAGTTCTCGAGAAGGCTGGTTATGAGCTGGAAGGCACGATGAGGCGCAGCGCCATCAAGGACGGTGAGGTCCGGGACCAGTGTCTGTACGCGCGTCTGAGTCCCGGCGCGTAGGGGCGACTCAATTACTGTGTCGTCGCGCAGATTGGGCAGCACCCGGCCAGGCCCGGTCGTTCGGCGGCGGCTCTTAGTCCGCTAGATAGCAGTCACTCCGGCAAGTTCATCCTGCGCAGGAAGACCTTATATCGGTTATCGCGCTCAAGATTGCGGAGCAGCGGATCGTGCTTAATCCAATACAACTCGACATCACGCTGGTCGTATGCCCTGTTCAACCACCGAAATGCTTCGTCGGGCTGGCCATTAAAGGCGAACGCCTCGGCGATTTGGTAGGCACGGTCCGACGCGCGTTCCGCGATCAGATAGTCAAGAGCCGACTTCGACTCAGTGTTTCGCTTCATCGCGTGATACACAATGGACAAGCCAAGGTCCCGCCCGCCATCTGCGGTTTCCAGCTGCATTTCCGTGATCGCCTCGTCCAGCCGGCCCTGAGCGAGCAGAATCTGGCCCAATCGTCGGCGCCCCCGACTGTAACTTGGGCTGATCGTTAGCGCCCTACGAAGCTCTGCCTCAGCCTCCGACAGCCGGTCTTGCCGGTAGCGGATCGTGCCCAAGATGCCATGAAACGCCGCGAACAGGGGATCTCGACCAAAGGACGCACTGATCAGGCGAGCGGATTCATCCAGTTCACCGAGCGCCTTTTTGTAATCGGACGCGCATGTCAGAACCATTGGAGATCGGGGATCCAGAGCCATCGCGCGTTCACTCTCTGCCGCGGCGGCAGCCCAAT
>Ga0306922_10006832_pt1 | contig 10955 bp, 11 predicted proteins | sample sta12Cox44000082_FD_203758 | JGI IMG/M metagenome (GOLD analysis project Ga0306922, IMG submission 203758) | Lab enrichment of tropical soil microbial communities from Luquillo Experimental Forest, Puerto Rico - statoxic.12C.oxic.44.000.082 (v2)... | ecosystem: Environmental > Terrestrial >...
TCCTTTGACGACAGGTGTGAACCTATATGTACCGTGTAGATTGGGATGCAGTGATTGTTATACTATGTTAATCAGCCAAGCTTGTTTCTATGTAGGGCACTAAATAATCTTAGCCGGCTTTTGTGCAAAATGTCTGATCAGCGCACAAAAGAGAGGTCGACAAAGAAGGACGCAAAGATAACCAAGATTCAAATCAAATCGGTAAACGGCTCACCGAAGTCGGCTCGACTGAGATCGCCGAAGTCCTCGTATCTTTAAAGACTTTGTCAGTCTTCAGGGAGCTGGCCACGCCGCTCAAAGACGGCCTCTACCGCCTCCGTTCCGCGCAATCGGCATCACGAATTTTTTGGAAAAAGGAGTCAGCGTCACCCACGGCGTGAGGAACAGGCAAAGCAACGACAGTGCGGTTTCTGGTAGACGACACCATTTGTACTCCTCTGCTCTGCCAGTTGAGCAATCTCGCCAGGCAAGCTGAAAGAGCAGGGAATATGAAATGTCAAGTGTCCGCGCAAGCGAATCTTTCACGCCCGATCAATTTCAACCGAGTCGACCTCGCCGTAGTGGCAATGCACACTAAAAGCGATCGGGCGACAGCACACTTCGCAATCCTCAATCGTTGAAAATGTGCCGGAAGAAGTGTCTACGACCGTTGTGAACGTCGCTCCGCAGTAGGGGCACACTATTTGCGACTCTACTTCGAGTTCCATAGATGCAGTAAAGCATAAAGGAGCCCCGGTGGAAAAGAAAAAGGGGCCTATCCCCTAATCGTCTCCGACGTGGTGCGCGCGCGGTTCGCGATCTGCGATATGAGGCGGCCCCGGAATCGAAACGAAAGGCCCGCCAGCAAGAGGAGCCGGTTCCGTAAAAGCAACAGCGGGCATCTCGCTCGGTTTACCCTCAAGCGGAAAGTCTTTGCGAAGAGGATAATACGGGTAGCCTTCCCACATCAGAATCCGCCGCAGATCCGGATGATTAGTGAACCGGATTCCCATCATGTCGTACACTTCGCGTTCGTGCCAGTTGGCAGTGGCCCAGATCTGAACCACAGATGGTACCTCCAGGTGATCTTCGGAGACGCGAGTCTTGAGCCGCAAATGAATGTTCGAGCTCAGCGAATAAAGTTCGTAAACCACCTCAAATCTCGGTTCATCGCCGAAATTGTCGACGCTCGAGAGGTCGGCCAGAAAGTCGAAACCGAGTTGTTCCTTCGCAAACCGGCAGGCGGATTCGATCTGCGCGAGCGCCAGTTCCAATGTGACTTCACCGCGAAAATCTGTCCGGCTCACGACTTGAAACTGGCCTTCAAGCCTGGAAGCAGCTTCTTCGAGCGTCATGAAAGGGTCTCCAGCAGCTCTCTTTTCTGGTCGTAGATCGCTCGCTCGTGCTCGATTTTACGCTGCAATTTCATCAATCCTTCCAGCAAAGCTTCGGGACGCGGTGGGCAGCCGCTGATATAGACATCAACGGGCAGTAAATGGTCGATCCCCTGAAGAACCGCATAGCTTCGGTACATTCCGCCTGAAGACGCGCATGCGCCCATTGCGATAACCCATTTAGGCTCAGGCATCTGGTCATAAATTCTTTTGACGGCAAGCGCCATTTTGTACGTGACTGTGCCCGCCACGATCATGACGTCGGATTGCCTCGGTGAGAAGCGCATTACCTCCGCTCCAAACCGGGCTATATCGAATCGGGCGCACGCAGTTGCCATCATTTCAATCGCGCAACACGCAAGGCCCATTGGCATAGGCCAAAGCGAGTTTTTCCGCATCCAATTGATACATGCATCAAGCCGGGAAAAAATGACGTTTCCCTCTACTTTAGAGTCGTACGCTGCAGGGGCAGTGGTCGCCATCGGGAAAGCTTATGACGAGTGGTAGTAGAGGCAAGGTTTTTTTTGTAAGGGATGGGCGGCCTCCGTGCCGTCCCATTTTTCTGCCTGTGATGGGGCCAGAAATGATCAGTCGGACGGCGCGGAGGCCATTCCTCCCTGCCCGTCAGGGGAACAGTCAGAAGAAAAACCGATGGTGCTTCCGCCACCAGTCGCGCCACTGCTCGTTGGGCACATAGCCGGTGCTGAAACGATGAACTTCCGTGACGGGGACAAGCCTAGTTCGAACCGTACTTGGATGTAGCGAACTTACCAAGACTGAGCGTCCGCCTGTCACCGCAGTAGGGCCAGTACTTGGGTCGTTGGCGGCATGTCCGACCTTTGAAGCCCTCGATGAGTGACCGCTGGTCGAGGCGCTCGACGAGTGACCGCTGTTTGAGCCGCTCGAGGAATGACCGCCACTTGAGCCGCTCGAAGAAGGACCACCACTTGAGCCACCTGCCGAATGACCCCCGCCATGTGCAGATGTAACGCTTGCAAGAGCTGGTAGCGCGCTCGCTACTGCAACAAGTATGATGCGCCTAAGAAAAGAATTCGCATCCATCTAAAACACCTCCTGTACAACATATGTTTGGTGAAGCAGCATTCAAATGCTTCCGCCGCGGTTTGCGGTTCGGAGTTTGGGGTTTGGAGTTTGGAGTTCGGGCTCCGAGGGGCGTCAGAACCGCCTGGCATCTCTGCCAACCTGCGAAATCTGTGGCTGGAGTCCTGACTTCTGACTTCTGTATTCTGAATTCCGTCTTCTGCCTCAAGCTCGTCGCGAAGTAGGGTGGCTTCGAGAACGAAGGACGCTTGCTGTGCTGTGAACGGTGAACGGTGAACGGAAACGGCGAACGGTGAACGGCGAGCCCCGAACTCCTCTCTTCCCGCCCCCGGTTGACGCAATCGCCCCGCTAGACAATAATGCCGCTTCCACATGGGAAGCCGATTAACTCGCAATTTCTGCATCATCGCGCATATCGATCACGGAAAAACGACGTTATCGGATCGTCTGCTGGAAATTACGGGAACCATCGAGGAGCGGGATAAGCAGGACCAATTGCTTGATTCGATGGATCTGGAACGGGAGAGAGGCATTACGATCAAGGCCCATCCGGTTACGATGCGGTATGCCGCAAAAGACGGGCAGACATATCGGTTGAATCTTCTGGACACACCCGGGCACGTTGATTTTTCGTACGAGGTTTCTCGAAGTCTGGCGGCTTGCGAAGGAGCGGTTCTGGTTGTGGATGCGGCCCAAGGCGTCGAAGCGCAAACCGTGGCGAATGTTCATCTGGCGATGAAACAGAACCTCACGATTGTGCCGGTAATCAACAAGATTGACTTACCGAACGCCGATATTCCAACCGTGCGAAAACAGCTTGAGGATATTCTTGCTATTCCTGCGGATGAAGCGGTTCTTGCAAGTGCAAAGACCGGTATCGGAGTCGCAGAGATCCTGGAGTCGATTGTTCATCGGATTCCTCCGCCGGAACCGGCACCTGACGGCAAGCTGCGCGCGCTGATCTTTGATTCCCTCTTCGACATCTATCGAGGGGTGGTCGCGTACACGCGGATTTTTTCGGGGAGCGTCGTTGCGGGCCAGGGCGTCAGGCTGATGAGCACTTCGAACAGCTACGAAATCAAGGAGGTCGGAATCTTTACGCCCAAGCCATTGGCCCAGCAAAAACTGGATGCCGGGGACGTTGGTTATTTTATCGCGAATATCAAATCGACGGCTGATATCAAGATTGGCGACACCCTCACGGACCAACGCAATGCCGCTCCGCATCCGCTGCCGGGGTTTCAGGAAATTCATCCGATGGTTTTCAGCGGCATTTATCCGATCAATACGGCCGATTTCGAGCATCTCAAGGCTGCAATGGGGAAGCTTCAGATCAACGATTCCGCATTCGTCTATCAGGCTGAAAGCTCTGTCGCCCTAGGGTACGGGTTCAGGTGCGGTTTTCTGGGCCTGCTCCATATGGAGATTGTCCAGGAGCGGCTCCGCCGCGAGTTTGATATGGATATTATCGCGACCTATCCAAGCGTGGTCTATCACGTGTTGAAGGCAAATGGCGAGTTCGTTGACGTTGATAATCCTTCCTTTTTGCCGAATCCGAGCGTGATCGAAGAAATTCGCGAACCGATCGTAAAATGTTTTGTTATGTGCCCGAACGAAAACATCGGGGACATGATGCAGCTCATCATGGAGAAACGGGGCGAGGTGGAACACACGGAATCGATTGACACCCGGCGCGTGATGCTGACTGCCGTGATGCCGTTAAATGAAATTCTTGTGGACTTCAATGATAAGATCAAATCGCTGACCCATGGGTATGGTTCGATGGACTACGAGCACTCGGGCTATCGCGCAGCCGATTTGGTTAAGCTCGATATGCTGGTCAACGGCGAACCGGTAGACGCGTTCTCGAGCATTGTTCATCGGGACAAGGCGGAAGCGCGAGGTAGAACGCTAGCGGCCAAATTGAAGGAGGTCATCCCCCAACAGCTTTTCCAGGTTGCGATCCAGGCTGCGATCGGCGGCAAGATTATAGCCCGCGAGAATGTTACGGCGCTCCGAAAAAATGTGACGGCAAAATGCTATGGTGGCGACATCACCCGAAAACGCAAACTGCTCGAGAAACAAAAAGAGGGGAAAAAACGGATGAAGGCCATTGGGCGTGTGAACATTCCGCAGGAGGCATTTATTGAGGTTCTGAAAACAAACTGATGTTTACGCCCAAGTACATTGAGGAAGGGCGCGCTTTGGCAAAGGCGGCGCAGAAGGCTGTCAACTACCGCAAGGATATTTCGCGCCCGGAGGACCTGGAGCGATTGCGGGAAAAAATCGCCGCGCTGAAGGGTGCTCTCAAACAGCGCTCAAGTGAAAAGGTGCGGTTGGCCGAGAAACAGCTTCTTGCGGTTATCGGTAAAGTCCAACCGCCGCAGGATCATCAGGGAGTTCGCGAGAATGTAGAACTCTTCGTTGTGGCGATTGTCCTGGCTTTAGGGATTCGAGCTTTTTACCTGCAACCGTTTAAAATTCCAACCGGCTCGATGCAACCGACCTTAAATGGGGTGATCGGGCATCGTATGGATGGTCCGCCTCCGAATTTTTTCATACGAGCATTCCAGTTTCTGACCTTGGGGCGGAGCTATGAGGATGTGATTAGCGACCAGCCGAGAGATTCGATTGTATCGATTTCGCCGATCAAGGTTAAACAATTCTGGGACGGATCATTGATCCAAATGGCTTCCGGTAAATTCTACCAGGTCGGAATTGATCCGAGGTCATTGCAGGAACAGATGCATGTCCTGCCGGGGCAGACTTTCAAACAGGGCCAGCCGATCGTTCGCGGGTACGCCGACCTTGGAGACCAGCTCTTTGTCGATAAGTTCAGCTACAATTTTTTTGGTCCGCGTCGGGCCGATGTCTTTGTGTTTCGAACCAACGGAATCAGCGGTATTCCGCCTGGCCCCGACAATTCAAGTGAGCACTACATCAAACGACTCGCCGGCCTGCCAAACGACACGCTGCGCATTGAGCAGCCGAAACTTTTCATTAATGGTGAGCAAGCGAAGGCTTATCCTTTTCAGCGTGTCCAATCTCAGCAGAACGGTTATACCGGGTACCGCAATTCTCCCGGGACATTTTATTTGGCCGATCCCACGTCAACGGTCACTGTGCCGGCTCGAAGTTTTTTTGCGCTCGGCGATAACAGTGCAAATAGCCTTGATAGTCGCTATTGGGGATTCGTTCCGGAAAGGAACGTTGTCGGCAAAGGTTTCTTCGTTTATTGGCCATTCTCAAGCCACTGGGGAATTGTTAGGTAGAATACAGAATACAGAATACAGAATACAGAATACAGAAGGCGCAAGCTGGTGAACTCAGCCATTGCCGAAAGCACAAATGGGAATAACATGATATTGTGTTGTTATTATTTTCCGGTTATTCTGCGAATATGTCAAAAACAGCAAGGACGTTCAAGGAACTGGTGGTCTGGCAAAAAGCGCATCAATTTGTTTTAGCCATGTATCACCTTACGGCGACGTTCCCCACTGCGGAGATTTATTGTCTTACGACCCAAGCGCGACGTGCCGCGATTTCTATCGCTGCCAATATAGCAGAAGGCTTTAAGAAGCGCGGGTTGAACGATAAGGTCAGATTTTTCAATATCGCACAAGGCTCCCTTGAGGAGTGTCGTTTATTACCTCATTCTGGCTCAGGATCTAGGATACGCCGACACCAGCGACCTGGAGATATTTCTGGAAGAGGTTTCGAAGCTACTTTGCACCTACTCGCTCGCTGTACGCACTAACAAACGTGGTATGCGAATCTTCTGACTCCTGTATTCTGATTTCTGATTTCTGTATTCTTGTCCTCCGCCTTCCCTTTCCTTCCGCTCGCGGGCGCGTTTGCCGGTTATCTTCTGCTGGTTTTTGCGAACCCGGCCTACCGTTATTTTCGCGATGGCTTGCGTTGCGTGCAACGCCATCCGCACATGTGGATCTGGCTTTGTGTGCTGGGATTGACCTACACGCTCTTTCAGCTGCTTCAGGCGCTCCAGATCGGTGAAGCACAATTTTCAATCCAGAATCTGCTGTATTGGCCGCGTTTTCATCCTCCGGATTGGTTTGTCATTGCGCAGCGCGCACGTTTACCCGCACTGGAGCTTCTCTCCGGAATCTTCAATCAAGCGGTCGTCAGTTACCCTACATCAGCCGGCGCCGCTCTCCTCTTTTTGCTTAATTGGAAAGGTTACCAGGCAAAGTTTGCGGAGGCGGCAAGAAAGCGCCTCGGGCGATGGTGGCTTGCAGTTTACCTTGGTTTGCTTCTTTGCGCGCTGGCTGCGTTCGTCAAACCAATCTTTTCACTGTCGATTTACTGGTTGAACCAATATCTGGGAGGCATTTTGCTCCTGCGGACCGGAGCCGCGATTGACTGGCTTTCGTTTCAGTTTGAATACTTGTTTGGATTACTGATTCAAATTGTTCTGGTCCTCCAGACTTTTGTCTGGATTCGCGGCCTAAACGCGACACCGAACCGAATCCTGGAATTGGCTGTGAAGCGAAGCGTCTATGCGGCGAAATGGGCTGGCTGCGTGTTAGGTGCGACTTTTCTCTTCATTCATCTGCCATTATTGATCAGCTATTTCTGGATTGCTGAATACACTGATTTCACGAATGCGGTTGTGCAGTATATCGAGCAGACCGCAAGACCGCTGCTTGCGATGGGGTTGCTACTGTTTTGCACGATGCAGGCCACGTTGATTCTGCACAATGAAACGCTTCGCGAGGCCGTGCTCGAGCATGTGCAAATTACCCGAAAATATTGGTACCGAATATTCTGGTTCTTCATTGTTTCTGGAATCCACCTCTTTGGCGTCAGCTTCCTTGGCGATTTCCTGGCTAAAGGATTTCCAGAATATTCGGTGCCGAACGTTCTGCTTTCGGGATTGTGCACGGTGTGCAAGACTTTTCTGGCTGCATGGTTTCTTGCCGGCTGGGTCTGTCTCTATCGGGCGTGCTCGAGTCCGCCGAAAGAGATTCTGTTTTGAGAGAGCCGCTGAATCCCGTTTTCCAACTTGTCTGTGTCGCCGGCGCGGGTTAGTTGACGGAGCGAGCTGCGATTTCAAGCGCGAACCGAGCGCAAACCGAAATTTCTATCCCATGAGTGACGCGGAAGAGATTACGAAGAAAAGCCAGTCCAATCTCGCGTTTGCCTTTGTTTCTCTGCCCAAAGAAAAGCAGCGCGATATCACGACGCTTTACGCCTTTTGCCGCCAGGTAGACGATGCAGCGGATGACCCGAATGTTCCCCTGGCTGAGCGCAAAAATGCGCTGGAGGGTTGGAGGCGTTGGTTGCGCAAAGAGGAAGCGGGGGAACCGCGCTACGCCGCGGAGCTACGCAGAGTGATTGAGCGGTACCATATCGATCTTCGTCTCTTTGAGGAAATTTTGCTTGGAGTTGAATCTGATCTGGAACCCGTGACCTATCCAGACTTCAGGGCTTTGCATCGCTATTGCTACCGTGTGGCCAGCGCCGTCGGTCTTATAAGCATTGAAATCTTCGGATACCGAAATCCGATGTGTAGAGAATATGCGCACATCTTGGGCGTCGCTCTTCAGCTTACAAATATTATCCGCGATGTCGGCAAGGATCTTCAAAATGGTGGACGAATTTATATTCCACTGTCTGAGCTAAAGATGTTTGGCTATTCGCAGGAATACTTAAGGAACCGCGTTTATGATGACCACTTTGTGCGTCTGATGGAATTTCAAGCCGAGCGGGCGCATTCTTTTTTTTCGCAAGCGAGGCGCTTGCTTCCCCCCGAAGACAGACGCTCGATGATTGCCGCGGAGGGAATGCGTGCGATTTATTTCGATTTGCTGCGGCGCATCGAGAAGGATCGGTTTCGTGTATTCGATAAGATGTACCGGCTGACCCGCCTCGAGAAAGCTGTGACTATTTTGGGGCAAATTGCGTCAAACTTGTTGCCTTAAAGAATGATTTAGGCGGATTTTGTAGGTTCCAGATGAAGAAAGGAATATTGCTGGTAACGGCATTCATATTGGTTGTTGGATTTTCTGCTTGCGACAGCCCGATTGGGGCAGGCGCCGGCTATGGAGCCGCGGGCGGCGCGATAATTGGCGGTTTGGCCGGTGATTCGGTGCGCAGTGCGGCGATTGGGAGCGCGGCCGGAGCCGGTCTTGGAGCGTTGGTTGGCGCCATCGTCCAGCAAAGTGAACGTGAACGCTATTACGCACAAAGACCGCCTGGCGGGTATCCGTATGGCCGGCCGACCGAGTATCGCGGCATTGTCCGGAGTCCGTACTACCCGCACAATTTGATCGACGTAAGGGGAGTTCCTGACGGGGCGATGGTGATTGATCCTTCAACCGACCAGATTTTCATCCGCCCGTAGCGCGAAATTCCAGATAAATGGTAGGGCGAGCCTCCGGCGAGCCGCTGCTGCTGAGCCGCCGCCGAAAGAGTATCAAAACGCGGCTCACGGGAGGTTCAATGGAACAGAAACCGGCATGCGAACACCGATGCGATCGCACCGACAACATCTGCGCAAAGGCCGGTCGGAATCGCATGGCGCGTCTTCGTGATACCCACCGAGCCAAAATAAACAGCAACGACGTAAAACGTTGTTTCCGCGCTGCCATAGATCGTCGCTGCCGTGTAACTCAGAATATTGTCAGGTCCGAACTGCTTGACCAGGTCAGCCAATACAGCGGTCGAACCGCTGCCGCTTAAAGGCCGGATTAATACCATCGGAAGCAGGTCCGGCGGGAACTGAACCCAGAGCAGAATGGGACTGAGAAGAGTTTTCAGGACCTGCAGCGCCCCGGACTCGCGAAAGACAGCGATCGCAACAAGCATTCCAACCAGGTAAGGCAGAATGCGTACGGCGATTTGAAATCCTTCCTTTGCGCCCTCGATAAATTCCGCATACACCGGAATTCCTTTTGCCGCCGCATAAGCTGGAAAAAACGTCAAAAGAAAAGGGATGGCGAGCGGAGAAAGCGCGTTGAAAAAGGTCGCAATGACCGGCAGCAATCCCGCTGGTTGTGTTCCGCGGAACCAATAGGGAAACGCATTCGGCACGAAGAGAAAAAGAAAGAAGAGGCAGATTGCGCCGAGCGCAAAGGGTCCCCAGCGTGCCATCGGAGGCGATTCATCGATTATTTCAACCGGCTCCGCCGCTGATGGCAAGGCCGTGGCCTCGGATGTTTGTTTTTCCCAGCGGAACGGCCCGATGTGCTGGAAGAGTTTGACAAAAACAATTGCGGAAAAGGTAGCGCAAAACGTCGCGATCAGGGTTGACCCAACAATGCCGGTAGGATTTGTGGATCCATTGATCGCAAGGATATTGATTGCCGTAGCAGGTACGAGTTGGATCGAACTCGTATTGATCGCAAGGAAGGTGCACATCGCATTCGTGGCGACGCCTGGTTTAGTGTTCAACTCGTTCAACTGGGTCATCGCCCGAAGGCCCAATGGCGTCGCAGCGTTGCTGACACCCAGCATGTTAGCGGCCATGTTCATCACCATGGACCCCATTGCCGGATGATCGGGCGGCACGTCCGAGAAGAGGCGTTTGAGGATCGGCTGAATTAAGCGCGCGAACTGGCGCACCAGCCCTGCCTTTTCCGCAAGGCGCATCATTCCCAGCCAGAGAATCATTGCGCCGCTTAAGGGTAATGCTACCTCCATTACAGCGGACCTGGCCGCATTAAGAGTCCCTTGATTTATTGCGGGAAGTTGTCCGGTGACGCCGGCTACGAACACTCCGGTCAGCAAAAGGCCCAGCCAGATGAGATTCAGCATGCAAGGCAGAATATTCGCGGGGTGGGGGAAAAGCTAGGAGTTCGCCGTGGCGCGCTGCGGGTTTGGGGTTCGGAGTTCGGGGTTCGGAGTTCACCGTTGGCCGTTCACCGTTTGCAATTCTGAATTCCGTCAGCGCAGTCAGAACATAGGTAACACTTCTGGTTCAATACATAGGTAACACTTGGGGGTTGAAGGTTACATGTTTTTGGGTTGTTGGCTTGTGTAAAATGTCGGGTATCGATCTTGGGTCTTGGGGGGTACCCAAAACGAGCGGACAAAACGGGCGCTCAGACTTATCCATAATCGCCCCGGGCCGGTGCGCTGCGAGAATGCCTGGTACAGGTCCGTTACGTCGCAGCAGCCAACCGGCCCGGAAAAAGGCGATTGTGGATAAGTCGCGAGTTGAAGCCAACCGACTCCAAGCCCAGCGTTTGTCTTTGGGGTTTTCATGGGGAGATGGTCCTTTCAAAATGCGGTTTTTGGCAGGATATCGGCACGTCGGAAGCTGGCGGTTTTGGGATCGATCCAGCCCAGCAGCAGCCGAGCAAACCAGACTTCAAGTTGATCCTGATCCGTGGGTTGGAGGCCCACCGACCAGCCTGCCAAGCTTGAAGTGACAAAGAGTTGGTGGTTGGCCCAGTTGATTTTGCCATTTTTGTTGACTCGGCGCGTGATCATCTGCGCATAGTCCAATTGGTGGACCCCACCGCGATAGCGCCGAGCCGAATGTTGATACAGTTCTCT
>Ga0306922_10006835_pt1 | contig 10952 bp, 8 predicted proteins | sample sta12Cox44000082_FD_203758 | JGI IMG/M metagenome (GOLD analysis project Ga0306922, IMG submission 203758) | Lab enrichment of tropical soil microbial communities from Luquillo Experimental Forest, Puerto Rico - statoxic.12C.oxic.44.000.082 (v2)... | ecosystem: Environmental > Terrestrial > Soil...
CAAGCGCCCTTTTTATCGCACTCTTGGCGGATTCCGCGGCGGAAGGCGCAGAGCTGGCAGTTGCATCCGGGCTGCCTTGCGCTTGCTGATCAGCGGCTTTCTGGCCCTGGCAGCCCACCATGAACAGACCGAAGAAGAGCGAACACACGACTATCGAACCACCACGACGAATCATTAAAAAATCCTCCCCTCAGGCTGGATCGGGCTAGCTGATCAAACATACGCCGAATAATGCAGGAGTTAAAGCCATGTCGCAGCGCAGTGTGCGCATCCGGGTACAAGGCGCAATCCCAGCCCTAGCATGGCGTTTCTTGAACGATCGTACCTTTTTGCACAAAGCCCTCGGTCCTTCGCCTTCCGGCGTGGCCTGTTTTGCGCTGGAATAAGGGTGACGTTTCCATTCCCTCGGACTGGCGGGTGCATCATGAGGTTCGGTGCAAAGTATTTCCTCGGAACCTTCTTTCTTTTCTTCCCGGTCCTGACAAGCGCGCAGCATCTCGGTCAAGTCACCTGCGCGCGCCGGGGCGACTACACGTATCTCTACAGCTCCATCACGACCATGGAAGTGTTACGGACTCTGCAGTGCGGCGAGCAGGTTGAGGTCGCCGGGCGCTACCAGGGTTTCTTCAGCGTGCGTACCGCCAACGGGGAGGCCGGATACATAGGGGAAGGGAGCCTTGTCCTGCTCAAAGACAGGCCCGGCGCTAAGGCGCCGCTTGGCGCCGCGCCGCAAGCCGCGCGGCCTCGGACCGCTTATGACGAACCCTCGCCGGCGCCTCCGGCAAATCCCGTTCCTGCTGGCTTCGATCTCATGTTGCCTAATAACACGCCCATCCACTTGAAGCTCAGCAAGACGGTTTCTTCGGAAACGGCTCATGTTGGCGATGTCGTTGATTTAGTGGTCGCGGAGGACGTGGTCCTGGACGGGCTTTGCGTAATTCCCGGCGGGGCGTCCGCTGAGGGCGTGGTGACCGAAGCCGAACCCAAGAGGCGCATGGGCAAAGGCGCGAAGCTTGGCCTGGGCGTAAAGTCCGTTCATCTGGCTGACAACGAAAAGGCTCGGGCGCGCTCGTTTGAGGTAAGCGCAGGGACCGATTCGGCGGCGGGATCGATTCTGCCTTTAGCTCACGGCAAGGACGTCGTGTTTGCGCAAGGGACGGAAATCACCGCGTATATCGACGGCAACGTCTACCTGAAGCGCGCGTCGTTCCAGCCGGCCAAGAACACTTCGCGTCCCGCCGCAGCTGTCCCGGATCCGCCGCAGCTTCTCAAGCGCTAATTAACGCCGCAGGGCAAAACGATCGACAACGGCGACCCGGTCGATCACGGCAAATCTTTGTTCAGGCGTTCCACTACCTCTTTCGGTTCGGTTTTCGGCGGGTTCTTGAGATATTTGCCGAAGAACACGAGGTAGCGCTGCCAGCGATCCTGAATATGCCGCGGTTCGACAAAGCCGTGGTTTTCCCGCGGATAGACCACGAACTCCACGGGGACGTGCCGCTCATATAGCGCGCGGTAAAACTCCTCCGATTGGGGAATCGGCACTCGTGTGTCGGACTGGCCATGCAAGATCATCGTCGGAGTCTTCACGTTCTCCACATATCTCATCGGCGAATGGTCCCAGTACTGCTGGAAATTGTCCCAAGGCGCTTTTCTATCAAAGAACATCGTCATGTAGCGATGAATATCCGTCTGAGAATACATCGAGTAAAGATCCGGCAGTCCCGCCCCTGGGGAAATGGCTTTGAACTTGTTTGTTTGCGTATCCATCCAAAACGTCATGTAGCCGCCGTAGGACCAGCCGAATGCTCCGAGCCGCTCCGGTTCGGCCCAGCCCTTGTCCACCATCGCTTGCACGCCGCTCATATCATCTTGGTAATCGCCGTCACCCCAATCGTTCTGGTTCGCGCCCGCGAATTTCTCGCCACGGCCGGTGGAGCCGCGGAAATTCGGTTCCAGCACCAGATAGCCGTTGGCGGCAAGGATTTGCTCGGTTGGGTTGAAGGTCAGCAGCGATGCTCCGGTCGGTCCACCGTGCGGATTGAGCAGAAACGGACACTTTCGAGAAGGCTCAAAGTCCACCGGCTTGGTCACGATGCCGTCAATTTCCATCCCGTCCTTGCTGCTCTTCCATTTGGCGACTTCGGTGCCGCCCAGTGCGTATTCCGCCAGCCAGGCGTTGTGACTCGTGATCAGTTCGATTGCGCGGAATTTCAAATCGCTGCGGAAGACTTCCGCGGGATGCTCGGGATCGCTCGACGTTCCAATGGCCATCTGGCCATTCGTGCTGATCTCGCTTAGATTAATGACCCCGGTCTTGTCGGTGAGTTGCCGCACGGTTCCGGACGCCACATCCGCGCCAAAGATTTCGACCGACTCGCGCGTGTTACTGCTAAAGTAGATGCTCTTGCCATCGCCTGCCCAAATCGGCTCACCCGCATTCAGCTCAAAGCCCGAGGTCAGTTTCCTTTCTTTTCCGCCGTCAGCACTGGCCACAAACAGATTCGTCTGCTGAAACGGAGCCTCTCGACTGACCAGATAGGCGATCCATTTCCCGTCGAGCGACCAGCGCGCCGCATGCGTGTGGTCGGTTGTATCGGACACTTTGCGCTGCTTGCCCGCGGCAACATCCAGCACCCATGCGGTCTCTAAGCCGCCATCATCGAGCCTCGGCGTGGGGTTGCTGCTAAACGCGATGTGCAGGCCGTCCGCTGACCAGCGTGGATCGCTGACCGTGAAATCGCCCTTGGTGATTTGCTTTTCCTGCCCGGCGGCGATGTCCCAGGTCCAGAGCTGCGCCATTTTGAGATCGTGGTCCACGACTTCGGCGTCATCCTTGGTCTTCGTGCGTTTGTCTTGATCCTCGGTCTCCGGCACCGTCGCCACCAGGAGCAAGGTCTTGCCGTCCGGCGAAACTTCGAACGATCGCACGCCGGATTTGTGTTTCGTTACCTGCCAGGGTTCTCCGCCGTCCACGTACATGAACCACACCTGCTGCTTCTTTTCTTTTTCGTCGCCCGCGTTCATCAGGAAGCTCACCAGTTTTCCGTCAGGTGACCACCGGACATCCGAGACGCTCTCTTCCCCCCGTGTGTACTGCCGCGAAGCGTTCGCCGGCCCCGCCGCCGGCACGATCCATAGTTGTGTCACGGATTTCCACGGTTTGTCTTTCTCCATTTTGTTTTCCGCAACCAGATATGCCACGCGCGAGCCGTCGGGAGACATTCGCGGAGAGAAGACGCGGGCCAAGCGCAGCGCTTCCATCGTGCCAAATAACTTTTTTCCGTCCTTGCTCTTTGGCGCCGGCGCTTCGGAATCCTGCTTTGGCTTCATTTCCTGCGCCTGCGCGCCGGTTGGCACGGAGGTGATTACGGAAACTGCGAATGGGATTGCAAAAACGCAAAACTGCGATTTCCTACCCATCATCGCGCACACTCCTGTTGTAGAACTCAATCGGAAAAGCGCTCGGAGCACGGCGCGCAGTATACCGAGACTTCCCGAGCGTTTACAATCGTGAGCGGCGCCTTTCCGGTGGGTCACGCGTTGCCAGTCACGCCGCGAGCGTTGACACCTTATTGGAAATTCGGTTTCAGTGGATTTGCTTGGTCTTGCGGGACATGTAGTCCATCAGCAGGTACTGCCCCAGCGTGTAAGGCGTAGTGAAGTAGGCTTTTCCCCGGCACATCTGCGTAATCTTTTGCACAAAATTCACCAGCGAATAATCGCTCGCCAGCATGAAGGTATTGATCATGATTCCCGCGCGCTTGCATTTGTTCACTTCTTCAAGCGTCTGACCCACCACAAAGGGATCGAGGCCAAAGGCATTCTTGTAGATGCGCCCGTCCTCCAGGGTCAGTGCGGAAGGCTTTCCGTCCGTGATCATCACGATTTGCCTCATGTCTTTCTTCTGGCGCAGTAAAATGCGCTGCGCCATCCGCAAGCCTTCCCGCGTATTGGTGTAAAACGGCCCGACTTGCACCCGCGCCAGTTCGCTAAGGGGCACTTCCTCCGCCGAATCATGAAAGAGCACTAGGCTCAAGGTGTCGCCCGGATACTGCGTACGAATCAGATGCGAGAGCGCCATGGCCACGCGTTTTGCGGGCGTGAAGCGGTCTTCTCCGTAGAGAATCATGCTGTGGCTGCAATCCAGCATCACCACCGTGGCGCACGAGCTTTGGTACTCGCATTGATGCACCATGAGGTCCGAATAATTCATTTCAATGGGAACCTTCGCGCCTTCGCGGCGCACCGCATTAAAGAGGGTCTCGCTGATGTCTAAGTTCAGCGTGTCGCCAAATTCGTACGGGCGCGAAACCCCGCCCGATTCGATGCCGGTGGCGAGGTCCCGCGTGTCGTGGCGGCCAAAGCTGCTTCGCCCGAGGGAACCGAGCAGGTCCTGGAGCGTCTTGAACCCCAAGAAATCGATGGTCTTATCCGTGATCTCAAATCTCGCCTCGGTGCGGTCTTGTGGCTGACCGAGTCGCCCACGCGCCGAAGTTTGTGCCGGCGGCGTCACTTGCGGCGGTTGCTGGGGATTGATGAAGCCTTCATTGGCCAGACGGTCGGTGAGCTTGTCCAGCAAATCCTTGACCGCTTCATTATTCATGGCCTCGGGATCGTTCAGCATTTCGCGCAGCTCATCGCTCATCGCGCTGTCTGGCAACAGGTCGCCTTCTTGCAGCGCTCGCAAAATCGCCTCGCGTAGCGCTTCCATCGAACGCTCGGGATCCATCTGCGATACGCCGTAAAATTGCGACTCAAACCCGCTTTGCAGGAAGAAGTTGCCCAGGCGCTTGACGAGTTCTTCCAGGTCGATCGCGTCGGCTGGTTCTCCCGTGTATTTGCCGTACTTAATGAATTTCATTTCGTGCTGTCTCTCAGTTCATTTTTTTTCGCTATGTTTCCCGGGATGACCGCCCCCTTCGGGTCGTCAGTTGTACTGACGCCGCGGCGGCCGTCCGGGCACATCTCTTTCACGATGCTCCGCCTGTTTTGGCTTTTCCATATGGAAGCCGCGCTCTTCGCTGCGTCCGATGCGGCGATGCGCCCACAGCCCTTCGAGAATCATCTCCGCAGCCGCGGCGGCCGAACCGGCGTCTTTCCGATCGTGAACGCCAAGCCTGGCGAGGTGCTCCATCAGCCCCTGAATCTTGGAGAGTTGCTGGCAGCGCTCGGAGGCGGTCGCGAGTTCGGGCAGCTTGAGCTCGCCACCCAGCTCGAACCATTGAATCACCGGCTGGAAATTCACGTCGGTGAAATGCTTGCTGAACACGCGCCCGAAGGCCGTTCGAATCAGCTCGCGCGCAATGATGTCCGCGCCTTTCAACTCGCCTTCATATTCCAGTTCCAACTTTCCGGTGATCGCCGGCAGTGCGGCGTAGACATCCGCGGCGCGCGCGACCGCGTATTTCTCTCCAATGCGCGCGACCCGCTGTTCCGCGCTGCTTACCACGCTTTCGAGCACGGTTATGGGCAGCCGCTGGCTCACACCCGAGCGCCGGTCCACGCGTTTGTCTTCGCGTGCCTGAAACGCAATCTCTTCCACCACTTCTCGCAGGTATGCCGGTACTTCCACTTTGCGATTCGAGTCACGCCCCACCCACGCTTCCTGTGCGGTGATGCGCATGCCTTCTTCCAGCGTCGAAGGATAATGCGTGCGAATCTCCGCCCCGATACGATCCTTCAGCGGCGTGATGATTTTTCCGCGCGCCGTATAGTCTTCGGGGTTTGCCGTAAATACAAGAAGCACGTCCAGTGGCAGACGCAGCGGATAGCCTTTGATCTGGATGTCGCCCTCTTGCATGATGTTGAACAGCCCGACCTGAATTTTCCCCGCAAGGTCTGGCAGTTCATTGATGGCAAAAATCCCGCGATTGGCGCGCGGCAAGAGACCGTAGTGAATCGTGAGCTCGTCCGAAAGATCGCGGCCGCCCCGCGCCGCCCGGATAGGGTCGACGTCGCCTAGAATGTCCGCCATGGTGACGTCGGGCGTGGCTAGTTTTTCGACGTAGCGGTGCTCGCGCGGCATCCAGGTGAGCGGCGTGTTGTCGCCTTCCTTGGCGATGGTTTCGCGGCAGCCGCGGCAGATGGCCTTGAACGGATCGTCGTTAATCTCGCAGCCGGCAACGACAGGAATTTCCGCGTCGAGCAAATTGATCAAGCCGCGCAAAATCCGGCTTTTCGCCTGTCCGCGCAATCCGAGCAGAATGAAATTGTGCCGCGACAGGAGCGCGTTAGCGATTTGCGGAATCACCGTGTCTTCGTACCCATGAACCCCGGGGAAAAGCGTCTCCCCTTTTTCCAGCGCCCGCAGCAGATTACGGCGAATCTCGTCCTTCACCGAGCGCGATGCGCCGCGGGGATCGAAGTCAGGGATGCCCTTGAGTTCGCCTAGAGTGCGCGGTCTCGGCTGTCCTGAAAGTTGCGAGGATGTGTTCGAGGTCATTCGGGTCCCGTTCCGCGGTCCACGAGGATGGACCGCACCAAATTAATTTAATCCGTGTCCATTGCCCCCAGCGCGCTGGCGCATGGCCTTGCTATTCTGTAGATGCGGCGCCCACTCGCGGAGATATCCCACCAGCCGTTCCTGCCGGTCCTCCTCCGTGCGCAATTCCAGGATTTGCTGCTTCCACAGGAGGTCCATCGGGAGCGTGCTCGCAACGCGGTACGACAATTCCTCGGTCGGCGCGCCCTCAAGATTTTTCGGATAGTCTTCGAAAAGGAGCGTGTGGCATGCTTCGTAGAGCTCGACGAGCTGCCGCTGCACCACGGGATTTCCCGGAGCTTCGCGGTCCTCAAGATAATCAACCTGCCCTTCCAGCAAGGGATGCTCGGTGAACAGTTCCACCACACGGAAAGGAGCGCGGCCCACGGTAACGATGTCCATTCGCCCGTCGGGATAGCGTTTCACAACTTCCAAAATCTCCGCCGTGCAGCCCACGTGCGCAATTCCCTTTGGCAAGGAGAGAAGCATGCCGAATTCCGATTTTTCCTGGAGGCAACTTTTCACCATCTCCTTGTAGCGCGCTTCGAAAATATGCAGGGGCAGGGGAGCGCCGGGCAGGAGAACGACGTTCAATGGAAAAAGCGGGATGCGTTCTGGGCGCATGATTCCCATACCAAATGATACCAAACCGTTGCTGCCCGGTCAGTGTGGTCCTTAAGCCTGTTCGAGGATGGCCTCAGCGTCGATGGTGATTTCAACGAGGTCCCCGACGACAACCCCGCCGCGGTCCAATGGTGCGTTCCAGCTTACGCCGAAATCGTGCCGGTTGATCGTGGTCGTGGCCTTGAAGCCGGCACGGGTCCGGGGGCCTTTGTCGACCCCGTTCTCCCACCAAGGCGTTTGCCACTGGCCCAGATAGGTAACCAGAAGTCTCGCAAAGCGGCTTACGCCGCGTATCCTCAGATCCCCTTCGACCGAGTAATCATGGTTGCCGAGCAACTTTACTTCGCGGCTGCGGAAGGTGATGGTGGGGTAGTGCTCGACGTCCAAGAAATCGGCGCTGCGCAGATGTGCGTCGCGGTCTGGCTCTCCCGTCCAGAGTCCCCGGGCGTCGATCTCGATCTCAACCGAGGAGTTCTTGGGACTTGTGAGATCGAAATCGAGCCGGCCATGGACGTTCTTGAAATGCCCCCGGACATAGGTGACCATCATATGGCGCACGCAGAATTCGGCGGCGGTGTGCCCGGGTTCGAAGAACCATCGCGCCAAGGGAATCCGCTCTCCTTTCTCTGATCTTAACCTCACTGAGCCGTCGCGCATAGGGGCTGCTTGGCTTTGCCCTCCTCCGTTACCTTACCTCTCGCTTGAAAACAGACGCAGCGAGAGACCGCTCGAAGGCTGGTAAAGGCGGCTTGTTGGTGGAAAAATGGTAGCGGGAGGCGGTTTCTACGCGTCGCTGATTTATCTTCCATTTATCTTGGGATGCGGAAAATGGGTTGCACGAAAAGGCGGGAGGAGAGGTGAATTACGCTGCGCTATTGCGATCTGCCGTTGTGGCGCTGATGCGCAATAAGATGCGCAGCGTGTTGACGGTGCTGGGCATCACCATCGGCATCGCTGCGGTGATTTGCGTGGTGGCTATTGGCAAAGCCGGCCAGGCGCGGGTCGAACAGCAACTCAATAATCTCGGTGACAATTTTGTGTGGATTGAGGCGGGCGGGCGCGCGGTCAACGGTGTTCGCACAGGCACTCATGGCACCAAAACACTCGTGCTTGCCGATGCCGTGGCCATCAAGAATCAAATCGCCCTGATCAAAAGCGTCTCGCCCAACGTGGATGCTTCCGTGCAGATTATTTATGGCAACCAAAACTGGTACACCGGCTACCGCGGCGTCTCTCCGGAATTCTTCGATATCCGGCGATGGTATATCGACCAGGGCGCGGCGTTTTCGCAAGATGACGTGGACCGCGCGGCGGACGTTTGCGTCATTGGCCGCACCGTTCGTGACCAGTTGTTCGGCGTTGAGGATCCGATCGGCAAGGTGATCCGCGTAAAGGATTTGCCCTGCAAAGTAGTGGGAACGCTCGTGCCCAAGGGCCTGTCCTTTTCCGGTCAAGACCAGGACGACACCATCATCCTGCCGTATACGACGGCCATGAAAAAAATCAAGGGCATCACCTGGCTCGATGACATTCTGTGTTCGGCGGTTTCCCAGGATTCGGTGAAGGTTGCGGGGCAGGAAGCCGCGGCGCTCCTGCGCGACCGCCACCACTTGCGCCCGGAAGAAGACGATGACTTCAACATCCGCAACCCGGAAGACATCATTCAAGCGCAGCTCGAGGCCAGCAAGACGCTCACGGTTTTGCTGATTGCCATCGCTTCCATCTCGCTGATCGTCGGCGGCATTGGAATCATGAATGTCATGCTGGTTTCCGTGACCGAACGCACGAGAGAAATTGGCGTTCGTGTTGCCGTCGGCGCGACCGAAGAAGCCATTCAACTTCAGTTTCTGGGCGAGTCCGTGATGTTGAGCCTCGTCGGCGGCGGCGCCGGAGTAGTGCTTGGGGTTCTTGGTTCCTATTTGGTTGGCAAGACGCTCGAATGGCCGATGATCATGTCCCTCGAAGCGGTTATCGTCGCGGCGCTCTTTTCCGTTGCGGTTGGCGTTTTTTTCGGATACTACCCGGCGCGCAAGGCGTCTTTGCTCGATCCTATCGAGGCGCTGCGATACGAATGAGCGGTTACATTCCCGACGTCTAGGATACGAATGAAACCAAGCACAAAATGGCTCCTGCTGGCCGGCGCTGTCGCTGCCACAGCGTTTCTTGTGGTGCTGGGGTTAAACCGCAACCCGCGGGTCCAGAATTTCACCGCCAAAATCGAGCGTGGGGACATCCACGACGTCGTCGATGCCACCGGCACGATCAACGCGGTCATCACCGTGCAGGTAGGCTCGCAGGTTTCGGGTACAATCTCGAAGCTTTTCGTGGATTTCAACTCCCGCGTGCACAAAGGGGATCTTGTTGCGTTGATCGATCCTGCGCTGTTTAAAGGAGCCGTCCAGCAAGCATCTGCAGACCTCGAAAACGCAAGAGCCAATCTCATTGCCGCGCGCGCAAATCTGGAAAAAGCCCAAGCCGGACTGGTTCAAACGAAGGCCGATTACGACCGCACCGTCGGACTTACCAAAGACGGAATCTTGAGCCAGCAGCAACTGGACCTGGCGAAAGCCAACTACGATTCCGCGAATGCCGCGGTGGGGGGCGCGCAGGCCAACGTGACGCAGGCGGAAGCGCAAGTCAGCCAGAAGGAAGCGGCGCTGGCGGTGGCCCAGACCAATCTCAACTACACGGTGATTCGCTCGCCGATTGACGGCACGGTAGTGGCGCGCAACGTGGACGTGGGCCAGACCGTTGCGGCATCGCTGCAAGCGCCCACGATTTTTACGATCGCGCAAGACCTGAAGAAAATGCAGGTCTATGCGAAGACCGACGAATCCGACGTCGGAAACATTAAGGTCGGCAAAGAAGTCACATTCAAGGTTGATGCGTTCCCGAAAGAAACGTTTCGCGGCGTGGTCAGCCAGGTGCGCATGAACGCGACCACGGTGCAGAACGTGGTTACCTACGACACCATCATTGATTTTGCGAATCCCGACTTGAAGCTGTTTCCGGGAATGACCGCGTATGTGACCATCCCTGTGGCCACCGTCGAAAACGTGTTGAAACTGCCGAACACGGCGCTGCGTTACAAGCCGCCCATGGAACCCGAAGAGGTCCTTGCGCTTTATCGACGATACGGAATGGAAGGCGGCGACCGGAAAAGTGCCAGTGATGCAGCCGCGGCGGCGGAAGCTCCGCGAACAGCCGACGCTGGCCAGAATCGGCCGCGAGCGTCACGTGCAAATACCGCAATCGTCTGGAAACTCCACGCGGATAACAGCATGGAGCCGGTGAAAGTGTCCCTTGGCATCACCGACCATTCCTACACGGAAGTGACGGCGGTGACGAAGGGTGAATTGAAAGAAGGGGACGAACTCATCATTCGCTCCGTCGTGGCGAAGTCGTCGGCGCCGGGGGCTCCGGGAGTGCGGCGGTAGTGATTTCTTAGGCAAAAACGCGATGCCGGCCACGAATCAGACGGAAGCAACCCTTTCGAGCGGTCCACTCGCCGGGCGCGCGATTATCCGCGTGGAAGAGATCCACAAATACTACGAGCTGGGCGAAACGCGCGTGCATGCCCTGCGCGGCGTGAGCGTGGAAGTGCAGCACGGCGAATTCGTGGCGGTGATGGGTGCGAGCGGCAGCGGGAAATCCACGTTCATGAACATTCTCGGCTGCCTGGACCGGCAGAGTTCCGGCCGCTATTTGCTGGAAGGCGTGGACGTCTCGCAGCACGATAAACGGGCGCTAGCGCTCATCCGCAATCAAAAAATCGGATTTGTTTTCCAAGGATTCAATCTGCTCGCGCGCACCACGGCTTTGGAAAACACGGAGCTGCCGACGC
>Ga0306922_10006843_pt1 | contig 10946 bp, 9 predicted proteins | sample sta12Cox44000082_FD_203758 | JGI IMG/M metagenome (GOLD analysis project Ga0306922, IMG submission 203758) | Lab enrichment of tropical soil microbial communities from Luquillo Experimental Forest, Puerto Rico - statoxic.12C.oxic.44.000.082 (v2)... | ecosystem: Environmental > Terrestrial > Soil...
ATCTGGCTCGCCGCCTCCGTACGCTGGCGAGTCCGGAGGCGGTTCACTTCGCCCTGCTGGCGGTCTCCCGACGCGGCGGGTACCAGCCATTGGCGCGCGTGGAACTTTTCGCCGATCTTGCTGCGTATTTCCGTTCTCTAGTGCGTTTTCCCGACGCTGCACTGGAGGGGCTTACCGACGAGCAGTTTGTGCGCAGCGTATTGCGCGTGATCTTCGGCCCAGAAGGCCGAATCTAAGACTGCTGTTGACCTCAACGATGATTGCGCCCTATAGCTTCCAGGCTGCTCGCTTCTAACCAATCGCTTTAGTTTTGCGGACTCTCGTGTCTTCCCCTCCTTCTGTTCTCTGTTAGCTCGGACTGCTAAGGAGGCGATCCGTCTTCGCTAATAAACCAAGCAAGATGAACCCCAGCTACGATTCATCGCTCCGCGCAGGAGAGCTTGGTGTCGCCCCGATCAACTCATTGAGGTCTTTGCTTGGGAACACGCGCTAGGTTCCCGAGCGTATTATTTCGCCTGCTGGCGCCCGGGAAGTCCGACGAGCTTTGTATCAGGTTCACCCGGCTTCGGCGTCCGGCTTGATGATTCGTGTCACCCGCTCCAGCCACCAGGCCCCAGCCAGGCGGGTTCGGAGCGCTTGGCGGTCCAAAGCGGAAGCGATCTCACGCAACGTGTCGCCACTAGGCGCAACGTGACGGATTTCGGTTATCATGCCCTGCTCGCCGGAGTCGCGTTCGCCGGTTGCCGTGCGGGTTGAGACAGACGCCGAGCCACGTATTGGAGACCGTTCCCCGCCGCGCCCTGAACAGCGACATGCGCACTTGCGCCAATGGTCGCGGGCCTTTTGTCCGAAGCCTCTGCACCTCGAGCTCTCTGTTTTCAGCCTGAATCCGTACTTGCTCGCGAGCGTCGAACGGCGGAGGCGCTTGAACCTGCCCTCGTCGAGGTAGCCTACAGGCCCGGCAGGCGTTTGCGGAAAGGATGCACTTGGCGTTCGCTGATTACGATTTCCGTAGCTGCGGGATCTGACATGATCAACAGAAATCCGCTTTTGAAGTAAGGGCGGATCTCCTTGATCCTCGTCAGGTTCACTAGCACGTCGCGGCGAGCACGAAAGAACAAGTCGGGCGGTAAAGACCCTTCCAGATCGTTCAACTGATAGTTCACCAAAAACGATTCGGTAGCGCTTTTGGCCTTCACCACTCCGCCTTCGACCTGGAACCACAAGATCTGCTCGACCGGAACCAAAACCAGGCGGTCTCGGGCGCGGCATACGACGCGCCGGAGAATGGAGGGTCCTTCGCGTGCTGCGCGCAGGAGATTCCGCCGCTCCGCCTCTTTGCCGTCGGAAAACGCGTTCAGCCGCCGCGCCCGTTCCACGGCTTGGGCCAGCCGGTCGGGTTCGACAGGCTTCAACAAATAGGCAAGAGCGTTCAACTCGAAAGCCGAAAGGGCATGTTGGTCGTATCCGGTGGCAAAGATCACCAGCGGGAGCGGCACTTTCGGGGGAATCGAACGGACCACTTCGAAGCCGGTCAGGCCCGGCATCTCGATGTCGAGAAACAGCAGGTCCGGCTGCAGCAGTTCGATCTTTTCGAGCGCTTCGAGGCCGTTTTGGGCTTCTTCGGCAATGACGACATCGGGATGGGCTTTGAGCAGCCGGCGCAGGCGCGCCCGCGCGTCGGCTTCGTCGTCAACGATCAGGCTTGTCATCGCCGTTCCATTCGGCGTCGCGCGGCAGCAGCAGGTTCACCCGTGTTCCTTCGGGATCTCGTGGCTCGAGCGTGAGGCGCGCCCGGTCCTGATATAGCGTCACGAGCCTCTCTCTGATGTTCCTCAAGCCGACTCCGCCGTTCTGGTCGCCGTGGCCGTTGGGCGTTCCCGGGCCGCCGCTATTCACGCCGACGCCATCGTCTTCCACCGACAGGCATATCCGATCGCCCTCGGGCCTGGCCGAGATCCATAACCGGCCCGGACCGATTTTCGGACCCACGCCGTGCTTGAGGGCGTTCTCGACCACAGGCTGCAAGATCAGCGATGGAACAGGAGCATGCGCGACCTCCGGAGAGATGTCGATTTGCACCTCGAGCCGGCTTCCAAACCGAGCCTCCTCAATGTCGAGATAGGTACGAAGAAACTCGATCTCTTCACGGATCGGGACTAGGGTCCGGGAGGAGTGGGCCAGCAAATGTCGGAACACCTTGGCCAGGCGCAACGTCATAACTTCCGCCTGCGCGGCATCGGTCACGATCAGATTCGCGATGGTGTTCAGCGAGTTAAACAGAAAATGAGGATTGATCTGAGCGCGCAAGGCTCGCAGCTCCGCCTCGGTTACCTGCTGAAGCAGCAGCGCTTCGCGATTCTGACGTTCGACCATGTCGCGTTCCAGCCGAAGCAGGTCGAGCCTGCTACCGAACTGCTGGGCGACGCTTCTCAGGTAATTCAGCTCCTGGCTCACCAGGCTGCGGCGAGCGACGCCAGGCGAAATGGCGAGAACCGAGTGAACGCGTCCTTCGGTATGGACGGGAACCAGCAACTCGAGCTCGTTGAGTGAAAGCAAGGAGGCGAGCGGATTCCCTCGGCCTAACTCAGCGACTTCTCCGTCCTGCATCCCGGCCGGCCACAAAGAGACGGGAAGCCTCGAGAGGGCGACCGAGCGCACATCATCCAGATCGAGCGTATTCCGAACTGCCGCTTCGACCGCAGCCGTTACTTCGGATCCCGAATACAAGCGGCGGACCTGCTCGCCCAGCTCGCGAACTGCGTTTCGATAGTCGGGAGCGTGAAAGACTCTCCGGTTCACCAGCCTCTCCAGCCGCCGGTCGAGCGGAACAAAGCACATCACCAGCCCGGCCGCAGCGATCGCCATGACGAAGAAGCGCATGGCCCCAGGCACCAACGCATGAATCGCCAACCGCTCAACAAAAGGAGAGTCGATGAGAAGCACGAACGTGGCCGCGGATACGCCGGCCAGCAGGATGCGAACACTATAGCGGATGAACACATCGGCAAAACGAAACCGGGCAAAGAGAAAGAATGTTCCGATGACGATAAGGAGGACCGACTGCTGGCCTGTCACGCCCAGCGCGCACTGGAGTGAATCCGTCGGGGTAACGTTACGCTCAACGATGACGGAGAGCGTGGTCAGCAGCAGGCCCACCAGTACGACCAGCGAGGAAAAGCCGAGGGTTCGCGAAACCGAGGAGCCTCGCAGCAGCAGTGCGGCGGCGGAGAGCTGGAGAAACGTCGCATCGTAGGCCGAGAATTCCTTCAAACCGACGATCGGAAGAAAGGGCGCGCCGGCGGCCGCCGCCCAAATGCCGGTCACAATCACCGCCGCACTGGCGAAAGCCAGGACTTGCAGAAGTCTCCAGCAGATGCATTGCCATCGCTGCTGAGCGAGGTGGTGCCAGATGACGAGCATCGGGATCGGCCAAACGGCCGCTCCAGTGAATTGAATCGCCAGCGCGATCGAGCCGGGGTCCGGCGTGTTCAAGGATCCAGGCGGAATCGCGAGGATATCCGCGAGCCCGCCAACGTTCCACAACAACGAGCACACCGCGAGCGCGATATTGGCGACTGGCGTTCCCGGAAGCCGGGCGGCGCGCAGAGTGAGTGCCAGAAGCAGAATCGAGATCACCAGCCCTATGCTGAACCCAATCAGATTGCCCGCCACATATGGACCGACCGCGCCAGCAGACAGCATTTCTCGCAATGCCTCGTTTTTCCAGCATAACCCGGGCGGCGGCTCTTGGCCCGGATCGACCGCCGAACGCGGATCTGCGCTTACGAGCGCGGATCTTGGCGTCTGGACGGGAGAAATGCCACCCTTCTCATAAAGGGCTGAGGCGCTGAGAAGAACCCTAGAAAACGGTGCTTTGTAGAGCCGGCTTGGGGGCGTAGAGGTTCTGCAATTTTCTAGGGATCGTCGATGATTGGCCTGACCCCCTCCGGGCGCAGGTACATCGATTTTCTGCGCTCGATTCTTGTGATTTGCGTTCAGCCGAATTCCGTGGACGACCGCAGTATGCCGGGCGCAAGCTGGCATCCGGAGACACCCACATGATGATCACCAGAGTCGCTTTGATATTGGCAACCACGCTGATGACCTTGCCTGGGGAGTCGGCAGTTGTGAGCCGTGCCGATGAGCTGCGGATGGTAAGCAGCTCCAATCATGCCGCCGAGCAGTACATGAACCAGGGCGCGTATCAAGAAGCCCGTCACCTCTATTTGGGCTCGTTGCCGGTAATGGAAAAATTACTGGGACCCGAAGACCCGGCCTCCATCACAACAATGGCAAATCTCTGCGTCGCGTCCAGCCACTTGCGGGCTTTCGTGGATGCGAAGCCTGTCTGCGCCCGGGCCTTGGCTCTCCGGGAGAAAGTGCTGGGGCCGGATCATCTCGACGTGGCGCGTAGTTTGAGCGATCTCGGCATCCTCTACTCGACCGAGGGTGACTTCGGTCGCGCGGCATCTCTGTTCCGGAGGGCTCTCGGAATCGCCGGCTCGCACCCCGATTCGATCATAATGCCGGGTTTGCTCAACAACCTCGGATTCCTTTACTTCCAGAAGAGGAAATACGCGGTCTCGGAAGGTTTCTTCGCGCGCGCGGTTGCAGCCGTCGAGAAGGACCGCGGCCCCGAAGACCCGGACCTGGTCACGATGCTCAGCAATCTCGGGACGGTGTATCTAGCAAATCACCAGGCCCGCGCGGCCGAGCAGTGTTTTCGGAGGGCGCTGGCGATTGCAGAAGGGCCGACAGGGCGAGACCAGACTAGTAGCCTTCGGGCTTTAGTTGGACTGGCTCGAGCCGAGGCCGCGCAAGGGAAGCGCTCGGAAGCGGAGACATTCCTGCACCGCGCTGAGGCGGTGGCCAGTCCTGGCGGTTCCGGGTACCTCGAGTGGAGCGCCTCACTCGAAGCCGCCCGCAGCGCCCTCCTGCATAAATAAGGCCAAGTTTTGGCCGGGAGGGCGGCTCGCGGGAGACTTTTACTGGCGACGTGAAGCGCACGCTCAGCGCGGTATTCCGGCTCTCCGCGGTGCCGGCGCATGCCCGCACAGTGAGGGCACTCTGCCACGTCGGATCGCGGCCGTAATTCTGAGACGGCAAAACCAGGCGGTTCGTAAGATCTGATCATTTGCCTTACGCGACATACCCGGTTCATCCCCGAGGCTCACAAAATTTTCGAGCGAAATCGGCCATTGAGCTGTTTGCACGCGTTCCGCGGATCTCGTCGAGGCGCTCAAATAGCGCCCGGCCGGATATACAACGACTTTTGCGAAGAAAGGGATCGCATACCTTCTCGACCCCGCCATCTTCGATTACGAGAGCAGGACCAGACGAAGACTGAGGCCTAATAGTCCTGCTGAACGTTGTTATCGGCGACACCGAAGCGGATCGCGAGGAAACACTGAAACAAGATGGATCGCCGGTCGGCAGGCGAATCAGTGACCCTTTGGCCCATTTTGTGGCACGCGAAAAATTCCGGCGTCGATGTTCTGGGCCGACAACGGAGTCGGAGCCGTCATTGCTGACAGAAAACAAATGGCTCACCGTATTTGTTTCCGGGAGAGTGGTTGTTCAGAGAAATGAGTCGAGTGGGATGGTGACCTGGGTAGGGTCTCTGTAGATCGAATCGGGAGCGGCACCGAACATTTACTCGCCCCACCAACGCCTGCCTTACGCTACCCGGAGTCCTGGTCGAAATGGAAACCATCGAATTCCCCTGGCCCGCGAGCTGACTTCGAAATGAGCCCTTATCGGATCTCTTCAACCTCTGAGTAGTTGCCGTCCAAGTCCTGTTTCCGGACTTCCCAATAAAAAGCATCGAGGTCGGTCGATTTGATCCAGGCGAGCCCCTCTCCGGGCGTCCGGAATTCCGCTCCCGAGAATCCGCCGAAAGAGTACACAAACTGAAACTTCGTATAGGGATAGATTTCTTCGAAGGCCCCATACTCGAATGACCTGCGATCTTCGGTTGGAAGCAATCTTTGACCGCGGATCTGCTTGTTCAACACTTTTGGACTGAACCGCCTGCTCAGTTCCGAGGGTTCCATGCGAAGACCTTACCGTTTTTGTATGGCGCCGGCAACAAAGCGCCGACACCAGGAAGTATCGCTCAAGGGGACGGCGGTGTGGTCATCATGAGCCACCTGGCTACTAAGGCCAGCAATGCGGCGAACAACAATAATCCAATGATGGAAATAGCGTAACGGAAAAACAGCTTCATGGGTGCCTCCATCTGGCCGCTGCAGAGCGGCCATGGGATGGAAACAGGCCGGAAGACGGATTCGTAGCGAGCTGTTTTTAACTCAGCGTTGATCCAAAGGTTGACAAATTGGAACCTTCGCTCCTTTCGCAAAGTCGAAGTCTAGTAAACGAACTCTAGGCTGAATAGCGCGGTGTTGACGCGAAACGGGTTGACGGCAGACAGCCTGCCGGTGGAAGGGTCGGCCTGGACCACGACTGCCTGCTCGGGACGAATCTGGTATTCGAAGGCAAACTTGATATTCGGATGGATCAAGAATTGAACCCCGGGGGTGAACCGGTTGCGCGTCGAGTGAACCGGCCCGAAGAAAGGCGTGTTGTTGGCTTGCACCAGGCCGTTGATCCGATCGGCGGTCGAATTCACGGCGTCCCAGCGCATGATCGCCATGATCCAGGGGTGCACCATAAAGTCGGCCTGGACGAAGCCGCCGTTGAACCGCGCCGGCACACTCCTGATGAAGTTGACAGGCAGCGGCGAATCCGCCGCGAGCGGGAGCGGAATCGGGTCCCCGCTGGCGTCCACGGGGAGCAGGTTCTGGTCGCGGCCATACATATAAACCCCGTACATATTGAAGCGGCGGTAGTTGAAGTTAAAGTCGCCGCCCGCTCGGTAATACGGTTCTTCCACCCGCAGAATCGAATTGGCTCCCGCGAACTGCTGCAGCGACTTGCCGTACAAATAGTACGATCCAAAGCTCAGGTAGGTGTGATCGCGGGGACCGGTGGCCCCGGCCGCCTGGATGTCGTGCCGGCTTTCTGGGTCGCGCTCCAGATTGAAGCGGTACGACAGGCGCCCGTAAACGTTCTTGAACTCGGCGCTGGAACCAAACCCGGCCACCGAGGGCACGAAGGGACTGCTGTTGGCCGATTGGTCCAGACCCACGGTGTTCTGGTCGAATACGGCCACCGAATAGTGATACCCGCCGTATTGATGGCCGCCGCTCAACTCGATCCCCTTCATGGCATCGGCGAGCGTCAGCTGGTTCGACACATTCTGCTGGAGCGGCGCCAGCGGGTTCATGGCCCCGATGTTAGCCTGCGAGTAGATGTCGTATGAGCTCAGGTTGTAGCTGCGGGCTTGCGTGATCGGCAAGTCGAGCTCGAACTGCCCCGCGCGCACGCTCAACGAATCTTTGGGGAGTTTCAGAAATCGGCTGACATTGACAAACTTCATGTACCCGTCGCCCAGGCCGCCGGCGCCGTTCTGGGTCGCGACGCTGATGTCATCGTCGACCCAGAAGGCGATGTTGCCTCCCAGATTCCCCGCCGTGAAGATGCTGAACAAACCGCTGGCAAAATCCGTCGCCGGAACGACCTGGGGAACGCCGCCGGGTGCGGTGAGCGCATCGAAGCGGTTGCGATTGCTTCCCGTCGCCTGGAAAAAGCTGTTAAACCGAAGACCAATCGGCGGGATGCCGGGAATGGTTCCCGGCCAGACCGACTTGGGAAAGTTCTGCTTCTGCGCCTCGGCGCCCAGCAAGACGGGCGGGATTTTGATGTCGGCCTCTTCGTCTTTCGGAAATTGAAAACCGGCGTCCTTGAACGCCTTGCCAAAATCGTTCAGCTTCGGAAAATCAATATGACAGGTCATGCAGGATGTGGCGTACAGGCGGGCGAACGCGGGAATGGCGCTCGCCGTTGGCGGCAGCAGAAACGTCCAGAGTGTCAGGGGTACAACCGCGCGCAGAGCCCCCCACGACTTGCCGCGGGAGCGCCTCTTTCCCGAGGAAGATGGTTTGCACGGTAGAGTGTGTGCGGAAAGTCTTCGGCCGGCCTGCTGCAATAGGAACGTCTTATCTTCGTAACTCATAGTTTTTGACCAATCTCCCGCAAAACGCGAGGCGTTCTACTATGTACATTGCCTGATTTGTCGGGGTTTTCTTTGTTCTAAAGCAAGTCTTGGGAGAAGTTACGATGTTAACCATTTTTACAAATGTTACATGGCTTACCTGAAATAAAGGCCAAGCCGCAGCTTGTCTGAAGGTGTCACAGCAATCAGAAATGCCACGTACGCGAAATGAGATCCCTCGTTCACCAGCAGGAAAAAGTCGTGGGTAAAGAACTTAGGAATTACAGGTCGAGTCCTCTGTTATCTGCTCCGATGGTGCGCTCACGGTCCTCAGGGGGTATCGCCGTCCTGTTTCGCCGCCAGGCGGGGAGGCAGATAAACCTGACCGGCCTGGGGATTGAAGCCCATTCTCTTCGGCAAGCGTCAGAACCTGCGGGACGATCTTGTCCATTTTTCTGATGGGATGGCCATGATCACATGGCTGTCCGGCGCTTCCATGCTGCAAGCCCAGGGGCTGTCATCCAGTTCCTCTTCCGGAAGCGATTTTGGAGTAGAGGCGGATCAGGCGGGAGTAGGAGGCTACACCTCGGCGTCAAAACGGCTCTCCGATCGACGTCCGCAGCAAACATGACTGGTGGGCCGCTTCCTCATCGGATATATCGGTGTCAGACACTTCCACCACCGAGGTAGAGCGGAGTCGCCATCTTTGGAATTTCCGATCGCGCACGCCAAGCCGGCCAATAGCGCGTCATGCGCGCCGAGACAGCCTTTCGCTCTTCCGCTCCCATCCACGCCGGCCGCGCGCGACCTGAGCAACTCGTACCGTTGCTCCAATCGCTCCAGTGCCGTAACGGCTCTCTGAAGCTCTGCTCGACGTGTAGCATGGCTATGATTACGTGCGGGTCGACGCCGGACGGATTCTCCCTGAGACTTCCACAAGAACCGCCGGCCTGCAGTCGAGTTTGCGCTAGGACAAAGAACCCTCTGCTCGCATCGCGGGACACTCTCATAACTAGGCGAAAGGCGCCACGCCAATGAAACGCCGCGAACTGGCCAAAGCTGTGCTCGAAGAGATCGACCGCACGCGGACACAACTGGCTCGCTTACGAAAGGTAGTCATGATGAAGCTGAGTCCGAAGAAAACAAAAGGGAAGGAATGATCGCTGGATCGGGCAGTTTTCGCCTGGGTCGCGGCTCAGTCGAAATCTCTAGGGGGTGGTTCCACCTGCCGCACCGATCAGAGACTTCGATTTGGGTGTGGCCACTAGACCAGAGTGCACTCCAGGCAATGGGTACGGCTGGCAGAAGTACCAGCAATACTGTGATGAGTTTTTCGCCCTGGGCGCGGGAGAGAAACGATTGTTTCAGCCCCAGGTTGGACTGTTGGAGTCTTAACAGAGACCCTCTGCGGCAACGAAGCCCGGCGCCGCGTGAACTGTTTCCTGGTACAGCATTTACTCACTTACAACATGGAGCATGAGTGGTTCTCAATTCTTGTCACTCCTTATCACTTTCGAATTGGTTGGTCCCCGCTTCGAATCAATGACTCGTATCCATTGGCGCCGGCTTCGACAAGATGCGGGCGTTGTCAAATCGCCTGTCGTCTGGCAGTTGAAGGCCCATCACATTATGATCGATCCGCAGGACCTGCCTTAACCAAAGTGACAAGTCCGCCCCGGCGGCTCTCCCCTGCACCAAAGTGGGAACTGCCCCTCATCCGCAATGGACGGTCGAGTCACCTGTCGATTCGCGACGTTGAGTTTGCTTGAGACGCTTTGGGTTCGGCGTGTCGCCTTACGCGTCCAGGTAGGACGAAGGAATTTCTTAAAACTACGAGCGGCCAACGGCATCGTAAAGACAAGACCTTCATAGAGGTGAACCCGGGTTGGGCTCGTGGCCGTTGCACGACCAGACAGATCCTCAAACGCCCGCTGGAGAGGAGGTACGGCCGGCTGATCCGCCGCAGTTAAGCCCGGAGATCACTCCGAGCCAAGAGCCGCTGGGATCTCTCGCTCCGCAACCCAGGAAACATCGTGCATGGTCGTGGATTTTGCTTGGCTGCGCGATCATCCTGCCGTTGGCCGCGTTTTACTACTACCGCTATTGTCGCGGCCGGACTACCGGAGAAGCGTCCCGCATCGGCCCTATGGGCGGCGTTGCGGTTACGGTTGGCGTCGCGAAGAGGGGCAATATAGGTGTCTACCTGGACGCGATCGGCACAGTCACGCCGATTTACACCGTAAATATCACCTCGCAGGTAAACGGAGTCGTGACCGCAGTGCACTACGTGGAAGGTCAGATGGTAAAAAAAGGAGACCTTCTGGTTGATATCGATCCACGCCCTTACGAAGCGCAAGTGATGCAAGCGGAAGGCGCGCTGCTTCGCGACACGAATGTGCTGGTCCAGTCAAAGATGAATCTGGAGCGGTACCGCCAAGCGTGGTCGCGCAATGCGATTCCTAGGCAGCAACTCGAGGACCAGGAAAAAATTGTTCTCCAGAACGAAGGCCTTGTGAAGAGTGACCAGGGCAACCTGAATTTTTTTCAAGTGGAGCTTGGCTGGTGTCACATCACGGCGCCAATCGCTGGGCGCGTGGGGCTGCGCCTGGTGGACCCGGGTAACGTGGTCCAGGCGAGTCCGGCGACGCAGCCTAGCGCAACGTCCAGCGTGTCCACGACGAACTCAAGTCTGGTAATCATCACTCAGATAGAGCCGATCACAGTCATATTCACGGTGGCTCAGGACTACCTGGCCGAAGTGCGGGAACAACTGCGCAAAGGAAGCACACTGCCGGTTGTGGCCTTGGACCGAACACTCGCCACCAAGCTCGGGACTGGCAAAGTGCTCGCGCTCGATAATCAAATCGACACGACTACCGGCACCATCAAG
>Ga0306922_10006845_pt1 | contig 10946 bp, 7 predicted proteins | sample sta12Cox44000082_FD_203758 | JGI IMG/M metagenome (GOLD analysis project Ga0306922, IMG submission 203758) | Lab enrichment of tropical soil microbial communities from Luquillo Experimental Forest, Puerto Rico - statoxic.12C.oxic.44.000.082 (v2)... | ecosystem: Environmental > Terrestrial > Soil...
GTGCGGCGGACCGGCGCTAGGTCCTCGATCTCGGCCGCGGGGGCGCCCAGGCCCGCGAGCGCGTCCTCCTCCTCGTCCTTCATCAGCCCGCCGAGGCTGAAGCCGCCCTCGTCGCCATCGTCGTCGGCTCCGAGGCCGAGCTCGTGGTCGGCTTCTTCCGGCGCTGCGTCCGCCGTGATGGGCTCGGGCTCCGGCTCGGCGAGCTCGGGCTCGAGGTCGGCGTCGGCCGCCAGGAGCGCACTGCGCGCGTTCACGGGGGTCGGCGGCAGCGTGTCCTCGGCGATGACCTCCTCCAGCTCGAAGTCCATCTCCGGGGGCGGGGCATCGGCCGTGGGTGCGATGGTGGGCTCGGTCTGCACACCGTCCTGTGTCGACTCGAGCTCCATCGCCGGTGTATCGGCCGGCATCGGCGCAACCGGCTCGAGCCAGTCGGGCGCCGAGACCTCTTCGCTCTCGTCCTCGAACTCCGGCTCGGGTGTCGGCGCAGGCTTCGGCGCGGCTGCGGCCGCCGGGCTCGGTCGCGCGACCGGCATGGTCTGCTTGGGGCGCTCGGGCCGAGCCGGCGGCTCCGAGAACTCGACCTCGGTCGTCCCGAGCAGGTCCGGCGCGGGCGGAGCCACCGGCGGGAAGGTGATGGCCGAGTCCGATGGAATGCGGTGCAGGCCGAGCGCCTCCGCGGCGGTCTCGACCACGGGGCGGTTCACGGGGCGAGTCTCGGTGAGGAACCCCTCGAACAGCGAATTGTCGGCCAGCGTGTTCAGCAGCCGGGGAATGCCGCCCGAGAAGCGGAACAGCGCCTCGAGCGCGTCCGGCGCGAACACCGGGTGGTCGGCGCCCGCCAGGCGCAGCCGGTGAGACACGTAGGCCTGTGACTCGAGCCAGTCCATGGCCGTCATCTCGACGCGCACCTCGACGCGCTGCGCGAGCGGCGGATCCAGCTTCAAGAGCTCCGCCAGCTCCGGCAAGCCGAAGAGCGCGAGCGACAGCAGCTTCCGGCCATCGTGCGACAGGTTCAAGAGCCCGCGGAACTCCTCCATCGCCTCGCGGTTGCGGAACAGCTGTGCCTCGTCGATCAGCAGCACCGGCATGCGTCCGGCGGTGGTGATCGCGACCAGCTGGGCGTGAATCTGGTCGATCTGCTGCTGCACCGAGCTCCCGGGCACCGGCACGCCGAAGCCGCGCGCGACGTTCGGCATCAGCCAGCCGGAGGCGCAGGCCTCGTGTGGAACGGACAGGTAGTGTGCCGCGTAGGCCTTGGCTTCGAGCGCGCGCAGCACCACCTGCGCGAGCGTGGTCTTGCCGAGGCCGGGCCCGCCCACCAGCACCGAGAGCGCCTTCTTCTGGTGGATCCCGCGCAGCAGCCGCAGGCGCGCGCGTTTCTGCGGCGCGCTCTCGTAGTAGAAGCGCGCATCGGCATCGTTCTGGAACGGATCCGCCGGCAGTCCGAAGTACTCGAGATGCTCCATCGATGCCCCCGCGCGCGGCCTCCCGCGCGACTAGCTGAACCTCGCGATGCGCTCGCCCACGTCGCGGAAATCGGGATCCGCGGCCGCCACCTTCTGGAACGCCTCGAGCGCCTCCGACTCGCGGCCGGCGGCGAGCAGCGCCTCGGCCAGGTCGTAGCGCAGCGCGACGCTGGACTCGTCGGAGTCGCCGACCCGCCCCAACGCGTCTTCCAGGTGGGCGGCGGCGGCCTCGGCGTCACCGAGCGCGATCTTGCAGGTAGCGATCAGCGACAGCGCCTCGACCACGCGCGCGCCCGTGCGCAGCACGGACTCGAGCTCGCGCACGGCATCCTCGTGCAGGCCCATCTCCTTGTAGGCGATCGCCAGGTCGTAGTGCGTGTCGGCGTCGCCCTCGGCGACCTGCTCCTGGATGCCCTTCTTGAAGGCCGAGAACACGTCGGCGAAGCCCTTGCCCAGCGATCCGACACCGACCAGTGTTCCGATGGTGCCGCCCGAGGTGTCGTCGTCCTCGTCGAGCTCCGCTGCGAGGTCGAACTCGTCCTCGCTGGCGTGCGGCTCGGCTGCGAGCTCTTCCTCGTCGAGCTCAGCGGTGAGCTCCGACGGATGGAACTCCGCAGGCGCGCTCGGCTCGGCCGCTGCCAGGTCCTCGAGCGGCTCGGGATCGAGCTCCATCGGCGGCAGGGTGTCCTCGGCCACCACCGTGCGTTCGACCTTCGCGGGCTTCGCCGGCTTCGCTGCGACCTTCGGCGCGGGCTTCGCAATCACGGGCGTCGCCTTCTCCGCCTTCGCTTTCTTCGGCGGCGCGACCAGCTCCTCGGGGATGTCGGGGATCGACAGCGCCTCATCGCCGTCGGGATCGCGGACCATCGTGTCCTCGAGCGAACCCTTGAGCTGCGCCGGCTGCGCCACGCGCTTGGGCTTGGCTGCGGCCGGCTTCTGCTTGGCGCCCTTCGCGCGCCGGGCCTCGATCTCCCCCAGCCGGAGCTGCGCCTTCGGATGCGCGGGCACCAGCGCCAGCACCGCGCGGTAGAGGCGCTCCGCCTCGTCCATCAGCCCCTGCTCGAGATAGAAGTCGGCCTCGGAGAGGCTCTCCTCGATCCGCGCGGAGCTCTGCGCGAAGCTGCTCTCCTCGGCGCGGTCCGAGGCGAGCGGCTCAGAGAACTCCAGTGACTCGCCAGGATCCGGGTCGGCGGGAGCGGCGTCGTCCGCTGCCTCCTCCAGCTCCGCTTCGGGCTCCTGCTCGGCCGAGTCGCCCTCGATCTCGACCTCGATGTCGAACTCCTCGTCGGCCGCGGGCTTGGGCTGGGCTGCCGCCGCTTTCGGCGCGGGCCTGGCCGCGGCTTGCGTGCCGCGCGCCTCGTGCACCTGGGAGGGCGGCTCGACCGAAGCGAACTTCGCGTCGCGGTCCTCTTCGTCCTCGAGCACGATCTCGATGTCGGGAAGGCTGTCGAACTCCTCGTCGGGGCCGAGCGGCGCGACCTCGGGCTTTCCGCGCGGCGCCGCCTTCTTCGCCGCTGGCGGCTCCTCGTGCGCCGTGCGTTCGATCTCCGGCGCATCGTCCGCGTCGGCCTCCTCGACGTCGACGTCGACGTCGACGTCGAGCTCGGGCGGCTCCTCGCCGGCCGCCGCGCGCTCGATGTCGGCGAGGATCTTGCGCGCGTCGCGCGAGTCGGGGTCGGCCTCGAGCACCAGCTTCGCGAGCCGGGTGGCTTCGCCGGGATCGCCGAACTCGAGCGAGACACGCGCCTCGGCGATCAGCTCGGCGGGCGACGAGGTGGGCTTCGCGGCCGCGGCGGGCGCAGGCGCAGGCTTCGCCACCGCGGGCGTGGTGCGGTGGTGGACGCCCGGCGCGGCCTTCTCGACGATGTCTGCGGAGCGGGCAGGCTTGGCCGCCGGCTTCGCGGGTGGCTCCTCGATGTCGTCGAGCCGGATGTCCTCGTCGAGCTCGTCGGAGTCACTCGCGCCGACCCCTCCGCCGTGCGCGGTCGGATCGGTGAGCAGGATGCTCGGCGTCGTCGTCTCCTCGCTTCCGCCGAGCGAGGTGAGCCCGCCGTGGATCTGCATGATCTCGCGCGCCTTCTCGACGTCGCCGCGGGTCTTGTGGAGCTCGGCGATCTCGCGCCACAGCTTGCGCGCGGAGGCGCTGTCCCCCGCCCCTTCCAGCGCCGAGACCAGCGTCTCGCGCAGCGCCAGGTCTTCCGGGTACTTCGGCAGCGCGGCCTTCAGCAGCTTCACCGCGTCGGCGTGCGCGCCGGTCTGGATCTTCGCCCAGGCCAGCGCGTCGAGCGCCTCGCGGCTGTCGGGGAACGCGCGCCGCATCTGCTCGGCGACGCGCAGCACCAGGTCGACGCCGGTCTGCCGGCGCACCTCCTCGAGCAGCGAGGTGTACTCCCGCCGCGCCTCGTCCTCCATCTTCTCGCGCACGAACAGGTCGGCGAGGTTCAGCCGGTTCGCGATGTTGGAGGGGTCGAGCGAAGCGACCCGGCGCAGCAGGTCGAACGCCTCGCGCTTCAGCTCCTTCTTCTGGCAGATCTTGAAGGCTTCCTGGAACTCGCGCAGCGCGTCCGAGGCCAGGCCCATGCGCTGGAAGCACTCGCCGAGGTGCGTGCGCGCCTCGAGTGACTCCTCCTCGGTGCGCAGGATCTGCTTGTAGATCGCGACGGCCTTCGCGTCGAAGCCGCCGCGGGAGAACATCTCCGCGACTTCGGTGTAGGTCTGGATCGCCCTCTGCTTGTCGCCCTTCTTCAGCAGCAGGTCGCCGATCTTCAGGCGGATGTTCGAGTCGCGCGGGTCCGCCTTGAGCAGCTTGTCGTACTCGGCGAGCGCCTTGTCGTACGAGCCCTTCTGCGCGTACTTCTGCGCGGACTCGAGCGTCTTGCGCTTCTTGGGCGTGAAGGCCAGGGGTGGGTCCTCGCTCGCTGCGAAGACCTCGGAACGACGGGGGGTCCTCGCTACGGGTGCCTATCGGCGAATCGGGGCTCTCGGCTGAGCGCAAGCGCCGGCAATTCGAGCGCAATGCGCTCCCGTTCGGCGCTGCGCGACCGTGCACAGGCGTGCTCGGCCGGCGACAGCTCCGCCACTCCGAGACCCGCGGCGAGCGCAGCGCCGAAGCTCGCCACCAGCGCCTCTGCCACTGCCCTGGGCTCCAGCTGTGGGGGCTTCGGTCCGGCTGGGACCGAGCCGGTCAGGGCGCGATAGAGCGCCGAGTCGTCGGAGAGCCGGATCGAGCCGTGCTGCAGGAAGGCGTGCCGGGTGCGCCGCTGGGCACTGCCGACCAGCTTCTCGCCGTCGAGCTCGACCTCGTACCCGGTGGCGCCGGCGAAGCAGAGCTCGAGCCGATCGGCGCCCGGCCGCGCCCGACTGGGTCGCGCGGCCAGCCCGGCCTGCGACAGGCCCGCCACCAGCCGCGCGCGGATCCACTCGTAGCTGCCGCGCAAGTCGTGCGGCAGATCGGGCGCATCGGCCGGCGCAACCACTGCGTAGGTCAGGTCTCCCGCGTGCAGCACCGCGCCGCCTCCCGTCGCCCGGCGCACGGCCGGGACCCCCAGCGCCGCGCAGCGCGGCAGCCAGGCCGGCGGCTCCTGCCGGACGCCCAGCGACACGGACGGCTCGCGCCAGGAATACAGGCGCAGCACCGGCGGCGCTCCAGGTGCGTGGAGCAGCAGCGACTCGTCGACGCTCATGTTCCAGGCCGCGTCGCCCGGCCCGTCGCAGATGAGCCGCCAGGGCCGCGCGTCCACGGCCTACTTCAGGCGGTCGAGCAGCGCCTCGAGCGCCAGCTCGTAGCCCTTGGCGCCCAGCCCCGAGATCTGGCCCAGCGCGATCCCCGACACGTACGAATGGTGGCGGAACGGCTCGCGGGCGTAGATGTTCGACAGGTGCACCTCGACCACCGGCAGCGAGGTGGCCGCCAGGGCGTCGCGCAGAGCGACACTGGAATGTGTCAGCCCGCCGGGATTGACGATGATCCCCTGGTGCGTGCGCCGCGCGGCCTGGATGCGGTCGATCAAGGCGCCCTCGTGGTTCGACTGGAAGGTGTCGACCGAGGCACCGCGCGCGGAGGCCTGCTCGCGCAGCCGCGCATCGATCTCGGCCAGCGTGGTGCGGCCGTAGATCTCGGGCTCGCGCTCGCCGAGCAGGTTCAGGTTGGGGCCGTGCAGGACCAGAATCTTCATGGCGCGTTGATTAGAGCGCTTCTCGGATCTCCTGCAACAGGCTGCGCGCGAGCCAGCGCGCCTTCCCGACTAGCCCGGTGCGCTCCAGCGCGAGGATCAGGAAGCTGTCCTCGTCGAGCCGGCGGAACAGCAGCTGGTGCTCGCCGAACACCAGCAGCAGCTCGTCGAGCTCGCCTTCGCGGGTGCCGTAGAGCGACTCCGCAACCTTCTGGGACTGCGCGAAGATGCGGCCGAACTCGACCGCGATCGCTCCGAGATCGACCTCCGTCCCCTCGCGGGCGTACTCGTCGATCGCCACCCCGTCCGCGGCCATCATCGCCGCCGCGAGCGCGCCGGGGGTGCGGTCGACCAGGGTCGTCAGGATCTCTCGGAACGTCATGCGAAGGCGCCTCCCTGTTTCCGGCTGGCCAGGTTCGCGAGCCAGCGCTCGAGCTCGGCGATCGTCCGCGCGTGCGAGCTGCGCCGCGCCGGCCGCGCCGTGATGGACTCCCGGGCCGCGAGCACGCGCACGTCGCCTGGGTTGCGACGCAAGAGGTCGTCGGCCACCGCCAGAGCCTTGTCCGCGTGGCCCTGGTCCGCGAGCAGGCGGACCATCGTCGGCGTCGCGAGCGGAGCGGGAAGGTCGGCGTTCGCGTCGCGGCGCTCGAGCGCCTCGACCGTGCGCGCGCGCAGGCCGGCGAGCTTCGCCGCGAGGTCCACCGCATCGCCCGCCTCGAGCTCCTCGAGACAGCCGTCGACCAGCGCGAGCATCCCCTCGAGGTCGGCGCCCTGCCGGGCCGCGCGCTCGAGCGCGCCGACCGCCTCGGCGCGCTCGCCCAGCGCCCAGTGCATGCGCGCGAGCTCGAGCCGCAGCTTGGCCGGATCCTTTTCGCTCACGTCGCCCCCGGGAGAATCTCGTCCGCAGTGAGTCGCACGAGCTCGGCGCGGCCGATCTCGCGCAGCGCGACGAAGCCGATCGCGCCGTCGGCGCCCTTCTTATCGACCGCGAGCGCGCGCAAGTAAGCCGGCCGCTGCGCGTCGAGATCGGCGATTTCGGTCGCGAGGCCGACCCGGGCGAGCAGCGCCACCAGCCGCTCCGCGGTGCCCGCTGGCGCCAGCTCGCGCCGCTCCGACAGGCGTGCGGCGAACACCATGCCCAGCGCGACGGCCTCGCCGTGGCGCACGTGGCGGTAGCCGTTCACCACCTCGACGGCGTGCCCCAGGGTGTGACCGAAGTTGAGCAGCGCGCGCAGACCTGCATCGCGCTCGTCGAGGCCGACCATCTCCGCCTTGATCCCGCAGGCGCGCGCAACCGCGTGGGCCAGCGCGTCGCGCTGGAGCGCCAGCACGGCGCCCGCGTTCTCCTCGAGCCACTTGAAGAAGTCGGCGTCCCAGATCGCGGCCACCTTCACGATCTCGGCCAAGCCGGCGCGGCGCTCCCGCGGCGGCAGCGTCGCCAGCACGTCGGGGTCGATCCACACCAGGCGCGGCTGGTAGAAGGTGCCGATCAGGTTCTTGCCGCGCGGATGGTTGAGCGCGGTCTTCCCGCCCACGCTGGCGTCGACCTGCGCGAGCAGCGTGGTCGGCACCTGGACCAGCGGCAGCCCGCGCAGGAAGGTCGAAGCGACGAAGCCCGCCACGTCGCAGGTGGCACCGCCGCCGAGGCCCACGATCAGCGTGTGCCGAGTCACTCCCAGCTCCACCAGGCGGTCGTACAGGCCGGCGGCGACGCGCAGCGTCTTGGCTCGCTCGCCGTCGGGAATGAGCAGCGGCTCCACCGCCACGCCGGCGCGCGCGAGGCCGGCCTCGAGCGCAGCGAAGTGGCGCCCCGCGACCGGCTTCGAGGTCATCACCACCGTCCTCGCCGCTTCGAACTCGGCGACCAGCGCCTCGCCCAGGTCGGCGAGCGAGCCGGGCCGGATGCGGATCGGGTAGCTGCGATCCCCGAGCAGCACCTGCACCGTGCTCACGCCGCGCTCCGTTCCGCGAGCGCGCGCAGCACCAGCTCCGCCACCTCGCCCACTTCGCGCCCGTCGGTCGAGACCCGGATCGGCGCCTGCGCGTAGGCCGAGTGCCGCTCGGCGCGCAGCGCCGCCAGCCGCGCGATCCGGCCCGCGCGGTCGAGGTTCGCGAGCAGCGGCCGCTCGCGCGCCTCGCCGAGCCGCTCGACCAGCGTCTCGGGCTCGGCGTCGAGCCAGACCAGCGTCCCCTTGTCGCGCAGGAGCGCCCGGTTCTCGTCCGCGACCACCGCGCCGCCGCCCAGCGCGACGACACAGCGCCGTGTCGGGAGCGCCCGCAACGCCTCTCGCTCACGCGCGCGGAAGGCCGCCTCGCCCTCGCGCTCGAAGATCTGCGAGATCTTCATCCCGGTCGACCTCTCCACCGCCTCGTCCGTGTCGATGAAGTCCCAGCCGAGCCGGGAAGCGAGCGCGCGACCGACGCGGCTCTTGCCCGTGCCAATCTGGCCGCACAAGAGGACGCATCGGTCGCGCTCGCCGCTCCCCATGGCCGGGGAGCATACCGCGTCACTCGACGTCGGGCTGCACGCCCTGCACGACCCGCGGGGTCACGAACACCAGGAGCTCCTTGCGCTCGTCGTGTAGCTGCAGGTTCTTGAACGCGGAGCCCAGGATGGGGATGTCCGCGAGGAACGGGACCTTGCTCTGGGTGCGGCCGCTGTCCACGGTGTAGATGCCGCCGAGCACCATGGTCTCGCCATCGCGCAGGATCGCCTCGGTGGTCGTCTCGTTCTTGTTGATGCCGACCACGCTGCCGTCCGTCGCCGACAGCGACGGCGCGTTCTTCGAGACCGCGAGCTTCATGATGATCGAGCGGTTGGCTGTGATGTGCGGCGTCACCTTGAGCTGCAGCACCGCGTCGACGAAGGTTGTGGTCAGCTTGTCCGCGGTGGCCTCGGTGAACTTGATCGCGACGCCCTGCTTGATCACCGCCGGCTGGTTGTCGAGCGTGACCACGCGCGGCGACGAGATGACCTTGCCCTGGTCGTTCTCCTCGCTCGCCTGCAGTTGCAGGTCGAGCTGGAGCTTGTCGTTCAGGCCGAGGATCCCGAGGTTCATCAGACCGGTCGCAGCCGAGATCGCGTTCGAGGCGATGAAGTTGTTGCTCTGGCTGCCGCCGCCGACGAGCGCCGGGCGGACCGTGCCGGTCGAGTCCGTCGGCGCGCTCCAGCCCACGCCCCAGACCGCGCCCAGGCCGCGCGAGAACGTCAGCGACGCTTCCACGATCTTGGCCTCGATCAGCACCTGCGGCGTCTGCGTGTCCACCGCCTTGACCAGCGCCGTGGCCTCGTGGATCACCGACGGGATGTCCTTGATGATCAGCGTGTTGGTGCGGTCGTCGACGTTGACCGACCCGCGGGTCGAGAGCAGCCGCTTCACCAGCGCCGAGACGTCCTTGGCCTTGGCGAAGTTCACCGGCTGCAGCTTCACCACCAGGTCCTCGAGCTTCTCGCGCGAGCGGCGCTCCTGCAGGCGCGCCTCGCGCTCCTGCTTCAGCGTATCGACCGGCGCGATGCGCAGGATGTTGCCGATGCGGATGAAGCCCAGGCCCTTGGTCAGGAGGATCACGTCGAGCGCCTGGTCCCAGGGCACGTCCACCAGCCGGATCGTGACCTTGCCCGTGACTTCCTGGCCCGCGATCACGTTGAGGTCCGAGACCTCGGCGATCAGCCGCAAGATGTTGCCGATGTCGGCGTCCTTGAAGTCGAGCGAGATGCGCCGGCCCTGGTACTGCTTGTCCTCGTCGAAGCCGCCTTCCTCGAGGATGTCGATCGACGCGGGGTCCGCGGGACCGTCGAGGAACGGATCGAACGCGACCTGGCCGCCGCCCGCCGTCTTGATCGGCGCCGGCGCGGCCTTGCCCGTCGGCTCGCTTTGCGCGGTGCGGCCCGCGGAGGCCTTCGCGGCAGCCGGCTTGCCCTTCGGCGCCCCGGCCGAGTCACCGCCCGCCTGCGCCGTGTCAGGTGCTGCAGGGGCAGCGGCGTCCGCCGCACCCGGGTCCGTCGGGAGATCGGCCGCGGTCGGAGCCGCGGAGTCCGCGGACGCGGGCGCCGCGGCAGGGGCCGCGCCATCGGCCGCCGGGGCCGCCGGAGGCGTACCGCCGGCACGCGCCATCTCGATGCGCAGCTGGCCGCCTTCCCAGGTGAGCTTCGCCTTCTCGGGCGTGTTGCGCTTCAGCACGACGCGCACCTCGGGAGTCGGCACGTCGGGCGTCTTGAACACCGAGAACATCTCGACCGGGCCGCCGAACTCCTTGGTGTCGACGCGCCGCTCGGTCGCGGCATCGATCGTCGCGCCCTTCAGCAGCACCATCAGCGTGGTCGGGTCGGGCTCGTACTGAGTCGTCGTCACCTTGCGGCCGAGCGTCAGCACCACGCGGTCCACGCCGGGCAGCGACTCGAAGTGGACGCTCTGCACCGAGGCGTCCCCGGTCGCGTCGGCGGCCGGCACCGCCGAGTCCGCCGTCGCGTCGGAGGCGGGCGCGGCCGGAGCGGCTGCATCAGCCGCCGCGGCAGGCGCGCCCTTGCCGTCGCTCGGCAGCTCGATGTGTACGCCCTTCGCGGTCGCCACCACCTTCGGCTTGCCGCTGGTCTTGCTGCGCAGGTCGAGCACCACGCGCACCTTGTCCGGGTGCTCGCCGATCCGGGCCTGCGAGACCATGCCGTCCGCGAAGCTCTGCTTGGCGTTCTTGATCCCGCTCTTCGCGCCGAACAGGTCGACCACCACGCGGTCGGGGTTCTTGAGCACGAACGAGTCCACGTTGTCGATCGGGCCGTCGGCCTCGATCTCCACGACGTTGCCGCTCGTCGTCAGCGACTTCAGCTTCGCCTTTGCCGCGGTGCCGGCAGGCGCAGAAGCCGCCGACTTCGGCACGGGGACGGGCTTCTGCGCGGGCGCGGGCGGGAGCGCACCCGCCGCGGGCGCGGCGCCCGCAGGAGCGGCCTTGGCGTCCCCGGCCGCAGCTGCGAAGGCTGCCTCGTCGTCGGGAGAGACGTCGGGCGGACCCTGCTGCGTCGGCGCCGCCGCGGCGGGCGCATCACTCGCCGGGCGCAGCTCGATCGCGATCTCGTCACCCTGCGGCTTGACCTCGTACTCGGCCTGCTTGGCGAGCGCGATCGACACGCGCGCCATGTTGTGGCCGGCCTTCACGTCGCCGAACGCGCCCAGGGTCACGTCCTCGACCAGGCCGTTCTTCACCGAGATCGGCGTGTTCACGCCTTCGAACGCGACGTCGGGGAGCTCGAGGATCAGGCGCGGCGGGTCCTGGCGCATGAACGCGGTGTAGATCGCATCCTTGGCGCCGCGCA